>JABLTO010125088.1_pt1 | contig 21388 bp, 17 predicted proteins | sample 7160091 | NCBI WGS metagenome assembly JABLTO01 (sample SAMN14651225, study PRJNA627086) | human gut metagenome | isolation source: feces | host: Homo sapiens
AATCCCGAGACATACGGGGCAAAATCCCATCACCGAAGGTGATTTGGAATGGATTTTGACCAAGTTGCTGTGAACGGAGTGAACAGTAACGAAAAATCACACTGTCTGAGCGCAGCGAGTTCGTGATTTTTCTGAATGTTCTTAACAGATTTATCGAATCTTAGTATTTCTCAATCCCGAAGCCCGTTCTCCTCACAGATGCCTGAAATAGCTGCCGTTCTTTCCTACACCTCAGTAAAGCACACTCCATTTTTACTCCTCAAAATCATAAACTTTCAGGATTCTCTTGACAAATACCCCTAAGGGGTATATATTTTTCTCATAGAGATACCCCCACAGGGTATCCGGCGACCCCAAACATTCACTTTTTCATCTAACCAACCACTATCCGAAAGGAGACTTTATGGAAGAAAATAAAATCCCCGAAAAAGAAACCTGTTCCTGCTGCTGCGGTACGAAACACACCGACCGCACAGACGCAGAACGCAAAAAACTCATCAACCGCCTGAAGCGTATTGAAGGCCAGATTCGGGGAATCATAGGAATGCTGGAAAACGATGCCTACTGCAATGATATCCTGATCCAGTCTGCAGCTGTCAATGCAGCTGTCAATGCTTTTAACCGCGAACTGCTTTCCAATCACATACACAACTGTGTAGCGAGAGACATTCGCCAGGGCAAAGACGAAACCATTGATGAACTGGTAGCAACCCTTCAGAAACTGATGAAATAACCACTTACTGTAAACAATACCTATCCACTTAGACATAACATTCTGAAAGTGAGGAAATTTATTATGGAACAATATAACGTCACCGGCATGAGCTGTGCAGCCTGCAGCTCCCGGGTAGAAAAAGCCGTGTCAAAGGTTCCCGGAGTAACATCCTGCTCTGTCAGCCTTCTGACAAACTCCATGGGCGTAGAAGGAACAGCCACTTCCCAGGCCATTATCACAGCTGTAGAGCAGGCCGGATACGGTGCCTCCCTGAAAGGTGCCAGCAAACAGCAGGTCTCCATGTCCGAAGCAGAAGAAGCTCTGGAAGATCACGAGACTCCTGTTCTGAAACGCCGTCTGATCGCATCTGTAGGATTTTTACTTGTACTTATGTACTTCTCCATGGGACATATGATGTGGGGTTGGCCTCTTCCCGCCTGGTTCAATGACAATCACATAGCCATGGGCCTGGTACAGCTTCTGCTGGCAGGCATCGTCATGGTCATCAACCAGAAATTTTTTATCAGCGGTTTCAAGAGCCTGTGGCACCGTGCGCCAAACATGGACACACTTGTTGCACTTGGCTCCATGGCCTCTTTCGTATGGAGTGTCTATGCACTTTTCGCAATGACAAGAGCCCAGGTTGACGGAGATTCTGCTGCAATCATGAACTATATGATGGAATTTTATTTTGAGTCTGCAGCAATGATCCTGACACTGATCACCGTTGGAAAAATGCTTGAAGCACGATCCAAGGGAAAAACAACAGATGCTCTGAAAAGTCTCATGAAGCTGGCTCCGAAAACTGCTGTTGTCCTGAAAAACGGCCAGGAAACCACTGTTCCGATCGAACAGGTACAGAAGGGAGACATTTTTGTTGTACGCCCTGGTGAAAATATTCCTGTTGATGGTGTGATCCTGGAAGGAACAAGTGCTGTCAACGAAGCAGCCCTTACAGGTGAAAGCATTCCTGTTGATAAAGCTGCCGGAGATATGGTTTCTGCCGCAACTGTAAACCAGTCCGGCTTTATCAGATGCGAGGCTACAAGAGTCGGTGAGGACACCACGCTCTCCCAGATCATCAAAATGGTCAGCGATGCTGCTGCAACCAAGGCTCCTATTGCCAAAATCGCAGACAAAGTCTCCGGAATTTTTGTACCGACAGTTATTACAATTGCAATTGTCACAACACTCATATGGCTCCTGACAGGACATGAATTCGGCTACGCACTTGCACGAGGAATCTCTGTTCTTGTTATCAGCTGCCCGTGTGCACTCGGACTTGCCACTCCTGTGGCGATCATGGTCGGCAACGGCATGGGTGCCAAAAACGGAATCCTGTTTAAAACTGCCGTTTCCCTTGAAGAAGCAGGCAAAATCCAGATTGTTGCCCTTGACAAAACCGGTACCATCACAAGCGGTCAGCCGGAAGTTACCGATATTCTCCCTGCCAGTGGAATCAATGAAACTGACCTTCTTCTCAATGCATTTGCACTTGAGAAAAAGAGTGAACATCCGCTTGCAAAAGCTATCCTGCACAGAGCTGAAGAACGTTCTCTTACTGCTCCTGAGGTATCTGATTTCCAGGCTCTTCCGGGAAATGGACTTACAGCTACATTAGACAACGAATCACTTCTTGGTGGAAGCATGAAATATATCAGCAGCCAGATAAATGTTCCTGCTGACCTGAAACAGCAGGCCGAAAAGCTTGCAGAAAACGGTAAAACTCCGCTTCTTTTTGCCAGAAACGGACAGCTTCTGGGAATCATTGCTGTTGCCGATGTAATCAAACCAGACAGCCCGCAGGCAGTAAAAGAACTCCAGAACATGGGAATCCGTGTGGTAATGCTTACCGGCGACAATGAACGCACAGCCAAAGCGATCGGCGCCCAGGCAGGTGTGGATGAAGTTATTGCCGGAGTCCTTCCTGATGGTAAAGAAAGCGTGATCCGTACCCTGAAAGAAAAAGGTAAAGTCGCTATGGTAGGCGACGGAATCAACGATGCCCCAGCCCTCACAAGAGCCGATATCGGTATTGCTATCGGTGCCGGGACAGATATTGCCATTGATGCAGCTGATGTTGTCCTGATGAAAAGCCAGCTCAGTGATGTACCGGCTGCTATCCGCTTAAGCCGTGCCACACTGAAAAATATCCACGAAAATCTCTTCTGGGCATTTTTCTACAATGTAATCGGGATTCCGCTGGCCGCCGGTGTATGGATTCCAATCTTCGGATGGACTCTGAATCCTATGTTTGGTGCCGCTGCCATGAGTCTTTCCAGTTTCTGCGTAGTATCAAACGCACTGCGCCTGAACTTCTTCAGGATCCATGACACTGCAAAAGATAAGAAAATCAAAGGGGCTGTTCCCATTGATGATATAAAAAATGAATTTAATAATGAAGAAAAGGAGAACAGAAAAATGATCAAAGTAACAGTAAATGTAACAGGAATGATGTGCCCTCACTGTGAAGCACACGTAAATGAATCCATTAAAAAGGCTTTCGGTGCAGAAGATGTTGTATCTTCCCATGAAAAAGGAACTACTGTATTCACAGCTGCCGAAAAAGTTGACGAAGACAAAGTTCGTCAGACTATCAAAGATGCCGGATATGAAGTTACCGGTATCACCCAGGAATAATATACGGATCACAGGTAACGATCACAAATTTTCGACTCCGCCTCTTTTCAGGCGGAGTCGTTTTGCGTATAATAAAAGAATAATTGTTACAAGCGGAGGGAAACTATGAATACTACACAAGATAAACCAGCTCAGGAAGAAATCCGAAACCTGCAGTATTACGTCAGCCATATCAGACGGGATATAACAAATCTGTTCAAATGGCTGATCCTGGCTGTTGCCACAGGCCTTATCGTAGGCGCTGTCAGCAGTTTTTTTGCTGATTCACTGAAAAAAGTCACTTCACTGCGTGGTATTTATCCGCAGATTTTTCTGCTTCTTCCGGTTTCCGGTCTTTTGATCGTATTTCTTTATCAGAAAATCGGCAAAGAAGACGGTGGAACCAACCAGGTACTTTCCACTATACGTTCCCGGGATGACGTACCTTTCCGTTCTGCACCACTGATTTTTATTTCCACGATCCTGACACATGTCACAGGCGGATCTGCCGGTCGTGAGGGTGCTGCCATACAGCTCGGCGGCAGTATCGGAAATCAGCTCGGCAGGTGGCTGAAACTAGACGAAGAAGATACCCATGTCATGATCATGTGCGGAATGAGTGCCGCCTTTTCTGCAGTTTTTGGAACCCCAATGGCTGCTGCAGTCTTTTCCATGGAGGTTATAAGTGTTGGTATTATGTACTATGCAGCACTCCTTCCATGCGTGATTGCTTCAATCATTGCTGCCAGATTTGCCACAGGTTTCGGCATCAACCCGGAAACTTTTCATGTTGTAAATATTCCTGAACTGACTGTTGAAACAGGAGTCAAAATGGTCATCGTAGCCGTTGCCTGCGCAGCTGTAAGTATCATTTTCTGCATGGCGCTTCAGGGCATCAGCAAGTTTTACAGCCGCTTTTTTAAAAACCCTTATATACGTATTGTGGCAGCCAGCTTTATCATCATTGGCATCACGATACTGCTGCACACAACTGATTATATGGGTGCCGGTAATAATCTGATCGAGCTTGCAGTCGAAAAAGGCCAGACCAGACCTCTGGATTTTTTCTGGAAAATGCTCCTTACTGCGCTGACTATGCGTGCCGGATTCCGCGGCGGTGAAATCGTTCCTTCTTTCTGCATCGGTGCCACCTTCGGATGCCTGATGGGACAGATCATCGGTCTTTCACCTTCTATCTGCGCAGCTGCCGGAATGACTGCATTATTCTGCGGTGTGACCAACTGTCCGATTACCTCGATCCTGATCGCATTTGAACTTTTTGGCTTCCACGGTGTCTCCTATTATCTGATCGCCGTGGCAATAAGTTATTCTGTATCCGGCTATTATGGCCTGTACAAAGATCAGACCATCGTGTACTCGAAATACAAAGCCAAATACATCAACCGTCATACCAGATTCTGAGTAACTGTTCACTCCGTTCACAGCAACTTTTGTTACAAAAATAACGTTCGATTTCACCTAGAATTTACTTGTACAAAACGGATTATGTGATAGAATAGAGGTGTATTTTTTATAGAAAAACAGGAGGATTATATATGCGCAAAACCAAAATTATCTGCACTTTGGGTCCATCCACTGATAAAGAAGGCATTCTGGAACAGCTCGTTAAAGAAGGCATGAACGTTGCACGTTTTAACTTCTCTCATGGTTCCCACGAGGAACAAAAAGGCCGACTTGATCAGTTAAAAGAAATCAGAACACGTCTTAATAAACCGATCGCAGCGCTTCTGGACACTAAAGGCCCTGAAATTCGTATCCGTGACTTTGCAAACGGCAAGATCACTCTGGAAGAAGGTCAGGAATTTACTTTAACAGCAGATGAAATCGAAGGAAATGAAAGTATCGTTTCCGTTACTTATAAAGACTTATACAAAGATGTAAAACCAGGTAATACCATCCTTATCGATGACGGTCTTATCGGTCTGGAAGTTAAGAAAATCAAAGGACATGACATTGTCTGTTCCGTCAAAAACGGTGGTGTTGTATCCAACAAAAAAGGTGTAAACCTTCCTGGCGTTGAAGTAAATATGCCTTTCATCAGCCAGAAAGATCACGATGATATTCTGTTTGGTATTCAGGAAGGATTTGACTTCATTGCCGCTTCTTTCACCAGAACAGCTGATGATATTCTTGCAATCCGTAAGATCCTTGAAGATAATGGTGGAAAAGGCATCAATATCATTGCCAAAATTGAAAATCAGCAGGGTGTTGATAACATTGATGACATTATCCGCGTTGCTGACGGTATCATGATCGCTCGTGGAGATATGGGTGTTGAGATTCCTCTGGAAGACGTACCGGTTATCCAGAAAGACATCATCACCAAGGTCTACAATGCCGGCAAACAGGTCATCACTGCTACCCAGATGCTGGATTCCATGATGAAAAACCCACGTCCGACACGTGCTGAGACAACTGATGTTGCCAATGCCATCTATCAGGGAACAAGTGCTATCATGCTTTCCGGTGAAACAGCTGCAGGTAAATATCCTGTAGAAGCACTGCAGACCATGGTCAAGATTGCACGCCGTACAGAAGATGATGTTCCGTACAATCAGATGTTCAGCATTCGTGCCAAAGACCAGACTACCAGTGTAACAAATGCTATTTCCCATGCTACCTGCATGACAGCTATCGATCTTGGTGCAAAGGCCATCATCACAGTCACACATTCCGGAAATACTTCCCGCATGGTTTCCAAGTACCGTCCGGGATGCCTGATCGTAGGCTGCTCACCAGATGAGCGTATCTGTCGTCAGCTGAATCTTTCCTGGGGTGTTGCACCTATCTATATTAAAGAAGAATACAGTATGGAAATCCTTCTTCTTCACGCAACAGAAGCTGCCGAAAAAGCCGGCCATGTAAAACAGGGAGATGTTGTTGTTCTTACCGTAGGTGTTCCGCTTGGACGCCCGGGCAATACCAACCTTCTGAAAGCTGCTGTAGTTGGTGAATATTAATATCTGAACAAACTTCAGGGCGGCTGCCTGCTCCTATATAGGTTGCAAAACAGCCGCCCTGATTTTTATGTTTTATGGGGGTGGGCAAAATCATAATTTCAGAATTCTATTTCTTTTTCCTGAATTTGATACACAGGACAGTTATCGTTACTCCTGTCACAAAAGCAACAACACCTACAAATACATAAACACTGCCACCATTGTGAAGGACTACTGAACCATATCCTCCTTCTACAGTTGAAAGGCCTGCTGTCTCTACCCTGTTAAGCATTGAAAAAATGCAGCTTATAAGTATAACACAACTACATAGCAGTTCGCCCAACTGTCGATTTTCGTAACGTCGTCTGTATATTCTGCACTTCTGACGTATCTTCTGCATTCTCTCTTCGTTTACATCTGGCATTCAACAGTCTCCCTTTCTCTGTTTTTGTTTTCTATTTAATAAAAGACACTTTCTTTCAATTCCTTTCACCAAAAATAAAAAAATATGCCTGTTTTTTTACAGACATACTTTTACCTCAGTCACTTATTCGATTTCTATTTTTATCCTTGAAAAAATCCCCTTCAGTATAAACAATATCAGGATCAGTCCTGACGGGAAAAGATAGCCGGCAGTTTTCCAGCCACCGTTTCCACTGATCAGCAGGTTATATACGCCATGAACTACTATACATGCACCAACGATACCTACGGTTCCGGTAAGGGCGATCCAGCTTCTGCGAAAAACATGTGCAACTCCATAACCCACTGCAATCCCGCACAGTATATGGAGTGCTCCCGCAGAAATGCCCCTGATAAGAAGAACAGAAAAGCTTTCAGCTCCATTTTCTGTAAGATAACATACGTTTTCAAAAGTTCCAAATCCTACGGCAATTCCAAGAGAAGCAGATGTAATATCTCTGGGATTCGGTTCAAAAACTGCCAGATAAAACAGCAGTGGCAATACTTTCATAACTTCCTCACACACAGGTGTGATCTCTACTACTGATGCAACAGAACCCGCCCCATAATATCCCACAAAAAAACTGCTGACATATGCAGAAAGAAGGCAGATTCCCATTCCGACAATAACAAAAGCCGTAAATCTTCTTTCTTTTCCTGTCCTGAAAAAAAGGCTTAATATCAATGGTATTGCAATACAGATAAAAATATTTTCTATGTAAGTCATTCTGTTTCCACCTCTCTCTTAAGCGCCGGAAGTAACGCTACCATAGCAAGTGTCAACATGATATCTATCGCAAAATAAAGGTTAAAATTCGTATAATCCTTAATAAATGACGAAATACCATACAGACTTATCTGCAGACTCACCACAAGCAAAAACAGAACGTCAAGCAGTTTCGCAGAATCTTTCTGACAGAGCCCCCATATAGATCTGTAGACTATTGTTCCAACCGTCACCGCAAATGCAATTTCAGTGACTGGCGATGGTCCCATAATCTTCAGAAGCATGCTCATAACAGTGACAAAAACTGCGCCTGCGGTTGCTGGTATACATGATTTTTCCTGAACATTCGTCCGAAATAATGATACAGAAAGATAAAAAAGATAGGCCGCGATCCAGGATATTTCCGAAACATAAAAAACCTGCGGAACTTTTCCGGTAATGATAAGGCACAGTACATAATACAATGTCGCCAGTGACATACAGAAGTATCCGCATGAAAGCATCAGATATTCTTTGCTACTCTCACGCAATGCCATTATCCCTGAAATGAGTGCCATCAATCCAATAACGATCACCTGAAAAAAATTATCTATAATCTCAAAACTCATCTGTATCCCTTTCTTTTGAATCTCGTTTGTTTCTTTCACGGATTTTGTACATAAAAATCGTCAGACAAACTCCGAGGGCAAATGCAAGAATCCCCATTATGATATAACTCAGGGCACCGTTTCTTGCAATGATACTTGCTGTTGCTGACGTCTGCCGTATATTCCGGAAAGAAAGATTCTGAGTCAGGGAAGGCATATAGAATCCTGCACATATGATAATTGCGAAACAAGCTGCAGCACATGCAATTTCACTGAATATCTGTTTCTTTCTGCTGTCCTGATGCTTTATTTCAGCAGTCCTTTTTCATATTTTTTTCATGCGTTCTTCATCAGTCATCATAATACTAAACCCCTCCTTTCCCAGAATTTCTCTGAGGCTTTTTTTACCTCTGTGCACAAGATTTGTAACCTGACTTTCTGATTTTCCCAGAACTTTTCCTGCTTCCCGGTAACTCATATCTTCAAAATAAACCAGATACAGTGCTTCCTGATATTCTTTTTTCAGTTTTTCAAGTGCCATGTACAACTGACTGTTTCGTTCGCTGTTAAACAATCCGGCCTCCGGAAGTTCTCCGCTCGGAATTTCAAATGGCAGAGTTTCCAGCCCAATATGTAGTATACGATGTTTTTTCTTTGTTTTGCCTGCCAGATTTCTGGCTGTTCTGTACAGATATGCTCTGAAACTGCCCTCACCGGATACCGGTCTTCTGCGTGCGAACATCAGTGCAAAAGTTTCAATCATCAGATCTTCTGCCTCATGCATATCTTTCAAGTAACCATTGATATACAAAGTGAGGATATCTCCATGCCTCAACACCAGTTCGTCTGCAGCTTTTTCTTCTCCCTGCCAGTAAAACTCATATAATGTCTCATCTGTTTTCATTCGGGCTGCCCTCCTTCACTGGTTTTGACCATACTATAAGAATACCTCTTTTTTAGCTTTTTTCAACACTTTTCGTAAGATCTTTGATCACTTCACCTGCAATGATCAGGCCTGCTACAGACGGCACAAATGCAGTGGAACCCGGTATATCACGACGTTCTGTGCATTTGTGAGCAGCCCCCGGCGGACAGATGCAGTTGGTTCTGCAGCTGATCGACATATCCTCAAGAGGACGGATCGGTTTTTCCTGAGAATATACCACCTTCAGTTTCTTTATACCGCGTTTTTTCAGTTCACGACGCATTACTTTTGCAAGAGGGCAGACAGATGTCTTGTAGATATCAGCCACCTGAAATGCTGAAGGATCCAGTTTGTTCCCGGCTCCCATGCTGCTGATGATCGGAACTCCGGCTTCTTTTGCCTCCATAACAAGCTGGATTTTTGCAGTTACTGTATCTACGGCATCAACCACATAAGAATACTGCGAAAAATCAAACTCATCTTTTGTTTCCGGAAGATAAAAGCATTTATGAACGTTGACTTCTACCTTTGGGTTGATGTCCAGAATACGTTCTTTCATAACATCTACTTTATATTTACCTACTGTACTTCTGGTCGCAATGATCTGTCTGTTCAGATTTGTAAGACATACTTTGTCATCATCGATCAGATCAATCGCACCGACTCCGCTTCGTACCAGCGCCTCAACTGTATAACCGCCAACTCCTCCGATACCAAATACGGCAACTCTTGAGCCGGCAAGTTTCTCCATAGCTTCTTTGCCAAAAAGAAGTTCTGTTCTGGAAAACTGATTTAACATATTTTTCTCTCCATTTATTTATCCAAAGTGTACCTGTTCAGTACCCTTGCGGGATACTGCCTTGTAAATAATTATCTCAAAGTTTCATTCATGCTTCCGGTACGATACCCCTGCAGATCAAGTGTTACATAATCAAAGCCATATGTTTTCAGCTGACTGGCGATTCTGGTTCTGTTCTCTTCTTCTACCATTCGGCTGATTTCTTCCGGAAGGACTTCAATTCTTGCAATGTTCCCATGAATGCGGACACGTACCTGATGAAATCCCATGTCCAGCAGTAACTGCTCCGCTTTGTCTACCATTCCGAGTTTTTTCTCATTAATGGTTTCTCCATAAACGAATCTGGAAGACAGACATGCAAAAGACTGTTTATCCCATGTAGGAAGTCCCATCTCTCTGGACAGTTCACGAATCTCCTGTTTGCTGAGTTCTGCCTGACGGAGAGGACTGGAAACTCCAAGTTCCTTTACCGCAATAAGTCCTGGACGATAATCTCCATTGTCATCCATGTTAGATCCTTCGGCCACTGCCTGGATACCATTTTCTTTCGCGATCTCCCAGATTTTTTCAAAAAGCTCGTGTTTGCAGAGATAACAGCGGTTTTTCGGGTTCTGGCGGAAACCGTCAATATCCAGTTCTTCAGATTTACATACGATATGGCGGATTCCGTTTTCCTTACAGAACTTTTCCGCTTCTTTCAGTTCTCTTTCGGGAAAAGAACAGGAGCTTGCAGTTACAGCGATCACTTTATCACCAAGCGCTTCCTGTGCTGCTTTCAGAAGAAATGTGGAGTCTACACCACTGGAAAAAGCAACTGCCACACTTCCCATTGCTTTGAGGTTTTTCTGCAGTATTTCATACTTTTCATGAATATTCATTTTACACACTCCTTTTAGTTTTGTCTATAGAAATAGTCTGTAACTGCCATAATCTCATTTAAACAGTTATTTTATATTAACCTACTATTCAAGTGTGTATTATATCATATGAAAATATTCCTCACAATATCAAAGCTACCCTTAGAACAATGCGGACAAGTCTGCTTCAGCAGACATATTCCTCTTACAGAAAAAAAACCAGCCGGCATCTCAATGCCGACCGGTTTTCTCTGCTGTTTATTTTTTTATTTTTACAGATTTTGCTTTACTCCATGATGAATAATATTTCTTGCCTTTAACTGTTTTATATGTACGAATGCGCACATAATATTTCTTGCCTTTTTTGAGCTTCTTCACTGTCTTTGAAACAGTAGAATTTTTGTTCACTGTTACAGTTTTGGATCCTGAAGTAAATTTCTTATTTGTTGAATACTGGATCTGGTATCCGTTGACCGCTTTGTTTTTCTTCCACTTAACAGTCATCTTTCTTGTCTTTGTATTCTTGACAGAAGAAAGAGTTGTTCCTTTAACCGTAACCGGTTTTTCTACCACCGGTGTCGGTGTGGCAGGCTTCGGAGTGGTCGGTTTTACTACAGGAGTTGATGGTTTTGTGACAGGCGCGCTCTTGATGTTGAAACGGATCGTTGCCTCACCTGCATAATTTCCGATTCCTTTTACAATGATGATTGCAGTTCCGACATTTGTGTTGGATGCATATTCCACTGTGTAATCTCTGCCTGATACAAGACCAGGAAGCTGTACAGCCGGTGAGATCGGTTTGCCTGTATATGTCTGCTCAGCAATCGTTGGCAGCTTGATCTGAATGATATTTTCCGGTTCAATCGTGAACGTTCTCTGAGCAATACCTGTATAATCATTCAATCCTACAACATAAACTGTCGCTGTTCCTGCATTGATATTATTGCTGTAGATCAGCTCATAATCTTTGCCTTCTGCCAGTTTCTGGTTTCCGAAAGTAACTGTAACTTCTGCCTTACACTCAGCACCAGTATAGATCATGCCGCCTGCTACAGTAATATTGGTTTTTAAGATACTGATTCCGGCATTGCCTGTGACTTCTTTTACAGTTACTGTGCAGGAAGCTTCTGTTGAAGTACCTTTTACTTTTGCCGTGACCACTGTCTTTCCGGCTTTTAATGCTGTAAGAATTCCTTTTTCTGTAATGCTTGCAACAGTGTCATCAGAGCTTTCCCACTCAATCTCAACTTTATCAGTTGTATTTGCAGGGGTCAGAAGAACTTTCAGTTCTTTTTCCTGACCTTTGTAAATTTCTTCTGTCTTGTTTACAAGGGCAATTTCCTCCAGAGTAATTCCCTGGATCACATAATCTACAGTCACAGTTCCCTGATAATTGCCAATACCTGTTGCTTTTACGTGAGCGGTTCCCGGTTCAGTATTGTCTGTATACTCAAGTACATAATCCTGATTAAGAACAAGTCCTGTTTCTCCTGCAGTCAGTGTAACTGCCGGTGAAATTTCTTTTCCTGTATATGTCTGTTCTGCAATGTTACTGAACTTCGCTGATTCAATATTCTGACGGCTGATTTCAAATTCTTTTTTCGCAACGCCCTTGTAATCGTTCTGTCCGACTACATAGAGCAGACCTTTGCCGGCATTTATATTGTTTTCACACAGAAGTGTATAATCGTTTCCTTCTCTCAGCGTCGTGCCTTTTACTTTTACAGTTACAGAAGGTGTCTGTTCTGTTCCGTTATATTCCAGATTTCCATTTACAGTAATCTCCGCATTTGAGAGATCTGTTCTTGTATCCAGTGTGGAATCTGTTACTTTCAGTGTGTATTCTGCTGATATGGAAGTGCCTTTTACAGTTGCTGTAATTACTGTTGTTCCGGCTTTCAGAGCTTTTACAACTCCGTCTGTTACGGAAGCTACTGTCGGCTCACTGGAAGTCCACTGAATATCCACAGAATCTGTAGTGTTTACAGGGTTCAGTGTGACGATAAGTTTTTCCTCATCACCTTTTTCCATGGAGCCTTCGGTCTTGTTCAGACTGATTCCATTCAGTGAAATACCTTGGATTGTAAACGGTTTCTCAGCAGTTCCCTGATAATTGCCTTTTGCGGTGATGATCGCTTTTGCAGTTCCCGGTTTCGTATTGTTCTCATAGGCAACTGCATAATCTTCATTTAATGTAAGTTCTGTATCACCATCCCTGATCTGAACTGCTGGAGCGATCGGAACGCCTGTATACTGCTGATCTGCAATCTTACTTACTTCACATTCTGAAAGGTTCTTCGCTGCGATCGTAAATGTCTTCTCAACAATACCTGTGTATTTACTCATTCCCACAAGAGAAACTTTTACTGTGCCTGCATTGATATTGTTGCTGCAGACTGTCTGATAATCTGTTCCTTCGGTGAGTGTTTTACCAAGAAGTGTTACTGTGATTTCCGGAAGGATTGCCTTTCCTGTATAGGTAAATTCTTTCTCATTGAATGTCACTGTTGCGTCACTGATATCTGTCTGCTGGATCTCCTCCGGCTCAGTTACAATGACCGTACATTTTGCTTCGTATGTTCCACTTTCGGAGCTGAGTGTGATGACTGCTTTTCCTGGTGCCACAGCAGTTACATTACCATTTTCGTCTACTGTTGCAACCTTATAGTTATCCGTAGACCAGGAGAATTTTTCACTGATCGTACCATTTACATAATACTCCAGCTGATGAGTGGACTCTGTCTCCATTGCGATCACATCTTCTGTCAGAACTACTGATGGATCACTGACTGTTACCACGCATTCTGTATAATGACTTCCATCTGCCACATAAGCTCTTACAATTGTAGAGCCACAGGCATTGGCTGTTACTGTTCCATCAGCCCCTACAGAAGCAATATCTTCATCTTCTGTATACCATTCAAGAGAAGTATCTGTAGCATCTTCCGGATAAACAGAAACATTTATTTTCTTTGATTCTTCCGGTTCCATGTACAGAGTACATTTATCTGATGTAACCTTTTCTACCGGAACTGTATTGTCTGTTACATTAATGGTACAGCTTTGTGCATATTTGCGGTCTGCTGTCATGAAAATAATCTTTGTTGTTCCGGCATTATTTGGCTGGATTTTTCCTTTTTCTGTTACAGAAGCTACTGACGGATCAAGTGAATAAATGTTAACCGTCTTTGTACCATTATCGTTACGGAATAGTGTATATACAGACTCTGTATTGATCGTTTTGCCTTTTTCTGCTTTCTCTAATGATGTTGAATCTTTAATTACAATCGCACCATCTTTATCTTCTGTTTTCAGTATCTGGTAGAAACTGTTTCCCACATCGCTGACATTCTTATTCTTTTCATAGGCAACATATTTCAGAATCGTATTGGCACTTACCTGAATTCCATCAGAAGTATATTCTGTGCTGTACTGGTCTGGTGTGGAGCCATCTGTTGTGTAATAAATCAGTGCACCTTCTTCACCGGTGAGATGTACTGTAGTTACATCTGACAGTTCACCGGATTCAACGTCTGCTACAGGAGTTTTCGCTGTTTCCAGATAAGCGAACATAGGATATACCGCCATATCAGATGTTACATTCAGGTAATCCGCATTGTTCCATCCCATAAAGCTCATGCCGTCTTTTGTCGGAGCTTCCGGAGCATTTGCAGCCTGTCCATATTCAACTTCTTCTGTACTCAGTACCTCTGCATCTGCATCATAAAAGTTTACTGTATATTTCTTTCTTACATATCTGGAAGTCAGCGTCATATTTCCTGTGACTTCTGTTTCACTTGTCACCGGATTTCCGGCTGCATCAAACCAGCCGGTCATTTCATATCCTGTTACATTTGGAGAAACAGGGATAACAAGCTGATCACCGTATTCATAAGTTTCCGTCTGAATTTCCTGGCGATCCCAGTCAACCCAGTTTACAACAAAGCTTTCTTTTTCATATCTGGCTACGATAGTCAGATCATAACGGATATTAGTATTTCCTGAACTCCATCCGATGAAACGGTAATTTTCTTTCTGCGGGTTTGCAGGAAGTTCTGCTGTTCCACCCTCTGTTACTTCCTGTGTAGAAATAACATTTCCGTCTTCATTTACAAATTTAACTGTATAAACCGGCTTCGGTGCCTGAATCGTATCCAGATAAACAAGTTCCGTAGATCCTTCCAGCGCAAGGCATACTGTAAAATCACCTGTAACTGCTGAAGGTTCTTCTCTTGTTGTATAAGTAAAGCTGTAGGAACCGTCTTCACCGACTACACTCTGTCCTACGAATTCATTGTTGTAATCCGCCGGTTCTGCACCCTTAAATACAACCAGCATGATCTGTTTGCCGGCAAAGTCAGCAGAAAGTTTACCGGAGGCAGTTCTCTGTGTTCCTGATGTGTCTTCTGTATCCTGAGTTGTTGCTTTGTAACGGTATACTGTTCTGGTTTCTACTTCTTTCGTTCCTGACGCAGTTGCTTCGTCTGTTGACCATGAAGACCAGTCTGACCATTTTTCATGAGTATAAGTGTAAACCTTACTTCTGTCAGCATAACGATATTCCACATGGGTTACAGGCTGTACATAGCTGCTTCCTTCCAGGAACCACAGTTCATCACTGAAGTAAAACTTATTTCCATTCGGAACATATCCGGTATGTCCGCTGTATGTTCCATAAACACGCATGCTGGTGTCAATTCCCACACGTTCATTGTAAGTGTACTTTGTTCCTCCCATATTGGAAGAATATGTATAGTAATATTTACTTGCTGATGAATTCCAGTATCTGTAGAAATAGAATTTATTTAATGTATATCCAGGTGTATCTGTTACTGTTCTTGTTTCTACTTTACGGCTGGCAGAATTGCTGTAAGCAGTTCTTGACCATCCACTCCATGCACCGTAATCACCCCAGCTTTCGGTGGCACCGGTCTGTGTCCAGCCATCCAGATATGAATTGTTACTGGTAGTTGTTAATTTGTCTCTGTATCTGTATTCTGTTCTCTGCTCTACCTCATAATTTCCTTCCGGCTCTTTTTCCTGCCAGTCGCTCCAGTCACGGCTTATCGTCTGGCTGGAACTTACAGAAAGAGGAATTCCGGATGAAAAACTGTCTACAATAACGATTTCCGCAACAGAAGCTACTCCTTCATAAGGCACAAACACTTCCTGTCCTTCTTTCGTTGTATTCTTTGGAATGGTAAACGCATTGGATTCTGTAGTTACAAGAAGTTTTCCAGTGGATGTCTTCAGAGATACGATCGCACGTCCTCTTGTTTTGCTGTCCGGATAATTAGTGATATCATAGTTTACAGTGTAACCGTCTTCTTCATATTTACAGCTGTTCATCGTTACAACAATCGGAAGTTCCATGTTGTTCCATACATAACTTGCTGTAATGGTCATATTCTTTTTGACACAGGTATAATCATTTGAATTCCATCCTGCAAAAATATAACCTGTACGGTTGGAAGTCGGATTTTCCGGAGCTTCTACTTTTGTCTTGTATTCTACAGTTTCTTCTTTCAGTTTCGTACCATCATCATTTACAAAAGTAACTGTGTAAGTATTGATTTTGTATTTCGCATTTACAGTAAGGTCTCCTGTAATGTTACTGTACGCTCTGTCCCAGCCCTGGAATGTATGACCTTCCATTGTGGGTGCTGTCGGAGCTGTTGCATTATAACCATAACGGACAGTCTCTGTTTTCAGGATTTCCTGCTGACCATCTTCATTGGTCTGCTGGAAAACGACTGTAGACGGATCATGTGCGGTAAGTGTACGGTTAAGTTTCGCCACATCACTGTTTACCTGGCCTTTTGCAATAGCAGTTACCTGATAAGTTCCGGCATTTGGAAGCATCAGGGTAACATTTGTGGAATTCTGGCCCTGTACCTGAACTGTATTTGTGTATTCCGGTCCGGTTAAGGACTTAACGGTAACCTCGTATCCATAGGCAGCACTGGAATCAGCACCCCAGCTGACAGTTACATTGTCACCTGCAGCAATGTCTGTTTTATTTACAGACAGATTCGGAGTTGATGGCTTTGAAACACCTGTTGTCTTTATTGTATATGTATCTGAGAAATAATTTTTCCCGTTTGTTTTGATAAAGAACTTATATTTATAGGTAGTTCCCGGTGTAAGTGTAATATTAAGATCTGTTTTTGTATTTTCATGGATCAGTGCCGATGAATGATAACTTCCAACTCCATATGGATGTGCCGCTTCATGGCTGGTTTTGATCTCCGCACCACTGGCATTCATAAGAACCATTCCCAGATCTTCTATGCGGGCACCTGACGGATTATAGCACCGTGCTGAACGGCTGAATCCTGTGTTATCCACATAGTCACTGCCATCTCCTACCTGCTGTGCAGATGAATTCTGAACAGGAATATCTCCTCCACCTGAAGTATAAATGTAGTTGATCATCCACTTTTCATTGTTGACTGGTGTTGCGTTCCAGAAATTTCCCGGAGATCCTGTCCTGATACCAAAATGCAGATGAGCTCCATCTGCATTTCCGGAATCTCCTACACGTCCGAGAAACTGTCCCTGTGTAACGTGAGCACCCCAATGCACATTAGCCGGGAAGGAATTCTGCATCATATGAGGGTATTCTGCCCAGGTACCATCATCATTCAGGATATATACTCCATTTCCGATTCCTTTGGTACCATCATTGTAACCATGATTACAATTTACTATACCTGCCGACTGATGCCAGCAGCTGTTATAAAATTTCTTGATTGTTCCAGATTTCGTGGCAATAACCGGTGATCCTTTCGGAGCTGCGATATCTATAGCCGTATGACCACTGGAAAAATGGGTTGTAATCCTGTCTCTCGATGACGGGACCGGCCAGACATAACCCTCTCCACCTGCTGCATCCGGTTCTTCCTCTTCTGTCACATTCTCATCATCACTGAGTTCATCTGTCTGGTTTTCTGCATCAGCTTCGGTCTCAATTTCTTCTCCGGCATCTTCCTGAACTTCTTCTGCCTGTACTTCATCAGAAACTACCTGCATTTCCAGCTCAGCTGTGATTCCCATTTCGCAGGTAAGAATTACACTTCCCTCACTGACTGCAGTTACAAGTCCGTTTTCATCTATGGTCGCAACATTTTCATCGGAACTCTTCCATTTAAGAATGGGACTTCCTGCTGTTGTCACTTCCTGCAGAAGATCTCTTTCAAATCCCAGACTTACTGTTTCACCAACAGCCATCTGCGTACTGTCTGTAACAATACACAATCCGTCTATCTTATATTCCAGCTGGTTATCCACAGCATACTTCTCTGCGCAGCTGTCTTTTCCACAGTAAATAACAATCTGCTGTGCAAAATCTGCAAACGTATCTGCTTCGATTGAAGCTACTGAATCTGGAATAAATACCTGTTGAAGCCCTGTACAGTCTGCAAATGCATCTTTATTAACTGCTGTAACGGGGATCTTCGCATCATTTACAGTAATCTCAGATGGAATGATAACAGCAACTGCTTCGCTGATTTTCTGCACGGAAGCAGTATTTCCCTGTTCATCTTCCTGAATGCTGTATGTGATTCCATCAGCAGAAACTGTGTTTTTGTTTTCTTCTGATTCGTCCGCAGTTGTATCCGGGTTTTCATCTGCGACAGATGCTGTTCCGTCATCAAAGAAACCTGCATCTTCCCCATTGTCTGACTGTCCGTCATCTTCCAGGGAAATATCTGTACTTTCTTCCCCTGATACATCTTCTGATTCAGTAGTCAGTTCCACTGAACCGTCGGCACTGCTGTCTTCTTCCTCAACAGACATTTCCACCGCTGCATCATCTGTAAAGACATCCGCTGCATAAACCGGTGAAAAAGATCCCGCCATAAGGCTCAAAGAAGTAAAAACAGCCAGTAACTTCTTCATTTTCATACGCTTTTCTCCTCCTGAATAGTTTCTGGTTATCTCTGTTTACAATAAGCTTTTATTTCTGCCGTAAACAGACGTTATTTGTTTTCATTTTATCGTATACATACTGTCGATGCAATATATAAACATCAAAAAAGCGCAATACCACAGATATTTTGTTACTGTAATATTACGCTCTCTGTTTATCAGAAATCAAATCTTCTGATCTCGCAGTTTTTTATTCCGAATGCTGCGTATTCCTCATTTGTCATTTCATAAAAATAAGACTGAACAACACGTGAAATTCCATTATGCGCAACCAGAATATAAGTTTTTTTATCTGATTCTGCCTTTATATCATCAAGAAGGTTGTAAATCCTCTGTGCGAGATGAAGCATGGACTCTCCGCCTTCATATCTGGTGACAAACTGCTGTTTTGCTTTCCTGAATTCTTCTCCGTCACGGGGTGTGGACTCATATTTTCCGAAATTCTGCTCGATCAGTCTTGGTTCCTCTCTCGCCGGAATTCCTGTTATCTCTGAGATATGTCTGGCAGTGTCTGCTGCACGCATCAGTGGTGAATACAGAATCTCATCTGCCTTGATTCCCTGTTTTAATATCTCATTTCCAGTCTCTATCGCCTGCTGATGTCCCTTCTCTGTCAGAGCAATGTCTGTAGCCCCGCAGATTTTGTTTTCCACATTCCATATGGTCTGCCCGTGTCTCACAAAATAAAAATGTCCCATTATGGTCCTCCTTGAAATTTAATTTACATCGAAAAGAATATAAAATGTATAAATCGATGCCTATTCCCGCAATAATGAGTCATATCCGGCATCGGGAAACAGAAAATTTCTCTAAATCGATGCCAACTCCTACCAATAACGCACATATCCGGCATCGGAAACTCAATTAATCGCTCAAATCGATGCTTACCCTTGCCTTTCTACCGTACGTATGATCATTCATAGCCAAGCGGGGTGCTCGTTTCTTTTTTGCTGAATAAAAAGAGAATACAACATTCAGCTGTACTCTCTTTGCTCACTCATTCATCAAAATTCACTGCATAAATACCTTCCGGGAGTCTCATAGTAAGGATTCCCAGATTAAACTCATGATCCATCACTGTAATGTGATATTCAAAGATCACATCATCTTCAAATTTGGAAAGCAGTACATAAGTTCCATTTTCTTTGCCATCAATCTGGTCACAGATATCATCATATACTGCCTCTCCGGAAATCTCTCTCGGATAACCGGACTCTTTTATTTTCTGTTCGATTGCCTGATATAATTCTTCCATTACATGTCTCCTTTTCAGTATCGGATTCCAAACCGCCGTTCCTCTTCATCCAAAGGAATCCTTTTCCTCCGAAAGTCATCAATTTCTATATATCGGTCATTGTAAAGTGCCTGCAGGATCTTGTCAATATCTTCTTCCAGTCCCTGTAATTCTGTAGTTACAGAACCGTCATATTCATTTCTTGCCCAGCCTGTGACACTGTATTTATCTGCCAGATATCTGAGTTTATATCTGAATCCCACACCCTGGACCCGACCATAAAAAGTAATGGATTCTCGTATTTTATTCATAATTACTTCCTCGTTATTCCAGTCCGTAATTAATTTTCATTTTACAGATCAGTATTTACTTGATTTTTTTCAGTTCACCTTCAATAAGATAGACATCATCTCCCTCATTAATGTCCATTTCATAAAGAAGAGCATCTTTTTCTTTGATAAAAAGTTCTTCTCCGCTATGTTTCTTCAGCAGCACACGGTCTACAGGTTCTTCCCCTTCCGGCCGCCCTTCACAACCGAAATCAGGTTCTTCAATCCGAAGAACTGTATACGTTTCCATCATAATAATACATCCCCTTTAATCTATTCCCCTTTGCCAGCATCTTCCATGACAATACATTCCCGCCTCATGATCACGATCTCAGGCCTGTCAGATTCCTATTTCATGGAATACTGCATCATTTCATAATGCAGTGTACATCCCTCATAAATCTCTGCCGGAAGAAGCGCTCTTGCTACAAGTTTCAGCTCTTCCTCTGGTCTGTCAACTCTCTGCAGGTGTGCATAATCACCATCAATCTGCTTTACAAGGTAATCACATTCTAACATCGTTTTTCTCCTTTACTGTAAAATTTATATTCTGAGTTTCTTTCTGAATTCCCGCAGCATATCCTTTTTCTGGAAAATAAAAAGTCCTGCAATCACCAGAAAACTGACTCCCACACAGACAACTGAAGGAATCCGATAATGAATAAGACCTGTCCACAACAGTATTACCGGCAGACATCCGATAAGTGCAGCCTGGATCAGATAATACAGATATTCCTCCGGTTCAAGGCGGTTAACTTTTGCAATAACCGGTATGGAACCAAGCACAGCCAGACTTCCAAACGGGAATACAAAATCCAGTGACCAGCCTCTCCAACCGGTAAAATGATCCCACAAAATACAGAGCACAGTTATGATCAGAAGCTGCCAGGTTTCATTTTTCAGAATATTCCGCCGCTTCGCATATGCAACATAAACAACCAGCCATGCACAGAAACATCCGGCTGCAGCAAACCAGAACCAGTTCAGTGTTTCCAGTGTCAGATAATTCAGCATTCCGCAGAATACCGCAACTGCAAGGCAGAGGAAACTGAATGTCTGCATTACTTTGCGGTCTTCTTTCTGTTGAGTTTCACCACATCCGGGGAATTCATTTTTTTCTTCTTTATAAGGAATTTCTTCCTCCTTCAGTATTTTCACAAAGTTTCTCTGAATACTGTCATCCGGTATTTTGGAAGTAAATCCCAGCACCATCTCATCTCCATAAGAACAGGAACACATCTG
>JABLTO010153970.1_pt1 | contig 21386 bp, 29 predicted proteins | sample 7160091 | NCBI WGS metagenome assembly JABLTO01 (sample SAMN14651225, study PRJNA627086) | human gut metagenome | isolation source: feces | host: Homo sapiens
ATGTTCCGGCACAGGAAACAGAACCAGCAGTTGATCCGTTTGCTCAGGCACGGCCTGTTCCGGAAAAGAAATGCAGAACTAAGTTCTTCGCAATTGGAACTAGAGATCAGCTGAAGGCATTGGTTGCATACATGAAGGAAAGCGGAATTAAATACGGAAAGGTGGAGTAAGGAATGGATAAATTTATGAAAGCACTGGATTTTGACAGCGATACACTGGGAAATGTAAAGCGAGATATGAACTTTGTTCTGCAGAGATTGATCGGAAACATGATGGAGAAAGGAAGCACGAATGGAAGTTTGACATTGAAAATTGATGTCAGTTTCGCTCAGGAATATATTCCGAATTATGATCCTAAAGTAGAAGGCGAGAGCAGGAAAATCAATAAGCCAAGTTTCAAGCATAGAGTTACATCTACCGTGCAGATCACGGACAAAAAGGACGGCAATATGGATACAGAAATGGAGCTGGCATTTGATGAAGATAGTGGTGAGTATGTTTTGCAGCCGGTAGCCAATACAACGCAGAAGAGCATTTTCGACAGCGATTACAAGGAAAATCTGAAACCGGACGATGAGGAGAAAACGGAAAAAGAAGAACCGAAGGGAATCCCTCAGTTACCTGGTCCGTCAGAAGTGGAAGATGAGGATATAATCGATGCGGAATATACAGAAACGGAGATCGACCAGGAGACAGATGACGAACCGGAAGAGGATATTACGGACGAAATCCTGGGAGATGCAGAAGATCCGGACGATATGGAAGGCTATGATTATGAAGACCCGGAGGATGAAGTATGAGAATTAAAGAGAAGAGGATGAAGAGTTTTGTCAGCAGAGCAAACGTCCTTACACAGGCCAAAAGGCAGGCAGAAGCTGCCAAAGCAGTGAGCGATGGCCTGCAGTATTATTCAAACAATGTGATCAAAGCGATTTCTCCGTATGCTGCAGCTGATGCAGGGATGATCGTTGTGGTTCTTCGCCATTTGGCAGATGAAATGGAATCGAAGAACGTAGGAGCAAAAGAATTTGCTGAGTGGCTGGATAAACACACTAAGAAGCCCCCACTTACAGAAACACAGGTTGCAAAAAAGCCGAATATGCAGTAGGAGGTCAATATGGAAATAAATATAACTAGTGGAGCATTGTATATGCAGGATGGCCGGAAATTAGCTGATATCGAAGGGGGTTCCATAGTAACAGCGGATGAGCCATGCAAGCAGAGAATGATGAAAACTGCGGCAAATATTGGAAAAACTCATAGCATCACTTACCAGTTAGCTCCGTATGATATGCGGATGATATATAGCCTAATGTATGGTATGAAGATTACAAATAATTTCTTAAAGATGCATGGTGGAATTATGGTAAGAAATGTTGCCGGAAGAAAGCATAAAAGGAAGTGAAGCAAATGTCAAATAGGGTGAGAGAGCTTTTCGGGCTGGACCCTGAGTATAATAAACGGATGGAAGAAAGCATACGAGAAGCGCAAGAGAAAGCAGTGAGAGAAAAATGGTGCTGCACCTGCGAATATTACATACCGGTTGATCCTTGGCTTCCAGGGTTTGTGACTGCATATCCAGAGTGTGAAAAAGGCAGAAATCCGGTACAAACTTGCGAGGACTACAGAACAGCAGGATGTGCAATCCGCAATAGCCCATGGGCTGACCGAATACGAGAGAGATTTATGAGAAAGGAGTAGAAGATGGCACTGGTTACTATATGCGTTACGGCAATAGCAACGCTTATAATTGAGCGTGTTGCCAGAAAAATTTATTCGGAGGCCAAGGAAAGACACGAAGCCAGAATAGAAGACCGAAAAAATGGGTTTGCATACGGGGAATATCTGGACAATATAGCTTATGCGTATGGAATGAAACGCAAATTTTTTGAGTCAGACAAAAAATTTAGAGCGAGGATCTTGGAACAGATAAGGAGATCATAAAGTGGCAACGAGATATTTTATGACATACGAGGCAATCCGACAGGAAGAGGCTAGGCTGCAGGAAAGAGTTAGATCATATCCGGTGAATGGAAGGAAGACCAGCACAGGGACGATAAAGATGATCCGGAAAGAAATCGGTGATATGACGTTCAGAATTGCCAGAAAGTGCAATGTGAGTGTGAATTATCCGAGATGGAGCATCCAGGGGAAGAAAGTAGTCCTGGGCGAGCCTACAATTTTACTTCCGACATTGCGATATGTGAGCTTTGAGGAACTGAAAGCAATAGAACTAAACTACGAAGGAGGTGCGTAATGATACCGAGATGCAAAGAGTGCCAAAATGCAAGGATGCAAGACATGAACGGAAGACCCAACCGATGGTTTTGCGAACACCCAAAAGTAAGGGAGTACGTCAGCTGTCCTGCAGATACAATGATTTGCAAAGGAGAAAGGCACTCAACAGAGATAACGATTAAGACAAGCCCTAAATGGTGTCCAAGGAGGAAGAAAAAGAATGAAGCAGAATAGTGCAGGACAATTCAGCCAGTGTAATAGATGCGGAGCAAGAATAATGTGGGTGAAAACAAAGGCAGGAAAGAATATGCCGGTAGATCCACAGTTCGTAGATTTCAAGAAGATTAAGGGCGGCAAGGAAAGATTGGTACTTCCAAATGGAGAAGTTGTGGCCGGAGAAAGATGCAAGGCGAAAGAAGCGGATGGCTACGGTTACATTTCCCATTTTGCGACATGCCCTGGGTACAGGAGGTAAGGAATGTTACATGAGTTGAAGACATATCCAAAATATTTCCAGGAAACAATCGAAGGCAATAAGCCATTTGAAATCCGGAAGAATGATCGTAATTTCCAGGTTGGAGATGTGTTGTTTCTGAAAGAGTGGGATAACATCAAATATACTGGAAGAGAAGTCGGTGCGATGGTTAGATATATTTTGGATGATAAGTTCATAGGGTTGGCAGAAGGGTATGTTGCCCTGGGACTGCAGATCCTGACATAAAAGAAAGGGCCGCCTCCCTGACGAAAGACGACCACACACGATACCGGAATTATAACCCGGAAAGATGGAAAAAGTCAAGGAGGTGGCAGCATGGCTGTAGAAGAAAATGTAAAAGAAAATACGCCGAAGGCTGAGGGTGAAGTGCAGGGAGTGAAATACATTTCCCTGACAGAAGAAGAATTGGAAAGGCTCATAAAGGCCGCAGGCCGGGAGGGAGCTAAGAAAGGAGTAGAAGCCTACGAGAGAAGAAAAGAGAAAGACAAAGAAGAACTGGCAGATAAGGTAAAGAACAGTGCCAAGACGATCATCATTCACTACAGGCAGTTAAAGAAAATGAAGAATACATCGGTAACAGGGACAGATACGGTGACAGATCCTACGCTGAAAGAAATCCTGGACGGAATCCTGGAGCAGGTAAGGAAAGAGGAATTTAATCTTACCAGCACGAATAAGAACCGGATAGTAACCGGAATGCTTCTGAACCATGTAGATGTGCAGCTGGAGAATTACAAGAAGGAATGTAGAAAGTCAAAGATCCAGGATATTCAGCGGAGATACCGGGTAGTGGAAAGGATGTTCCTGCAGGCGGAGCCGGTGCGGGCAGAAGATGTGGCCGAAGAGGAGCAGATTGATAAGAGTACAGTGTACCGCACGCTGGAAAAGGCATACGATGATCTGGCAGTTTTATTCTTTGGGATAGAAGGAGTAAAAAGTATAGAGGTGAACCGGAAACCAAAGAAATCCGGTAAAAAGACTATGCGAAATGCAGATACGAGAAATCTCGCAAATGCGAAAAATGCGCACTAGACAAGCGAAGGGCAAAGTGGTATTCTGATAAAAGCCCGATAAGCTATGTGTCACCCCTAAAAAAGGCATTGTTTTTCTTCTGTGAAGGCAGAGTGGGTAGGCAGAAATGCCGCCCGCTCAAAACTCCAGAATTATGAAAAATCGGTTAAAAATGGGTAATAAAGTGTACTTAGATCAGCTCGCATAGTATAATTAAATTGTAGATAATACGCATTAGCGAGAATAAAGGAGTGACAAAGCTATGGCAATTTGGACAAGCAGATACAGCAATAAAGAGCTGGTAGAGAACAAAGATAAGTATTATTGTGTCGGAATCAGTTTGGGAACGCCGAAATTTCCACTAGGATATACCGTAGAACAGCAGTGCTATTCGCTGGCACCGAAAGGGTATATGCTGAGAATGGAACTGGAGAAGTTCACTGAGGAGTATTACCGCAAGCTGGAAGGCATCGGAAATAACAAAATCATCGACATGGTAATGAGATTTGAGAAGATGGCCGCAGACGAAGGTAAGGACCTGGTTCTTTTGTGTTACGAGGACGTAAGAATCCCGGAAGATTGGTGCCACAGAACAGTGTTTGCTCAGTGGTACTGCGAAATGACAGGGGAAATTATTGAAGAGTTGCCAGACCCGAATCCACCAAAAGTAAAGAAACCGCCTGTACAGAAGCAGGCAAAGAAAGAAGAAAGCAAGCGCACAGCCGCTCAGAAGGAAGCCAAGACGGAAACGGAAGGCTATGAACAGATGAGTTTATTTGGTATGGCTGGTGCGATGATATAATATCCGGAACTGGTGAAAGCATCACATTCCTCTTCCAGAGGGAAGTTCCTGTTCATTGCAGGGTTCCGGTCCAAAAGAAACGGCATCGTATCTTCGGGTACGGTGCCTTAATTTGTGCAATTTGCCAGAATGGTCTCTGAAATTCCCGGCGTGGTATCAGAGATTGTCCTGGCTTTTTGTATAAAGTGAACAAAAAGGAGGGAAATTAGGATGGAGATAGGCGTTGTATCAGCTACCTGTATAGCACAACATATTGAGACATTCAGAAAGCAGGCTGCGAGTGATGCAAAAGCGGATTTCGGAGAGCCATGCCAGAACTGCCCGATGAATAAGGAGTGCAATTTTGACTGGCTCTCGAACATGGCACCGCTGTTGAAAGATTCAATGGTGAAGATCAGAATGGTTCTTCCGGCGCAGTGTTGAATACAGGACAAGATCCACGTGCATCCCGGCGAGGATAAGGGCAATCATCCGAACAGTCACAGGAATAGCCCAATATCTTATAGCCAGGAGCTGCGGCACCGAGCATAGAAAACTCGGCGTAATCAACACGAACACCATGCCGTTCTTCCAGGTAAGGGCAGTAATCATGGTGTATGAGAGAAATCCGTCTCGACAATATAATTCACCTCCGGTTTATTACTCGGCTCGTATGAGCCTGTAAAGACAGTATAGTACAGTTTTAGAAAAACGGAAAGAAAGGAGAAGAAAGCAATGGCGTTTTTTATGGACCCAGGGGCAATGTTCTTGGGGTGTTTAGGTCCATCGGAGCAGAAGTTTCTGGTCACTCTGATAGAAACGGCAGCAAAGTCCGGGTACACGAGATTTGTTGAGCCATGTGCCGGCACCTTCGCAATGGCAAATCTGGCAGTGCAGAATGGATTCAAGCCGGAGCAGATTGAAACCAGCGATGTCAATATGATGTCAACAGTCCTTGGGTATGCGATAACCGGGCAGTCGTTAGAGCCACTGGAAATCCATGCACAAGGATTCAGTGATGAGGAGCTTCTTGATCCTGCAACAGCATTGTACGCACAGCTGTATCTCAGAACATCAAAGAACGCAGGCAATGATTATTTCTACCAGATACTCACGGACCTACGGCTTAGGAGAGAAGAACACATAGAGAGCATCAACCGGCAGATAGAAGTCATTCGGAATCTGCTTGGTGGAATGAGCTATAGGCCACTGGATATGTGGGAACATCTGAAAGAGGTGCTGGACGATCCGCACGCTTTGGTGATCGCAAATCCACCGACCTATTTCTCAGGTTATGAGAAGTTCTACGACACCCAGGGCAAGATGACCTGGAAGGAACCGCCGTATGAGCTGTTTGATCCGGAGACCGGACACCAGCAGTTCTACGATCTCTGCATGAACGCAAAAGCATTGGTCATTTGCTACCAGGAGAAAAGAGCAGGAGAGGCAGTTGGCTATACGATATACGCCCGATCCGGCACAAGGGCAGACTTGAACGCCTACATAACCACGAACCGGGAGGAAGAGGCAACAGCCTTGGCAAATGGCAAGAAGATCAAGCGGCCGGCAGAGAGTAAGTTACAGCCATTAGACTGCAGTATGCTTCCCAGGGACTACGAAATCAAGGAAGACAGCAAAGTGCAGGTTATCCCGATCAAAGCGGCAGAGGCTCAGTATTACAGAGAGCTATGGACACATAATTTCGTTGGCTCATCGGCCACGTTCAACAGGGCATTGCTGATCGATGGGTATGTAGCCGGCGTGTTTGGTATCTCGAAGATGGCATCTGACAGCGTGTTTGTATGGTATGTGATGAAGGTTCCACACAAAACGTACCGTCTCGGCAGATTGTGCTATATGCTGGCACAGAACAGAGCGTTTGTGGATACGCTCCTGGACAATATCGAGCAGGAAAAAGTCACGAAGATGCGGACTGCAATGCTTACCAGGTATCCGGAAAACAAGGAAGTCAGGGGCATCATGAAACTGGTAAACAGGGTGGAAGACAAGAAGAATGGATACAAGCTCACATATGAGGCAGAACTGGTTGAAGGCAGGAGTGAGCAGCAGACACTTCAAGAATGGCTAAGGAGGGAGAATGAATGGCAGAAGAACAGGGCAAAGGCATCCAGCAAATCGAAGGGTGCGAAGTAATCTACGATATGGGTTCGGGTTTGGTGATCGCCAAAGTTCCACTGGATAAAGTTAAGGAACAGGACATCAATGCCAGAATCATGAAGAATGAGATGCAGGACCAGCTGACCGCCAACATCAAGAAACGAGGACAGTTGGAGAGCCTGCCTCTTTTCGTTTTGGTAGACGGAAAGTTGGAAATCATCAGCGGTCACCACAGAGTAAAGAGTGCAAGAGCTGCAGAGATGAAGGAGATCATCGCCATTGTTGATGTGTCTGGACTCTCACGTAGCAAGATAGCGGCGAAGCAGCTGGCCCACAACGCAATTTCCGGTTTCGATGATGATAGCACGCTGAGAGAAATCGTGAAGATGATTGACGATGTGGACGATATGATTGAGTCGTTTGTTGGAAAAGAAATCATGGAAGAACCGCTGGAACAGTATGACAAGATGCTGAGTCCTGCGGTTCAGTTTGATTTTAAGAATATTATTTTTGCATTCCTTCCGCATCAGGTGAATGATATGGACGTCCTGGTGAAGGATCTGGAATCCAAAGCTCCGGAAATCGTTGGAGTTGCTTCATACGAGCAGTGCAAGGCATTTGTGGAGACATTAAGCAAATACCAGAAGTTTACGGACATCAGAAACGTAGGAGCAGCTATCCATTCTATGATCGAGAACGCAAACGAGAAAATGAATGCAGTTGGGTTTGATGCAGAAGAGGAATGGACATATCTGGCGAAGGTGTTTGGTAGCAATGCGATTCCTGCGGATGCCGCCGAAGTAATCAAACAGGCCATCAAGAAGGCTGAGAAAGAGGGAACCATCACCAGCAAGAACCGGTGGCAACTGATTGAATACCTTTGCGCTGACTATCTAGGTAAATAGATAAGGCATGGCAGCTAAGGTCAAATACAATCCAGATTATCACGATAACTGGGCGTGGTCTTTGGCTGCTATGGGAGCTACCAATGAAGAAATCGCAAAGGCAATGGGAGTTTCTAAGCGGACGATCATCCGCTGGAGCCAGGATCACGAAAGTTTCGGTAGCGCATTGGCCCAGGGAAAGGGAGTTTCCGATGCGAAGGTAATCAGGAGCCTGTATCAGAGAGCGGTCGGCTATGAGTACGAGGAAGAGAAGAAAATCATTGAGTATGACAAAGACGGAAACGTGAAACCGATCAAAATTGAGAAGACCAAAAAGCAAGTTCCGCCGGATGTAGGAGCGCAGTGCTTCTGGTTGAAGAATCGGCAGAGAGACCGCTGGCAGGATAGACCACAGGATTATGTGGATCAGAGCGGCGACAATGACACAGAGGTTCAGATTTACCTTCCGGATAATGGGAGGGATGGCTGATGGGAAAAACAATCAGAATCGGACCACAGAAAGGACCGCAGGAAATGTTCTTAGCAACATCTGCGGATATTTGCATTTACGGGGGCGCTGCAGGCGGAGGAAAAACCTTCGGTTTGCTGTTGGACCCGCTTAGGTACATGAACAATCCGGACTTCAATGCAACGATCTTCCGACGTGACTACACGCAGGTAACATCTCCAGGAGGCTTATGGGACAGTTCACGAAAGATTTACCGCTACGTGAAAGGTTCCAAGCCGTTAAAGACACCAAAACTACACTGGACGTTCAAAAAGGGTGCATCGGTCAATTTCGCCCACCTCGGACGCGATGAAGATTGTGACGACTGGCAGGGTTCACAGCTCACAATGATAGGATTTGACGAACTGACGCACTTTAGCGAGTATCAATTCTTCTATATGCTGTCTCGAAACCGTACAGATTCCGGTATAAAGCCGTATGTACGAGCCACCTGCAATCCGGACGCAGACTCTTGGGTTGCTGAGTTCATTTCTTGGTGGATAAATCAAGAGACCGGTTATCCGATACCGGAAAGGTCGGGAGTGATACGCTGGATGGTGCGACTGAATGAGGTTGTCACCTGGTTCGACAGCAGAGAAGATGCAGTGCAGGGAGCCATTGAGAACGGAGTCAAGCCAGAACAGGCGGAGACGATGCCTAAGAGCGTGACGTTCATTGCGAGTACGCTGCATGATAACAAAATTCTGATGAAGAATGACCCAGGGTATTTAGCCAACCTGCAGGCAATGGCTCTTGTGCAGAGAGAGCGACTACTACATGGTAACTGGAAGATTAAAGCCGCCGCAGGCTTGATGTTCAAGCGAGTAAAGGTAAATATGCTGGAAGAGATACCGCCCGATGTTATCAAGTGGGCGAGAGGTTGGGACCTTGCGGCAACATCCGAAGATGAAAAGGGAGACCCGGCATACACAGCAGGCGTGTTGATCGGAAAGAGAAGAAACGGACGATACATTGTAGCCGATGTTATCAATCGCCGGTTGAGTTCATCCGATGTGCGAGAAATTATAAAACAGACCTGCATAGCTGATAGGGCGAAATACGGAAGGGTAGCAACTAGGCTTCCACAGGACCCGGGGCAGGCAGGTAAAGACCAGGCACAGAGTTTTTTGAAGCTCTTGGCTGGTTTTACTGTTAAGTGCATTCAAGAGTCCGGAGACAAGGTGACGAGAGCAGAGCCGTTCTCGGCACAGTGGTTAGGACTTGAAGGCATGGATAAAGGAAATGTCGATGTACTGATTGCACCGTGGAACGAAGAGTATTTCAACGAGTGCGAGAACTTCCCACAGTCCAAATTTAAGGATATGGTGGACGCAAGTTCTTCGGCATTTACGGAGCTGGAGAGTGGAGCTACATTCTCGGCACCGCCAAAAGATACGCTCAGCAAGAGCAGTTATTGGAGAGGATGAGATTAAGTATGAATGGAATAAGAGTAAACAATACTGCAGCATCTGCCAGTGCGATCGCAAGCATGGGCGGTTATGGTTGTAAAAAATACAATGTTCCTGGAGGAGACGCAGAAGAGTTCAAGGCAGACGGCATAGGAACTTTTGTTTCCGTGATCCAGGCATTTGAAGATACAGAAATTCTGACCGTAAAGGCTTGTTGGGACGCACCGACAGATGTAGATGGCATTATTATTCCTGCCGGTATGTGTCTGTATGTGAAGGCAGAAAGCGTAACCATATCAAGCGGATGCGGCGTGATCTATTACGAGATGGCTTCATAAAGGAGGCGGTGAGCATGATGTTATCATTGCAGAATAGCATAAACAGCAGGAACGGACCGGGAGGAAATAAGAACCGATCCGTTTGGTTGCGTGTAGGAGTAACTGGTGTAGCATTCCAAGCAGTAAATCAGCCATGTGGAACGCAAGGGCCGTTGGCTAAGTCGGCGGTTGCGGGCTACATCGTCAGAGAAACAGTTCAGATTGCTGACTCTGGATACGGAGTGAGCTTCAGAATAAAAGCCTGCGGGCAGAAAAGGAGGCTGATGTAAAGTGAGTAAAGAAATAGGACGCATCGGCCAGAGGCGTTACGGTGGAGTTATCTATGAAGAGTTTCTTCCGGAACTGAGAGGAAGCAGAGGAGTAGAGATTTACCGAGAAATGTCAGAGAATGATGATGTAGTCGGTGCGATCCTTTATGCGATAGAAATGCTGGTTCGGCAGACCGATTGGATTGTAGAACCGGGAGGTGGCACAGCAAAAGATCGGGAAGCAGCTGAGTTTGTACAATCATGTATGGATGATATGCAAAGTACATGGGTTGATACAGTCTCAGAGATCCTGTCATTCCTTACTTATGGCTGGAGCCTACATGAAATTGTGTACAAGCGTAGAATGGGAAATACAAGAGATACCAGAACCAGAAGCAAATACAGCGATGGTTTGATCGGATGGGCGAAGCTCCCTATTCGATCTCAGGAAACTCTGTACCAGTGGGAATACGATGAAGCAGATAATCTGGTAGGTATGACGCAGATGCCACCGCCGGACTTTGGGCTTCTGACAATCCCGATGAGTAAGGCACTGCTATTTAGAACCAAGGTACGAAAGGACAATCCAGAGGGTAGAAGCATTTTGAGAAATGCGTACCGGTCATGGCATTTCAAGAGAAGAATCCAGGAGATTGAAGGCATTGGCATTGAACGTGATCTTGCCGGGCTGCCGGTGATTTACACTCCGGAAGACATGGATATATGGAACTCTGAAGACGAAACCATATCAAGGATTAGAGCAGAGCTGGAAAATATGGTTCGAGGTGTCCGTAGAGATGAAAGAGAAGGCCTCGTTCTTCCCGGTGGCTTCAAGATGGAACTTTTAAGCACTGGCGGTTCCAGACAGTTTGACACCAATGCGATTATTGACCGCTACGATACTAGAATTGCTATGACAGTTCTGGCAGACTTTATTTTCTTAGGGCATCAGCAAAATGGTTCATGGGCTTTAAGCTCAGACAAGACAGAATTGTTTGCGATGGCCTGCGGTGCGTATCTGGATATTATTGCAGAGACGTTCAATAGCCAGGGAATACCGAATCTGATCGATATTAACGGAGACCATTTTGCTGGAATTACAGATTATCCAAAGCTGACGCATGGAGACATTGAAGATGCCGACATTGCGAAGGTATCTGCGTTTGTTAAGGATATGGTTGGAATTGGAGTTTTGGTACCGGATGATGGTCTGGAAGATTATATCAGGCAGATCGGGAAGCTTCCGGAAAGAACGGATGATACTAGAGAGTTGAGCCAGACAAGGGAAGAACAGCAGGGACAGAATGAACCACCAGAACCCGAAACAGCCGCAGGCAAGGAACCGAAAGAAGATGATGAGGAAATCTCCGAGGAAGTGGTAGAAGCGGCCAAAAAACGCTTGGGAAGAGTGTAGATATGGCATTTTTGATAAGACCGCCAGGTCAAGTGAAAAAGGCGAAAGCAAAGCTGAAACCAAAGTCAAAGAATGCTCAGGAGATTCTAAACAGGCTGCAGGGTTTCTTGAACCAGAATACCAGCGAACCAGTAGAAATCCTCTGCAGCTTTTGGGAAGACCAAAGAAATGCCATCACCTATAAAGAACTGAGGGAAGTAGTGCAAAGCGGTATGCTCACACAGAAGCAGTTCGAGGATTGGCAGCAAGATTATTCAGTCCTGGTTGAGAAAAAGATGGCAGGTGTATGGATGTCTGCAATGGCGGCAGGCGTTGCCGGTCAGCCGATGTTTGATAGCTTATCATTCAGCATCAATACGCAGGACCCTGGAATTGTATCGTGGATCAAAGACAGGGGAGCTGAATTTGTGACATCGTGCACAGCAGAGCAGAAAAAGGCCATCCAGTCGTTGTTGGTAAAGAAGATCACAGATCAGCACACGGTTGACGAACTGGCAAGATTCATTCGCCCATGTATAGGCCTTACAGATGGTGACACAAAAGCGGCATTGAAGCTGTACGATACCGTAAAGGCCACATTGCAAACTAATCATCCACGAATGAAGCCGGAAAACATCCGGAAGAAGGCACTGGATGCGGCACAGAAGTACGCAGAGCAGAAACATCGGCAGAGAGCTTTCACTATAGCTCAGACAGAACTGGAATTTGCGTACAACCGAGGAGCCGACCAAGGAGTAAGACAGGCACAGTCCCAAGGCCTTATAGGAAAGACAATCAAGAGATGGATCACATCCGGAGATGATTCGGTTTGTTCCATTTGTGCTGCATTAGACGGTACCGAAATCGAGATGGATGATAATTTCGATTTTAAGGGCCGTCTTTTGTTTGCCGGTCAGAAAATGCTACCGCCAGCACATCCACGTTGCGCTTGTGCTGTTGAGTACATTGAGGTTGAAGCGCCGGTGTTCGTTCCCGAGGAACCAGCAGTACAGGAATGGGAAACGCAGATAAGGCAGCAACAAGCAGAGTATGAATCAAAATTTGAAGGCCAAAAACTGGACAAGGAAGTGTACCTAAAAGCAGCAGCCGGAATGGCTGAAATGGGGTACGAAGCCACGGCAGAACAAGTCGTAGGAATGGTTGATTCAGTAAATGCATACACAGGTGGAGATTTCACAGATATTCTCGCAGCTCAACAGAATTTTAAAGGGCGTTTTACAAATTATTCAAGCATTATGTCCGAAGAACAAAAGGCGAAAGCCCTGCAGGATGTAAAGAATGTGTCACAGTTCCTAGAGTACTCGCCAACATATGAAGGAAGTGTTTATAGAGGACTAGGATTTGATGTAGGAGGTCCAATGGATTCGGGTGACTACGACTCGTTCCGCAAACTATACCAGAAAGGGAAAGTAGTTCAAACAGATACTTTCACAAGCTGGACGAAAGATGATGAATTTTTGCAACAAGTTCATGCAGCACGTACTGGAATAGATGATGAGTGCGAATATTCGGTAGAGGTAACAATCCGAATGAAGAATTGTGAAAGCGGCGTAGATATTTCAAGATATGCAGAAATACAAGGTCAGCAAGAAGTGCTGTTTGACAATAAAACATCGTTGAAGGTTTTGGACATTAAGGAACAGTGGAAAGACGATGAAGTAATGAGCTTGATAATTGATGTAGAGGAGGTGTAGTTTGAACCTTGCAGACAGAATGGCACTGGAAGAAGAATTTTGTAAGAAAAAGAGGAAAAGTAAGATGAAGAAATTTTCAGATATGATCCAGAAATCCGGCAATCAGGAAAAACCGAAAGCCAGGGAATCTCCGGTAAAAAAGAGAATGTTTAAGATCACAAAGCGTGATGATGAGCAGATGCTTGCCTTCGGGTGGGCGAATGTATCCATTCGATCAGATGGAGAACTGATTGAAGACTGGCAGGAAGATATTGTAGAGCCGGAAGATCTGGAGCAGGCAGCGTATGAATTTGTGCAGCTATACCGAGAAGGTGGAGAGATGCACGAAAGAGGCGGTGTTGCTACTTTGATTGAGAGCGTAGTATTTACCGAAGAGAAACAGCGGGCCATGGGTATTCCGGAAGGAACGCTTCCTGTCGGCTGGTGGATTGGCTTCAAAGTGCTTGATGCAGATGTATGGGAAAAGGTCAAAGATGGCACATATTCTATGTTCAGTATTGAAGGAGAAGCAGAAAGGGTAGAAGTGAAAGATGAAAATTAAATTTGTCGTTTGCCGAAGCGGGAAATGCCCTATATGCGGAAGAAACTGGGCTTGGCTGATTAAGGAATGCATTTGCGGGTATGGAGGACCGCTGATACCAGACGAATAAAGAGGCGTATAGCGATTTTCAGCACGCCAAACCTATCAATCCTACCCTAGAGATTGTAAAAATGGCTCTGGTAGGGATTTTTGAACTGAATATTGTGATAATTCAGAGAGGCATCCTTGGCGGGTGCCTTTTTGCATTATAAATCCAGAAGAAAGGAGGAACAGCATGGCAACAAAGTTAAAAAACCTCAAAGTTAAGAAAGTTGACTTTGTGGACGAGGGAGCCAATCCGGATGCACATATTGAGCTGTTCAAACGCAAAGATGGAAAACCGGAGGAAGATCCTAAGAAACCAAAAGAAGACGATGAAGAGGAAGAGAAGCAAAATGAAGGTGGCGTAATGAAACGCCTTTTATCAGCTATCGCAAAGATGGTCGGAATAAATCCGGGCGAGCTGAACAGTGCGATAGAAGAGATCGAGAAAGGTAATTCAGAGTCCTTCAAGGAAAAGATGGCACAACGAAAGGCTCAGAAAATCGCAGATGAAATATGGGACTTTTGTTATGCACTGCAGTCTTCCTTATGTTCTGTTTTATGGGATGAAGACCTGGACGGAGCAGGAGCCACAGCAGCTATGATTGAGAACCTGGACGAATTCTATTCCGTAGTGAAAGATGCAATCAGCCAGTGGTCCGATGGCAAGGTATCAAATATAGCAAAGAACGATCAGAAAATTTGCGAAGAGGAACTGGCAGTTATGAAATCTGCGCAGGTAAGGCTGAACGAGGCAATTCAGAAAGCTTCCGAGAAAAAAGAAGACGGACCAGAAGACGATGAACCGAAAGGAGACGGAGAAGAAATGAAAATTGACAAGAGCAAACTGACAGAATCTGAGAGAGCGTTTCTTGAAAGCATTGAAAAACGCTACGGCACAGAGGAAGGGGCTGGCAAACCGGAAACACCACCAGTAGGAACTGCAGCGCAGGGGGCTTCTCAGTCCTCAGAAGAAGCAGTAGCAAAAGCCCTTCAGTCCCTTGGACTTACAGGTGCTGCGAATACCGGAGATGCTGGAAATGCTGATACCGGAGATGATATTTTTAAGGGCTTAAATCCTGGCTTAAAAGCACAGGTTGAAGCACTTATGAAATTTAAGGCTGATGCAGAAGAAAAGGAAATGAAAGAGATTTGCAAACGGTATGCAATTCTCGGAAAGACAGAGGAAGAGCTTCTGCCGGTACTCAAGAGTACAAAAGCAGTAAGCCAGGAAGCATACGATCAGGTAATCAAAACTCTGAACGATGCGAAAGCTGCTGTTGAAAATTCTGGCACATTTTCTGAAATCGGAAAATCCGGACACGCTGGTGCTTCAAAGGGACCAGATGCGAACTCTGCTGAAGGGAAAATTGACAGCATCGCAAAGAGCTATGTTGAGAAAAATCCAACAATGAGCTATGTGGACGCATTAGCAAAGGCATGGGAAGACAATCCGCAGCTGGTGCTTCAGTACGAAGAGGAAGCAGGAATTTAAGAAGGAGGTAAAAAAACAATGGGTAAGAACTACAACGGAACACAGATCAGTCAGAGTGTAACAGTTTCCGAGGTGGCTGGAGCTACCGTTGAAGACTGCAGAAATAAGATTTTTGTGTATGACGAAAACGGAAAAGCAATCCTGGCTACTGGAGGAACAAAGCCGTTCATCGGTGTGGCTCTGATCGAAGCAGGTATCAATGATATGTTCGGAGAAGTATCTGGAAAGGTGGAGGCAGGAGACGACATCGACATTCAGATTAAAGACATCGGATCAGTGATTGCAGGAGAGGCCATTTCCAAAGGAGATGAAATCACAGCCGGAGCAGATGGAACTGCAGCAAAGGCAAAGGCCGGGGACTATGTTCTTGGTATTGCACTTAGCAAAGTTGCAAAAGACGGATATGCCAGAGTTCAGATTAGCAAATATCAGAAAAATGCGTAAGCAGGAGGTAAGAAAGAATGGGTAGAAGAGTAACAACAGCCGATATTCAGGTAGAAATTGCAAAAGGAGCCTTTAGACCGCATACAGCACTGTCTAATATGGCTCTTTCTTATTACCAGAATGACAAAAAATATTTTGCCAGAACAATTTTTCCGATGTGCCCGGTAACCCTGTCATCTGACAGCTACTATATCTTCAACAAAGAAGATTTACTTCGAGACAACTGGAAGAGAAAACCGGCATACGGTAAGGTTGAGCCGGCAGTTCTTGGAGAAAGTGGACAGACCTATACCTGCCAGGTAGATCAGATGATTGCAGGCATCGACCAGATTCGTCAGACTGACCTTATCAGAAGACAGGGTCCGTCTATCAGAGATCCGAGACAGCAGAGAACCAAAATGATCGCAGCCCAGGCAAACATCCACCAGGACGTGCTGTTTGCAAAGAATTTCTTCAAAGCGGGCGTGTGGGAGAATGAGTTTGCTGGCGTAGACAGTACATCTGTATCCGGCAAGCAGTTTATCAAGTTCTCAAACGGTAACTCAGATCCTATTTCCTTTATCGAGGAAAGAGCAACCGAGATGGAAGAACTTACAGGACGCAGACCGAATCGTATGGCTCTCGGTGTGAATGTTTACAATGCACTGAAAAAACATCCGGCAATTCTGGAAAGAGTAAAATACAGCGGATCAACAGCTAATCCGGCCATGGTCAATGCAAATGTTCTGTCTCAGCTGTTCGAGATGGAACGTCTTTCTGTGCAGCGTTCTATCATGAACAACGCAGCACTTGGAGAAGAGGCAAAAATGCAGTACATCGGCGATCCGAACGCATTCCTGTTGGCATACGCTACAGATTCACCGGCAGTAGATGAGCCGAGTGCAGGATATATCTTTACTTGGGATATGTTAGGAAACGGAAATGTGCTTCCAATTCGTCAGTTTGAGGGCGAACAGGGAACTCACAGTGAGTTTATCGAAGGTCTCATGGCAACCGACATGAAAAAGACCGGAGATGATCTGGCAATGTTCTTCAAGGACGCTGTCTAAGGAGGGCAATTATGAAACTGATTGCAAAGAAACCTTGTAGCTTTGGCGGCAAGGATTTTTTTATCAATGACGAGATCCCGGTCAATGCCGTTCTGAATCCAAAACAGCAGGAAGAACTTGGAGTGCTGTCTATTGTTTCTGATGGAGAAGCCGCAACAGGTATTCTGGAAACAGGCTTCCAGGAAACAGATATTGCAATTCCGGTCTTCAAAAGCTATGACGGAGATACTGCACAGGTAATGGGAGTTCCGCTGAATATCGGGGAAATACAGGAAGTTTTCTCTATCATGCAGATGAACGTAGAAGAGGCCACAAAGGCAATCGAAGCTGCAAAATCTGAAAATATGCTGATCGTCATTCATGCCTGTGATTCACGTGCTGGAGTAAAGAAAGCGGCTCAAAAGAAAGCAGGCAACTTATCCTCCACCAATGGGAGTACAAACGATCCTGCAGGCGGTAACGAGTTCGTAGACCATAGTACGCAAGACGAAACACCGTCTGAAAAATAATTCGGAGGTGAACCCTTATGGCAAAAGGCACATACACCTATGAACCAGGGAATATCACAACTGCAGGACTTGATCTGATGAGGTTTGAACTGGGAGATACGATGGTAGAAGGTGGGGCAGATACCTGTGCATTGACAGACGAAGAAATTTCAGCGGCTCTGAAAAAATATCCGAAGAAGTGGAAAAGAGCAAAACTCATGTTGCTGGAAAGCATCTGCAGAAGGTTTGCGTTTGAAGTGGACACGAAAGAAGGTCCACTTTCTTTTTCACTGTCTGACCGGGCAAAAGTCTGGAAAGAAGATTACCTAAGTCTGAAAAAGGAAGTAAGCCTGGAATCAATGGCAGTTCCATCACCGCCGACCGGAAACAGCTATAAAGAACCGTATTTCTATACAGGTATGCTGCGGAATCCAAGAACAGGAAGGCTGGATGAATGATGAGAAGAGCAATGATGTATCTGCGGCCAGGAAATCTATATAAAGAGTTTGTGATCGAAGATAACAAAGCTGATATTGGTAAAACAGGAAGGGCCACAGCTTCGTTTTCTGGTGATGGAAGCCGGACGCTAAAGGGAGCACTTGCGGAAGCAACACCGAAGCAAAAGGTTGAGTGGCAACAGCTTCAGCATCCGATTTCCCACACGATCATACAGGATGGGCGGCCGAAGGCAAAGGCAGAAGACAAGCTGATACTGGGAGAAAGAATATTCTTGATTCAGGGCATAGATGATCCGGGAAGTATCGGAGTCTGCACCATTTACTATGTCGAGGAAAGGATGGATGTGAAGTGAGGTTGTGGATAGATACGGCAGCACTTGGAACAGCAGGCCAAGCAGTACAGGCAAAGGTTGGCGAAATGAAAGCCAGAGTAAATCAACAGGTGTTGTCAAGAGGAACAAGAGCGGTCAACCAGCTCAGAAACGCCGAATTGGAAGTCCTCAGAGGAAAAGGAAGCGGAAGAACTTACAGGAAATATCCATATAAGTCAACCTACCAGGCATCCGCTCCTGGAGAACCTCCGGCAAGGCGTACAGGCAATTTAAGGTTGCATTGGACAGGAAATGTAAAAGGCGGTGGAGGCAATATCACTCTGGAGCTTGAAAGTGCAGAGTTTTATGCCGGTTATTTGGAAAACGGTACAAGAAAGATGGCACGAAGACCATTCAAGGACCGGATCACACAGAAAGCATTGCCACCGATTAAAGCAATCTTTAATGAACCATATTTGTAGGAGGTGATGCGTAGAAATGAGTCTGATTATGGACAAACAGGAAAAAGTGTTTGATTGCAACACAATTAAAAGGGGCGATCTGATAAGCGCACAGCATTCCTGTTGGAAAGAACCGAAATCCGGAATTGTATCTGCAGTTACGCCGGAGGAAATCAAGATATTATATCAGCCGGCTATTGCGAATGTTACCAATTTTCTCACAATCCAGGCAGATGATGTTGTGACAGGCCAGTGGAAAATCCGCTGGTCTGAAAATTTGGAGAGCATTGAAGAATATGATCCGGAGAAAACGGAGGTAAAAGCAAGTGATTCTTGAAGAGTTGATGCATGAACGATTTGCCACGTATTCGTTTTTTAAAGATCAAATGGCGGTATACGCTGGACTGCCTGCAGTTTTTTACCAGGGAGCACCGGACGATAGGCAGAAAGGGTGGGAAGGAGAACAGTACCCGAGAATCGTATATACGATTGATATGCAGGCAGATGAAGAGAGGAAAAGCGCAGGTGTTATGCAGGTAGATCTCTACTGCGATGAGAGAAAAACTCTTCCGGAAGATATCGAGCCATACATCAGAAAGTGCCTGGTAAATCTCATCGTGAAGCCGGAAGGAAATTCACACTATGCGTTTGCTTGGGCGAGAACAGAAATGTTTTCCCTAGAACGGAGTGCGAGAGATAGAGGCGTTGACACAATGATAGTTGGAGCCTCTGTCCGGTTTGATATTCTGGAGTACAGCCGGCAGGAAACAGCGAATCCAGACCCAGTACAGGCATTGAGCAGATGGTTGAAGGACCTGGAAAAAGAAAGCCTGGTTATAGGAAAAGATCATATTGAAAAATTCTTTGAGCCGAGTGGAGAACGCCCGGCTTTTTACGTTCGTGTGCAGTCGTACAAAACGAACAGAGCGACCTATGCGCTTACATGGGTGGATTGCAATTTGGCAATTCATATCATCGTGCCGGAGCCAGAAAACCGTAGCCTATGGGCGAGATACATTGCGGATAGACTGAATATGGCCGGGGAAGTAATCATGTTGGATGATAGCCCGATGCTGATATTTGAGGTGTCCGTGGAAAACAACGCCGATTATTTGACAAGAGGACAGGTTATGGTGAAGGCACAATATTCTATTCCAAGGATCGGTGAGGTTGAACACCCACTGAGCAAGATTAAAGTAAGTCAGAAGGAGGAAAAGTGAATGGCGACAAAAAAAGCCGTAGAAGCTGCGAATACAGCTGAAAACAACGAACCCTTAAATTCCATTGCTGAGAAAGAAAAAAACGAAGCCAGACCCGGTAACGAATCCACAGCAGTATCAGAAGGGGAATCTATCTACACAATCAATGAGTTTGCAAAAGCAGCGGCAACAGCGTTTGAAAGGCCTTACAGTCCGGATATCGTTCGTGCCGCTTTTCTTTTGGCAGGAGCAAAAGAGGCAACTAAGAAAGAAGCCTCAGTTATTATCAAGAAATTCTTAGGCGAGGAGGTAAAAGAGTAATGAGCGGATCTTTTAGAGCAGGAGAAGAAAAGGAACGTCCTGGCGTATACAGACGGCATGTTAACGCAGGAGGTACAGAAGTTGCTGGAGCAGCGGAGGGTGTTGGCCTGGCTGTTGTAAGCGGAACCTGGGGACCACTGAATAAGCCAATGGTTACCGATGCTTCAGATGATGTCGCTTCAATTATCGGAAGCGGCAAGGGAGCAAATGTAATTACACAGATGAGAATTGGTGGTGTAAATGACATTGTAGTAGTGCGAGTAGGATCAGGTGGAACACCTGCAACTATCACACTTAAAGATGATAAAGAAGCAGATGTTGTTACACTGACAACATTATATCCAACCAGCAGAGCATTTACAGTAACCATTAAAGAATCACTGGAAGACGATACACAGAAAATGGTGATCATCCAGGAAGGAACCAAGGAACTGGAAGCAGTATCTTTTACTGCAGGCTCTGCCGAAGTGGCTGGAATTATCGCCGCCCTCAAAAACAGCACATATGTAAAAGCTGTTAAAAAAGCTGATGGAACTGGGAAGTTAAAGGCAGTTTCTCAGGCGAAGTTTGCTGGAGGAGCAGATCCTACGGTAAATACAGAAGCTTACGGTGCAGGATTTGAAGCGAGCGAGGAAGAAAGCTGGGATGGTATTGCCGTAGATTCCGAGGAGCCGGCAGTACATATGCTTCTGTATACATTCATCAACAGAAAGTTTGAGGAAGGAATGTATCCGTATGCCTGCGTTGGTGAGCCTAAGAGCGTGGATATTAACACGAGAATCCAGCACGCTGCAGCTTTTAACGATATAAAAATGCACTATTTGCTGAACAGTTGGGTTGGCGCAGATGGAGTTGTGTATGAAGGATATTTAGCGGCTGCAAGAATTATCGGAATGATTATTGCAGTTGCTTCCAACGCATCTCTTACCCATTCAGTAATCACCGGGGCTGCAAGTCTGAATGAGTCACTGAAAAATTGGGTCATTAAGAAAGCACTCAAAGCAGGATGCCTGGTCCTGTCTCTTAGTAAGAGCCGTCAGGTGTGGATTGAGAAAGCAATCAACACTCTCACTGTTCTGTCAGCAGATCAGGACGCAGGATGGAAAAAGATCCGCCGTATGAAGACCAGATTTGAGCTGGAGAATCGTGTAGACGCAACCTTGGAAGCGATGGATGGCTCCATTGACAATAACGATAATGGCCGGGCAACAGTAATGTCTGCAATCGTTGATGTTCTGGATGCAATGGCTGGCGAAAACAAATTGGAAGCCGGAGGAACCGTTGCACTTGATGCTTCCAACCCACCGAAGGGAGACAGTGCATGGTTCAGCATTTCAGTTGACGATATCGACAGCATGGAAATTATCTACCTGACCTATCGTTACAGATTTGCTCCGGA
>JABLTO010021519.1_pt1 | contig 21376 bp, 17 predicted proteins | sample 7160091 | NCBI WGS metagenome assembly JABLTO01 (sample SAMN14651225, study PRJNA627086) | human gut metagenome | isolation source: feces | host: Homo sapiens
GAGGACGAAGCGGAGGAATCCGATACCGGAGACAACGTGCTGCTGCGTTACCGAAACGGCGATTCCTACCGCGGCGCGGCGGTCGGCGGCGTGCGCGAAGGATCAGGCGCATATTTCTTCGCGGACGGCGGGTTCTACCGCGGCTGCTTCCATGCGGACAACTACGAGGGCTACGGCATGCTGTACGAGGGAAACGGCAAGGTCTACAAGGGACTTTGGAAGAACGACAAGCGCTGCGGCTACGGCAAGCAGACCTACGCAAACGGCGAGGTCTACCGCGGATGGTGGAAGGACGACCGATTCCACGGCTTCGGTCGGTATGAATTTTCGAACGGAGCGGTGGATCTCGGTGAATTTTACAACAATCTGCATGAGGGGATATTCCTCATCCGCCGAGAAGGTCAATGGTTCGGGACCCTGTGGCGGAATGACGAGATCGTTCCGGAGCCCACCGGACCTGAGGTGATCGATATCGGCAGCGATTCCCGGTATACGGGAGAGATCGTGCGGAGGAGAAACGGAAACGTGATCACGCGGGTGAAACACGGCTACGGAAAATACCGCTTCTCTCACCGTAACGGCGCAGACACGGTGGACGGCTACATCGGGGAGTTTGAAAACGATGTCCCATGCGGCTCCGGAATGGTCATTCATACGGTCGGGGATTTCCTCGCGGTGCTGATCAGCTCCGATTTTCGCGGTGAAGCGATGCCCGAGGGCGAATGCCGCATGATCTCGCTGACCACGCAAGGCACAACGCAGTACGCGGAATACTATATCGGCGGATTTCATGATTCAAAATGTCACGGCAAAGGCATGCTGTCTCTTATCGGCAATAAGAATGTCTGCGACTTCAACTGGTACGGCGGACTGTCCACGGGCAGCATTATAAGCTGCGACAGCTTTAACGACTTCCCCACGGGCGATATTACCGTTGTCGACAAAGACGGCAGACGGACGCAAATGCATCTGAACGGCTGATGCCCGGAGAGGCATGCCCGGCGATCCCGACAAATATAAGGAGGGGCTCATATGCTCAAAAAAGTTATACTGCTGTTTCTTTCCGCAGTGCTCATGACGGTGCTGATGCTCGCGGCGGGCGGTACATACCTTTTGCCCGAGAGCATCATGGGGATGTATATGTATTCTGGGGTATGGGACGCCGTCGGCGGACTGTTCAGCCTGATGCTCGTTCCCGGCGCGGCGGTCGGCTATGCCGCCTGCCAAAGCCGCGTGCTCGGCATCATATACTATGTCGGATTTCTCGTCCTCGGTTTTGTCGGCGGCGTGAACGCATGGTGGATCGCTGCGGCAGTGCTGCTCATTCTCTCATACATATTCTGCATCGGAGAGAACGTCGGCATCTACGACGAACTTGATGCCTATGATAAGCTCTGCGTGCTCGTTCCCGCCTTCGGCGCGCTGCGCTTTATCGACCGATTCGGGCTTGAAGGCTTTTTCGGCGCGATCGGAAAGGTGCTTTCGGTCCTTGCGATCATTCTGAATTTTGCGCTGATGGCAGCGCTTTGGATAGTGCCGAAGGACGCATTGTCCGCATTCGGCACGGCGGTCACGCAAATCAAGGACTTTGCGGGCACGCTCTTCGGCGCGGTCGTGATCTTCGTTTTCATTCCGCTGTTCTCGGTCTACAGCGCGCGGTATTCGTTTATAAAACCCGGACTTGCAAAGGTTCTCTCCTGCGTTTTCGGCGGCTATGACGTCATGCGCGGCGCGTTCGTCACGATGCCGATCCTGATGCATTCGGCAGGAGGCGGGGACACCGCGGAGGAGGTCGAGGGCGCGTTCGGCAACATATTCGGCGTCGAAGCGTGCTTTCTCATGGCAATGCTGCTCGGCGGCATACTCTGCGTGAAAACGGCGTTCGGAAAGAAACTGGGGCTTGCCGCACAGTTCTGCCTGACAAAGGACGGCACATCGTCGCTGCGCTGCCTGATGATGGCATCACTCTCCACCGTGCTTGTGTTCGGCATAGCCCCAGCCGCGATCTTTACGGTCTGGCTTGCCGCCGCTGCGGTGATCCTGCTTATGGGTGCTTTTGCGGTATCTCTGTATCCGGGCTATACCTATCAGGAGCTCAGAAGCATGGGCTATTCCGACTACGAGGCGAGGAAGCTGATACTAATAACAAACGGCAGCATGACTGCCGTATAAGGAGGGTTTTTATGACAGACGAAAAGAAAAATCGGATAATCGAGCTTGAAGGGGAGCTTTCCTATCTTATAAACGGCACGATGACGAATGAGCAAAAGATAAAAAGCCTCTCGGGCGCGTATTGGGAGGCGCACAACTCCGGCTACGGCGACGCCATGGCGAATAAGCTGATGGGCGGGCAGGAGGATGAGCAGACCCGACAGTGGGAGAAAAACTGCGGGAATAAATACAAAATCGACGAGCTGCTCGGTCTGCTCAAAGAAACGGAGGAATGAGTTGTGGGGACATGTCCAAAATGCGGAAGAAGCAACGGAAACGCAGTAGGAGGCGCATCCCTTTGCTGGGAATGTTATTCCGGAAGAACAGACGCTTATAAAAACGGTCCGAAAATGGTAGGGGCTGTACCGCAGCAAAAACCGCAGCAGAACACCGAATCGCAGACGATCCGGTATACCGCCAACGGATACTTCAAGAAGAAATGGTATCGCAACGGCGACCTTTACAGCGGCTATATGCAGGACGGCTACCGCCACGGCAAGGGGAAATGGACCCGTGCGACGGACAAATACACCTACGACGGCGACTGGTACATGAGCAAGCGGCACGGGCACGGCAAAGAGGAAATGCCGGGGCAGTGGCGTTTCGAGGGCGAATTTTATGAAGGTAAGCGAAACGGCTTCGGCAGGCTCGTCTGCGCCGACGGCGAAATTTACGAGGGCGGATGGAAGGACGACAAAAAGCACGGTTACGGAAAGAAAACCTTTGCCGACGGAAACCGGTACGAGGGTGAATTCTTCGACGGAAAGTATTGCGGAAAAGGAATATATTATAACGCCGCGAAAAACGAGACATACGAAGGAGAATTCAGGGACGGCAAATTAAACGGCTACGCTGTTGTCTGCTGCGGCGACGGCAGAGTTTACGAAGGCACTTTCACCGATAACTCTAAAACCGGAAACGGCAGGGAGACCGCCCCCGACGGCACGGTAACCCTCGGGCATTGGGAAGATCACCGCTTCGTTGTCGATTCCGTTCTGCGCGGCGGGGATTCCGAAAATATTGCGGCAGAGAGACCCGAGCCTCCTATGTCTGCGCCACTCACAGCTAAATCCTCGCCCGAACCCGAAGAGAAGGAATTCGACATATCCCCCGAAAGCCTTGCGGCATTTATGCAGGGCGGCTCCGCCGCCGAAAGCGAGCCGGCCGAGGAAGCTGCGCCCGCAGTCGAGCTGATGCACGATTTCGGGGAGCGGTTTTGCCATTTCGATCAGGCGCTTTACGGAATTGACAAAAACGGCGTTCTTCACATCTCAAGCAGAATGAAGAAGAACAGGGAGATCATCGACGCCTATAACGGCAGAGATGCACTCTGCCTTTCCTGTTATGAAGCTGCGAATATTATCATTCTCGGAGGGGACGGCAGCGTGCTGTTTGCCGACAGCACATGGAAAAAGGGGCTGCTTGCCGACAAAGAAATAAAAGCCGCGCTCCCCAAGGTGCAGAATTGGAGCGGACTTTGCGCCGTTGCCTGCGGCAGTTGGCATTTTGTCGGACTGCGCACGGACGGAACGGTTATAGGAGAAGGAAAGAAGATGTGCCGCCTCGAAGAAACCGGCATGTGGGAAAGCGTAACGGCGATCGCCTGCGGCAGGTACGGCACGGTCGGACTTTGTGAAGGCGGTACGGTCTTTTCCTGCGGCTTCCCGAAGGATGTGGCGGATGAGCTTGCATCCTGGACGGACATTACCGCCGTCGCCTGCGGCAAAGAGCACATTGTGGGACTGCGCCGCAACGGCACGGCCGTCGCCTGCGGCGAAAACGGCAGCGGACAATGCGATGTAGGGGAATACGTCAATGTCGGGATGATCTCGGCAAGCGGACAATGCACGGCTCTTGTTTTTAACGACGGCACGGTGAAGGCGCTGGGAAAATTCGCAGATGCCTCGATCGTTGACGAAAATGGCATCGCTGCCGCCGCGTGCGCAAACTTCGGAAACATTCTGCGGCTGACCGAAGAAGGCGGTATTCGCGGAGAGTTCTCCGGTGTAAATACGGACGATTTCGAAAAGGATTTTGAATGGTAAGCGACTTCACGGAAAAAAACTTCATATAAGCCCGACGGCGGACCGGACTGCCGGACTTCCCCGTAGGGCGGAAAAATCGGAGGCGGACCCCAATGATAAAGCGAAGCGTAAAATGCCCGTTCTGCGGCTCGTGCCGCACGGAGAGCGTCGGCGGCGAACACGGAGACCCGTTTGACCGCACGGCGGAGAGGACCGTATGCCTCGACTGCGGAAAAACGGTATCTGCCGAGCCGGATGAGGACGATCTCTTCCGAAACGTGATCCGCATAAAGATGACTGCGGCGGGCGGCGGCATTATCCGAACGGCAAAAGCGGAATTTCCTTACGAGGACGGCGAGTACGACCTGAGCCTTCTCGAATACCCGCTCTGCCGTTTCGGGAGCATGAAAGTCACCGGCGATACAGCCGTCATCGACGGCGTGATCCGCATGCGCATCACAGACGTGCCGTACGAAACCGAAAGATACCGCGCCGCATCCGCCGACGCAAGGACAGAAGCGGAAAACATAAAAATCTCGGTTTACGGCGATGTGCAGATAGGATGAATCCGATATAAAAGCACGCCCGAACTGCGGAAGATGCACCGAAAAAGCGCCGGTAGGCGATTAGCCGTGCCGGGAGCGCTCTTTCGTGAGAACGGACGCACCGGGCAAAGAGCGCCCGCAAGCCGTTCGTCGGCAAAAGTAAGGAGGCGAAAGCATGACCCCCGAAATTTTTCTGAAGCTTCATCCCGAAGACAGCGTGCGCGAGACTGCCGCGCTGTGGCAGGCGGAATACGAAAAGTGCGCCGAAGAATTCCCCGAGGCAAAAGAGATCGCCGCGCGCCTCGGCGCACTCGCCGCGAAAGCCGGAAGCCTTGCGGAGGAAAGGCGCATTCCCCCGCTCCCCACCGATTCCCGCGACGACGCATATTATACGGAAAACGAGAAAATCCGCGATGACGAGGACGCATCTCTCGACGGAGATTTTCCCCTCGGTAACGGACGCGATGCCGCCTTTGCGAACAGCTTTTTCTCGATCGCCGAGCTTGCAAAAATCAGATGCGGTTTTTCCCGCCTGATCGACGCCGGGGATTTCAACGGATACAACTTCGACGTGCTCGTGCGGTGCGGAATCCTCGCCGAGCTTGACGGGGATTTTGCTCTCGCGGCGCGCTGCTACGGCGGAGTTTCGACAAGCGCCGCCGTGCAGGAGCGCGAATACGAATGCATCCGCCGCGCGGCTGCCGTGATGCCGTGCGAAAGCGGCAAAACCCGCGATTTCCGAAGTGAGAGTGACGAAGCCCGCGATCCCCGCGCCGAAATCGAAAGCGGCGATCTTCCGTTCCATATAACGGCGGCGCTCCTGCGCAGCCGCGAAAATCCGATAAAGAAGCCGAAGCGAAAGACCGTCCGCGCTCACAGGGCGCAGATGGAGGAATACCGCCTCCGCGCCGAGGCGGGCGACACCGCATCAATGGGCGCGCTCGCCATGGCATACCACCTCGGTTATCCCGTGAAGCGCGACGACGCGCAGGCGTTTCTGTGGGCCTCGCGCGCCGCGGACGAGGGCGATGCCGAAGCGATGTATCAGGTGGCGTACTTCTTCGAAAACGGATTCGGGACACCGCGTGACACCGACGCGGCGCTCCTTCTGTATACGGAATCGACGGAGGCGGGAGTGCGCGCCGCCGCAATACGGCTTTACGAAATATACACGTCGGGGATTCCGGGCGTTTCCCCCGACGGAAAGAAAGCGGCTCACTTCCTTTTCATGAGCGGCGAGGCGGACGGAGAGGACGAATGAAACTGAAGATCACGGACACGTCATGGGGCATCAACCGCATGAACGGAAAATACGGCGAGAAGGTCTGCGGCGAGGCGGTATTCGAATGTACGGTCGGGAACATCCCCGGATTCGGCAGCAAAGGACGGCGCTTCACCGTTGACGAAGCGGGGGACGGCACAGTCCGCATTTCGGTACACTGCGCGAACTCCGCATTTGACAGAACATGGACAATAAAGGAAGGCGAGGAGGCAGTCTACCGACCGCGATCGTTCGACGGCGGTCACTTCTACACCTTCCGGCTGATCGGGGAGGAGAAAAAATGAACGCGATCAAAATAAAGATAAAGAAAGCCGAGGGAGAGCACGACCCCGGCGCAAGCAAATTCTTCGGTTCTCCCGTGATACCGGGGGAATGGCTCAATTTCTTCGCGGAAGATATAATCTTTTTCGCACAGCTCAGGCTTTCGGACATCGCCGCGCTCGATACCGAGAGCAAGCTCCCCCACACGGGATATCTCTACCTCTTTCTCGATACCGAGATGTTCCCGTATCAGGCGATGGCGTTTTATTACGACGGCGAGCCGAACACCGTCGTTGACGATTTCAACGAGGCAGAGCCGCAGTTTTCCCACCTCTGCGAGGATTGGCTCATGAGCTTTGAGCCCTCCGACGAAATGTCGGACGGAATACGCCTGTTCGGCGTTCCGTCGTCGGGATACGACGGCGGGGGCGAGCTTCTTCTCCAATTCGATCCGCTCGAGGCGGACACGGGATTCCTCGAAAACATCGACGGATACGCCTACTTTTTCTTCGGCGAGGACAGAAACGACATCGACGCGATCGGCTTTGCGATCGACAGATCGTAGCGCGGAAAGGAGAAAGCCGTGCCTTTTGAAAAATCGGAAACCGAACGCATCGTGCAGCTTTACAACATGATCGAGGGAAACAAGGCGCACGACTTCGCCGCACCCACATACAGAGACAGCCCGTACCTGCGCGAAATGACGGATATCGTCCTGCGCCGCTTAAACGCGGAAAAGGACGATGCCGAAACCCTTGAGGACGCAGCCGCCGTGCTTCGGTATCTCACGGAAAGCTATGACAGGATGGGGCGCGCGGGGATGTCGGCGAAGCTTTATCTTCCGCTGCTCGAGGCGCACACGCGCCTTTCGGGAATAAAGCCCTGCGGCGAGGACGAGACGGCGGAGTTTGAGGAATGCTTCTACCGCGCGCAGAAAGCGCGCCGCCGCTGCTTCACCGACGACTGCGCCGACCTTCGTGAGGCGGTCTCCGGCGCGATCCCGGAGGAAAGGATCGATGAGCTCAGCCGTGCGGCTGAGGAAACGTGCCGCAGCTCGATAAAGCACGACAGCGTTGAGATGACGGAGGAATATCTCGCCGTCATCGACGAAGTCGAGGCGGAGATCGACCGCTTGAAAACTTCGGACTTCTGCCTTGAATATTGGAGCCTGAAATCAAGCCTTCTCGCGGAGCGCGGCATCGTCTGGCAATCCCCGGCGCAGCTCAACCCGAACGTCATGTTCGACTGAGATCGCACCGCGAAAGCGCCCCTGCCTTCTGCCGGAGCCGCATTTCTCCGGCACGCGCACTGCATTTGTGACAGCGCACCCCATTTGCGCGCACATCGGATGAATCACCGCTTTCGCATACCAAATCGCATTTGCGCGCATCGAATGAATCGCCGCACCCGTAAAACCCGCGCACATGCGCATAAATAAACCGAGGCACGCTCATGCATGCCCCGGTTTTTCATTTTATTATGCGGTTACTCCTCGATGCCCTCGTACATGGCGTCGATCCTGTCGGTGTACTCCTTCCACACCTGGGACAGCGCGGCGAAATCCTCGTCGGTGAACGTCATGCTCGGGAAAGGCGATACGCCGTAGATATCCGGCACACCGTATTCACTCTGCTCGAGCATGCAGCGCATCGTGTCGCGCTTGGTGTTGTATCCGCCGTTGTCCGTGTCGATGATCGAATCGGGCGTGGCGATCTTGTACATCTTCGCGCGGAACATAAGATCCTCGCGGCAGAAGCGGTTCTTTCCGTCGTAGTCGTGAAGGCGCGCCTGATCCACGAGATGCGCGAAGTACGGATGGCACGCCGATGCGTTGATGATCGCGTGAGGCTTGATCTTCTTTGCAACGGTGTAAATGTGCTCCATATAGTCGTAGAGAAGCTCAACGCCGTACTTGCCGGAATAAGTCTTGAACTTGCGTCCGATGGGATTCATGAACGCATAGTCGATCTTGATTCCGTCGCAGTCGTAGCATCCCTCGTCGGAGGAGAAGATGCGGTAGAGCGCGTCGTCGAGAACCTTCAGGAACGCGGGGCTCGAGGGATCGATCTTCTTTGCGGGAGGATCGAGCTTGCCGCCGCCCATGTCAGCCGTCACGCATGCATCGTCGGAAAGTCCTTCGGGATCGAACACCTTGAACCAAAGCATCGTGTGAACGCCGTTCTCATGCTGCTCGTCAACAAACGCGCGCAGATCGGGCCACTTCTCGGGATCGGCGGCGTCAACGGCATATTCGGACTGCCACTTGTCGTCGATGATGAGGCAGCGCGGGTAAAGTCCGCCCGCGTGGAGCCTGTCGAGATAGTCCCTGTACACTCTCTCGCAGGAGCGTCCGAGCGCGCCGCCGGGAACGTCGGCGCGTGCGAACTGCTCGATCCATCCGCATGCCATCGGACCGTACCAGAACTTCGGAGGGATCTCCTTCTTTCTGGGGCGGGCGATACCGCTTGTGTAGTAGTACTTCGAATACTTCTCGCATACGTCGTACTCATCCTCCGCGCCGAAGCCGATGATGAAGGGCGCGGTCCATTCGCCGTCAACCTCGGTGTGACCGTGCTGATCGGTGGAGAACCAAATTCCGCCGTGGCTGTTGAAATCGAAGCTCTGGAAGTTGTGTTCGCCCTTTTCGGCTACAAGGCCGATACCGAGCTGACGCTTCAGCCCCTCGGTGCGGAATGCGTAGCAGAACATCGGAGGAACCATGAGAACCGACCAGCGGTGGCATCCGAGCATCGCTCTGAAGTGGTAATCCTCTTCGTTGAAGAGCGAGAGACAGGGGGTGAATCCGTCCTGAAACTCATATCCGCTCAGTCTGTTGCCGTCGGCGGAGCATCCGCTGAAATACAGAACCCCGTCAACCTTGCCCTTGCCCTTCACGGTGACGCTGTATTTGAAGCGAAGCGGATCGCAGACGAGCGTGTAGATCTTTTCTTCCCAGAGATTGCTCTTCGACGTCCATCTGAAGGTGACGGTGTGACCGTCCTCCTTCACCGACTCGAGAACGGGAAGGCAGGTGTCCGCATCGTCCGCGGTCTCGTAATTTTCGTCGAGAGTATCGACGCCGGTCGCAATGTCGAGTTCGGCGACCGTGCATCCGTCGAGAATGACGCCCGCGCGGCTTCCGTCGATCTCGAGAGAGTATTTCGCGCCCTTGTAAGTGTACATAATTTTCCCCTTTCGGTGCGGGCGGAGGAAGGTGCGCCGTCCTCGGGGACTCGCGCCGCATCCGCCCGATGTTAATCAAAGTCAGGCTCATTTTAACATATTGCACGGTCTCTTGCAAGCACCTTCGGAAAAATAATGTTCAAAAAAGAAAAACGCGGAAAGATCCGTGTTTTTCGGCAGTTTGATCGGTTTTATTTTCGGGCATCGATCCGAATTTCCGATATTATTCCGGTCCCGTCCGACCGACGGCGCTCCGATTATTTCAGATCGGGGATCGCGGCGAAGAACTCCCGCAGTCTCCAAAGCTGCGACGGCTTGTCGTCCCTGAGCCACGCGCGCGAATACCTCTCCGACCATGAAGAAATGATCCCGCGAAGCTCTTCCCTGTCGCAGTATCCCTCCGCGCCGCGCAGATAAAGCGATATCCGGTTCAGTATTTCGATCCCCTCGGCGGAAAGGATAAGATCGCCGATAACCGTGTCCCCCTTCCGTCCGAGCGCCTCGAGGCGGCGTATCTCCCCGCGGCAGACTTCGATCGCGTTTACCGCGTCGGCGTCGGTCTTTTCGTTTTCGTAGGTGAACTCCTCGGTCTCGCCCATGCGGAAATTCTTGTTGTACCACGTCACGAGATGCGCCCACGTCGAGATGCTCTCGGCGCGGCAGAGCGCAAGAATCGTCTCCGTCATGTCGAATTCGACGACCCCGTAAAGCCTCTCCGATACAAGGCGCGTGAAATCGCCGCCCGTTTCGGCATCCGTGTTCCAGCTCTTCTGCGCTCCGTACAGCGCTCCGTACAGATTCGAGTTGAACGGGCATATGTGTCCGAAATCTCCCCAATTCGTGTTGAGGATTCCGAGAACGCCGTTCTTCTTCGCGTGTGCGGCAAAGCTTGCGATGTTGCCGATCCCCTCGTCCGCATTCTCGATGAAGCGGCTCCACGAGGACGTGCCGGGGCAGAAGATGCTCCGATATCCCATGTCGTTGAACACCCAGCCGAGCCAATCGGGCACGACCTTGTGATAGCACCAGTTGAGCACGATCACGTCCGAGGGAGAGATGTTCTCCTTCACAAGCTCCGCGTGAGCCATGCAGACGTCTCCCCAGAGCATTGCGGTCTTGCCGTGCGCGCGGAGCGCTGAGATAAGCTTCGTCGCGTGGTGAACGAACGCTTCTCCCGTATCGCGTCCCGCGTTCCTTCCCCTGCAGAGGTCGAGCGTCTCGTCGCAGCAGATGTTGAAATACTTCGATCTGAACAGCGGAATGTACTGCTCGATCATGCTTATCACGACCTCGGCGGATTCCGGATTGTACGGGTCTATCGTGTGATGCCACTGCTTCTCCATCCAATAAACGCGCTTCGGCTCGAAGTTTTCAAGCTCGCACAGGTGCTTGTATTTGTCGCTCTGAAGGAGCGTGTACATATGACCGAACGTGGAGAGGCTCGGCACAAGATCGATAAAGTGCTCATAGCAGTAATCGTCGAGCGCGAGCATCTCGGCGGGGGTGAGCGCCTCATCCTCGGTGACGATGCCCTCAAGCTCCTTGAACATGAACGCATCCTCAACGTAAAGCTGGAGCATGTTTATCTTGTAGTACGAAAGCATATCGACAATCGCGAAAAGCTTCGACAGGCGGTTCACCCGCCCTCTCGTTATATCCTGATAGAATCCGCGGAAAGGAAAATCGGGCTTGTCGAAGATGCGGCATACGGGAACATCCCCGTCGCAGACAAGCTGACGGAGCGACTGAATGCCCCAATACGCGCCCGCCGCGCCGCCGCTCTCCACGGTTATCCTGTCCTCCGTGACCTCGAGAGTGCAGCTCTCGCATTCGGGATCGTCCCCCGCACAAACGACGATGCAGTGTCCCTTCTCCGCGCCGACGCAAAACGGCACAAGCTCGCCCGTTTTCCCGCCGATCTCCGAGCACAGAATCTGCACTGCGCGCGAAAGGCGCTGATCCTTCGCCTTTAAGTATACCGACACACCCTTCAGGGAGAACGAGCCATCTCCCTCGACCGCCATGTACGGCGTAGGTATAATACGAATCATATTTTTCCTCCGAAAATCACTCTGCCGCAAAAGGCGGAGCGGCGGCTTCGGGCGTTCCCGCGGGGCGATGATGCCGCGTATCGCGCCCCGTCTACGGCATCGCGCGGCAAATCCCCGAAATCCGTCATATCCCCGCCGCATGACGTGCGGCTGTGAAGTAAGTATATCATATTTTCGGATTTCTGTAAAGCGCCCCGGCAAAGGAAAACGCGCCCGCCGCCGAAAGCCGGCGGATAACGGACCATCCGAAAAGCCGCGGCGCACCGAAAGAAGGAGTGCCGCGACTGCCGTGCATATAAGGAAAGCATGAAGCGCAGTTTCCGCGCACCGCTCTTTCGCATCCGGGAGGTTCACCGTCGAAATCCGCCGCACTGCCCACACCTCACGAAAACTCACCGCCGAAAACAACCCGCCCGATCTTGCACATCCTTAAAGTACGGCAGCAAAATCCGCCATGCCGCCTCCACCCTCGCACGTTTCTCCCATGACTTCCGCCGTGCCCCATTCTCCGCTGTTCTGTATTCTTTGCCACCGTCCCCGTAACATTCCTCACAGCCGCACTGCATTCTTTGCAGCCGTCCCCGTATCATTCCTCACAGCCGCATCCCCCTTCTTCGCAGCAGCTCTGCCTCTCCCCCCACGTGATCGCCGCCCCGCACCCTTGCCCGCATTCTTTGCCCCCGCGACCGCCGCCTAATCACCCGCGCCTCACCTCCGCCATCCCTCCTCCGCACAAAAAATGCGGTTTCGGTATTGACAAATCCGCCGCGCCGCGGTATAATTGCTTCAAAATTGAACCTTTCAAATTTGAACATTCCGCGAGGTGTAAGCCGTTGAATCCGAGTATAGAATTTTCAAGAAAGCTCGGCGCCGCATACGATGCGTCGTGCAAGCCGCTGTGCCGTGAGCTCGGGATACCGCAGACAGCGCTCGATATCCTTATGTTTCTCGCAAACAATCCGTCGTACAGAACGGCGGCGCAGATCGTGAGCATCCGAAAGCTCAAGGCGAACCTCGTCTCGGTCAACGTGAACAGGCTTGTCGGCGACGGATATCTCGAGCGACGCGCAGTCGAAGGGGATCGGCGGCAGACGGAGCTCGTCCCGACCGCGGCGGCACAGCCGATCATCAGGCGCGGGCGTGAGATTCAGGAGCGCTTTTGCCGCGAGCTTCTCGACGGGATGTCCGAGGAACGAAAAGCGCAGTTTCACGAAACGGTTGAAATCATGGAAGGAAATCTCGACAGGATTCTCGGGGAGGAATGAGCGGTATGAATATCTTAATTACGGTCGCTGTCACGTTTTTTGCGGGGATGGGCGCCGGGCTCGGCACGGGCTTTGCCGGAATGAGCGCGGCGGCGGTCATCAGTCCGATGCTGATAACCTTCCTCGGAATCGAGCCGTACACGGCGGTCGGGATAGCACTTGCCTCCGACGTGCTCGCAAGCGCGGTTTCGGCGTACACCTACGGAAAGAGCAAGAACCTCGATATAAAGAACGGACTTATCATGATGGCGAGCGTGCTCGCGTTCACGGTTCTCGGAAGCTTTCTCGCAAGCCTTCTTCCGTCCGCCGCGATGGGTAATTTCTCGGTGTTCATGACTTTTCTTCTCGGAATCAAATTCATAGTGCGCCCAGTCATGACGACGAAGGAGGCGATGATGAGCGTCACTCCGCAAAAGCGCGCCGTTCAATCGGCGGTCTGCGGAACCGTGATCGGACTGATCTGCGGCTTCGTCGGTGCCGGCGGCGGCATGATGATGCTTCTGATCCTGACCTCGGTGCTCGGGTACGAGCTGAAAACCGCCGTCGGAACAAGCGTGTTCATCATGACCTTCACTGCCCTCACGGGCGCGATCTCCCACTTTGCGATCGGCGACACACCCGATATAACGGTGCTTGTCCTGTGCATCGTGTTTACGTTCATATGGGCAAGGATCGCCGCCGTATTCGCAAACCGCGCGGAGCCGAAAACGCTTAACCGCGCCACCGGAGTTGTCCTCGTGATTCTCGGCGCGGCGATATTCCTGTTTTCGCTCATAAAGTGACCGCACGCTTCGCGCGATCGCGCCGATCGGGCGAAATCACAAAAAATAACATCAGCCGCACGGATGAACTGTCCGCACGGCTGCCGAAATACAGAAAGGGAGGAGCGCAAGGCTCCTCCCTTTTTCACTCAGTACCGGCTCACCGACGCTTCGGCTGCCGCGTCGATGAAGTCATGATCGTCATGCATGATTATCACGCGAAAGGAGGGAACGGACGAGTACCGAAACTCCGACACCCATTCGTGAACCGTCTCAACTCCGCCCCTCTCGCGGGTCCCGACATATTCGAAATCCGCGATGCTGCCGAGATCGGACACCGGAACGCGGTCAAACTCACCGCAGAAAAGATCGCCGATCTTCACATAGGCGATGCCGAGACACGGATCGTCGTGCCCCGGAACTGCGAAATACTCCGGCACGGGATCGGTCCCGCCACGCTCCCAAAAACACATTTTCATGCTCCCGATCGAATACAGATATTCGCCGTACCCGTTTTCAAAGGAATACGAAGCGCGCCCCTCGGGAGTGTGCGCTTTAATCACCTTGCCGCGCTTCGCCGCCGTTTCGGAATACGGCAAGCCCATGTCGGAGAACAGATCGCCGTTCAGCGTGAGATCAACCGACGCTCTCCCCGCGTCGTCCGAGCCGTGAGCACTTTTGTCACGCCCCGCCGCGGTGTCCGCAGTCGTCTCTGCGCGCGCCGGATCGGGCGTGAGCGACGCGTCCGCCTCACTTTCGCCGCTTCTGCCGCATCCCGCCAGCGCAAGGATAAGCGCCAATGATACCGCAAAAAATATTTTCTTCATATCCGTTGTCCTTTCGTAAGCTGTCGGGAACGGAGAAATTCCGCGCCGTCTGCGGCGGTCCCGATTCCCTTTCACCTATAAAGACGCGATTTTTCGCCGAAGGTTGCAAGAATACGGAAATTTGTAAAATAAATTTTCGCAAATCGGCGCAGATCACGAATCCGCCGCAGCCCCGACCGCCGAAGCGCATCGCCGCACCCGCGCGGCTCGGAAAGGCTCACCGCGCCCGAGCACACCTCGCGCCGCATAACTCCAAAGACAAATAAAGAGAGGAAAGCCGGAGGCTTTCCTCTCTCTTCCGATCCCCGTCGCGCCGCACACTCACCGCCGGACGGTTATCGTTGCATTTTCACATCCTTACAGAGTTCCGGTAACCGTAAGACGGGTGACGCCGGGCGTCACCGTCCACGCGCCGGTCGCCGTATCCCGTACAAAGGTTGCCGCAGGCACCGTGATAACGCCGGGAACCGTGACGAAAGTCCCCGTCGCCTGATCGTAGGTGTAGCCTTCCGTCACCGCCAGCGCCGTCTCGTTCAGACTGACGCTGATATCCGAAAGGATCGGATCGAAAGTATCCCTGACCGACACTTCATCCTCCGCCGTCGCCGCGCCGCTGCCGTAGTTCTGAATTATAAAGGTGTACGTCACCGTGCCGTTTTCGGTCACGGACACGGGATCGATGCTCTTCGTGATGGTGAGCGCGCCGGAGGCGTCCGGTGTGACGGTCGCCGACGCCGTGGACGGAGCCGTGATGCCGGATGCCGTAACCGCAGCGGTATTTACAATGCTGTCATCCGCGCCGAGGGGCGCAAACTGATTCACTCTCGCTTCGTAGATCAGCATCAGATTGCCCGATGCGGGCACCGTCAGCCCCGAAAAAACGATCGGCGGTCCCTCAACGACCGTAGGTGATGATGTCTGGAGGACACCGTTCACATAAACCCTGACCGATCCGTCGACATATGCCAGAGGGTAAAGAGTTCCGCTGCCGAAGGTGTATCCTCCGAGATCGTCCGTAATGCTCACACCCGTAAGCGGAGTACTGCCCGAGTTGACCGCGCTTATAACATAGGTCACATCCCCGCCGCGGACGTAATTTTCCGTAACCGCCGTTTTGCTTACCGAAAGGACTTCCACGATCTCGCCGACCGCAATATTTGAATTCACAACAGCTCCGTTGTACGAAAGCTGTGCCTGATTCGTAAACCGCGCCATATTTTTCTCCTTTTAAAACAACACCGCACGCCGCTGCGCCGTCAGTCCGGCAGTCTGCATCTCCGCCTTGCCGGAAAGGAACGTCGGCAGCCTGCGGTATATTATTATTTCCGAGGGGCAAACCCCTCGCTGAATTATATGAGAAAAGAAAGGCAAACGTGCGGGTCGCAAAGCCGCGGCGCGGGACGGATCGTTCTTCCGTTGATCCGGCGCGATACACGGGGCGCAAAACGCCGGGGGAACGGGTCCCGCCACCTCCGATAGCCGAGCCTTTTGCGCACCTCCGCCTGCGCGCGTCCCATCCGCGCACGTATCGTAATCCCGCAATCCGCACGAAAATCCGAAAAATACGCGGAAATCCTGCACGCGACAGGGTCTTTCGGCGTTCCCCGCCCGAATTCCGTTGTTAAAACAACGTAATTCGAAATTCAATCGTCAAAAAACCTTTACGCCACGCCGAGAAGCATCCTACCGAAAGGTCTTCCGTGCCGCTGCGTATCTCGGGCAGCGCACGCCGCGACGCATCCGGTCCCCGATATCTCCCGCAATCCGCACTTTTGAACGAAAAATTTATATTTTTCAAATATTTTGTGATTTATGAACTTGACAAATATTTTTTCATAAGATAGAATATAATTGTAAAAAAACTTCGGAGGTAACCAACATGAGTATTTTTTGCGGAAATTGCGGCGCTGAGCTTCCCGATGACGCTCAGTTCTGCACCAACTGCGGACATTCCGTTCCGGCGAAAAGCGCAGAGAGCGAAGGCACGGAGACTGTAAATGCCGCCGTAGAAACCGACGCTGCAGCGGAGCCGACCGCCGCTGCACCCGCTTCCCCGACCGACAGCGCCTCTCAGCCTGCAGCGGCACCGTCCTCTGCCGAAACTGCAGCGGCACCGTCCTCTGCCGAAACTGCACCGGTTCAGAACAACAAGAACCTCATCCCGATAATCATCGGCGGTGCTGCGGCAGCCGTTCTCCTGATCGTCCTTATCGTTTCCATCTCCCTCGGCGGCGGCGGATACAAAAAGGCGATTAACAACTACTTTGACGTTATGTTCAGAGGAAAAGCCGACAAGATCGAAAAGCTCTGCCCGCCCAAGTATTGGGACTGGTACGAGGATGAGTACAACGAGGAGCTTGACGACATAAAGGACGAGTACAAGGACAACTGGGAGGATATGCTCGAAAAATTCGAGGACGAGTACGGCAAGAACTTTAAGGCTACATACAAGATCACCGATAAGAAGGAGCTTTCCGACAAGAAGCTCAAGACCATCCAGGACAATCTCAAGGAGAGATACGACATCGCAAAGAAGAGCGTCAAAAAGGCTTACAAGCTTGACCTCGATGTTGAGCTCAAGGGCAAGGACGACGAGGATTCCAACGAGCTTACCGTTTATGCCGTAAAGATCGGCGGAAATTGGTATCTCTGCAACGAAGACGGTTATTTCCTGAGCGCCGGTTATTGATCTGCGGAGTCTGATGCGGTCGGATCGTCCGGCGGAAAGTCTCACACAAACGAAAAGCGAAAAAAGGAGGATCTCACGATCCTCCTTTTTGTTGTGCTTTCGCCTCGATCTGCCGTGCGGGCGATTTCCGCGCCGCGCGAAAACGATCAGTCGAATATTATGAGAGCCATGAAAACGACAGGCTCGTCGCCGAGACATTTGAGTCCGTGTCCGTGACCGTCGGGAGTAAACGTCATGTCTCCGGCGGACACCGTGCGCTTCACGCCGTCGTCATCGTATTCGCCCTTGCCGGAAATGATGTAGTAAGTCTCGCTCTCTCCGTGATGCTCGTGAAATCCGAGAGAAGAGCCGGGCTCTATCGTCACCTCGGCATAAAGTCCGCATTTGCCGTTGAGCTGCTTCTCACCGAGAATGTGCTTTATCTTGACCTCGCCGTCTCCGCCGCACATGTTCTTTACAACTTCACATTCCATGATAATTTTCCTCCGTTTTTTAAGTAGGGGGCGGAAAAGTCCCCTCTGCTGCGTATTCTAGCACAAACGCACACGGTATTCAAGCACTTTAACGAAAAAAACGGAGGAACGCGGGGACGAACGAGGGGACGGGGGACGGACGCAGGACCTTTTTGAAAAAAGGTCCCGCACCCCCAAAAACTTTTGAACCGAAAGTATTTTGAGTGAGTCGTTCTCTCGGAAGACAAACTGTAAAATTCCGCTGAACTTACAGACATAAATTTTACGTTGGAGAATGACGCACTGCGTCATTCTCGCGGACACGGTAAGATAACGTACAGTTACAGCTTCATGTTATACCGTGTCCTGTCGACTTCATCTCCGCGTTGGAGTTTGACGCTTTGCGTCAAACTCGGGGACACAGCAAGTGAACGTACAAGTTCAGACTAAATGTTATGCTGTGTCCAGGAGACGAAGTCTCCGTTACCGTGTCCTTTTCTGCCGGATATGCCCCGTTTTTCCGCAAAACAAAAATGTTTACACAAAAAACGAAAGATTTTGACATATTTTCTTCTATCTTATTATTTACATTGCGGAAAAAAGAGAGTATAATATTATCTGAGTGTCGGCGCAGTGCGCCGCACCGTAAACAGGTTCAGTTCAATCATTTATATATGGAGGAAACACAATGGCAAGAAAAAAGATTTCCATGGACGGAAATACAGCCGCCGCGCACGTCAGCTATGCGTTCACGGAGGTTGCCGCGATCTACCCGATCACGCCGTCCTCTCCGATGGCCGAAGTCACCGACACATGGTCGGCGACCGATAAGAACATCTTCGGTCAGAGCGCGAGAAACATCTTCGGCGACCGCGTAAAGGTCATGGAGATGCAGTCCGAGGCAGGTGCCGCAGGCGCCGTTCACGGTTCTCTCGCTGCAGGCGCACTCACCACGACCTACACCGCATCTCAGGGACTCCTTCTCATGATCCCGAACATGTACAAGATCGCCGGTGAGCTCCTTCCGAACGTAATTCACGTTTCGGCACGCTGCGTAGCTTCCCACGCGCTCAACATCTTCGGCGACCACTCCGACGTATATGCATGCCGTCAGACCGGATATGCAATGCTCGCAGAGACCAATCCCCAGGAAGTAATGGACCTCGGCGCTGTCGCTCACCTCTCCACCATTGAGGGCCGCGTTCCGTTCATCAACTTCTTCGACGGCTTCCGTACCTCTCACGAGATTCAGAAGATCGAAGCATGGAATTACGAAGACCTGCGCGAAATGGTCAACATGGACGCAGTCAACGCATTCCGCGCACGCGCGCTCAATCCCGAGCATCCCGTTCTCCGCGGCTCCGCCGAAAACGGCGATATCTTCTTCCAGCACAGAGAGGCTTGCAACCGTTACTACGATGCTCTCCCCGAGATCGTTGAGAAGTACATGGGCAAGGTCAACGAAAAGCTCGGCACGAATTACGACCTCTTCAACTACTACGGCGCTCCGGATGCAGACCGCGTTCTCATCGCAATGGGCTCCATCTGCGACGTTGCAGAGGAAGTTATCGACTACATGAACGCATCCGGCGAGAAGGTCGGTCTCATCAAGGTCCGCCTGTACCGTCCGTTCGTTGCGAAGAAGCTTGTTGAAGCTATCCCCGCAAGCGTAAAGAAGATCGCAGTACTCGACCGCACCAAGGAGCCCGGCGCTCTCGGCGAGCCGCTTTACCTCGACGTTGTGACCGCTCTCGCATCCTGCGGAGTTTCCGGCATCAAGGTCATCGGCGGACGCTACGGTCTCGGCTCCAAGGATACCCCGCCGTCATCCGTATTCGCAGCATTCGAGAATCTCGCGGCAGACGAGCCCAAGGATCACTTCACCCTCGGAATCGTCGACGACGTTACCGGACTTTCCCTCCCCGAGAAGGACTGCCCCGATACCGCTCCCGCAGGAACGATCGCATGCAAATTCTGGGGTCTCGGCGGCGACGGAACCGTCGGCGCAAACAAGAACTCCATCAAGATCATCGGCGACCACACCGACAAGTACATACAGGCTTACTTCCAGTATGACTCCAAAAAGACCGGCGGCGTGACCATCTCTCACCTGCGCTTCGGCGACGCTCCGATCAAGAGCCCGTACTACATCACCAAGGCAAACTTCGTCGCATGCCACAACCCGTCCTACATCCTGAAGGGATACAAGATCGTCAACGACGTAAAGCCGGGCGGCACGTTCCTTCTCGACTGCCAGTGGTCCGCCGACGAGCTTGACCGCCACCTCCCCGCATCGGTCAAGTCCTACATTGCAAACAACGATGTAAACTTCTACATCATCAACGCTACCTCGATCGCAAAGAACGACGTCGGCAACATGAAGGTAAAGAACACCGTCCTTCAGTCCGCATTCTTCGCTCTTGCGAACATCCTTCCCATCGACGAGGCGATCGGCTACATGAAGAAGGCCGCTACCAAGTCCTACTCCAAGTTCGGCGACGATGTCGTTGCTCAGAACCACAAGGCTATCGAGCTCGGCGCGAACGCATTCGTCAAGGTTGACGTTCCCGCAGATTGGAAGAACGCGGGCGAAACTCCCGCAGAGGCTCCCGCAGAGGGCAAGCGCGCGGATCTCGTCGATTTCGTAAACAAGATCGTCCGCCCCGTATCCAAGATGGACGGCGACTCCCTCCCCGTCAGCGCATTCGAGAACATGGCAGACGGTACCTATCCGCAGGGCGCGGCAGCTTATGAGAAGCGCGGCGTTGCGGTATTCGTTCCCGTATGGCATGCAGAAAACTGCATCCAGTGCAACCAGTGCGCATTTGTATGTCCGCATGCGACCATCCGTCCGTTCGCAATGAACGCGGAGGAGGCTGCGGCAGCTCCCGCACAGACCAAGTTCACCGCAAAGATGATCGGCAAGGGCTGCGAGGATCTCAAGTTCACCATGGCTATCAGCCCGCTGGACTGCATGGGATGCACGCTCTGCGTCAAGGCTTGCCCGACCAAGCCCGAGAAGAGAGCTATCGAGATGGTCGCTCAGGAAACCCAGCTCGATCAGCAGGAGGTGTTCGATTACGCCGTTGCAAACGTATCCGAGAAGAAGCTCCCGTTTGCGGACAGCACCGTAAAGGGAAGCCAGTTCAAGCAGCCGCTGCTTGAGTTCTCCGGCTCCTGCGCAGGATGCGCCGAGACCTCTTACGCACGCCTTATCACTCAGCTCTTCGGCGAGCGCATGTACATCTCCAACGCTACCGGATGCTCCTCCATTTGGGGCGGAAGCGCACCGGCAACTCCTTACACCGTAAACCGCGAGAGCGGACGCGGTCCGGCTTGGGCAAACTCCCTCTTCGAGGATAACGCAGAGCACGGACTCGGAATCGCACTCGGTCAGAAGACCCTGCGCGAGAGATACATCCAGAAGGTACGCGACCTCCTCGTTCGCTACAAGGAGATGAACGTGACCGCAGAGTGGACCGGCTGCCTCGAAGGCTACCTCGACACCCTCGACGATGCAGAGGCAAACGCCGCTGCAGTTGAGCATATGTGCTCGATGCTCGCAGAGGACGTTGCACGCGGAACCTGCGAGACCGTTCCCGCAGAGAGAGAGATCCTCGAAGGCAAGGATTACCTCGCAAAGAAGTCGATCTGGATCTTCGGCGGCGACGGCTGGGCTTACGATATCGGCTTCGGCGGACTCGATCACGTTCTCGCATCCGGTGAGGATGTCAACGTGATGGTATTCGATACCGAGGTTTACTCCAACACCGGCGGACAGGCTTCCAAGGCTTCCAACATCGGTCAGGTCGCACAGTTTGCGGC
>JABLTO010021245.1_pt1 | contig 21369 bp, 21 predicted proteins | sample 7160091 | NCBI WGS metagenome assembly JABLTO01 (sample SAMN14651225, study PRJNA627086) | human gut metagenome | isolation source: feces | host: Homo sapiens
AATTGAAGCTGATGGTGCAGATGAAGATGCAGCTATCGCAGCACTGAAAGAATTTTTTGAAGCAAATCTGTAATTAAATTCCGGAGGAAAAAAGATGCAGTGTTTTCAGGGGAAATCCGTATATAAAGGAATTGCCATGGGACCTGTTGTGGTCCTGAAAAAAAATGATTATCAGGTAAAAAGAACCAGGATCGAAGATCCGGATGCAGAAGCAAAGCGTGTGACTGAGGCTGTAGCAAAGTCTCAGGAGCAGCTTGGAAGACTTTATGACAAAGCGGTCAAAGAAGTCGGAGAAGCAAGTGCAGCGATCTTTGAAGTACATCAGATGATGATCGAAGATGAAGATTATCTGGAAGCTATCCAGAATATGATTCAGACAGAGCAGGTCAATGCAGAATATGCAGTAGCAGTTACTGGTGATAATTTTGCTGAAATGTTTGCAGCAATGGACGATGACTACATGAAAGCACGTTCTGCTGATATTAAAGATATTTCAGAACGACTTGTTCGTAATCTGAGCGGACAGGAAGACACAGACCTGAGTTCCATTGAGCCGTCTGTTATCGTAGCAGATGATTTAAGCCCGAGTGAAACAGTTCAGATGGACAAAGACAAGATTCTTGCGTTTGTGACTGTACATGGTTCCACCAATTCTCATACAGCCATCCTTGCACGTATGATGAATATTCCGGCACTGATCGGAGTTCAGATGGATCTTGATGAGCTTCATACAGGTATGACAGCTGTAGTAGATGGCTTTCAGGGACAGGTGATTTTTGAGCCGGACGAAGACGTGAAGGCTGAAACTGTTACAAGAATGCAGGAAGAAGAAGAAAAACTGAAACTTCTTCAGGAACTGAAAGGTAAAGAAAACATCACACTTGACGGACATAAGATCAATATTTATGCCAATATCGGAAGTGTGGGAGATATTGGTTATGTTATGGAAAATGATGCAGGCGGTATCGGACTTTTCAGAAGTGAATTCCTGTATCTCGGAAGAAATGATTTCCCGACAGAAGAGGAACAGTTCCAGGCATACAAACAGGCTGTACAGATGATGGCAGGTAAAAAAGTTATCATTCGTACATTGGATATCGGTGCTGACAAACAGGTGGATTATTTTAATCTTGGAAACGAGGATAACCCGGCCATGGGATATCGTGCGATCCGTATCTGTCTGAAACAGCCGGATATTTTCAAAACCCAGCTTCGTGCACTTCTTCGTGCAGCAGTTTATGGTAATCTGTCCATAATGTATCCAATGATCACTTCTACTGAAGAGGTGAAGAGAATCTATGAGATTGTGGCAGAAGTTGAAGAAGAACTGAAAACTCAGGAGATTCAGTACAAGATTCCGGAACAGGGTATCATGATCGAGACTCCGGCAGCAGTTATGATCAGTGACAGACTGGCAGAGATGGTAGATTTCTTCAGTATCGGAACGAATGATCTGACCCAGTATACTCTGGCTATTGACCGCCAGAATGAAAAGCTGGATGATTTTTATAATCCACATCATGAAGCTATCCTTCGTATGATCCAGATGGTAGTGGATAATGCACATAAATGTGGTAAATGGGCAGGTATCTGCGGCGAGCTTGGCGCAGATGCAACACTTACAGAGCAGTTTGTACGTATGGGACTTGACGAGCTTTCTGTTGCACCGTCTATGGTTCTGAAACTTCGCAAGATTGTCAGAGAGATGAAAGTGTAAATAAATGTCCCCTCCCCGGTTGGTGTAAAAACTGACCGGGGCTTTTTTTACAAAAAAATCAAAATGAAAATCGTTTTCATATTGACAGTGAAAGAAAAACTGCTATAATATGAAAATGGTTTTCAAATTGAGAATATCTTTATTGACGCTTATTTGTGTGTATAAGAAAGAGAGATGAAATATAATGGCAGTTAAGGCTCAGTATCAGACAAAGCAGATGGCGAAGCTTCTGTCCTATCTGAAAACTGTAGAAGGAACTCATGTGACAGTGGCGGATGTCTGCAATTATTTTAAAGAACAGGGAATTAATATAGGAACTACAACCGTTTACCGTAATCTTGAAAAAATGGTAGAACAGGGACTGGTAGCAAAGTACACAGTAGATGGAACCAGCAGTGCATGTTTCGAATTTCTCGGTGAAGAACACAGCTGCCAGAAACAGGAATGTTTTCACTGTAAATGTGAAAAATGTGGAAAACTGATCCATTTACAGTGTGAAGATGTGGTTAAACTGGAAGCTCATATGATGGAACATCATGGATTCCGCATGGATCCTTTAAGAACAGTATTTTATGGAGTATGCAGCGAATGCAGTGCGGAGGAAAGTCAATGATCAGAAAAATTACTTCTATATTAATGGCAGTGATAATGGCAGTCGGGCTGTTCAGTGTTACAGGAACAAACCTGACACAGGCAGATAATACAAAAACAGAAAAAAAACTGAAGATAGTGGCGACGATTTTTCCGGAATATGCCTGGACAAGAGAGATACTGGGAGATCGGATTGGTGATGTGGATCTGACTCTTCTGCTGGACAATGGAACAGATCTTCACAGTTTTCAGCCGGCCGTTAAAGATATTATGAAAGTATCCGGTTGTGACTTGCTGATCTATGTTGGCGGAGAATCTGATGAATGGATTGAAGATGCCCTGAAATCAGCAGCCAATCCGGATATGAAGACAGTAAATCTTATGGAAGTTCTGGGGGACTACATTAAAGAAGAGGAAACTGTAGAGGGAATGCAGGGAGAGGAACATGAGCATGGACATGATGAGCATGAAGATGAAGTGGAATATGATGAGCATGTATGGACCTCTCTCAGAAATGCTTCAGCAGCTTCGGAGGCCATTGCAGATACGTTGAAAGAACTGGATCCGGCAGGCAGTGATATATATCAGAAAAACCTGGAAACATATCAGGCAAAACTTAATGATCTGGATGCGAAATATCAGGAGACTGTGGATCAGTCAACGCATAAAACTTTATTGTTTGCAGATCGTTTTCCATTCCGCTATCTTGTAGATGATTATGGCATTTCTTATTATGCGGCTTTTTCCGGCTGTTCTGCAGAATCAGAAGCAAGCTTCAAGACCATCACATTTCTTGCCGGCAAAGTTGACGAACTGGGACTGAAGGATGTTTTCACGATTGAGAAATCAGATGACAGGATTGCGCAGACGGTGATAGAAAATACAAAAACAAAAGATCAGAGAATATGTGTACTGAATTCCATGCAGTCAATTACCGCAGAAGAAATTAAAGATGGAACAACGTACCTTTCTGTTATGGAAGACAATCTCAAAGTTCTGAAAGAGGCAATGCAGTAAACACTGCACAGGAAAGGGGAAATCCCACAAGGGGATACCACTATGTGCAATAAACATTGCACAAGAAAGGGGAAAATATGGCGCAGATTACGTGTAAGAATCTTACATTGGGATATGAAAACAGAGCCATTCAGGAAAATCTGAATTTTTCTATAAATGCAGGTGATTATCTATGTATTGTAGGTGAAAATGGTTCAGGAAACTCAACATTGATGAAGACACTTCTTCATTTACAGCCACCTATCAGCGGAACAATTGAACTGGGTGACGGACTTCGCAAGAATGAGATAGGATATCTGCCGCAGCAGACACTTGTGCAGAGAGATTTTCCGGCTTCAGTGAAAGAAATTGTACTTTCCGGATGTCAGGGACATTGTGGCTTGAGGCCTTTTTATAATAAGGAAGAAAAAGAAACAGCCCGTAAAGCCATGGAAAAAATGATGATTCTGGAGCTTCAGAACAGATGCTATCGTGAATTATCAGGTGGCCAGCAGCAGCGAGTGCTTCTGGCAAGAGCATTATGTGCTGCAAAGAAAATCCTTTTGCTTGATGAACCGGTATCAGGGCTTGATCCGAGAGTTACAGCAGAAATGTATCAGCTTATTCAGAATCTGAACAAAAAAGATGAGATCACGATCATTATGATCTCGCATGATATAGAAGCGGCAGTCCGCTATGCAACACATATCCTGCATATTGGAGAACACTGTTTCTTTGGAACGAAGAAACAGTATCTTAAGAGCAGCCTTGGAAGACATTTTACCGGACAGGAGGAAGAGGAAAATGAGTAATATAATTGATACACTGAAAATGTATTTTCAGTATCCGTTTGTCCGTTATGCATTAATTGTCGGTGTATTGATCGCACTCTGCTCCTCACTTCTGGGAGTTACACTTGTCCTGAAACGCTTCTCTTTTATCGGAGACGGACTTTCCCATGTGGCATTTGGAGCAATGGCGATTGCATCAGTCCTGAATATTACAAATAATATGTTATTTATTCTGCCGGTAACAGTCGTATGCGCAATCTTTCTTCTACGGGCAGGACAGAATACCAGGATAAAAGGTGATGCAGCAATTGCAATGATTTCTGTGGGCGCACTGGCAATTGGCTATCTGCTTATGAATATTTTTTCTACAAGCCCGAATATTTCAGGAGATGTATGCAGCACTCTGTTTGGTTCAACTTCAATCCTGACGCTGACAAAAGGGGAAGTATGGCTCTGCGCTATTCTGTCAGTAGTTGTAGTTGCGATTTTTATTCTGTTTTATAATAAAATTTTTGCGGTGACTTTTGATGAGAATTTTGCAAAGGCTGCAGGAACAAGGGCAAACGCATACAATCTTCTGATCGCTGTTGTGATCGCAGTGATCATTGTACTTGCCATGAATCTTGTGGGATCGCTTCTGATCTCTGCACTGGTGATCTTCCCGGCACTTTCTGCCATGAGACTGTTCAAGTCTTTCAGGTCTGTAACAATAAGCGCAGCAGTGATGTCAGTGCTTGGTGCATCTGCCGGAATCATTATTTCAATTCTGGCAGGCACACCGGTTGGTTCTACTATTGTAGCAGTTGATATTGTTATATTCCTGGTTTCTTATGCAATCGGAAGAGCATAAAAATAACGGTTCACACTGAGTCATGTGAACCGTTGTTGTATATATATTATACTTCAACCAGAATTCCTTTTGTTTTATCATATCTGCAGTATTTTCCATTTGCTGAAATGAACGGCTGGTATGTATCTGTACGGATATCTTTCACATATACAATACCAGTGGCAATCATCTGTACCAGGGAGAAACGTTTGCTGAGACTGGATATCCATTCGTAAGTTTTGTTATTTCCGGAGTCGGCGGTTACGAGGCTGTATCCACCGTCACATGGGGTAAGGGAATAGTAAATCTTCTCCGGGTGAGAGGAAGAGGTTTCTTTAAATACCTGGCTGGTGATGTAGGAGGAGAAATTATTTTTTACAAAATTCTGGAATGAACTTACTGTGTAAACTTCTCCGCTGACTTCATCAGAAATACGATCACCACGTTCCAGACGGTTGCGGACCAGGGTCAGAACTTCAATTGTCCAGTTGATAAAGGATATGCTGCTGTAATTCATACTTTCCTGCAGCTGATCGATCAGTTTTCTGGATAAAACATTCGATTTGGCAGCTTCGTTAAAAAGTTCTTCGTTCATAATTATCCCTCCATAAATTTAAAATTCTTTGTTGATATTTTTTATTATAAGGTGATGTTGTACAAAAAGCAATAAAGAAACTGGAAATAACTGTTAAAAATATATAAAAATATCTACGCGCAGTAGCACAAATTTATGTTAAAAGAGTTGAACTTATTGCAGGTTCAGCTCATTTTGTTTTATAATCATATACGTGAATTCATTAATGGAGAAGAAATTGAGCAGCTGTTACAGGAGGCAGAAAAGGTGAACGTAAAGATCAGAGAATATACAACAGAAGATGCAATGGCAGCAAGTGAGATCTGGAATCAGGTAGTGGAAGACGGAGAGGCTTTTCCGCAGGAAGACTGCCTGACAGATGAGACAGGAGATGCCTTTTTTAAGGCTCAGACTTACACAGGAATTGCAGTAGATGAAAAGAGCGGAGATGTAGTCGGACTCTACATTCTGCACCCCAATAATGTCGGCAGATGTGGACATATATCCAATGCCAGCTATGCTGTCAGAAGAGATATCCGTGGCGGACATATCGGTGAAAAACTGGTTCTTGACTGTCTTAGGATAGCAAAAGAAAAAGGCTTCCGTGTAATGCAGTTTAATGCTGTAGTGGCCTCCAACATCCATGCGCAGCATCTGTATGAACGAATCGGATTTACAAAACTTGGCGTGATCCCGGGAGGATTCCGTATGCCGGACGGACATTATGAGGATATTTTCCCATATTATTATGAACTGTAAAATTTCATGATAGCAGGGTCAAAAAGTCTGAATCCACCCGTTCAAAATAATATAAATAACAGAGGAGAAACGTGTCATGTCGTTAAAAAAAGCAGAAGCATATCTGGAAGAAAAAGGTTTTCTTGACCATGTTATAGAACTGAAAGAATCAACAGCAACTGTGGCTCTTGCAGCAGAAGCACTGGGTGTGAAACCTGGTATGATCGCAAAAACCATGTCTTTTCTGCAGGGAGACAAAGCAGTGCTGATCCTTACAGAGGGAACAGCAAGAGTGGATAATAAAAAGTATAAAAATACTTTTCATGTGAAAGCAAAAATGATCCCGTTTGAGCAGGTTGAGGGTATCATCGGACATGCGCCTGGTGGTGTGTGCCCGTTCGGAATCAATGATGGAATTGAAGTATATCTGGATGAAAGCCTGAAAAGATTTGATACTGTATATCCGGCGGCAGGTGATGATCACAGTGCAGTGAAACTGACGATACCGGAACTGGAACAGGCAGCAGAAGCATTTGGTTGGGTGGATGTCTGCAAAGAGTTGAAACAGGAGTCCTGAAATGATATATAAGAAGATAAAAATAAATGTAGATGGATATGAAGAAAAAGCAGATCTCTATACATATATTCTGGATAATTCCATAGAAATGAACCCTGAGAGAAAGCGCCCGGTTATTGTGATATGTCCTGGCGGAGGGTATGCAAAAACCTCTGACAGAGAAGCAGAGCCAGTCGCCATGCAGTATCTTGCAAAAGGTTATCATGCGGTGATACTTCGTTACAGTGTGGCTCCGGCAAGATATCCGGCGGCATTGTTACAGCTCGCAGAAACTGTGGCATATCTGAGAAAAAATGCAGAAGAATTTCATATAGATACTGAAAAGATCATCCTGCTGGGGTTCTCGGCAGGTGCACATCTGGCAGCCAGTCTGGGTGTTTCCTGGAAAAAAGATTTTATCGCAGAGATCCTTCACAAAGACAGTGAAATGGTGCGGCCGAATGGCATGATCCTCAGCTATCCTGTTATAACTTCCGGTGAATTTGCACATAAAGGTTCTTTTGAATGCCTTCTGGGAGAAGGTTGCAATAATGAAGAAAAAAGAAAAGAGCAGTCTCTGGAATATCAGGTGACCGAAGATACACCGCCAACATTTCTGTGGCATACTGTTACAGATGACTGTGTACCGGTGGAAAATTCACTTCTGTTTCTGGAGGCACTGCGCAGACACAGAATTTCTGTGGAAATGCATCTTTATCCTGCAGGAGGACATGGCCTAAGTCTTGCAAATGATGAGACAAGTTATCCGGATGGTGGCTGTATTCAGCCTGAGTGTCAGTCCTGGGTGGAGTTATCGTGTGTATGGATTAAGAATCTGAAAAAATAAAAAAGGTTGTAACGTTTTTGAGATATACATCGTCATATATGTGAAGGAGGAAACAGAGAGGAGACAACAATGCTGAATATTCAGGAAGTATACGAAAAATATTTCACAGTCGTATACAGATATCTGCTCTCGCTTTCACACAATACCCATATAGCAGAGGAACTTACACAGGAGACATTTTTTAAAGCTCTGAAGAAGCTGGACGAGTTCAGAGGCGAATGTGACCTGCGTGTGTGGCTTTGCCAGATTTCCAAAAACACATATTATGACTATCTGAAGAAAAACAGAAAATATGCACCGGAATCAGAGGAAGAGACGGAAGAACCGTCTGCTGCTGATCTGGTGGAGAATTTTTCAGATAAAGAGACAGCTTTGCAGGTTCACAAAGTCCTTCACAGACTTGCAGAGCCATATAAAGAAGTTTTTACTCTCCGTGTATTTGGCGAACTTGGTTTTGGCGACATATCCTCTCTCTTTGGCAAAAGTGAAAGCTGGGCAAGAGTAACTTATCACAGAGCGTGCAAAAAGATCAGGGAGGAACTGGATCATGAAAATCAGCTGTAACATTATCGAAGATCTGCTGCCACTTTATGTGGAGGATGCAGTAAGTGAGGACAGCAGACAACTTGTGGAGGAGCATCTGAAGGAATGCGGATCCTGCAGAAAAATGCAGGAAGAAATAATAAGGGAAAATCAGTTTGGTTCAGAGCAGAGAAAAATCTCAGCGGATAAAAGAAAAGAAGCTGAGATACGTTCACTGAAAAAAATCCGCAGTAATATCCGGAGAAAGAGAATTCTGTCTGTGGTTCTGTCGGCAGTACTTGTGCTGGGAGTATGCGGATTTGGACACTACTGGTATTATGACAGAGAGACATATCTTTCATGGGAAGATACCGGAATGATCATAAAAGATAATAAATTATATGGAAATGTCAACCCACTGGGACGAATAAGATCTGTTATATCTGTAGATCAGAAAAATATGTTTTATATTGTCTCAGAAACAGGCTGGACGCGTAAAGAATACCCGACAGACAAAAATGAAACTTATGAGATTCTGGATTTACAGAAGTTTGAAGATGCATATAACCGGAAACCGGATGAACCGGCAGATGAAACTTCCATGCCGGCAGGTATAGAAAATGTCTACTATGTAGAACCGGCTGATGTTAAAGAAGCAGAACAACTCTGGAATTATGCAGATGAACCGGATAAAGCCGGAGAAAAAGAAGCAGAACTTGCTTCAAAGTGTAAACTGATATTTACTGTTCACAGGTAATATCCCGCGACATATAATAAAAACTCCTTGCAATATGTACGAAATCGTACTATTATATACACTGTTATATAAAGTACGAAATCGTACATTTTTTAAGGGGGGTTATTATGCATATTGAATTATCGGAGCACTTTTCATACAAAAAGCTCCTCCGTTTTACTTTTCCATCTATGGTAATGATGGTGCTGACATCCATTTATGGAGTAGTAGATGGTTTTTTTATTTCTAATTTTATTGGTGCTGAGCCGTTTGCGGCGGTCAATATCATTATGCCGTTTCTTATGATATTTGGAGCAGTGGGTTTTATGATCGGTACCGGAGGAAGTGCGCTTGTGGCATATACACTGGGAGTGGGAAATAAGAAAAAAGCAAATGAAATATTTTCGCTTCTTATTTATCTGCTTATCAGTGCAGGACTTTTCTTTACATTGATCGGTGAAATTTTTCTGCGTCCGATTTCGCAGTTCCTGGGAGCAGACAGTGCAATGCTTCCTTATTGTGTTGCTTACGGAAGAATTCTGATGCTTGCACTTGTTCCTTTTATGCTACAGAATGTTTTTCAGAGCTTTCTTGTGACTGCAGAACGCCCACAGCTGGGACTTTATACGACTCTGGTATCTGGCGTCAGCAATATTGTTCTTGATGCGCTGTTTATTGCAGTATTTCGCTGGGGAGTGACAGGTGCGGCAGCTGCAACGGGAATCAGTCAGGTTGTAGGCGGCATTGTGCCTCTGACTTTCTTTATTTTTTCCAGAAGCAGTAAGCTTCATCTGGGAAAAACGCATATGAATGTAAGAGCAATAGTGAAAGCCTGCACCAATGGGTCGTCAGAATTTATGACAAATGTGTCCATGTCAGTGGTAAATATGCTTTATAACTGGCAGTTGATGCGTAGGCTGGGTACAAATGGAGTTGCTGCCTATGGTGTCATTATGTATGTGAATTTTATTTTTCTTTCTATATTTATCGGATATTCGATGGGCAGCGCACCAATTGTGGGATACCATTATGGTGCAGGAAATAAGGACGAGCTGAAGAATCTTTTCCACAAAAGTATCCGCCTGATTCTGGTCATGAGTGTGCTTCTGACAGTTGCGGCAGAACTCCTTACAAGACCGTTGTCGATGATATTTGTAAGTTATGACAAAGAGCTTCTTGAGATGACAGTTTTCGCGTTTAGAGTATATTCCGTTTCTTTCCTTCTGAGTGGAATGAACATTTATGCATCATCATTCTTTACAGCATTGAATGACGGATTTACTTCTGCAATGATCTCGTTCTGCAGAACGCTGATTTTTGAAGTGGTGGCAGTGTTACTTCTTCCTGTTATTTTTGGCGCAAACGGAATCTGGTTTGCGGTTCTTGTCGCAGAAGCATTTGCGCTTGCTCTATCTGCATATTTCCTGGTGCGAAACAGGAAAAAATATTCTTATTTCTGATGTATTGGAGGATAAATTACTATGGAATCTTCATTCAGAGAATGTATTTATACAGACAAAATGATGGAAAGCGCCTATCACGAGGCTGCACGGAAGATGCATTTGTCGGACAGCGAGTTTTCAATTTTATATATATTCAGCAGTTATCCTGAAGGCTGTAACCAGAGTGCACTATATAAAGAAGCATATCTGACAAAATCGACAGTAAATTCAGCAATCCGTAAAATGGAAAAAAAGGAACTGCTATATCTGAAACCGGGAACAGGGAGGAATACGCTGGTTTTTCTCACTGAAAGCGGAAAAAAACTCATGGAAGATACAATCTATCCGATTATTAAGATAGAAAATGAAATCTATAACAGCTGGTCTGCGGAGGAACAGAAATTGTTTATGCGGTTAAACAGGGATTTTGCAGAAAGGCTGAGAGATGAAGTCGAAAAACTCTGAAGACTGTTTTGTAATATATAAGCCATATTGTTTACGGCATATAAATAGTTGACTTAAAGTATTTCAGGCAATAAAATGGAAGGGAAAAATAAACATGAGAAAACTGAGAAATTAGAAATGAATAAACTGAAATACAAAAAGAAAATATGGACGCAGAGTTTAATAGTTTTTATTGCCACATTTCTGGCAGTATACCTTTGTATGTTCTGGATAAACCAGAACCAGAAAAAACAGGAAGAGCTTAAAGCGGCTTATACTGCCGAGTCTACAATAAGCAGAATTGAGGCTCAGCTGAATCGTTATCTTGCTGAATCGGAACTGATCCAAAAAGCTATTGAAAACGGTCACATACTCAGTGATGGCGAATTTTCTGAACTGTGCAGACTTATGCAGGATAATGATACGGTCATCAAGGTTCATGAAATAGCAAAAGACGGAATTGTATCACAGGTGTACCCTCTGAAGGGAAATGAAAAAGCAATTGGTCTGAATATGATCGAAAATGCGCAGAGAAAAACTGAAGCAGAACTTGCCAGAGACAGTGGAGAGTATACGATCGCAGGACCTTATGAGCTGGTACAGGGAGGAACAGGAGTGCTTTTGTTTGATCCTGTTTATGCCACAGATGCTGCAGGAAACAGATATTTCTGGGGATTTTCAATCCTTGTTATTGACTGGCCGCAGTTTATTAAAGAAATGAATCTGGAAAAACTGGAAGAAGCTGGTTATCATTATCAGATCTGGAAAAAGAATGCCGATACAGGAGAACCGATTGAAATTGCAAAGAGCAAAAATTATGAAAAGAGTGATGACCTGGAGGTTGCATGTAAAGTGCCGAATGATACATGGTATTTCGAGATTATTCCGGAAAATGGCTGGATCACTTCAGCACAGAAATTCTGGGGCGCGCTTATTGCGCTTCTGACAGCTTCAATAATGGTAATCATGTATCTGCAGTTCAGGATTCGACGTTACAGAGAAGCTGATTATGAAGCAGAACTGGAAAAATCAGCCAGGGAAGCCAGAGAGGCAAATGAAGCAAAAACCCGTTTTCTTTTTAATATGAGCCATGATATCAGGACGCCTATGAATGCAATTATGGGGTTCTCTGATCTTCTGGAGAAGCACATAGATGAAAAGGAAAAAGTTCTTGATTATATAAACAAAATCAAAAGTTCCAGCGCATTTTTGCTTTCACTGATCAATTACGTTCTGGAAATGGCCAGGATTGAGAGTGGAAAGGTCGTTTTACGTACAGAAACCAGATGCATAACAGAGCTGATAAACTCGCTGACGGATGTTTTTGAACCGGAAGTAAGGAAAAAGCAGATCACATATTCCTGCAAAATGGATATTAAACATCAGTATGTGATGGGAGATGAAACAAAAGTCAGGGAAATCTTTATTAATATTATCGGAAACTCACTGAAATATACGCAGAAAGGCGGCAGGGTTTCTGTGAAGGTTACGGAAATTCCTTCTGAAAAAGAAGGGTATACTTCATACAAAATAGTTATCGAGGATAATGGAATCGGTATGAGTGAAGAATATCTGCCACATATTTTTGAGGAGTTTTCAAGGGAAAAGACCAGCACAGAAAGCAAAGTTACAGGCACAGGTCTGGGGCTTCCGATCGTCAAGTCGCTTGTTACCCTCATGGGAGGAAGTATTGAAGTGGAAAGTCAGCTTGGTGAAGGAACGAAAACAACGGTCATTCTTCCATTTCAGATTGCTTCAGAAAAACAGATCATGAAGGAACAGCAAAAAGATAAAAAACCCTGCCCGCAGGATCTTGCAGATAAGAGAATCCTTCTTGCAGAGGATAATGATCTGAATGCGGAGATTACCATGACAGTTCTTGAAGAAAATGGTCTTAAAGCAGAACGTGTTGCCGATGGTGAGAAATGTGTGGAGGCAGTCAGAAAAATGCCTGCAGATTATTTCGATATGATTCTGATGGATATTCAGATGCCGGGACTTGACGGATATGAAGCTACAAAACAGATCAGACGCCTTGGTGACAGCAGAGCACAGATTCCGATCATCGCCATGACTGCAAATGCTTTTGACGAAGACCGGAAAAAGGCCTTTGATGTGGGAATGAATGGACATATAGCGAAACCAGTTGATCTGGAGACACTGTTTGAGATGATGGCACGGACTATAAAACAGACTCCTTGAGTTGTTTTGACAGATACTCCTGGATATCAGTATATTGATACCTGCAGATAATCTGATGTATGAAAATTTCTTCAGTATATCAGAATGCAATAATCCCCAGATGTTCCAGGAGGATTTTGAGTCCCAGAAGGACAAGGATCAGACCGCCGACAAGTTCTGCTTTGTTTTTGTAGCGGCTTCCGAAAAAGTTTCCGACACAGACACCTGCAATAGAGATGATCATGGTTGTGATGCCGATTATGGTGATCGCCTCAATGATAGGTGTGCCGAGAAATGCAAAAGTAATACCAACAGCAAGGGCATCAATACTTGTGGCAACAGCGAGCATCAGCATGTTTTTGTGATCGATAGGGGCATCTTTCACTTCTACTACTTCTTCTTCGTTCCATTCACGGATTGCTTCTAACATCATTTTTCCACCGATAAAGGAAAGGAGAATAAAAGCAATCCAGTGATCGATACTGGTGATATACTGCTGGAACTGACTGCCGAGGAGCCAACCGACAAATGGCATCAGTGCCTGAAATCCTCCAAAATAGAGACCAATGATGAGTGCCTGCTTTTTGTTGAGTTTGCTCATTCCGAGCCCCTTACAGACGGAGACTGCAAAAGCGTCCATTGCAAGTCCGACGCCCATCAGGATGAGTTCAATAAATAATGTCATAATGCTTCCTTCCTTTCTGAGAAATTTTGAGTATGCAAGAGAACTTGCCACCGGAAACTTTTCTTGCATACCAGGGCATAAAAAAGACTCATATATACTTTCACAGAAAATGACTACAGAGAAAAACTCTGATATTTTCTGAAAAAGTATATATGAGTCTCATTCTTTAAGATTTGCCAGGTACAATATGTACCAGTATGTTGACAAATCACACTTACGTGCAAATTACTCCCTCACATATGTAGTGATCAGTTTAACTTGTCCTACTATAACAAATGGAAAGGAAGTTGTCAATAATATTTCTCAATAAAAAGAAATCAATAAAAGAAATTAGATAACATCTGACAGTGCCCCGTACATAAGAGAAATACGGCGATAAACAGCATCTGCCAGTGCTGCGTGGCCGGCTTCGTCCAGATGTTCTCTGTCAGTTACGCTCGGGGAAGCAAAATCGGCAGCATTCAGAAATGCGGCATGATTCAGGAGTGCAACTTTGCGGTATTCTGCCGCCAGATTACGTGATACAGCTTCGGAGTCTGAATTAAATTCCGGATCAAAGTCAGGTTCTCCGACATCTTTTCCCAGATGAATGGGAGAGATGACCAGTATATCAAAAGGAGTGGGGGAACTTTTGCGGGCTTTGCGGATTACCTGGTCAAGGCCTCTGGCAATAACTGCGGCAGAAGCACCGTATCGGGTTTTGCAGTCATTGGTGCCAAGCATCAGGATCATCAGGTCAACAGGGGTCTGCATTTCCACAGTGACACCGATAAGATCAAGTCCACGGCGGCCTTCCCTCAGTTCATCCTGAAAGACGGTAGTCCGTCCACACAGACCTTCTTCTATAATATGATAATCCGGGCCGAGTCTTTTCTGAAGAAGTCCTGTCCATCTTATACTCTCATCGAATCTGCCAGTTCTGTCTGGCTTATATCCATATGTATTAGAATCTCCAAAACATAAAATATTCATAATTGATCACTCCCTGTGAATGTAAATGACGTCTGTCAAAATGCTATAACTACTATTAACATACTAAGTTGATATGTTTAATATAATAAGCGCTTTCTAAAGAAAAGTCAATAGGGAAAAATGAAAACGATTCCCATCAAAAATTAATTTCCAAATTTATAAAACTCTATGTGGAGTTGGGCTGTCTATGTAGTAAAGGGAGGGGGGATAGAGAGGTGGCAATCTTATGAAAGACAAAATTATACAATGGTTTGTCAGGTTAATAAGACTTGACATGGAATATTTTATGATGGAAAATAAAGAAAATCATAGATGTTCTGAAATCTATACAGCTAAAATCACTGACAGTGAAAAAAAGCAGCAAAACAACATGGAAGAGAAAGGAAACAATTATCAATTACAGTGAGGCAGTAGCCCTTGCACTCGAGGGAAAAGAACAGGGATTTCAGTTTCTGTACGAAGAAAGCTATAAGAGCAAATACTATCTGGCACTTCAGTACATGAAGAACAAAGAAGCGGCAGAAGATGTACTGCAGGATGCATACATAAAAGCATTCAAAAATTTAAATAAACTTCAGGAGCCGGCAGCTTTTGAGAAATGGTTCGGTGTGATCGTAGCAAATACAGCCAAAAATGCACTTGCAAAGAAAAATCCTGTGTTATTTACAGATGTTGCAGTGGATGATGAAGGCGAAGAATTTACATACGATGTAGAGGATGAGAACCCGGAAAATCAGCCGGAGCTGGCCTATACACGAGAAGAAACAAAAGAGCTGGTACATGAACTGATGGATTCTCTTTCAGAAGAACAGAGAATGTGCATCTTGATGTTCCATATTGAAGGCGCATCAATCTCAGAGATCGCCGAGGCAATGAACTGCTCTGAGAACACCGTCAAATCCAGACTGAATTATGGAAGAAAAAATATCAAAGTCAAAGCCGAAGAACTTCAAAAGAAAGGGTACAAGCTCTACAGCGTTGCACCTGTACTTCTCCTTGTTTACCTGCTTCGTTCCGATGCGGAAACAGTATCTGCAAGCACTGGTGTTACAGTAGCAGGCAAGGCTCTGGAAGAAAAAATTCTCGACAATTTAAGAAAACAACAGATCGTATCCAGACAGCTGCAGGCAGAACATTATGCAGAAAAAGTAAGATCAGAGTCAGAAACTGTCGGAAAAGATGCTGCATCAGAGTCAAAAATTGCCGGAAAAACCAGCAGAACTACATCAGAATCAGCAGGCAGACAGGCCGGAAAAACAGCCGCAAAAGCAGCAAAATCAGGATTTCTGCATACAGCAGCCGGAAAAGCAGTTGCTGCGATCATAGCAGTGGGAGTAGTCGGAGGAGCTTTCTACGGCGGCATGCAGTGGAACAGCCACAACAGCAGTAAATCCGAAGCAACAGAGGCACAGCAGCAGGCAGAAGCTACAGAAGCACCGGAAGTTACAGCAGAACCGACAGCTGCACCGGAGCCGACAGCTACACCAGAGCCGACAGCCACACCGGAACTGACACCAACACCTGCCGTAAAAAAATATAGCAGTGATTTTTCAGAATGGATCGAGGGCGGACTTACAGAAGAAGAACTGGAATATGTACTGGCATATTTACCGCAAAATCTGGAGGAAGGCGGACTTACAGAAGATATACTGACACAGACTGTAAATGCTCTGTGCCAGGGAACAGGTAAGAATGGTGAAATCTATATTACAAACCAGGGCTGGGATGATCAATCAAGAGGAATCTATTCCACAGCAGAAATAAACCGTATTATTTCCTGTTTTACAGACTATCAGTATCCGGGAGATACAGTTGCGCTTTATATTGCCACTTTAAATCGTGAGGAAACTGCGGATATTTATACCAGTTTAGCGGGGACAACGATGCTGGAGAAAGAAAATGACATAAACATCTACTACAGACACCGCGAGATAAACTACGATGAGAGTGAAGCAGTATCAGAAACATACAAAGTAGCAGTTATGCGCCCTACAGAATCTGGCAGATATCGTATTGTTAAGATCAGAGATGCCAGTGAAGAGGAATCACCGGAAAATATCAACGCAACAATTGATAAAGTCCTCGGAAATGACCATCCGGAACCGGCTCCGGGCTCTGAGGCAGAATCAGCAGAACCGGCACCGGAAAATGCTGCAGCAGGAAGCACAGCTGCTGGTGGAATCCGCAGTCTCTATGAGGGAGTTCTGACCAGTGTACAGAATGGACAGTATAGCTTCCCGCAGAACAGAAACAGCAGTAAATATGAATACTTTGTTGCTGATATTAACGGAGACGGAATCCCGGAACTTGCTGTTGGCCCCACACTGGAAGATACTGCATTTATTCAGCATGATATGAAAATCTTTACCTGCACACAGGGTGACGGAGGATACCAGCTTACGGAAGTGCCCGGAGATCAGCTCATAGATAATATTTATATAGCAGCAGACGGGAACGGACTTTATGAGATGATGGTTTCAAGAGGAAACGGAAACTGCGAAGTTCATCGTATTACCATTGGAAGCGGCAGCCTTGATATGGGTGGCGCAGAGCAGACCTTCATTCTGAATGATGCATCATTTGCAGAATTTACAAGTACCAATCCATTCCCTGAATGGAAATCCGTTTCAGATACAAGCGGTCTGGAAGGACTTCAGTAAGAATTGATAATATAGAAATAAAGCTCTCTTTGGGAGACTGAGGCAGATTCATTGCCAGTCTTTCAAAGGGAGCTTTTTGTTTCCTGTGAACAGCAACAGTTTTTTCTACGCTCACAGGAATACTGTTTTTCTTTATTGACGATTAAATATAGATGTTATAAAATCTATAACAGTATAGACAAAAAAACATCTATAAAAAATTTGAAAAAAATAAAACCTTTCTTGTATATCACCTGTCTATGTATTAAAGGAAGCAAAAATCCGGAAAAATTCCTTCAAAAATATAAAGACAGGGGGGTGTGAAAAATGGAACTGCCATATGAACGACAGATACTTCGGCTTTTGCAGGAACTTTCTCATTATCAGGTGGTGGTGAGGCATTGCAGACAGGAAAACGCAAAATATACAGATGAGCTTGAGAAGACATGCAGAGAGATCGAGCGTGCTGTATATGAAATGGAAGAAAAACAGCAGGCGGCACTTTCACAGTGGAGAAAAATCAATGAACAGGAAAGAACACGAATTATTTTTCCTGTTACAAACGGAGTGGAAAAAATGGCAGAACTTGCCCAAAAGAAAGGCTGTGGGGCTATGGGACAGTATCTGGAATCCATGATCATGGAGGAGATACTGGGGCTTCTGGATCAGCCGGAAATTTACACGGAGTGATCACGGGTTATCGGAGGTATCGTCCGGGACAAATTCCAGGATATCAGATACCTGACATCCGATTACACTACAGAGCGTGTTCAGTGTTTTTGTAGTAATAGTTTTACCGCTTCGCAGACGCTGGATCGTATCCGGCAGGATTCCGTATTCATATATTAACTGATATGTGGATATATCTTTCTGGCGGATTGTTTCCCAGAACGGATTGTATGAAATCATGGCGTTACCTCCTGTTAAACAGGATGGTAGCATAGACGATATTTTATACATGCACGATATATCATGCATATTAATGATAAAACCAAAATTCAGCATATTAACAGAACCAAGTAAGTCCCCTGCTTCAATTGCGAAAAGCAATAAGCAGGGGGTGGGGACTTGCTTGTATCAGGAGGAGTGCAAGCTCCTTCTGATAAACTGCAAAGCAGTTATTCGGTTATGAGCAAGTAGCAAAGCGGATTGCGAATATCCGCTTGACTAGAAGGTAATTGTTCAGCAGAACATATCCTGCAAACAGGAATCAACTCACATCTGATATAACTGTGAAATACAGTTAAATATATTATACATCAGGAGGAAAAAAGCATGAAATGGAAACAGATTTTAACCATCGGACTGTCAGCAGCGACGATTATGTCAGCAGTTCCGGCAGAGGGAGTACTTGTGTATGCCGACACGGAAGTGGAAGCAGTAAGCGATAGTGGCGAAGAAATCAGTGTCACAGATGAAAATCAGTCAGAGGATACTGATGGATCCACAGAAAACGAACTGACCGGGGATACAGAAGAACTGACAGCGAATGCAGAAGAATCAACCGGAGATACCGAAGAACTTACAGTTGACACAGAAAAATCAGAAGAACCATCTGAAGGGAATACAGAATCAACTGAGACTCTTTTTTCTGATGATACAGAAGATCAGGCAGAGGCAGCCGGAGCAGATTCAGAATACGGCGCTGTTGTAGACAGTGGCACGATCCCTGATGAAACCAGTGGAACAGAGATTACCTGGACTGTGTATGACAGCGGAAAACTGGTGCTCGAAGGAACAGGTGCCACACCGGACTGGTCACCGTGGTTTGAAAACAAAGAAAGCATTACAGATGTAATTGTTGGAGATGGGATCACAACACTGGGCGAGCGAAATTTTATGAATTATCCGGCTCTTAAAACAGTTACCTTTCAGGGTTCCATGTCAAAGATCAGCAACAGTGCATTTGAAGGCTGTAAACTGCTTAAAAATATTACAGTTGAAGGAAAAGCAAATTCTCCCACAGGGAAGAAACTTATTCAGCTTGGAGAGTGTGCCTTTAAGGATTGTACAGGTCTTGAAAGCGCGGAATTTACAGGAAATTTTGTGACAGACAAAAATGCATTTGACGGCTGTACATCACTTAAAAGCATAAAAGCAAACGAATCCAGTATCTCTATGCTTGGAAACTATACCTTTATTAACTGCACTGCTCTGACAAATGTAGATCTGCCGGTCAGAATAGCAAAGGAAGGAGCTTTTGCTAACTGTACATCTCTTAAAAATTTTGATCTCGCAAATCTGAGCACTATTGGAAATTATGCATTTATGAATTGCAGCAGTCTTGAAAGCATAAAAATACCAGATACAGCAACTTCAATTGCGGAGGGAGCTTTTTATGGATGCAGCAGCCTGACGAGTATTGAGCTGCCGGAAAAGGTCACCACAATCGGTGCAAATGCATTCATGAGATGTAACGGAGTCAAAACTCTGAAAATTCCGGGAACTGTTGAAACAATTGGAAAATATGCTTTTTCGGAATGTACCGGTCTGGAAGAACTTGATATTGAAGAAGGCGTAAAGACAGTGGAAGATCTGGCATTTGCAGGCTGCTCCAGTCTGCATACACTTATCCTGCCGCAGTCTGTCACCAGTTTCCCGAAGGTTTTTGTCACAGATTATAAGCCGATCACAAAAATCTGTTACAGAGGTACCAGAGAACAGTGGATCGCAGCGAACTTAAGCAGTGATAATTTCTATAATGCAAGGATTTATTTTGAATACAGTCCGGATCATACACATCAGATGATCGAGAGATCTTATATTTATACAAATTCCTGTACACAGCCTGGCAGAAAAGAAACCTTCTGCAGCATATGCGGATATATAAAATCTTCAGAAGAAATCCCGGCACAGGGACATGACTGGAAAACAGAAAGCACAGTAAAAGCCACCTGTACAAAAGCCGGCGTGAAACATCTTGTATGCGAAAGATGTGGTGAGAAAAAGGACGAGGTAATTCCGGCAGGACACAGCTTCTCTGCATGGAAAACAACCACAGCGGCAACTGTATCTTCGGCAGCAGTGCAGACACGTACCTGCTCCGGATGCGGCAAAAAGGAAACAAGAACAACAGGAAACAAACTGACACCAACCATTAAAGTGAATGCAACAAAACTTCCGCTGAAAACAAAACAGAAAACAAAAGTCCTGAAAGTCACAGGTCTTGCAAAAGGTGATTCTGTGGCAGCATGGAAATCTTCCAATACAAAAGTGGCAAAAGTCTCCGGAAGCGCAAACGGAACCTGCACCATCACAGCAGGCAAAAAGACCGGCAAAGCAACTGTTACAGTAACCTTAAAGAGCGGATTAAAGAAAAAAATTACAGTCACAGTACAGAAAAAAGCAGTGAAAACAACAAAGATCACAGGTGTTGCGAAGAAAACCAGACTGAAAAAAGGAAAAACACTTACACTGAAACCGGCAGTTACACCACTGACAAGTCTTCAGAAAGTAACCTATAAATCCAGTAATAAAAAAGTCGCAACAGTTACCTCAAAAGGTGTGATCAGAGCACGCAAAAAAGGAACAACAGTGATCACTGTGAAATCCGGAAGCAAAACCGTGAAATGCAGGATCACAGTCAAATAAAAAAATTGAAAAATTTTTCATCTTTTTAAAACCTTTTCCAGAGACGGCCTGTCTATATAGTATAAAACAAATAAAAAAGATGAAACAAAGGAGAAAAGAAACATGAAAAAAGAAAAGGTACTTGCTTTATTATTAACAGTAGCAATGAGTGTAACAGCCGTTGCATCGGTGTCAGCAGCAGATTTTTCAGATGAGGCTGCAGAAGCCGTTGCAGTGGAAGGCACAGAAGAAACTCCGGAAGTGGAGACAGAAGATGTTGAGGAGGCTGAAACAGAGGCAGTTTCTGATGCAGAGGAAACAGAGCCGGAAGTGATCGCAGAAGAAGCAGCTGATGATTACGAAGAAGGTGAAGTGTCAGTAGAAGCAGAAGATGTAGAGGCAGCAGGCGAAGAGGTACAGGCACTGGATTTCTCTGATGAAATAACAGAAGAAGAGGAAGAAGATATAGCGGAAGCTGGATCAGTACCGATAAAAGGAATTGTGGATGCAGACAACGGTTCCATATCCGGTGTAATTCC
>JABLTO010226303.1_pt1 | contig 21323 bp, 18 predicted proteins | sample 7160091 | NCBI WGS metagenome assembly JABLTO01 (sample SAMN14651225, study PRJNA627086) | human gut metagenome | isolation source: feces | host: Homo sapiens
AAAGCAGCATAAAATATCGCCAGCCATAGCATGGCTGACGATACAAAAATTTATTATTTTTTATTGTCCTCTTGACGGGGAGCATACCATTGTATATCAAAGCAATTTGCGGGGGATTTTTTTTCCTGAAAGAAAGCTAAAAACTACTTATTTGAACACTTCTCAATAAATGCCACTGTCTCGTCCAGCACTTTCTGTGTGAATGGATTTTCTGTGTCTCTGTCAAAGTCGTGTTCTGTTCCGGACACGATGAATCTTTTTGCGTGATATTTGTTACTTAGTTCTGTGAATTCACTAAATGGTACGTCGGTGTCTCCGGTGCTGTGGGCACAGAACAGTGGGCAAGGAAGTTTATCACAGGCGCGAAGTGTATAATCCAGATAGAAAAACTTTTCGCGTCCCTCGTAAAAAAGATCTATCCAGTTTCCTTGCTGTCTTGCATAGACATAGACACTGTAGTGTGTGTCAAGATCGCCATCTGCGTGGATACCTTCTGAAATAACACAAAGAGCACTTTCTGGAACTTTCGGAAGCGTGCAGTAATGTCTGCTTGGTTCCTTGAACCAGTTGTCGCATAAAAATCCATATCCATAATAGGAAAGAATTCCGGCAGGTGCCTGTGTGTAAGTTCCTTTTGCTGCTGCAATCAGGCAAAGGTAAGCGCCGGCAGAACGTCCCCACAAAAAATATGGAAGAGATCCTTCGGAAGATTTAGGGTTTTTAATTAGTTCGTCACTGTGATCGATATAATATTGAATGGAACTTTCTACATCGTTCATGATCATTTCTAACTTTGCGGCAGGAGCCAGAGGATAGTCAAAAGCAATGATTGCATATCCGGCCTGAGTCAGAGTGTTCAAGTGAGGGCGTGGAAGATCTTTTCTTCTTCCATATAAAAGACCGCCTCCGTGAAAATAGATGATAGCCGCTTTTACCGGTGTGTCTGAATCAGTATACACGGTTGCTCCTTTTTTGAATTTTTCACTTGGAATCTCAAATTCTTTCTTTTCTAACATAAAAATCCTCCTTGGTATAAATTGTCAAAAAATTTGAAAATGAATTAAAATCCGGTCAAATTCCGACTATTTTATTTTTATATTTATTAAATCGATTATAGCTAAAATATATAGTCTCTTATCCAATAATTAACAGTATATCACAAAAAATGTCATTTTCAAGAGAAGTCATTAGACAAAACTTACCATAAAGTAGATAAAAAGTGGTTGAACCTTTTATCTAAAATTCCGATTGCAAATTTTAAGCTTTAATGACATAATAAGACCATAAAACATGGTAACAACAAAACCTGAATTTGATTTTGTGTTCCGCATTAAGAAAGAGAGGTATTTGGTAATGAGTTACTTAAACAATCAATTAGGATATCGTGATGCACTTTTGGACACACGTTCCATTATTAAAAAAGGAGATTACATCGTTCTTGATCCAGATGGACTTGTAAAGAATGTAGTTCCGGGATATGAGAACTGTGATGTTACAATTCTTGGCTCACCGGCTATGGGTGCAACATTTGCTGACTATCTTGTACATGTTCACGAAGGTGGAAAGAATACAGGAATCGGTGGAGAGGGAATCGAGTCCTTCTTATATGTAGTTGATGGTGAACTTTCAGTAAAGAATGATGATCAGTCCGCAGAACTTACAAAAGGTGGATACATTTACTCACCAGCAAGTAACAACATTACTTTTGAAGCTAAAGGCGAGGCTACATTATATGTATACAGACGCCGTTATGAGCCAGTTGCAGGGCACAGTGCTCACACAGTAGTTGGAAATGCTAATGATCTTGAGTGGATGTCCTATGAAGGAATGGAGAACTGCTATGTACAGGATTTCCTTCCATCAGCTCATGACATCGGATTTGACATGAACATGCATATCCTGAAATTCCACATCGGAGCTTCTCATGGATATATCGAGACACATGTTCAGCAGCATGGTATGTATTTCCTGTCTGGAAAATCTATGTACAGACTTGGAGATGACTGGGTACCGCTTCAGAAAGGTGATTACTGCTTCATGGACGCTTATATTCCACAAGCTTGCTACGCTATAGGTGATGAGGGACGTGAGGAAGAGCTAGTTTACATCTACTCTAAAGACTGCAACAGAGACGTTGCTCTGTAATATATAGTACATAGCCTGAAGGATGTTCTTACACTGAAAATGATATTTAGCACATAATAAAATCGAATATAAATTATATACGATTGACATCATATGCCGGTATATACAGTAAAAAAAGCGAGCGGCATTGCTGGGAGCAATAAAGAAACTGTATGTACCGGCGTATATGCTATATAAGAGTTTGTCAATAATGTGACAAAATAGAAAAGATGAATTGAAAAAGTGTGAATTAGAAGATGCATAAATTAGAAAAATACTGCATGTAAAGAAAACACGTAGATAATTATATAGGTAACTATATGGTATATAAAGAGAGAAAATAAAGAAAAGGATGGTATGAAAGAATGAGACTTTCAAGAGAAGAGCTTAAGGGCTTAATGAAAAACAAGTTGATCCAGGCGGGACTTCGTGAGGATCACGCTGATCAGACAGCAGAAATTCTGACATGGGCACATGAGAGAGGATTTGCTTCACATGGTGCTGTTCGTGTTGAGTATTACTGTGAGAGAATCTTCAAAGGCGGAATCACACATGAGCCAAACATCACATGGAATCAGACGGGTCCTTGCTCAGGAATCATGGATGGAGACAATGGTATCGGTTACTGGGTAGCAACAAAAGCTACTGAGAAAGCTATTGAGATGGCAAAAGAGAACGGAGTTGCTATTGTAGGTATGGCGAATGTATCTCATACAGGAGCAATCGGATATTATACAGAGATGTGTGCAAAAGAAGGACTTGCAGCTATTACATTCTGCCAGTCAGATCCGATGGCAGTACCATACGGCGGAACAGAGCCTTATTATGGAACAAACCCGATTTCATTTGCTTGCCCGACAGCAGACGATCGTAATGTTGTATTTGATATGGCTACAACAGTTCAGGCTTGGGGAAAAATCCTGGACAAGAGATCACAGGGTGCTGAGATTCCTGCAGACTGGGCTGTAGATGAGGACGGAGCTCCTGTAACAGATCCACATAAAGTAAATGCTCTTGTACCGATTGCCGGTGCTAAGGGATATGGACTTATGATGATGGTAGACATCTTCTCAGGAGTACTTCTTGGAGTACCGTTTGGTAAACATGTAAGCTCCATGTATCATGACTGCTCTAAAGGACGTGAGCTTGGACAGACAATTATCGTTATCGATCCAGAGAGATTCTGCGGTGCTGAGCAGTTCAAGAAGAATATGTCTCAGACATGCGATGAGTTAAATGCTATGAGACCAGCTCCGGGATTTGACAAAGTATACTACCCAGGACAGAGAGCTCTTATGAGAAGAGACAAAGCTTATGCTGAAGGTGGAATCGAAGTCGTAGATGAGCTTGTTGATTATCTCAAGAGTGACGCAATTCACTTTGACAGATACGATCACAAAAACAGATTCGCTGACTAATTCATTTGTTTCGTGCAATTTCCAATGGACCAGGAAGTGGAGCATTCCTCTGCTTCCCAGGTTCCATCTCAAAAATAGATGATATCAAACTATAAAAACAATGAACTAGATAAGAAGGGAGAAATGACATGTTAAAGACAGTCGTAAAAAAAGGCAGTTACCAGGATTCAGTAGTTCTGATGCTTCTGACAAATGAGCTTTCTTCACTGGATGGAGTCAACAAGATTCAGGTTATGATGGCTACACCGGCGAACAAAGATATTTTTAAGGAGAGTGGACTTACAACAGATGAGTTAATTGACGCTACAGCAAATGATATGGTAGTTGTAGCTGATGTTAATGATGAAGCAGTACTTGATGCTGTAATGGACAAAGTTGAGGAGTTCTTAAAGAAACAGTCTACAGCAGCAGAAGGAAAGAAAGGTTCTGAAAGTGTAAAATCATGGGATGCGGCACTGAAGAAAATGTCCAATGCAAACCTGGCAGTTATCTCTATTCCGGGAGCTTATGCAGCATTAGAGGCTGACCGTGCACTGGATGAGGGACTGAGCGTATTCATGTTCAGTGACAATGTAACAATTGAGGATGAGAAAGCTCTGAAAGAGAAAGCTCATTCAAAAGGACTTGCAGTTATGGGCCCTGACTGTGGTACAGGAATCATTCAGGGAGTTCCGATCGCATTTACAAATAATGTAGCGAAAGGTTCTATCGGAATCATCGGAGCTTCAGGAACAGGTATCCAGGAGCTTACAACAATTATCGACAGACTTGGTGAGGGCGTTACAAATGCTATCGGTATCGGTGGACGTGACCTGAAGGCTGAGGTCGGTGGAATCACAATGATGGATATGATCGATGCAATGGAAGACGACGATACAGTGAAAGTACTTGTAATCGTTTCCAAACCGCCTGCAAAAGAAGTAAGAGATAAAATCTCTGCAAGACTTTCTAACTTCAGCAAACCAGTTGTTACTCTGTTCGTTGGAGAGAAGCCAGAGTATCATGAGGAGAACTTCTATCATGCATACACACTGGATGAGGCAGCTCGTCTTGCTGTAGGTCTTGTAAGAGGAACAAAGGTTCCGGAAGCTACTGTTGATGTAGATGAGTCTGAATTCTACAAAGCAGAAGACGGAAAGACGATCAAAGCTTACTACTCAGGTGGTACACTTGCAAATGAGGCAGCTATGCTGATCAAAGATGCAATGAACTGCAAAGTTCCACCAGAGGACGTTGAAGGATATATGCTCCAGTTAGATGGCAACGTAGTAGTTGACCTTGGAGATGATGCTTATACACAGGGTAAACCACATCCGATGATCGATCCTGCAAAACGTATTGAGTGTATGCAGGAAGCAGTAGATGATCCGTCTACAGGAGTTGTCCTTCTTGACATCATGCTTGGATATGGTTCACACGCAGATATGGCAGGATCATTGATCCCGACAATCAAAGAACTTCAGGCAAAAGCAGATGCAGCAGGAAGAAAAGTATTCTTCATCGCTACAGTATGTGGAACAAGAAGAGATTATCAGGGATATGATGAGGCAGTTAACAAATTAAAAGAGGCTGGAGTTATCGTATGTGAGAACAACAAGCTTGCATGTCAGACAGCTATCCACGCTATCGGAAGAGATTTCCAGGAGCCAGAGAAAGAGATTCGCGCAAAAGAGGTTGTTGCATGTGAGAAACATACACCAGCTGAGACATTAAAAGAGCTTCTTTCTGAGAAACCACGTATCATCAACATCGGACTGAAGAGCTTCGCAGAAGTTGTAGAAGAGTTTGGATGCGAAGTTGTACAGTATGACTGGGCTCCACCGGCAGGCGGAAATGTAAAACTTATTAAGACTCTGAACTTCTTAAGAAATTACGAAGGAATCGAAGAGAAGAACCGTGAAGTGATTGCTAAGGTTGTAGCCAGCCAGCCAGTATTAAAAGACAACGTTCGTGCAAAAGAAGTAATTCCAGAGTTTGCTGAAAATAATGGAAAAGTAATTCTTCATGCAGGTCCTCCGGTAGATTACAAGAATATGCCAGACCCGATGCAGGGATCTTGCGTAGGTGCTGTAATGTTCGAGGAGTGGGCAGAGACAGAAGAAGAAGCAAGAAAGATGCTTGAGAATGGAGAAATCAAATTCATCCCTTGCCACCACTGCAATGCAGTAGGACCTATGGGTGGAATCACATCTCCTAACATGGCAGTATTTGTAGTTGAGAACGAGACAGGAGCTAACAGAGCTTACTGTACAATGAACGAGGGTATTGGTAAAGTTCTTCGTTTCGGAGCTTATGATGAGGAAGTTGTTAACAGACTTCGTTGGATGAGAGATGTTCTTGGTCCAACACTTGGAAAAGCTCTTCGTTCTATGGAGAATGGACTTGCAATTAACCCACTGATCGCAAAAGCAATCGCAATGGGTGACGAGTTCCACCAGAGAAATATTGCAGCTTCTCTTGTATTCTTAAAAGAGATGGCTCCGCTTATTACAGATATGAAAGACATCAGCGAGAAAGACCGCTATGATGTTATCAAATTCCTTGCTGATACAGATCAGTTCTTCCTGAACATCATGATGGCTACAGGTAAGGCTGTTATGGATGATGCACGTAAAGGAACAGACGGAACAATCGTTACAGCAATGTGCCGTAACGGATATGAGTTCGGTATCCGTATTGCTGGTATGGGTGACGAGTGGTTCACAGGTCCGGTTAATACACCACAGGGACTGTACTTTACAGGATATGATGCAGATGATGCTTGCCCGGATATGGGAGACAGTGCTATTACAGAGACATTTGGTGTCGGTGGTATGGCAATGATCGCAGCACCGGCTGTAACAAGATTCGTAGGTGCTGGCGGATACGAGGATGCTCTTCGTACAAGTAACGAGATGATGGAAATCGTTACAGACAGAAACCCGAACTTCACAGTTCCTACATGGAATTTCCAGGGAATTTGTCTTGGAATCGATGCAAGACTTGTAGTTGAGAAAGGTATCACACCAGTAATCAACACAGGTATTGCTAACAAAGTAGCAGGAAAAGGACAGATTGGAGCAGGTACAGTTCACCCGCCAATCGAGTGCTTCGAAAAAGCTATCGTAGCATACGCTAAGAAGCTTGGATTCGAGGCATAAGTCCGGAAGATAGGAGGCAGCCATGGAAAAGAAAAAAGTTGTCATTGCTCTTGGCGGAAATGCGCTTGGTAAAGATGTAGAAGAGCAGAAAGAGGCAGTGGCTAAGACTGCAAAAGTAATTGTTGACCTTGCACAGCAGGGATTAGATATTATCGTAACACACGGAAATGGTCCACAGGTCGGAATGATCCAGAATGCTATGGACAACCTGGTTGTTATGCATGAGAATTATAAACAGGTTCCGCTTCCGACAAGCGTGGCAATGAGCCAGGGATATATCGGAATCGATCTTCAGAATGCAATTAAGTACGAGCTTTACAGCCGTAACATTGAAGGAAAAGTATCTACAATCCTTTCACAAGTAGAAGTAGATAAGAATGATCCGGCATTCGAAAATCCGACAAAACCAATCGGAAGGTTCCTTACTAAGGAAGAGGCGGAAGAAAATGAAGCAAATGGCGTGCGTTGTATGGAAGATGCAGGAAGAGGCTACCGTGTAGTTGTAGCTTCTCCGATGCCACAGAGAATCCGTGAGCTTGAGACGATCAAGACACTGGTAAATGCAGGACACATCGTGATTACATGCGGTGGCGGTGGAATTCCGGTAATCAGTGAGAACGGAAAACTGGTCGGAGTCAACGCAGTTATTGACAAAGATAATGCGAGCAGCCTTCTGGCAGCTCAGCTTGGAGCAGACTATCTGGTTATCTTGACAGCCGTAGAAAAAGTTGCGATCAACTTTGGCAAAGAGAATCAGGAATGGCTCTCAGATCTGACTGTAGAACAGGCAAAAGAGTATATCGCCGAGGAACAGTTTGCAAAAGGTTCTATGCTTCCTAAGATTGAAGCAGCAATTCGTTTTGCTGAGTCAGGAGAAGGAAGAAGAACATTGATTACACTTCTTGACAAAGCGGCAGAAGGAATTGCCGGAAAGACAGGAACTGTGATCCATCAATAATAGTTATATCAGATGTGGGAGTTATCCCACATCTGTAAGTAATGAGAAGAAAATAGGAGATGGAACAAGATGAATATACCAGTAAATCTATTTATGTGGATTATGGCGTTCCTTCCAATTGCGGCACTTCTGATCTTAATGATCAAGTGTGGCTGGGGAGCGACCGAGGCGGCACCGGTAGGATTACTGATAACGGTAGTTACTGGAGTTGCTTTTTATAAAGCAGACATTACGCTTCTTGCTTCCGAAAGTGCGAAAGGTGTGTGGAATGCACTGATCATATTGATCATTGTATGGACTGCAATTCTGATGTATCAGGTTGGAGATGAGGCAAAAGCATTTTTGGTAATCCGTAATGGTATGCGTAAACTTTTGCCAAATGAATTGCTTCTTGTACTTGCAATGGGCTGGATTTTTGAGAGTTTCCTTCAGGGAATCACAGGATTCGGCGTACCGGTTGCAGTAGGAGCACCTCTTTTGATTGGTATTGGTGTGAAACCGCTGTGGGCAGTTATTATCCCTCTTATCGGTCAGGCGTGGGGAAATACATTCGGTACACTTGGAGCTGCGTGGGATTCTCTGGCTATGTCAGCCGGACTTGCTGTAGGAAGCAGTGAGTATCTTACAACAGCTATGTGGACAGCATTTTTCTTATTTATCTGGACAGCAATCGGTGGTTTTGCCACATGCTGGTTCTACGGTAAAGGAAAAGCACTGAAAAAAGGATTTGTAGCCGTAGCAATTATGGCAGTCATTCAGGGAGGCGGAGAACTTCTGCTGACACAAGTAAGCACAACACTGGCTTGTTTCATCCCTGCAGTTATTTCATTGGTAGTCATTCTTCTTCTTGGAAGAACAAAAATGTATAAGGACGAGTGGTGCATTGAGGACAGCCCGATCATGAATCGTGATTTTGCTGCAGCCGATGGAGAAGAAGAAATTCCGGATATGACACTTGTTCAGGCATTTGTACCGTATTTTGCGTTATCTATTATCACACTGGTGGTATTACTTGTAAAACCACTGAACACAGTGCTTGGACAGTTTAAATTTGGATTTGCTTTTCCAGAGACATCTACGGGTTATGGTTATGTAAATAAAGCAGTAGATTGCTTTTCACCATTAGCTCCATTTACTCATGCAAGTATGTTCTTGTTTGTATCAGCGATCATTGGTCTTGTTTATTACAAAAAGCATGGCTGGATCGGTGAGGGTGGTACGAAGAGAGTGTTTGTGAAATCTGTATCTATGACAATGCCGTCAGGTATTGCCGTAATCGGACTTGTTATTATGTCAAAGATTATGGATGGTACAGGACAGACAGTCGTGCTTGCAAACGGAATCGCGAATGTGCTGGGAAAAGTTTACATTATCTTTGCACCATTTGTAGGACTTCTTGGAACATTTATGACAGGAAGTAACATGAGTTCCAATATTTTATTTGGAAGTTTCCAGATGACAACCGCAAAACTTCTTGGGGCTAATACAGCTGCAATCCTTGGAGCGCAGTCAGCCGGTGGTGCCATCGGAGCTGCAATCAGCCCGAGCAAGATTATTCTTGGTACGACAACAGCAAGTATCCTCGGAAGCGAAGGCGAAGTTATGAAAAAGCTTATGGCGATTACAATACCGGCTACAATCTTGATTGGAGCAGTATTGTTTGTTATGACAGCTTTATAAGAAAGTCCTGAATCTGGAAAAAAGGAGTGCTGACAATGGAGAAGAATAGCTTTTTTAAAACTAAAGAAGGTGGACTGACATTAGCATTTATCGTAATTATGATTGCATTTGCTATTATGCTTTTCGGTTTATATACCGGGACAACCGCAGCCTGTGCAGTTGGATTTGTAATCATGATGGCAGCTATGTTCTATTCACCGGTGAAAGTGTTTATCTTAACACCAAAACATAAGTAATTATTGTAACCAGAAAGGAAAAAAAGACTATGGGAACAGTAGCAATTGAAGAAGTAACAGGAAGAATTGCTGAAAACTTAGAGTGTTTAAAACGTTTTACAGCAACACCAGGAGATGGATGTACAAGACTTCCATTTACAAAAGAGGCTAGAGATGCCGTAAATTACCTGAGAGAGGTTATGACAGAGGCTGGTCTTGAAGTACATGAGGATGAGGCCGGAAATATAATCGGTATCTTAAAAGGAGAGAATCCAGATCTTCCATGTGTTATGATGGGATCTCACTATGATTCAGTAGTAAACGGTGGAGACTTTGATGGAATCGCTGGAGTTGTATGTGCAATCGAAGCTGCAAGACAGTTAAAAGATGAAGGATTTACACCAAAGAGAAACTTTGCAATCGTTGGTTTCTGCGATGAAGAGGGTATGCGTTTCGGAACAGGATATTTTGGATCCGGATCTATGCTTGGACACAGAGATGTCGAGTATTGCAAACATTACAAAGATACAGACGGAATTTCTATCTATGATGCCATGAAGGGATATGGACTTGATCCAGAGAAGATTGAAGATGCAAAATGGCCGGAAGGTTCTATCGGAAAATTCCTTGAGCTTCATATTGAGCAGGGACCGGTTCTGGATGCAAAGAATATTGAGATCGGTCTTGTAGATTGTATCGTTGGAATCCAGAGATATATGGTAACAGTAAACGGAAGAGCTGACCATGCCGGAACAACTCCAATGGACATGCGTCTTGATGCTGTTGATGCAGCAACAAAGGTTATTTCTAAAATCCCAGATTGGGCAAGAGAGAAAGCTGACGGAACAGTTGCAACAATCGGATACATTAACACGATACCTGGTGGAATGAACATTGTAGCTGAAAAATGTGAATTTACAGTTGACATTCGTTCTAAGAGCAACGACAATATTAATGATATCGCAAACAGAATTCGTGCAGCATTAGACCGTGAAGTGAAGGCTATGGGTGGATCCTATGACATCGATACAAAGCTTGTGATCGAGCCAGTTATGCTGGACGAAGGTATGCTTGACATCATGGAAGAAGACTGCAAAGCAAGAGGATATTCTTATATGAGACTTCCTAGTGGAGCAGGACATGATGCACTTGAGATTGGTCAGGTACTTCCGACAGTTATGATTTTCGTTCCAAGTAAAGACGGAAGAAGTCACTGCCCGGTAGAGTTTACAAAGTATAGTGAATTTGCAAAAGCTTCTGTTGTTATGACAGGTCTTGCTAAAAAGCTTCTTGCTGAGTAATCCGAAAAAATAATTATTTATGAATGGTGATTCGAAAGGCCGGAGGAAGAGATATCCTGCGGCCTTTCGAGAAAGAAACGGGGAAAAAGATATGGGCGAATTAAATCCGATGTACAAAAGAGAAAACTTACGATTGTTAAGAAGAGCTTTAAGGCTGACTCAAAAAGAATTCATTGACAGATTCCTGTCGGATGAAGAAGGAAAGCCAACTATGAGCATCGCGACATTGTCTAACCTGGAGGCAAAAGACGGTCCCAGAATGAATGATGTCATTATCAGTGTTTCAGAACAGGTTGGAATTGATTCTATGCATTTTTCTATGCCATCAGAAGAATTTGCCGAGAAGATACATATTCTGTTACCGGATGATGTAAGCCCGGAAGCGCTTGGAAAGCTTCAGTCTAAAAAAGGCAGCATTAATCAACTTTTGAATCGCCTGACTATGTATTTTGCAGAGCAGATGTTTGATAAGAGTCTGAAAAAAGGGGATAAGATAGAGTCAGATCGTGTACTTGCGGCAAAACTTGGAGTTGGACGTTCGGCCGTACGTGAGGCATTGAAAGTTCTGGATGTGCTTGGCATGATTGATATCCGGCCGGGGCAGGGAACTTATATTAGTGGAAATGAAGCAAATTTTTTCGTCATTCCACTTTCCTGGTCTTTATTTATGAATGGCAATCAGACAGAGTCTATTTTGGAAGTGAGAGATCTTCTGGAAGTGAAAGCCGCTTATCTGGCAGCTGACTGCGTAGATGATCGCGCTCTGAATCGTCTGTATGATGTATCACATAAAATCCATCAGGCATATGTAGAACAGAATTATAAGAAGTTTCTGGATGCAGATTTGGAGTTCCACAGCAGTATTGCAGAGTGTTCCGGGAATACTGTAATTTACAGTATGCTTCAGACAATCAGTAATCTGATGCGTCATGTCAGTGAGACGGGAATGATTGACGGACGGCAGCTTCAGGAAATTTATGAAGAGCATCAGAGAATTTATGGTCTTATACTCGCAAAAGACGGAGAGGGTGCTGCAGAAGCTATGGAAGAGCACATGAAGAGATCAAAAGCCCGTTATAATTACAGATAAGATTACATAAAACTGTTTATATAGTCATTAACATGTTGAAAAAGAAATAAAAAAGTTTCGAATATAATATCGAAAAGGGACTCCCCTGCAAATTTACAGAATGATGAAGTGGTATTTGATTTGTACCGTACCTCACAGTATTGCCTCGAATTTCCTGTAAATTTGCAGAGGAGTTCTTGTAATTTTGAAAAGAATAAGATATAATATTGCGGATTGTGTTACTAAGAATAGAACATAATAAGTAACTAGATAATAGAATTAGAGGTGATAATATGGAAATGATAATAGATGTACTTGCAGATGCGTTGGCAGATTGTTTAAAGATGCTTCCATTTCTTTTTGCAGCATTTTTATTAATTGAAGGATTGGAGCATTATTCGACAAAATTGACAAGAAAGGCACTGGAAGATGTAGATAAAGCAGGTCCGGTTGTGGGGGCACTTGTGGGCTGTGTACCACAATGCGGATTTTCAGTCATGGCTTCTAACCTCTACGCAGGAGGGATTATATCGGTAGGAACATTGCTTTCTGTATTTCTTGCAACATCAGATGAAGCAGTATTGATCTTGCTTGGCAATCCGGATCAGGGAAAGACAGTTCTGACACTCCTTGCGGTAAAAGTTGTGATTGCGGTCGTAGCAGGATACATCATTGATCTTTTCCTGCAGAAACAAATTGCAACTCCAAAAGAGTGTGGAAATCTCTGTGATCACTGTGGATGTCATGATCACCACGCCGGACTTTTAAAACCAGCACTTCGCCATACAATTAAGATATTTCTCTATCTTTTTGTATTTACAGCAATTTTGAATTTTATTATAGAAGTAATTGGGATTCAGACATTGTCTGAATATCTTCTGGCAGATAGTATTTTCCAGCCAGTGATTGCAGCACTTATTGGATTGATACCTAACTGTGCGGCTTCTGTTGTGATCACGCAGCTTTATATCAGCGGTGCAATTTCATTCGCATCTGCCATTTCCGGTCTCTGTACCGGAGCAGGAATTGGATTGGTTGTACTTTTTAAGGTCAATCGGGATAAACGTGAGAACATAAAGATTGTACTCACTTTATATGCACTTTCAGTGATTGCAGGAATGGTTTTACAGATCTTCGGATTTTAAGTTGTCAAATTGTGAAAAATGCTGTCGATAAGCGACACGAATTGACAAAAAGTTAACATATTCGAAATTGATTTTCTATTTTGATGTGCTATAATAAATATGTTCACACTTGAGATATACCTTTTTGTGAGGAGGATTTATTATGGTAACAAAAAAAGGGACACCTGTAAAAAAGACAAAAGATGTAAAAATAGCTGCAAATGTTATGGCTGATTCGATAAAGACAGAAGAGAAAGCAAAGGCAGAAGTTAAGACCGAGATAAAGCCACAGACAAAAGAGAAAGTAGAGGCAGAAGCTAAGACCGAGATAAAGCCACAGACAAAAGAGAAAGTAGAAGCTAAAGTTGAGAAGGCTGCTGCAGATACAGTAGAAAAGATTACGAGAAAAGCAGTGAAAGGTGCAGGTGCGGCAAAGACTGTAGCAAAAGCTGTAACAAAGACTGCGACAAAGACTGTAAAGAAAGCTGCTAAGAAAGACATTATAATAAAAGCATTTGTTGAGTATTATGGTAAGCAGGTAGAAGAGAAAGACATCATTGCCCGTGTGAAAAAAGCATGGACGAGATCTGGTAAAAAAGTCGGAGACATTAAAGAGATGGATCTTTACATAAAACCGGAAGAGAATGCGGTCTACTATGTGATCAACGGAACAGAAACAGGAGCTGTAGAATTCGAGTAGGAAGATAAAAAGAAACAGATAGTAAAAGCTGGCTTTTACTATCTGTTTCTTTTTGTTATGTATAGCGGTCATGCCGCTGTTACGTGCTGAGTGGTGGGAAGCACACCAGCCACTTGTGGTGTTTATGTGGATCATATTACTTGTAGTGCCATTTGCAATCGTTTATGGTGCAGGCGATACATTTGAAACAGTATTGGAATGTATCGTGAATGATTATCTGACATTTATTGTTCTGTTATTTGTATTTTATCATCTGGATAAAAAGGCATACCGTAAAGATATTGCGGAAGGAAGAAAACCGGATATCAGCAGACCGGGAACCGAATTTTATATCGAAGGACTGCACAATATTATTTTACTTGCAGCATTTCTGTCAATTAAGACGACAGACAGTTCCATCCGTACAAAGAACCATTTTACGTGGGGAGCAATCAAAGAGGTTGCAGTTTTGTTTATCGGAATTTTTATTACTATGCAGCCGGCACTGATGCTGTTAAAATCTGTTGGACCAAACCTTGGAATTAGCGAGCCGTACCAGATGTTCTGGGCAACAGGAGCGCTGTCCAGCTTCCTTGACAATACACCGACCTATCTTGTATTCCTGACAACTGCGGGAACACTTGGATTAACAGGAGGTATTACAACGGCTCTTGGACAGATTCCGGTGAATCTTCTAGAGGCTATTTCCTGTGGAGCTGTATTTATGGTCGCTTGCATTCTTAGTTCCGGTATTTATACTGGATATGCTTGTGTTCTTTTTGTAGGAGGTTACGGATATGGCAAATAATAAAGATATGTATATAGAACTTGCGAATCGGATTTATGATCTGGATGGTGAAGTATATAAATGTGTAGGATCTTCCCTTGGAAGAACATTTACAGGAAGCAGAGAGAATACGATCCGTGCACTTAGTATGTTGATGTATACGAAGCCTGACGGACATCTCTTGCGAAGTGAGCTGGCGCTGATCAGTAACATGGCTCGTACGATTAAGAATAAAGAAGATAAGAGCCGTATGATGACAGAATATAATGAGATTCTTAAAGCAATGGAGCAGCTTCCGGATATGTCTGAAACGGATATTGTCAATGCAGAAAGAATGGCTCTGAATCCGGCTGCACACTGGGATGAAGTGGACGAAAATGCGCATCTCGTTATCTGTATCAGCCGTACACAGGGAAGTGCGGGAAATGATATTGGATTTGAGCTGGCAGATAAGCTGCATATCAATTATTATGATTCAGAGATTTTTGAGCAGGTACTAAAACGTCAGGAAGAAGAAAAATTTCATATTAAAGAGAAAGAGTGCTTTACAGAGTTTGATAAATATGGAAAAAAACGAGAAACATTGAAATCAAAGCTGCGGAATATGTATCGTTATCATGGACTTAACAGCGAAGATGCCGTCTTCTTTAATATGAGCGATCTGATCTGCAATCTGGCACGAACAGAAGATTGTATTATAGTTGGAAGATGTGCGGATATTATTCTGCGCAATAATTATATTCCACATATCAGTCTGTTCATCAGCGCACCATTTGAAGTGAGATTGCAGTATATGATGAACGTGCGTGAGATGGATCAAAAGACAGCGGTGAAGTTTTTGAAAAAAATGGATCGCCAGCATAAAAAATATTACGAATTTTATACAAGTGAAAAATGGGGGACTCCTGAGAATTATGACCTGTGCATTAACAGTGCCAACTACGGAATCAAAGAGACGATAGAAATCATTGAACGTCTGATCATCAACAGGAAGAAAGCATAAGGGGTACAAGAAAGAGACTTTACGTGTGTTTCAGATACTGATATAATAAAGACGAATGAGACGGGAGAAAATAATTAATACGTAAAGGAGATAATAGAATGAATGAGACAACATTGGTGAAAGGCATAAGTGCGATAGGCTCCATGGATGGACCGACTTCAGTGTTCCTTGCCGGAAAGCTAAGCGTGGGAGTGTTTGCGGCTGTGATAGCAATCGGTATTTTAATTGGATTTTTCGGCTTGAAGCTGGTGAAAGTGGTTGCGGCATTCCTGGGATTTCTGATTGGAGCAGGAGTGGGAGCTGGAATCTGTGCATTAGCGGGAATTGAAGGTATTGCATCCGTAGCAATTATATTAGTCTGCGCGATATTGCTGGCAGTAGTGTCTTTTCTTGTATACAGGCTGGGTGTATTTGTGATGATATTCATCTGCTCTATGGGAGTGCTGGCATCAGTGATACCGGCACAAAGTTCAGTCATTACTATTGTGGAACTGGCAGTGGCACTTGTGCTTGCGATTCTTGCTGCAATATTTGCAGAGCCGATGATCATTGTAATTACCGGTATAGCAGGTGGATTTCTTGCAGGTCCGGCGATTCTCGACCTTGCTGGAATTACAGATCCGTCATGGTTAAAATATGCAGCAGGTGCGGTTCTTGCATTTGTAGGACTTATGATTCAGTTCATGATGCAGTCAAGTAAGATTGGAAAGAAAGAGAGAATCAAATCTGAACATATCAAGGAACAGGTCTCTATGGAGAATGAAGTAGAGAAAGCCCGAATGATTCTGGATGAGGACGAAGCGAAGCCAGAAGAAGCAGAAGAGCCGGAAGGATATCTGGATGAGGAAAAGGCAGAAGAGCCGGAAGGATATCTGGATGAAGATGAGGATTTTTCAGATGATGAGTCAGAGGATATCGAGATCAGGGATTTGGATTTAGACGATATTCCATCTGACGAGGAGAGCGAGGAATAGTCTTATGAAACTGGACATGCATTGTCATGTAAAGGAAGGGTCCATTGACAGCAAGGTGAGCCTGGACGAGTACATTACACTTTTAAAAGAACGTGGATTTGACGGAATGCTGATTACAGATCATGATACGTATAAAGGATACCGACACTGGAAATACCAGATGAAGGGAAAAGTACATGATGATTTTGTAGTCTTAAAAGGAATTGAGTATGATACTTGTGACGGGGGACATATTTTATGCATTATGCCAGAAGGCGTGAAGATGAGACTTTTGGAACTCCGAGGTCTTCCGGTTGCAGTATTGATTGATTTTGTGCATAAGCACGGAGGAATTCTGGGGCCGGCACATCCATGCGGGGGCAAATATTTAAGCTTTACGAACACAAAGCGTTATTACAAATCACCAGAGTTATTTAAGCGGTTTGACTTTATTGAAGCATTTAATGCATGTGAATCAGCAGAGTCTAATGCGAGAGCCCTTAAGCTTGCACAGAAATATAAGAAACCGGGAATCGGTGGCAGTGACGCACACCGACCTAATTGTGTAGGTATGGGATATACCATTCTGCCAGAGCGAGTGACATGTGAGACAGAGCTGATCGCACTGATCAGGTCAAAATCTGCAGTGATTGAGACAGGTGGCAGTCTGTATGGAAAGACGACAAAAGACAAGATGGGAAAGGCGGATAAGATTCTGACATATTCTTTCTGGTTTTATAATAAGGCCGGTACAATCATGCGTAAGAGAAAACGTATGCTGAATGGAAAGATTGAGAATCCTGTCGATCCGATCGATCCGATTGAGTTGAAATATATGTAATAAATAAAAAAGAAGTATTCTGATAAATGAGATTTTACTCAAAGTCAGAATACTTCTTTTTTAGTGCGCCCTTATAAGAGCTTAGAACAAACTTGCGATATGATAAACTATAAAGCTTATGATCCAGGCAGTACACAGCTGATAGAGCAGGATAAAACCAGTGGATTTCCAGCTTTGCAACTCACGATGAATCGTTGCAATGGTTGCTGTGCATGGTACATATAACAGACAAAATGTCATAAGTGCATAAGCATTTTCTGGGCCAAAACCAATGGCACCAAGAGAAGCCGCCATTGCGGTCATTCCGTGGGCAGTCGTAATATTTTGAATTCCGAAGAGTACGCTGCAGCTGGAGACAACAACTTCTTTTGCGGCAATACCAGCGATCAAAGCTACAATAATCTGCCAATATCCGAGTCCGACCGGTTGAAAGACCGGTACGATCAGGCGTCCAATGACAGAACCAAAGCTTTCAGAAATATCTGTTACATATCCATGAGGACCAAAGTTTAAGATTGCCCACATTAAGATGGATGCGATAAATATAACAGTTCCAGCTTTTGTAAGATAATCTTTTATCTTCTGCCATACATAAATCGCAATCGTATGGGCACTTGGAGTTTTATATTCCGGCAATTCGATCAACAGGGCATGTGTCGCTTTGCTTCCGTCGATTTTGGACAGGATAAATGCTGTTGTAATTGCGATAATGATGCCGAGCAGATACATGGAATAGCAGACAATCATGGCATATTTTCCAAAGAACATAGAGGAAAATAAGACATAGATCGGAAGTCTTGCACTGCACGACATAAATGGTGTGATCAGGATAGTTTTAAAACGGTCTCTTTTCTTTTCAAGTGCCCGGGAAGCCATGACTGCAGGTACGGTACAGCCAAATCCGAGCAACAATGGAAGGAATGCTCTTCCGGATAATCCGAGACTGCTCATAATATCGTCCATGACAAATGCGACTCGTGACATGTATCCACTGTCTTCCAAAAGCGCAAGGGCCAGGAAGAGAATGAAAATGTTTGGTAGAAATGTCAGAATTCCGCCAACTCCTGAAATGATGCCGTCTACGATCAACGAAGTCAACATCGGACTTGTGTGGACAGTAGCAAGACCATTTGATACGAGATTTGAGAATACTTCAAGAGCAATCTCAAAATATCCTTTCAGCCAGTCTCCTACAGTAAAGGTGAGGAAGAATACAAATGCCATGATCAGAAGGAAAATCGGAAGACCAAGCCATTTTCCGGTCAGGTACTTATCAATTCTTTCTGTAGAGGCTGCCTTCTGAGCTTTATTGACAAGTACTTCATCAATAATTTCTTCAATAAAGTCATATTTTTGATTGATAATATCCTTTTCATAGCTTCTGTCTACAATTTGTTCCATTCCGGCAAGTGGATATTGATCCAGAATATTTTTATCCATTTCCAGATATTTGATGGCGTGCCAACGAATATTATCCATTTCCGGATAAGTTGCGGTGATCAAAGTAATCAGTGCGTCGATTTTATCTTCTATAAAGTCGGAATAGACCATGGCATATTCTGAGTGATGATTATGCCGGTGTTCAGAATGCATTCCTTTGTGATGATGAATAAAAGGTCCCTGGCTGGCATATTCACTGTGATGGGAAACGGCATGCAGCAGAATGGAAAGTCCTGTCTTTTTTCGTGCTGATACAGGGATTGCTGGAATTCCAAGCATTTCCGGGAGGCGGTGCAAGTCAATTTCCATGCCGCGGCTCTCTACAATATCCATCATGTTCAGAGCCAGTACAACGGGTTTTCCAAGTTCGATCAGTTGAAGGGCCAGATAAAGATTACGTTCCAGACTGGAAGCGTCAATGACATCTACAATGACATCAACTTCATCACTCATGATACATTCTCGAGATACAGTCTCTTCCATTGTATAAGAAGTTAGACTGTAGATTCCCGGAAGGTCAATGAGACGGAACTTCTGATCTTCATAGGTCGTGAAGCCTTCTTTCTTTTCCACTGTGACACCGGGCCAGTTAGCTACCTTTAGATTTGCACCGGTGTAAGCGTTAAAGAGTGTCGTCTTGCCACAGTTTGGATTACCGATGAAGCCTACATTAATGATTTTTTCCATTATTCCGTGACCTCCTTCACTTCGATGTGGTCTGCGATTCTTTTGCCAAGTGCAAATCGTGTGCCACGAAATCTGGCGGTAAGAGCACCTTTTTTATTGTTGTTCAATATTGTGATTTTGGCGCCTTCTGTCAATCCAAGCGCTTCTAGACGTCTCTCAAGAAGAAGCTCAATGTTGATAGAAAGAACCTGATAAGTTTTGTTATTTTTGCCTTGCTTTAAAGTCATCTTTTGTCCTTTTTATAAATTGTAAATGAGAATTATTTATCGATTACCACACTAACTATATCATCAATTGACGAAAACTTCAATGTGAAGTATACTGGATTTCATAAACATAAAAGGGGGATTTTATGCAGCTTTATTACTTGATGTTATACTTTTTCGTGTATGGTTTTCTGGGCTGGTGCACAGAAGTTGCATATGCGACAACAAAGCAGAGAAAGTTCGTGAACAGAGGTTTCCTGAATGGTCCGATCTGTCCGATTTATGGAGTCGGTGTGACGGTAGTCGTCTATTTCCTGACACCGTATAAGGACAATTTGATTTTGTTGTATGCGTTGTCCACAGTGTTGGTGACAGTTCTGGAAGGGCTTACCGGATATCTGATGGATAAGATTTTTCATCATAAATGGTGGGATTATACAAATCAGCCGCTGAATATCGGTGGATATGTTTGCCTGATATTTTCCCTTGTGTGGGGAGTAGCATGTGTACTGATCGTCCGTGTGATTCATCCGGTCATTCATAAAATATTGACATTTATTCCACATACATTAGGGCTTGTAATGCTCGCAGTACTGGAAATCTGTATTTTTGTTGATCTGTATGTGACTGCGGCCGGAATCCTGAAACTGAATCATCAGTTGGAAGCTATGGCGAAGATTGCCGCAGAGCTGCATGAGATTTCGGATAAGCTTGGTGAAAATATCCATGAAGGTATGATGGATACGATGGAGGCAACAGAAGAAAGACGCAAGAAACTGGAAGCTGCAACAGCAGAGAGCCGCAAGAAGCTAGAAGCTGCGACAGAAGAAGGCCGCAGGAAACTGGAAAATGTTACGGAAGAAAGCCGTCGTAAACTGGAAAGTGCGACAGAGGAAGGCCGCAGGAAACTGGAAGCTGCAACGGAAGGCAGCCGCCGTAAGCTTAGTGAGGGGCGTACAAGGATTGGCGGAACCGCAGACGAAGCAAGGCAGCAGCTTCAGGCAAGAAGTGAAGAGCTTTGTAAAAAGTATGAAGAGTTGTCAGGTCAGGGCGGAGCCGTGTCCAGACGTCTGATGAAGGCATTCCCACGTATGGAATCCATACAGTATAAGGAGACATTTAACGAGTTACGTGAGAAGCTGAGATTGAAAGAAAAGATGAAGAGAAAAAAATAGTAGTACAAGGAGACTTAAGATCATGAAAAGAAAAGCATATATGTAAAAAAATGCTGGATGCACAGGACCATATTCCCATGCTGTTGATACTGGGGAATACATTTTTCTGTCAGGTCAGACACCGATTGATGCGGCAACGGGTGAAGTTGTAAAGGGTGGTATTACTGAACAGACGAAGCAAAGTTTTAAGAATCTTCTGAGTATTCTTGATGAGATGGGAATGTCAGAAGAAGATTCAGCACCATATCCTACCAGGACAACAGTTGGTGTGACAGGACTTTGCGGAGATGCATGAATAGAAATTGAGTTGATAGCGAAGAAATAATCAGGTTGAAGAAGAACAGGTCAGAATATAGGTCTGTTCTTTTTTTAATTCAAGTCGAACATCCGTGAGACTTGGCGCGTGATCTTGGTCAGCAAAGCTGACATATTCCTATCAGAATCACTGCGCATCCTCGCGGAGCGTTTATCTCAGTCGGAGATTAGGACTCCCACTGAGACAAATTTGCTATTACTCACCACC
>JABLTO010048559.1_pt1 | contig 21312 bp, 17 predicted proteins | sample 7160091 | NCBI WGS metagenome assembly JABLTO01 (sample SAMN14651225, study PRJNA627086) | human gut metagenome | isolation source: feces | host: Homo sapiens
CGCAGCGTAGCAGCGCTACGCTAAGTGGAATGAGCGGACGCCAGAAGGGAAAAGGCGCAAGCAGATGGCGCAGGTGAATCTGGAAATAGTATAACAGAAAAGCCATGAATCGAGGTACTGTAAGAATGCGTTCCATTGTCAGCCGCTGTGCTGCCCTGCTGTCAGGCGCTTTCCTGCTGATGAACAGCGTTCCTGCTGCTTTTGCAGAAGAGCCAAACACAGTTGTTCAGAAGGAGGCTCACACCATGCAGACGTACCGTCAAATGCTCACAGAACTTGCACCGGATGCTGTTTTTGCGCGGCAGGAGGGCGTTTCCTACCCGACGTTTCAGAAGTACACCTACTATTCACGCACAGCGCATCGGGATACCCCGGTCAACGTGCTGCTGCCGACGGATTACGATGAGCAGCGTACTTATCCCGTCCTGTACATTCTCCACGGCTACTGGGACACGCAGGACTGGATGGCGCGCGATGCAGTCGGACTGAATGTCATGCTGGGCAATCTCTGGGCATCCGGCGAGGCAGAAGAAATGATTGTCGTTCTCCCCTACATCTTCTGCGACCAGGAGCTTCGTTCCTGCACAGGCATGAACCTGCGCAATTCGCTTTGCTATGACAATTTCGTCAACGACTTGACGGCAGATTTGATGCCCTTTATCCAGCAGAATTTTGCCGCCGCGACGGGGCGCGAGCAGACCGCTATTACCGGCTTCTCCATGGGCGGGCGTGAGTCTCTGTTCATCGCACTGACGCATCCAGAGTTGTTCGCGTGGGTAGGTGCAGTCGCACCAGCCCCCGGTTTGACACCGATTCCCGGCTCTGCTGATCATCCGGGGCAGCTTCAGGAATCGGAGCTGACCTTCGGAGACACAAAGCCGGAGCTGCTGCTCATCAGCGCTTCCCGCGCTGACGGTGTTGTTACGTCCACACCTTCGGGCTATCGACAAGTTCTTCAGCTCAATGGTGAAGAGCTCGTTTGGCATCAGCTGACAAATACACAGCATGACCATACCAGCGTCAAGCCACACTTGTACAACTTCTGTCGAATGATTTTCCGCCGCGAATGACACGTTCCGTCGTAAAAACACCAGCAGTACAGTCATTCGCTTGCAATCAGCCGCATTTCGTCCTATAATAAAGGCGAAATCCACCAAAAGGAGTGTATGAGCAATGAGCAAGCAGAACATCGACTGGAGCAATCTCGGCTTCGGCTATATCAAGACGGATTATCGCTACGTTTGCCGCTACAAGGACGGGCAGTGGGACGAAGGCGGGCTGGAAACCGACGCAAACATCACCCTGAATGAGTGCGCTTGCGTCTTCCAGTATTGCCAGGCGTGCTTTGAGGGCATGAAGGCGTATTATACCAAGGACGGGCATATCGTTTGCTTCCGCCCGGACATGAACGCCAAGCGCATGGCGGACAGCGCCGCGCGGCTGGAAATGCCGCCCTTCCCGGTGGACAAGTTTGTGGACGCGGTGAAGCAGGTCGTCGCGGCGAATGCGGATTTTGTGCCGCCGTATGGCACGGGCGCGAGCCTGTACATCCGCCCGTTCATGATTGGCACGAACAGCGTCATCGGCGTGAAGCCCGCGACGGAGTTTGAATTCCGCATTTTCTGCACGCCTGTCGGCCCGTACTTCAAGGGCGGCGCGAAGCCGATTGCCATCAAGGTGAGCGATTACGACCGCGCAGCCCCCCACGGCACGGGCAACATCAAGGCAGGTCTGAACTACGCCATGAGCCTCCACGCAATTATGGAAGCGCACCGCGAAGGCTTCGCGGAGAACATGTATCTTGACGCGGCAACCCGCACGAAGGTGGAGGAAACCGGCGGCGCGAACTTCATTTTCGTCACTAAGGACGGCAAGCTGGTCACGCCCAAGAGCGACTCCATCCTGCCCTCCGTCACCCGCCGCAGCCTGCTCGTCGTGGCGGAAAAGTACCTGCACATGCCGGTGGAAGAGCGCGAGGTGTACTTCTCGGAAGTGCCTGATTTCGCGGAATGCGGCCTGTGCGGCACGGCGGCGGTCATCAGCCCGGTCGGTCTGATTAACGACCACGGCAAGGAGATTCGCATCCCCTCCGGCATGGACGAAATGGGTCCCGTGCTGACGAAGCTGTACACGACCCTGCGCGGCATCCAGCAGTGCAAAATCGAAGCGCCCGAAGGATGGATTCTCAAGATTCAGTAATAGGCACAATAATTCGCGCAGCAAAATCCGAAAAAAGTATCAAAACAGCCTGTGGACGAATTCCGCAGGCTGTTTTTGATTGCAATCAGAACAAGTCCAGCATGTTATCCAGATAGATTTCCTCCCGCACTTTCAGCTGGCATTCCGGCTTCGTCATGTAGTACAGCAGAAATTCCAGCACCAGCGCGCTGCCTAACTCGCGCCCCTCAATCTTGAAGTTCTCAAAGCCCATCGGCAGGTACGTCTGCTGAATATCCGCCACCCCGATAAAGCCCGGATTCTCCATCGCCTTGGAGAATCGGTAGCCGCCCTGCGCGTCCGGTGCGTGGCAGCGGTGCTCGTCGCCGCCCTCGCCGAGGTTCTTCCGGCTGACGGCTTCGTAGCACGCGCGGCGGTCTCGGCAGCCGAAATAGCAGCACTCGTTGCAGAGGAACTCCACCTTGTCCTTTTGACCCTGCGGCAGGGCATTCAGCTTCTCCAGCGCGTGATTCAGGCGGAAATCCGGCACGACATAGCGGAATTCCGCTCGTTCCAGTTCCGTCTGCAAGTCGGGAAACGATGTCAGCACCTTCGTCGTTGAGGACACGAAATACAAGTTCAGATACGTTTTCTGCAAATAGCGCAGAAGCAAATCCGAATGGAGAATCACGCCGCCATTCCCGCCGTCATTCAGCATCTGGCAGAGCGCATTGCAGCGCGCATCACGCAGATGCTCCGCGCGCAGGAGAGAGTTGCTGAACGTCAGGCGTGGCGAAATACCGTAATCACGCATCAGCGCCAGCACATCCCGCGCGCTTGACTCCCCCGACCCGACGCGCCCGCCGCCCCACAGGCAATCCGCCGGTGCGCCGTAAATCGAGCCGATGTCGCACCAATCATAGAAATATTCCGGATGGTTTCGGTAGAGCGGCAAAAACCGGCAATACAGTTCATAAAACTCGAACAGACCGGGCAGGTGATAGTGGGCGATTGTCATGTCTGCTGCCCTTCTTCCGCCGTCAGCAGCCAGTCTTTGCCCTGCCAATGCACTTGCAGCTGCACTTTCTTCCACCCCTCCGGCAGGCGCGGATGCAGCGTCGGCTTGCCGTCCTCGAAGCGCAGACCCAAGAAGCCATAGAGCAGCACCATATACGCACCGCCTGCCGCCGCCGGGTGCGTGCCGCCAATGTACACCAGCCCCGCCCACTGCTTGCCGCCGCCGACAATATCCGCCTCGGCGGATTTCAGGAACAGCGGATACGCTGCCGCCGGACGCCCGATTGCGCACGCGCACAGGGCATACATGCACGCGGACAGACTGCTGCCATGCTCGGTTCGCAGCTCATAGTAATCATAATTCGCGGCGATGATGTCCGCCGGGTACTGTCCCAGCATGTACAGCAGGGCAATCACGTCCGCCTGCTTAATGACCTGCGTCTGCGCCGCCACGCCATACGCGCCGCCCCAGTATTCGCGCGGGTCAATCAGGCGGCTGCGCACCTCCGGCACGAGCACGTTTTCCAGCTTGAAGTAGCCGTCGAACTGCTCAATCAGCCCGGTTTTCGGGTCAGGCGCTTGATGCTTCAAGTGCTTCGCGGCATCCGCAAAGTGCATCAGTTCCGCTTCGTCCGTCTCCGGCAGGTACTTCCGGCAGACCTCCACCGCGTAATTCAGCGTCATCCGCGCCATTTCGTTGGTGTAGGCGTTGTTCTTCACATGCTCGTGGTACTCGTCCGGGCCCATCACATCCAGCAAATCATAGGTGTCGCTGAGGATGTGCTTGGAAATCAGGCTCATATAGAACCTTGCGCATTCCAGCACGACGCGCGCGCCGCCGTTTTGCAGCAGCGAATCATCCCCCGTGTACTGCGTATATTTCCGCAGCCCGTACACGACAGCGGCGCTGATGTGCACCTGCGTATCGCGGAAGAACGTGCGCATCGGTCGGCCCGTGAACACGTCGGTGACGTTGTAGTCCGTGCAGGCATCCTTGCCGCCCTCGACGCTCTCCCACGCATAGAACGCGCCCGCATAGCCGTAGGATTTCGCCTTGTCCAGCGCGCCCGGCAGCGTCTGCACGCGGTATTCCAGGCAGTGCCGCGCCACCTCCGGCATACACGCCAGATAGAAATCCAGCATGAACATCTCTGTATCCCAGAAAATCGCGCCCTTATACGTCTGCCCGGACAGCCCGCGCGCCGCCACTGACAGCGCCGCCCGATGCCGCGGCGCGATGCTCATCAAGTGGTACATCGAGTAATTGACCGCGAACTCCGCGCGCTCGTCGCCTTCAATCGTCACCCGCGCTTTCTGCCAGAGCGCCGCCCACGCCGTCCGCTGTTCTTCGCGCAAAGCATCATACGCCGGGGCATTTTCTGCCGCTTCCATGGCGGATGCTTCCGGTGCGTCGCCGTCGCTGGTGGTGTACACCGCGGCGACCTCATCCAGCTGCCACGGCTGACCCGCCCGAAGCGCGATTTGCGCCGTCCGAACGCCGCCGTGCGTGATTTCGCCGTCCGTGCAGCTGCACCGGAGCGCCGTGCAGACGCGCTGATGGTCATCCGTTTCGCCGGTCAGGGCGACGACGCCGTCCGATTCTGTCAGCGTCAGCGTCTCATAATGCGGGCCGTGGATGTCCCAGACGTTTTCGTCCACGCCGAACGCGATGGTGACGATGCCGTCCTGTGTCGCCGTGATGGTCACGCGCTGTGCAAGCAAATGCACCCGTTCCATCGCGCAGAACCGTTCCTGCCGGATGGTGATTTCACCCGCATCCGCCTTGAACGTGCTTTCGCGGGTGAACACACCGTCGGCAATATCGAGCGCGAGGCGGTGCGATGTAAGCCGATCGGCATTTTCCGGCAGCGACACGCCTTTCACGGCGACATACAGCGGATTCGGGGCATTCAGCGGCTCTTCCCAGCCCTGCCCCTTTTGGTGGTGGATACCAGCGAGGTTGACGGCGGTCATCTGCTGCACGCCCGCTTCGCCAATCGTCCCGCGAACGCCCATATACCCATTGCCCGTCAGGAAACGGTTGCCGTTATCCGCGTCCTGTGCCGGGTCAAACCCCGTTCGCTCAATCACCGTATTCATCCGTGTATTCCTCCTCATGTTCAAAACTTCCCTCCATGCGGTATTCATGGAGGGAAATTCGCGGCTGCACTGCGCTTTTCCTGCTACGGATTGCAGGTTTTCGGGTGCGGAAATTTCGGTTCTATGCATTTACCCTACATACTCCAGCAAATCCGACAATTTCCCCAGATGATACGTTGCGCGCGCATCCTCCTTAGCGTCCCCCATGGCGGCGCAGACAAACCCACCCGCTTTCGCGGCTTCCACCCCTGCATGGGCGTCCTCCACCACCACGCACTGCTCCGGCTTCAAGCCCAGCATCTCCGCTGCCTTCAAAAACACCTCCGGGTTCGGCTTCGAGTGCGTGATGCAGTTTCCATCCGCCACCGCGTCGAAAAAGCCATCCAGCCCCATCCGCTCCAGAATGAACGGCGTGTTCTTGCTCGACGAGCCAATCGCCAGCTTCAAGCCGCGTGCGCGCAGGGTATCCAGCGTGCGCTTCACGTCGCCGGACAAATCAGCGGGCGACATTTGGTTCAGCAACTGCCGATAGCGCGTGTTTTTCTCCTCCGCCATCGCGTTTTTCTCATCCTGCGAGTACGCCTTGTCGCTTTTTTCGAGGATGATGTTCAGGCTGTCCATGCGGCTGACCCCGCGCAAAAGGCCGTTGCGTTCGCGGTCAAAGGGGATGCCGAGCCGATCCGCGAGCGCCTTCCACGCGCGGTAGTGGTACTCGTCGGTCGAGCAGAGAACGCCATCCAAATCGAAGATAATGCCTTGATATTGCATCGTGATTTTCTCCTATCAGTAAACGCAAATTTCCGCTGCCTGCGCGCCGTCGGTGCGGGAGGCGGAATTCATTGTGAACACAACCTTGACAAAACTGGCTTCCACACTATCGAAATCAATGCGGATACGATTGCCCGTCGCAGGGTCGAATTGGTACTGCGTGGCGGGTGCGACTTCGGTAAAATTCTCGCCGTCCTGGCTGACGAGAACGGCGATTTCCTGAATGCGCGCCTCCCAGATGGCGGATGGATTCAGGCAGACCGCGACGGTCGAGATGGTATGCGTTTCGCCCAGCACGATGAGCATTTCCGCCGGGAATCCTTTGCTTTCCCAGTAGGTATCGGTTTTGCCGTCGTTGACGTTTCGGCTGACGTACACGTCGGTATGCGCGCCGGAAACGACTTCCTTATTGAGCGCGAAATTCTCCGTTTCGGGGAGGGCGATGTACTGGTCAGCGGGGTCAGGGAAGCACGCCGGACGCTCCGCCTTGGTCTGGTCTGGCGCGGGGACAACGGTCACGATGGTGGGAATTTCTTCTTCCGCCTGCGTCAGAAGGGGCAGGCACGCCAGCGACAGGGCGAGCATGGCGGATACGACAGAACGCATTTTCATGAGCGAAATTTCCTTTCTATATATAATGGTGGATATGTGGATGATTGGCAGGTCGGTCGCGCCCATTTGGCGCGACAATGTGCAAGTGGTCGAAAGAGCAAGTTGGGGGCGCGTCTGAGGACGCGCGAAATTACTGGCAGGGACGCTTCGCTGCCTGCGCCTTGTTGACTTGTCCTTTGGGATTGGTCGGACGTGAAACGGTTGGGGCGTTGCCCCAAACCCCACAAGGGACGCTGTCCCTTGACCCTGCAAGGGGGAATTTCCCCCTTGACCCCTTTCGCGCGATTGAGTTGAGCTCTCTCCCTTAATTCTTCCGCGTGTTTATCCTTTTTTCTTACTCCACCACTATCCCCTCACAATAATCATCATACCGCAGCTTCATCTGCTTCAAATTCGTCATCTTCTCCCCCAGAATCGTCACATTCCGCAAGGTCACATTCGTAATCCGATTATCCTCCCCATACCCCGACAATCTCGACGCCGGCACTTTCCCATCCAGCGTCCGAAGCACCGTCAGGCCATCAATCAGCACATCATCAATCGACCCAAACTCATCCTTGACCGTCGACCACGCCGAATTTTGCAGCGTCATCTCAATCAATTCCTTATTATTGCCATTATCGCCCTGCATGAAGGCGTTTTCGACGACGATGTTGCGGTAGACGATGGCGTGCACATACGCATCGTCGCTGTTATGGATGCTGATAACGGGCTTGTGGAAGTTGTACAGCACAGTGATGTTCTCAAACAGCACATCGCTGATTTCGGGGTCAAGCGTCCAGCCCTTGTCGGTTTCGTAGCCGATTTCCATGGACTGGGCGAGGTCCGTCCACACCTGCATATTGCGGAAGGTGATGCCCTTGGTGGAGCCGGAGTAGTTCTTGATGACGAGGCTGTCATCCCATGTGCGGGCGAAGCTGTTCGTCACGGTGTGGTCGGTGCAGGACTGGAAGGTGAAGCCGTCGCCATTTTGACGGCCGGAAATGACCTTGACGTTGTTGATTTCCACATGCTTGGAGGAGTAAGAATTAACGTTCCAGCAGTTGGAATTGGCGACGATAATGCCGTCGATGATGACATCCTTTGCGTGATTGAGATCAATCGGGACGCGCGCATACGAGCCGGGCTGATTCCACGCATCGTAGTCGCTGCCGTCGATGATGCCGCGCCCACAGATGCGGACGTTCTTGGCGTTATTGACGGAGATAATGGAATGCAGCACCGCGCCGCCGGAGATATAGAGCGTCTGCCCGTCTTCCAGCGCGATGGCGTCCATGACCCACTCACCGGAGGGGATATAGTAGACGTTCGGGTCGTCGGGATCAGGGACGTCCGTTTCCAGTGGATTGGCGAAGATGTGCAGCGCCTTGTTGACGTTATCGTTGAAGACAACGGTGTACTGCCCCGGCTCCGTAATCATGAAGGAAACTTTGCCGTCCTTGACTTCGGGCGTAATCCCCCACGACTGCGGAATGACGGCGGCGCTCTCCACTTTGTCTGTCAGACCGGGCATTTCAACCTCGATGCGCACTTTGCCCTCGAAGTCGAAATAGGTCATAGGCGTGGTCGTCGGCTGGGTGTTGGCGTTCCAGATGTGTTCGTGGTTGACCATCACGTCATAGACGAACAGGCCGTTGCCGTTCGCGGTAACTTTCGCCGTCGCGGAGGTCGTCATCGTCTTCGGGCCTTCGTAGAGGGTCAGCAGCGTTGGATTCTCTTCGGCAGTCGCGGGCATCATCCACGCGGTCAGCAGAAGCATCAGCACAAGCATCAGGATGGGGGTGGTTCTCTTCATCGTTCATGTCCTCCTTGTTCGCCGCGGCGTTTCCAGTGTGTGGAAATTGTCCGCATTTGGTTAAGCGCTAAACCTATACCATGATTATAGCAGGAAATTTGGAAATGTGCAATGTGCCTGAAGATAAAAATTTTCAGAAAAAGCCTCTTTTCCCCTCTTGACATGTGGCAAATGGTATGTTATAATCATGTCAACGATAGGTTGAGCGTTAAACCTATCCACCCGTCAACATCATAAAGGAGGTATCCCCATGAAGAAGTTCCTTGCTTTCCTGCTTTCCCTGACGATGGTGTTCGCGATGGCAGCCGCTGCGTTCGCTGAAGGCGAAACCTACCTGTGGGACAACTTTGACGACCGTGACCCGAATGCCAAGCCTGAGCTTGCGCCCAACGGCGCGCACCTCTGGTGGGACAACTGGGCGAACCTGCGCGCAAAGAATGAGGACGGCGCGTTGAAGCTCGACATGCGCCCCAAGGCGTATGACCCGGAAGATTACGACAGCGAAGACGACTACTACGCCCATGCCGCCGACTGGATGGCGAACTGGGGCGAAGCCGTTGACATGTGGGGTCTGGACGGCGTCTCCTACTGCAAATACCTGACCATCCGCATCAAGGGCGCGGAAGGCGGCGAAGAGAACAAGCTGATCATGGACTGGCATCCGGAAGACGCCAAGTTCTACGCGGCGCGCTTCTCTGACCTTGTGCTGGCGGACGGCACGCACCCGGTCATCACCACCGAATGGCAGGATCTCGTCATCGACCTCGAAGCGTCCGGCTTCCCGGGCATGACCAACGCCCTGCACATCCGTGCGTTCGCCAAGTGCGTCATCTACCTGGACGAAATCACCTTCTCTGAAGCCGTTGCGCCCATCGACGCTACCAGCTCCGAAACCATTCAGGCTGGTCTGACCGCGCCGGAAACCGGCAAGCCCGGCGACCTGCCGATTAAGGACTATCTGGCTGAACTGGAATAATTCCAAAACGTTCAAAAAGGGGGGACAGTTTCGGCTGTCTCCCCCTTCTTTTACTAAGGTAACACCGCACAAATGAGGTGGTTGGATGACGAATGGATTTTTCGTCAGATGCAAATGCAAATTCCGAAGGTTTACTGGATGTAAATCGAGGAATTTGCATGCCGCAGATGGCGGAAAAGACATCGCCAGACGCGCCGCCGAATTGTGCGGTGGTGCCCTAATTTTTTTCCAGAAACCGCTTGCGAACAACTTCAAAGACTGGTATACTTTTTATGATGCGCACGAACTTCGTCCGTTTTCGTTTCACGTCTGCGGACATGGTTTTCTGCGCATATTGCCATTTCTAAAACACTGCATGAAATATGGAGCATCGCATGGTCACACTCAAAGACATTGCCGCCGAAGCAGGCGTAAGCATTACAACCGTTTCCAACGTGGTGCATAACCGCAAAAGCCGCGTTTCCGAAAAGAAGGTTGCAAAAATCTGGGAGATTATCGAGCGCGAACACTACGTTCCCAGCATGTCCGCGCGCTCGCTGGCGAACGACCAGTCCGCCATCATCGCCATGGTCACTTACATCACGCCGCGCACCACCGGCAGCACCGTCAGCGACCCCTTCATGAGCAGCGTCGCCGCCAGCGTCGAGCAGCGCACCCGTGAAGCCGGCTACTACCTGATGCTGCGCTCCGCCGAAAGCGTCGCCGCGCTGGAGGGGCTGATTCACAGTTGGCGGCTCTCCGGGCTGATTATGACGGGGCTGTTTCAGGATTCGTTCTTCGATGCCGTAGCAAAGCTGGGCATTCCCGTCGTCCTCATCGACAGCTATGTGGACGACCCGAACATCTGCTGCGTCGGCTTGGAGGATGAAAAAGGCGGCTACCTCGCCACGAAGCACCTGCTGGAGAACGGCCACCGCGTGATTGCGTTCGCGTCGCCGCCGATTTCCCCCGCAGGCGTTATCGAACTGCGCCTGCAGGGCTATCGCCGCGCCTTGGCGGAATACGGCGTGCCGTACGACCCGGCGCTTGTCTTTACGCAGGAAATTTCCGTGCAGGAGGGCAAGAAGCTGGGGCATCAGCTCAGCACACGTCCCGAAATCACGGGGATTTTCGCCTCGGCGGATATTCTGGCGGCGGGCATCATGTCCGGGCTGCATGAGTGCGGGGTAAGTGTGCCGCGCGATAAGTCGATTGTGGGCTTTGATGATCATTATATTTCGCAGCTGGCGATTCCGGGGCTGACGACGATTCATCAGGATTCGGAGAAGAAAGGCACTTTGGCGACGGAGATGATTTTGGCACAGCTGCGGAAGGAAGAAATTGCGCAGAAGAAGGTTATTTTGCCGGTGCACCTTGTGGAAAGGGGCAGCGTGAGGAATATAAACGGATAAAGAAGGAAAAAAGAGGATAAAAACGCATAATTTCCTTCTTTGTCGATTCCGTGATGAACCAATTCGGAAATAGCAGCATACAAAATCATCGGCACAGCGCCAAATGAAAACTTGGCGCTGTGCCGATGCTGTTTAAAAGAGCGTATGCAGGTTCAGAAATGGCAAGTCATCAAGCAAAGTTCTCCTTCGCTCCACCGTTCAGAGGCGCTGCCCTTTATCCCAGCGTGATGCTGACCGCGCCATCCGGGCTGACATTCAGTTTCATGCACAGCAAGTATCGCTTGTAAAACGCTTCCTTCTCCTTGTCCGTCATCATAATCCACGAGTTTTGCAGCGCCGTCTCCATCATCTCGCGAACGTTGAATGGTTTCGTGCTTTCTCCCGCCAGTTGCTGATTGATTTGCTCCTGAATTGCATTGATCAGCGTACTGGTTTTGATGTTGTACGACGCCGCCGTGCAGAAGTCGTCAATGAAGCAGAACGGGATTTCATGCCGCGCCAAGGTGTCCATGATGGCCATGCCCGTTTTGCCTTTCTCCAGCATAACAAGGAAGCGGACGCTGTCCAGCTGGCGAATCATCGCCCAGTAGTCGCTGTCCGACGAAACAAGGATGACCGCATCCACGCCGGAGGTATACACTTCGCGGCTTGTCCGCACCGCCAGCGCCATATCGCACTGCGATTTGTTCTGGTTCAGCCGCTCGACCTTAATATGTTCCAGCTCAAGGTTCGCTTTTTCATCCACCGCCGTAGAGAGCGTGCGGTCAACCAGCGTTTTCCATTGTGACGTTGTATACTCGCTGTCAAACAGAATCACCTTGGATATTTTGCCCAGCTGCTCGGTCGGGAGGCTGCTCAGCGCCGCCGCGAGCTTCACGGCATCCGAATTTTCGCAGTCCACCGCAATCAGGCATTTCTTGCATTGCTCCAGCAGCCTACCCAGATTGCGCATCGTGTGGTTGCCCGCATCGCGCACCAGCGACAGGTTTTCAAAGCGGTCTTCGTGGCGCTCATAGAGAATCGTTACGAATTTTTCATCATTATAGAGGATATTGCCCTTGCTCTCCGGGCTTGTGGCAACAGCATCCCAGTTAATCCAGCAGTGGAACGGGTAGCGGCGGGTATCGCTTTTATAGTATTCCCCTGCTTTTTTGATACCATCTTTTTTCGTCCCGTTCGGCATCAGGAAAATGGGTTTCACATAGTCCCACTTCACCCATTCCGGGAAAAAGCGCGCCACTTGATTGATTCGGTTGCTGATTTCACAATTGAAGCTGATAATGTATTCGTCAATATCCGGCTTTGCTTTGTAAATTCTGACGCCGTCCTGTTCCAGCTGCGCCACCGCTTCTGATGGAATGAGATTCGGCACGCTGCCAATATTGCGGAAGCTCATGCGAAATTCATTCACAATGGCTGGATAATTGCGTTCCATCGCCGTGCGAATGCGGCACAGATTGCGAATAATGCGCGCCTCTTTGTGCGCATCCAGCTCTTCGTAACTTTTCAGCAGAAATGGTCTTGCATTTTCTTCGCCAAAGTTTTCTTTGTCGATGCCAATAAGGTACGCCATCGGCGACACCAGCGTGTACGTTGAATTCTGGAACTCATTGTAGATGATTTTTTTGTCAAGCGCCGATGGCTTTTGCTGATTTTCCGGATTTTCATCGTCTATTTCAAGTGCTTGAACGAGTTTTGATAAATCAGCGAGATTATTGGAGGTGATTGTTTTACGCGCTTTCGGCTGGGTTTTCGTTTTCTTTGCCATGTGGAAGACTCCTTTTCTGTATTTTTTTGTTCATTTCCATCATACCATTTTGGCGGCGGCATTGCAAGGGCAGCAGCGCACAAATCGTTCTGCTTTTACGCATTGTTTTCCCCCGGAAGTGTTTGACAAAAACTGCTCGATAGTTTTATTTTTCTTGACAGCAGGTTATTATAGTGCTATACTATTATTAACATTAGATACACACAAATTGATTATATCGGGAGGGCTTTCTGTATGGAATACGTCACCCACCTCCGCGAGGACGGCAGCTATCAGCCGCTCAAGGAGCATTTGGAAGGCACAGCGACGCGTTCTGCGAAATTTGCCGCTTCTTTTGGAGCGAGTTTTCACGCCGAAAGAACAGCCTTGCTGCACGATATCGGCAAGTACAGCCCCAACGGGCAGCGCCGCCAGCGCGACCCGGAACACACCGCCAAGGTGGACCACAGCACGGCAGGTGCGAAGGCGGCGGCAGATTTGGACGATATGCACGCGGCGTTTGCCATTGCGGGGCATCACGGCGGTCTGCCCGACTTGGGAACCCGTCTCAGCCTCGATGATGGCACATTGTGCGCACGGCTGAACAAAAAGCTGACCGGCGGCGACGATCCATCCGCGTGGCGCAGTGAGATTTCTTTGCCAACAGGCGTTCAGCCCACACCGCCGTGGCTTCCGCGGAATGATGTGCGCCTGACTGCCATGTACATCCGGATGCTGTTCTCCTGTCTGGTGGATGCTGATTTTCTGGATACGGAGCGTGCGCTCAGCAAGGAAGAAAAGCCGCGCGGCATCGGCGATTCCATGCCCGCGCTGCTGGGAAAGCTGCAAGCGCACGTTGCCAAATGGCTGGAAGAGCCCAAGTCCGACCTCTGCGCGCTGCGCAACGAGGTGCTGCGGCGCTGCCTGCGCGGCAATGAAGACCCACAGGGGCTGTACAGCCTGACCGTCCCCACGGGCGGCGGCAAGACGGTTTCGTCGCTTGCCTTTGCGCTCAGCCACGCGGTGAAGCATGACATGAAGCGCATCATCTACGTCATCCCCTACACCAGCATTATCGACCAAAATGCAAAGGTCTTTCGGGATATTCTGGGCGATGAGAACGTGGTGGAGCATCACAGTCAGGTGGATTTGCCCGATACGGATGCCGAAACGCCCGATGCCCTCCGCAAGCGCCTTGCCTGCGAAAACTGGGATGCCCCCGTCATCGTCACGACCGCCGTGCAGTTCTTTGAATCCTTCTACGCCGCCAAGCCCGGCCGCTGCCGCAAACTCCACAACGTCGCCAACAGCGTGGTGATTTTCGACGAGGCGCAGACGCTGCCGATTTCGCTGATGCGCCCCTGTGTCTCGGTAATCGACCAGCTGGTTCAGCATTACGGCGTCACCGCCGTTCTCTGTACCGCGACGCAGCCCGAATTGCTGTCCATTTTCAGCGGCTTCACCGCGGGCAACCGCATTCAAGAGCTTGTCCCCGACCCGGATGCGCTGTTCAGCAGCCTTCGCCGCGTCACCTTCCAGCAGGACGGGACGCTTTCGGACGAGGAATTAGCCGCGCGGATTCGTCAGGAAAATGCCGTGCTGTGCATCGTCAATTCCCGCAAACAGGCGCGCAGCCTGTACGAAGCCCTGCCGGAAGAGGGGCGTTTCCACCTCTCCACGCTGATGAACGCCATCGACCGTGAACGCACCATTGCCACCATTCGCGAACGCTTAGACAAGAAGCAGTGCTGCCGCGTCATCTCCACCAGCCTGATTGAAGCGGGCGTTGACGTGGATTTTCCGACCGTATACCGCGAATTAGCCGGACTGGACAGCATTCTGCAAGCCGCCGGACGCTGCAATCGCGAGGGAAAGGAAGCGGCGCAGGACAGCATCGTCCACATCTACCAGACCGAACACGCGGTTCCACCCATCATGCGCCCAAACATTGAAAGCTGCCGCACAGTGCTGCGCCTGTATGCTGAGGACATCGGCAGCCGCAAAGCCATCCACGCATATTTTTGCGATTTGCTCTTCAAGCGCGGCGAAAATCAGCAGCGTTCACGACCCGTTTCGTCCGAAAATGATTTACTGGATACCAGCAAAACGCTGTCATCCGAAGCAAAATTTGCTTTCCGCGAAACCGCCGAGCATTTCCGCTTTATCGACACAGATACGGTAATGGTGTACATTCCGACACCTGAAAACAGCGAGGACATCAAAGCCCTGCGTGATGGGCACTATTCGCGGGAGCTTTTCCGCCGCCTGGGGCGCTGCGGCGTGAGTATCTACCGCCGCGAGTATCAGGCGTTGTGCAGCATCGGCGGCGTCACGGAAATTGCCGATGCGCACTGCGGCATTCTGAGCGATATCAAATTGTACACGCCAGAATGCGGCTTGCAGGTCAGCTGCACAAGCGGGCTGGGACTGTTCGCCTGACGTATATATAATGAAGAAAATCAGAAACGGGCGACAAGCATTGCGCTCACCGCCCGCCCCGTTAGACGATTGTCTAGCTTAGTATTTCAACCCACAGATAGAAGCAGCGAATTGCCCGCCGTTTCCATCCGACTTTGGCATTTTATCATCTTTTCGCTGGCGTGTCAAACCATGATTGATAGTCCTGTTCAATCTCTAAATTATTTTCTAGTTTAGTGAATTTTCTTCTTGACATATACGCTGTGCCGTGCTATACTGTTCTTGTCAAACGAAAGGAAGTGAGTTGCTGACGATACACCCATTCGTCCCCTTGCGAACTGTCACTTGCCCACATCGGCAAGTGTTGATTGAGAAGTAAGAATGAGGAGGTGAACCAATGTCCATCAAAATGGAGGTGTGGGGCGAGTACGCTTGCTTCACCCGGCCTGAAATGAAGGTTGAGCGTGTCAGCTATGACGTTCCCACGCCCAGCGCCGCCCGTGGAATGGTAGAAAGTGTATACTACCATCCAGGCCTAAAATGGCATGTGGATAAAATCTACGTCTGCAAGCCCATCCGCTTCACGAACATTCTCCGCAACGAAGTGGCATCTAAGATTTCCGCCAGAAACGTGCTGACCGAAGCCAACGGCAAGAAGCGCTCCTACATCGACCGAAACGCCGATATTCAGCAGCGCGCTACCACCATGCTGCGAGACGTGCACTACGTCATTGAAGCTCACTTCGAGATGACCGACAAAGCCAATTCGTCGGACAATCCCGGCAAGTTTCAGGACATCGTGAAGCGGCGTCTTCGCAGCGGTCAAGCATACATGCAGCCGTATCTGGGCTGCCGGGAATGCACGGCGCATTTCCGCCTTTGGGAGGGCGGCGATATTCCCACCATCGACGAAACGCGGGATTTGGGCTATATGCTTTACGACATGGAATATTCCGACCCGGAAAACATACAACCGATGTTCTTCCGGGCGCAGATGGTGCATGGCGTGATTGATTTGACAGACTGTGAGGTGGTGAAATGATTCTGCAATCGCTCGTGCGGTGCTACGATTCGCTCGCCGCACAGGGCAAATTGGAGCGTCCCGGCTGGTCCGCCGTCAAGGTGCAGTGGGGCTTGTGTCTGACTGCTGACGGGCAGATGGCGTCGGTGGAAATGCTCGGCACAGCAAACGATAAGGGCAAGCTGCTTCCGGTGCAGGACTTTCTGCCAACGCCCGTCAAGCGCACCAGCGGCAGGGCAGCCTGCTTTCTCTGCGACAACGCAAAGTACCTGCTGGGCATCACCAATGAGCCGTACAACGGTACAGGCAAAAACCCCGCCAAAGAGGCGGAAGCCTGTTTCCAAACCAGTGCCCAGAAGCATCATGCGCTGCTGGACGGCGTATCCTGCACGATGGCGCAGGCGATTCTCCGCTTTTTTGACACTTGGCAGCCTGAAAAGGCGGCGCAGTCCCCTGCCCTACAGGAGCATTTCGATGACCTGTGCAAGGGCGGCAATCTCGTTTTCTGCATGATGGGCGCCTCTGGCAAACCCGAAATGGCGCACGAAGTGTCGGAAATTCGTGCAGCGTGGGAGGCGAGCGTTGCCGGCGGTAAGAGCGATGCGGTACAAGGCCGCTGTCTGGTTACAGGCGACGAGGACACCATTGCCATGCTGCATCCAAGCATCAAGGGCGTTGTCGGCGCACAGTCCTCCGGCGCGTCGCTGGTTTCCTTCAACGCCTTCGCTTTTGAATCCTACGGGCGAAGTGGCAGTCAGGGTTTAAACGCCCCCGTCGGGAATCACGCCGCCTTTGCCTACGGCGAAGCGCTCAACTACATGCTTCGCGTGAAGGACTATCACAGTCTCCTAGGATCTGCCACCCTCGTTTACTGGGCAGAAACGGCGCAATCCGCTTACAGCGACTGCTTTGCCGCTCTGCTGGGGACAAACGAAGACATGACGCAGAATACGCTGGACGGCATCATGAAAGCCATCCGCCTTGGGCATGGTCTTCAGTGGGAGAATGTTCCGCTGGATTCCCGTACACCCTTCTACATTCTGGGGCTGTCGCCGAATGCGTCCCGCCTGTCGGTTCGTTTCTTCCTGCAAGGGACGTTTGGCGATTTTGCCGCGAATTTGGCGCGTCATCAGGAGCGTTTGAACATCATTCGCCCATCCTATGACACGCGTGAAACACTCTCCGCCTATTCGCTGCTCAAGGAAACAGCGAATCCCAACAGCAGGGACAAGCTGCCGCCGTCGCATCTGGTGGGCGATTTGCTCCGCGCCATTCTTGACGATACGCCTTACCCTGTTTCGCTGCTGACGCAAACAGAGCTGCGCATCCATGCGGAGCACAGTGTCAGCCGCGGCAAGGCGGCAATTCTCAAAGCATGGCTGCTGAAAAACGGCAGCAATCCACAGTACAAGGAGGTCATCGACGTGCAACTCAACGAACAGACGAATTACGCACCGTATGTGCTGGGTCGTCTCTTTGCGGTGCTGGAAAGCCTCCAGCAGAAGGCAAATCCCGGCATCAACGCTACCATCATGGATCGTTACTTCAACGCTGCCTGCGCAACGCCCAGCATCGTTTTCCCGACGCTGCTGAAGCTGGCGCAGAGTCACCTGAAGAAACTTGATACCGGCTATTTCATCTATTACGACAAGCAGATGACGGAACTGTGCGGGCGCTTGACTGACAGCTACCCCGCGCGCCTGAACCTGCAGGATCAGGGTATTTTCCAGCTGGGCTACTATCACCAGAAGCAGAAGTTCTTCACGAAAAAGGAGGAAAACAGCAATGTCTGATGTGATTCGCAATCGCTATGATTTCGTGGTACTGTTCGACGTGCAGAACGGCAATCCCAACGGCGACCCCGATGCCGGCAACATGCCCCGCACCGACCCGGAAACGGGTCTGGGGCTGGTGACGGACGTGTGCCTGAAGCGCAAGATTCGCGACTATGTGGCGACCGTCAAGGAGGGCGACCCGCATTACGGCATCTATATTCAGGATGGCGTTCCGCTGAATCGCTGCGACCGTGAAGGGCTGGAGGCCTGCGGCTACGGCGACATCAAGGAGGACGACCTCAAAAAGAAACTGAAGTCGAATGACCCGGAGATTGACCGCAAGCTGCGCGATTATATGTGCAGCCACTACTACGACATCCGGACGTTCGGCGCGGTGATGACGACGTTTGTCAAGGCGTCGCTGAACTGCGGTCAGGTGCGCGGGCCGGTGCAGCTGGGCTTTGCCCGCAGCGTTGACCCCATCGTGCCGCAGGAAATCACCATCACCCGCGTCGCCATCACGACGGAAAAGGATGCGGAGAAGAAGGGCACCGAAATGGGGCGCAAGTACATCGTCCCCTACGGGCTGTACCGCGCGGAAGGGTTCGTATCCGCAAATCTGGCGCGCAAGACCACGGGCTTCAGCGAAGAAGACCTCGAACTGCTGTGGGATGCCATCCTCAACATGTTTGAAAACGACCACTCCGCCGCGCGCGGCATGATGGCAGTGCGCAAGCTCACCATCTTCCGCCACGAGAAGGAACTGGGCAACGCCCCCGCGTGGAAGCTGTTTGAACGCGTGCAGGTCGCGCGCAAGGCGGATGTGACGGTTCCGCGCAGCTTTGCGGACTACGAATGGACGGTGGATGACGCGAATCTGCCGGAAGGTGTCACCTGCGAAGTGAAGGGGTGACGCAACAGGACACGACCCTCTCCGCCTTGCAGCATTACGCCTACTGCCGCCGCCAATGGGGATTGATTTTTCTGGAGCAGCAGTGGGCAGAAAATGCGCACACGGCGGAGGGGCAAGTGTTCCACCAAACGGCGCATCACGGCCCGGAAGCGGAATTGCGCGGCAATACGCTGATTCTGCGCGGACTGCGGCTGGAATCCTCCCGCCTGCACCTGCACGGCGTCAGCGACGTGGTGGAGTTCCACCGCAGTCCCGACGGTGTTGCGCTGCACGGACGCGAAGGGCTGTGGCTGCCGTACCCAGTAGAATACAAAAAAGGGTCAGACAAAACGCAGGATGCCGACGAGGTGCAGCTGTGCGCACAGGCGCTCTGCTTGGAGGAGATGCTCTGCTGCGCCATCCCGGAGGGCAGCTTGTTTTACGGCGAACCCCGTCGGCGGACGCGGGTCGCGCTGGATGAATCCCTCCGTGCGCGGACGTTGTCGCTTCTGGCGGAACTGCTGGAGAATCAGGCGCGCGGACATACGCCATCCGTTCGGGCGCACAAGGGCTGCAATGCCTGCTCGCTCAAGGATGTATGCGTTCCGCGGCTCAGCCGAACCGGCAGCGTCCGCGCCTACATGCACGCCCGTATTGCGGAGGATTCGCCATGAGAAAGATGCTGAATACGCTGTTCGTGACGACGGAAGACGCGTACTTGTCGCTGGAAAACGAGAATATCGTCGTCCATGTGGGCGAGGAAAAGCGCGCGCAGTATCCCCTGCTGATGCTGGAGGGCATTCTGACTTTCTCCTACAAAGGCGCAAGTCCAGCACTCATGGGTGCTTGCGCAGAGCGCGGTATTGGGCTGACGTTTCTGACACCGCGCGGGCGATTTTTAGCGCGCGTCTGCGGCAGCGAGCGCGGCAATGTTCTGCTGCGCCGCGAGCAGTATCGGCGCGCCGACAGCCTATCCGCCAGCTGCCTGATTGCACGGAATTTCATCTTCGGCAAGGTATACAATCAGCGCTGGGTGCTGGAGCGCACCATCCGCGACCACGCCTTGCGCGTGAATGTGCAGGCACTCAAGGATGTTTCCGCCGCGTTAGCCGCCAAACTGCCTCAAATTGAATCAGCGGTTGATTTAGATGTGCTGCGCGGGCTGGAAGGCGATGCATCCGCCGATTATTTTTCGGTATTCGACGAAATGATACTGACTCAAAAGGCGGATTTCTTGCTGAACGGCCGCAATCGCCGCCCGCCGCAGGACAACATGAACGCCCTGCTCTCCTTCGCCTATGTGCTGCTCGCCAACGACTGCGCTGCCGCGCTGGAAAGCGTAGGGCTGGATGCCTACGTCGGCTTCATGCACCGCGACCGTCCGGGGCGCACGTCGCTCGCCCTTGACCTGATGGAAGAACTGCGCGCCCCGATGGCAGATCGCCTCTGCATCACGCTGGTGAACAACCGTGTGCTGCAGGACAAGCACTTCGACCGGCAGGAAAGCGGCGCCGTCTTCTTGAACGATGCCGGGCGCAAGCAGTTCTTGACCGCGTGGCAAAACCGCAAACGCGAAGAAATCATCCACCCCTTCCTGAAAGAAAAAATCATGTGGGGGCTTGTTCCCTATGTACAGGCGCTGCTGCTTGCGCGCACCCTCCGCGGCGACACAGACGGTTATCCCCCATTCCTCTGGAAATAACCCGAAAGCGAGGCGTTCCCGATGCTGGTTCTAATCACCTACGATGTTTCCACCGTCGATGCAGACGGCAAACGCCGCTTGCGGCAAGTCGCCAAGCGCTGCGTCGTCCACGGTCAGCGCGTGCAGAATTCCGTATTTGAGTGCTCTTTGGATGCCGCACAGTACAAGCTGCTTCAGGCGGAACTTCGGCAGCTGATTGACCCGGAAAAGGACAGTTTGCGCTTTTACAACCTCGGCAATCACTACGAAAGCCGGATTGAGCACATTGGCGTGAAGACGAGCTACGCCCCGGAAGGGCTGCTGATGCTGTAAGGGCGCGCCGCGCGAATCGCCCGTGCGAAGCGCAAGCCTCCAGCCTTTTGCAGGGAGGTTCGCACCGGATTTCGCGGTCTTTTCGGCAAAATTACCGCATTTTCGGCTAAGCTGATTCTCAAAAGGACTGTTTTGTGGTATACTTTTTGTGCAAAGCCTATGATTCTGATCGACAGAATTGTTACTTTGCGCTGTCGCTCCCCGTGCGGGGAGCGTGGATTGAAATCCGCTTGCTTATCCCAGACGGATACGCGGAAGAAGGGTCGCTCCCCGTGCGGGGAGCGTGGATTGAAATTATAACTTCGCTATTTTCTCGTCGATTTTTACGGTCGCTCCCCGTGCGGGGAGCGTGGATTGAAATCAGTGATAAATTCCGCTCTCGGCAGCGTCTCAAGTCGCTCCCCGTGCGGGGAGCGTGGATTGAAATTCGTCGGACGTGTGACAGCGCAGAGCGGCAGCACGTCGCTCCCCGTGCGGGGAGCGTGGATTGAAATTGCATCCCTACGGAGGAGATGACCGACCCGGACGGCGGTCGCTCCCCGTGCGGGGAGCGTGGATTGAAATTGGTCCGCAAGGCGCAAGCGCCGGAGTACGAGCGCGTCGCTCCCCGTGCGGGGAGCGTGGATTGA
>JABLTO010096343.1_pt1 | contig 21312 bp, 20 predicted proteins | sample 7160091 | NCBI WGS metagenome assembly JABLTO01 (sample SAMN14651225, study PRJNA627086) | human gut metagenome | isolation source: feces | host: Homo sapiens
CGGCATAATTTTATTCTGTATAGTTTTTGATGTATGTCACCGGCTTCCCGAAAAAAAGGAGAAAAAACAATGGTAAACTTTAAAGAAGACGAACAGCTTGCAACCTTAAACCATTCCTGCGCCCATTTAATGGCACAGGCAATCAAGCATCTGTATCCTCAGGCAAAATTCTGGGTAGGCCCCGTTGTAGCAGAAGGCTTCTACTATGATGTAGACCTGGGCGATGACGTTATCCATGACGAAGACATTCCCAGAATTGAGCAGGAAATGAAGAAGGTTGCCAAGACCGGCAAAAAGATTATCCGCAAGGAGATTTCCAAGGAAGAAGCGAAGGAAATGTTTAAGGATGACGAGTACAAGCTGGACTTAATCGACGGTCTGGAAGACGGTCATATCACCTGCTATGAGCAGGGCGATTTTACCGATCTCTGCCGCGGACCTCATGTAGATAATGTAAAGCTTTGCCGCAACTTCAAGCTCATCAGACATTCCGGTGCTTACTGGAAGGGCGATGCCAAGAACAAAGTGCTGCAGAGAATTTACGGTGTCTGCTTCCCCACCGCAGAAGAGCTGGAAGCGCACATTAAACTCCTCGAAGAAGCTAAGGAAAGAGACCACAGAAAGATTGGCAAGGACATGAACCTGTTTATGGTAGACGACCTGGTAGGCCGCGGTCTTCCCATGTTTTTACCGAAGGGCTACACCATCTGGCAGGAGCTGGAAACCTACATCCGTGACAAGGAAAGAAAGTTAGGCTACCTTCATGTTATGACTCCCTGCGTCGGTACCGTAAATCTCTACAAGACCTCCGGTCACTGGGACCACTACAAGGAAAACATGTTCCCGGCTATGGAAGTAGACGGCGAGTCCTTCGTATTAAGACCCATGAACTGCCCTCATCATATGATGATTTATGCACACAGAATGCATTCCTATAAAGACCTGCCCATCCGTATCGGTGAAATTGCCCATGACTTCCGTTATGAGTCCAGCGGTACCTTGAAGGGTATTGAAAGAGGCAGACATTTCTGCCAGAATGATGCCCACCTGTTTGTAACACCGGAGCAGATTGAGGATGAATTTACCAAGGTTGTGGATTTGATTTTCAGCACTTACAAGGATTTCGGCATTACCGATTACCGCTGCGTTCTTTCCTTAAGAGACCCGGCAAACAAAGAAAAATATCATGATGACGATGAGATGTGGGAGAAGGCAGAAAACGCACTTCGCAAGGTTATGAACGATTTAGGCATTCCTTACACTGAAGAAATCGGCGAGGCTGCTTTCTACGGTCCGAAGTTAGACGTAAACGTAAAGCCTGCCGTTGGTAATGAATACACCCTTTCCACCTGCCAGCTTGACTTCTGTCTGCCTGCTAAATTTGAACTGACCTACATTGACAAGGACGGCGAAAAGAAGACTCCCGTTGTTCTGCACAGAGCAATCTTAGGCTCCCTTGACAGATTTATGGCATATATCCTGGAGGAAACCAAGGGCAACCTGCCTACCTGGTTAGCACCCGTTCAGGTAAGAGTTATGCCGGTTAAGTCCGATGACGACACCCTGAATGCCTACGCACAGGAAGTTGTCAAGGCACTGGAAGACAGAAACGTGAGAGTAGAACTGGATGACAGAGCCGAGAAGCTTGGCTATCGTATGCGTGAAGGTCAGGTTGAAAAAGTGCCTTACTTAATCGTACTTGGCTTCAAGGAACAGGAAAGCAAGACTGTTGCCTACAGACTGCACGGCGAAGCCGATACTACCGTACTTCCTCTGGATGAATTCGTGGAAAAGATTGACAATGAAATAAAGAATAAGCTGCGCTAATCGCAGGAAAAAAAGAGCCTTGTCCGGGCTGTGATATGCTCTCTGTCAAGTAGACAGGGAGCATATCAGCCAATCCTATTGACATTACCCGGCAGGGCTCTTTTTGAGTGCTGAGTTTTGCAAAAATTATATATTACATATTGCATTACGCGGAAAATGAGTATATAAAGCCAAATCCACGTAAATCAACGAAAATATTTACGTGTAAAATAGGCTCTTAGTCCAAATCCGCGTAATCACACATTCAAGATGAGTATTTCATTTGCCAATGGCTATTATACAACCGGGCAAACCCTCTTACAGCCTTTCAAATACCGGCATGTACTCGATGGGTGCATCCACGGTAACGGTCTGACCGCCCTTGTAGGTTTCGCCGGTGGAAGTCAGCTTCCAGTCGCCTTCGGGGAGGTAAACCTCGCGTTCAAACTGATTTAAGTGGAGAATGGGCGCTACCAGATACTTCTCACCAAACATGTACTGATCCTGTAAGTTCCAGCATTTTTCATCTGCGGGGAACTCATAGAACATGGTACGGATTAAAGGAGAACCGTTGGTGTGTGCTTCTTCGTAAAGATGCTTGATATAGTCATGCATAGCAATACGGATATCGTAGTAGCTCTTCATAATCTTGTAATTGTCTTCGCCGTAGCTCCAAAGCTCATTGGGCTGACCGGTGTGCAGATAGCCGCCGCCGAAATCTCTGGTGTCAAGAGGCGGAATGTTGTAGGGGCCTCTGTCGCCGTGCATACGAAGAACTGCTGAGTATACGGCAAACTGGTACCAGCGGATAAGAAGCTGACGGAAATCAGGGTCATTTACATCATCGGTCATGAAACCGCCTACGTCGGTAGTCCACCAGGGAATACCGGCAAGTCCCATGTTTAAGCCGCACTGAAGCTGGTCTTCAAAAGCTTCAAAGGTACTGGGCACATCGCCGGACCATACCACGTTACCGTATTTCTGGGAGCCTGCCCATGCACAACGGAGCAGGTTGACAACAGGCTTTCCTTCTTTGCTCATTTCATCATAGAAAACACGGCTGTAAAGCTGCGGGTATATATTGCTCAAGGACATGGCGGGACCGTCGCAGTAGCGGTAGTGGTCGAAATCGTACACACCGTAGTCCGGTTCGGAGTTGTCCAGCCAGAAAGCGTCGATGCCGAAATCATAATAATTTCTTTTGCATACTTCCCATACATATTTACGGGTTTCCGGATTGAATACATCGATTTCCACGCAGTCACCTTCGTAATCGTAGGTCTGAAGAGCGCCTCTTTCGGTGCGGATTAACAGACCCTTTTCCAGCATAGGCCAGAAGTTTTCACTTCTTCTGTCAACGGAAGGCCATACGGAAACGATAACCTTGATGCCCATGGAATGTAGTTCGTCTACCATTGCCTTGGGGTCGGGCCAGTAGGTCTTGTCGAATTTCCAGTCGCCCTGTACGGTCCAGTGGAAGAAGTCGATGACAATCTGGTCGATATGGATGCCTTCCTTCTGATACTGGCGTGCTACGGTCAGTACCTCGTCCTGGGTACGGTAACGCAGTTTGCACTGCCATAAGCCCATCAGGTCTTCCGGGAACATGTCGGCATGCCCGGTCACATCCGTATAGTTTGCCAAAATCTGCTTCGGGGTGTCGGCAGCGGTAATCCAGTAATCCATTTCCTTTGTGGAATTGGCAATCCATTCGGTGTAGTTTTTACCGAAAGTAACGCGGCCGACTGCCGGGTTGTTCCAAAGGAAACCATAGCCTAAGGAAGAAACGGCAAAAGGTACGGAAATCTGGGAGTTGCGCTGTGCCAGCTCTAAAACACAACCCTTTAAGTCCATGTCCTGCTGCTGATACTGACCCATACCGAAAATCTTTTCCATCTTGTTGCTTTCAAATTTCACGTTCAGAGTGTATTCGGTGCCGCAGGTAACGCCCTTCCATTCACGGTTGACTACCTTTAAGCAGCGGCTTTCCCTGGAAATGGTGCCGTCATACATACGGAAATATTCACGTAAAATAAGTTTGCCGTCCTTATAAAAACTGATAATGCCGACAAAGTTTACCACAGCCTTGATTTTGCCGTTGGTAATGGTGGCAAATTGGCGCTTGTCAATGGTGCCGTCGCCTACCCAGTGGTCTTCCTCTTCAATGGTAACAACAGCCTCTTTTACAGACGGTGCTTCGCTTAACGCCCAGTCTGTGTTCTGCAGTTTATGCTGCATGGTGGAACGGACACGCAGAGCATCCCTGCCCCATGCTTCAATACGAAGCATCTCGCCGTTGTGGTAGCAGACAAGTGCATTGCCTTCGTTTACAAATCTCATGGTGTAACCCTCCTTGCATGATTGCGTTTTATATCTTATAATGGTATCATACTTTAGAAAATAAGGAAATTCAATTCCTATATTACAGATAACTGATACTATTCTACGAATGTGTGCACGATTAAAGCAATTTGTAACGCAGACGGCAGAGAAACGGAGCAGCAGACGGCAGAGAAACGGAGCAGCAGACGGCAGAGAAACGGAGCAGCAGACGGCAAAGAAACGGAGCAGCGGGCAGCAGAGAAACGGAGCTGCAGACGGCAAAGAAACGGAGCGGCAGGCAGCAGGATAAGGGAGTAACCAATGGGAAGAAATAAGCTGACGGAACAAAAAGAATTGATGGAACAGCGGCATCACAGCTCGGTAACTGTGCCCTACAGTTTGTATAACTGCCGGCTTCCGGAGGCGTTTCCCACGGTGCCCATGCACTGGCACAGCGAACTGGAGCTCGATGTGGTGACGGAGGGAAAGGGCGAATTTATCTGCGGCGATATGCATTTTCCGGTGGAAAGTGGGGACGTGGTGCTTATTCCACCCAACATGCTGCATGCGGCGTACCATGATAAAGAGGAAGGACTGAAGTACCGCGCTTTCGTTTTTCATGCGAATATGGTGGGAGCGGAACAGAACGACCGAAGCAGTCTTTCCTATATAAAACCGCTCAGAAACGGGCAGCTGCAGGTGAAGCCGAAGTACGGAAGGGAAGATGCCGATTATCCGAAGGTGAAAGAACTGGCGGAGGATTTGATTGCCCTGGCGGAATGTAACGATGCCTACCATGATTTATTTTTGAAAAGCCGGTTGTTTGCGCTGCTTTATTTTTTTGAAAAAAAGGAAAATATATCGGAAAGAGGGAAACAGACAGGCAGCTCGGAGCTGATTCGTCCGGCACTGGAATACATGACATTTCATTACGAAGAAACCATCAGTGTGGACTACCTTGCGGGCATATGCGCCATCAGCATCAGTCACTTTATGAATACTTTTCAGAAGGTGGTAGGCTGCAGCGCCATTGAATATCTCATTCACCTGCGCATCCAGGCAGCCTGTGCGGCGCTTACGGATACCACGGAAAATGTTGCAGAAATCGCAACCGGATGCGGTTACAACAATCTGTCCAATTTTAACCGGCAGTTCAAAAAAATGACGGGAGTATCTCCGAAAGCCTACCGGAGACAGATGGCGGAAACGGGCGGCAGGTTTGACATACAGAATAACGGACATACGGAAAATCAGAATTGACAAAAGAGGGAAAGTGACTAAAATAGGGAATGGCACTTGGATGCCAAAGATTTAAGATGCAAAGGAGCGGTCTTTTTTACACAAAAAAGACATGGAATGAAAATGAAATATGTGAAACAGTTTCTGATTATTCTGGCGATTTCCCTTATCGGGGAACTGCTCAAATATGTGCTGCCGCTGCCCATTCCGGCAAGCATTTACGGCATGGTCATTTTGTTTATCTGCCTGAAAACAGGTCTGGTAAAATTGGAGGATGTGAAGGATGCGGGCAAGTTCTTAATCGAAATCATGCCGGTGATGTTTATTCCGGCGGGCGTGGGTCTTGTGGAAAGCTGGGGGATTTTGAAGCCGGTGCTTGTTCCGGTCTGCATTATTACGGTGGTAACAATTGTTACGGTTATGGCGGTAACGGGACTTTTGTCACAGTGGGTTATCCGCAGGGACAGAAAGAAGGGGGAGAACCATGAATAGTTTTTTTGAAAATTCCATGTTTGCGGGCGTTACGTTAAGCCTGCTGGCATACCTGCTCGGTATGTTTTTAAAGAAAAAATTCAAGTTAGGGATTTTTAACCCGCTTCTCATTTCCATTCTGGTGTCCATCGCGGTGCTGGTTGTGGGAAAAGTGGATTATGAAACCTACAACGAAAGTGCGCAGTTTTTAGGATATCTGCTGACACCGGCAACTGTCTGTCTTGCCATTCCTCTGTACGAACAGTGGGAGCTTTTGCGGAAAAACTGCAAGGCGGTCGTGATAGGACTTCTGTCCGGTGTGCTGACAAGTCTGGTGACGGTGCTGGCGTTGTCTCTGCTTCTGGGACTTTCCCATGAAGAATACGTGACACTGCTTCCCAAATCCATTACCACGGCAATCGGCATGGGCGTGTCGGAAGAACTTGGCGGCTATGTGACCATTACGGTGGCGGTGATTATCGTTACGGGTGTACTGGGCAATATGATGGGTGAAATGATTTGTAAGATTTTCCGCATCAAAGAACCCATTTCCAAGGGACTTGCCTTCGGCAGTGCCGCCCACGCGATTGGTACGGCAAAAGCCATGGAAATCGGTGAGATAGAGGGCGCTATGAGCAGCCTTGCCATTGCGGTTTCCGGTATTCTGACGGTGTTGTTTTCCTCCGTGTTTGCAAAGTTTTTATAAGGGAATTAGGAAATACCTATAACGGATGATAGAAAGAAACAATAAGGCAAACGGTGCATAATCAGACAATGCCTATTGACATAGTAGGATATGGAGTGTATGATTTCTCTTAACAAAAAATGCAGAGAGGGCATACTCCATGAAAAATATACTTTGTTTCGGCGATTCAAATACATATGGATACAATCCGGCGGACGGCAGCCGTTTTCCTGAGGATGTACGGTGGACGGGGCTTTTGCAGGAAAAAGCAAAAGGCGGCGGATACCGCATTATTGAAGAAGGTCTGGTGGGAAGAACCACGATTTTTGAGGACAGTGTCCGCATGGGCAGAAAGGGAAGCAATTTTCTTCTGCCGCTTTTGGAAACCCATTACCCGGTGGATGCGGTGGTGCTGATGCTGGGAACCAACGACTGCAAAACGGTGTACAACGCCTCTTCCCATGTGATAGGGAAGGGAATGGAAGTATTGTTGAAGCAGGTTAAAAATTATGATGCGTCACTTCCCGTGCTGCTTTTGTCCCCGATTTATCTGGGCGAGGGCGTGTGGGAAAAAGAATACGACCCGGAATTTAACAGGGCATCCGTAGAGGTTTCCAGGGAACTGAAAACGGAGTACGGCAGACTGGCAAAGCTGTACGGTTATGAATTTCTGGCGGCATCGGACGTGGCGGAGCCTTCCTCGGCTGACAGAGAGCACATGGATGCCCAAGGGCATCGGGCGCTGGCGGATGCGGTGTGGAAAAAACTGCAGGTGATGGCAGCTACCGAGGACGAAATCGCAGCGGAAATCAGCAGACAGTAAAGGAAATGATACATGGAATGGCAGGAATTTGAAAGAAAATTTCCGCAAAAATTAAATGAACAGCAGAAGGAAGCAGTACAGAGTGTGGAAGGCCCGGTACTGCTTCTTGCTGTGCCCGGCTCCGGCAAGACTACGGTGCTGGTGACCCGCCTCGGCTATATGATTTACGCAAAGGGCATTGCTCCGGAGAAAATTCTTACGGTGACCTATACGGTGGCGGCGACCGAGGATATGGCAGCCCGCTTTGCCTCCCAGTTCGGAACGGATATGGCAGACAGACTGACCTTTAAGACCATTAACGGCATCTGCGCCGGTATCATACATACTTACGGCAGGAAAACCGGCCGGACGCCTTTTGCCCTTCTGAACGATGAAAAAGTCATTGCAGACACACTGGCGAAAATCTACCAGAAGACGGAGCGGACATATGCCACGGAAAGTGATTTGCAGACGGTACGGACACTTATTACCTACATCAAAAACAGCATGCTCACGGATGCGGAAATCCGGGAATTGGACAAAACCGCCGATATGAAAATCTCTGCTATTTATAAAGAATACAACACTTGGCTAAGGGAGCAGAAGCTGATGGACTACGACGACCAGATGGTGTATGCCTATACCATGCTGCAACGGTTTCCGGAGCTGCTTAGACTGTATCAGGATAAATTTCCGTACCTGTGCGTGGACGAGGCGCAGGACACTTCCAAAATCCAGCACGCCATTATAGCCCTGCTTGCATCAAAAACGGAAAATCTGTTTATGGTGGGAGATGAGGACCAAAGCATTTACGGCTTCCGTGCGGCGTACCCGGAGGCGCTGCTTTCCTTTGAGAAAAACCATCCCAGTGCCAAGGTGCTTTTAATGGAAGAAAACTTCCGCTCCGGCGCCGGCATCGTAAAGGCTGCCGATACCTTTATCCAGAAAAACACGCTCCGCCACAAAAAGCACATGCGGGCGACAAAGGACGGAGAGGAAGTAGTAAAAGAGATTGCGGTGAAAACAAGGGACGACCAGTACCGCTACCTGGCAGCCGTGGCGGAAAACTGCGCCGCCGCCCGGGCAGACAGAGTGGGCGGCAGGTCAGACAACAGGACCGCGGACAGAGCGGGCAGCAGGTCAGACAACGTGACCGCAGACAGAGCAGGCGGCATGCCCGGCAACGTGACCGAGGGCAAGGCGGGCGGCAGGACCGCGGATGCCTCCCATACCGTGGCGGTGCTGTACCGGGATCACGAGTGCGCCCTTCCTTTGATTGATTTGCTGGAGCGGAAGGAAATTCCTTATCGCATGCGCAACGCGGAAATTTCCTTTTTTACCCACCGCACGGTGTTGGATGTGCTGAACATCATGAAGCTTGCCATGCATCCGAAGGATGCCGAAACCTTTTTGCAGGTCTACTATAAAATCAATACCTACATCCGGAAAGAGGACGCCCTGCAGATAGCCAGAATCAGCGAAACGCAGGACATTTCCGTGTGGAATGCGGCAGTGCGCTACCATGGGCTGAGTGATTATACCATGAGCAGTGTGCAGAATACGCGCATGCATATGCAGCAGCTTCTGACGGAACGGGGCGACAAAGCCGTGAAGCGCATTCTGTATTATATGGGGTATCAGGAATATTTAGAACGATGCGGGCTGAAAGCCGATAAGATAGAAATTCTGCAGATTCTGGGAAGCCGGGAGGACTCCATGGCGGGGCTTCTGCAAAGACTGCGGGAGTTGCAGGATATTCTTACCCGGAAAGAAACGGACTATAGCTGCAATTTTATTTTGTCCACCATACATGCCAGCAAGGGACTCGAGTATGATACGGTGTATTTGATGGATGTGACGGACGGCATTCTGCCGGCACAGATGATAAGCAGTTCACTGAATATGTATGGGGATGGAAAAATATCCGCAGAAGAGCGTAAAACATACGAAGAGGAGCGGCGTCTGTTTTATGTGGGGGCGACCCGGGCAAAATCCGAGTTGTATGTTTTCACGACGGGTAAACCTCATAGCTTCTGTAAAGAACTGCTTTCCCATCCTGTTACATGCAGAGTAAAAAGAAAAGGAATTCCGTCTACACCTTGACAACCGACCATAAAAAGTGATACACACATATATGGAAGTGTTTATTATAATATCACTCAAATATAAGGAGAAAAAACATGCAGGAATTAAAGCCAATCAAAGAAGGTAAAGTACGCGAGATTTATGACAATGGAGACAGCCTGATTATGGTAGCAACCGACCGTATCAGTTGTTTCGACGTAATTCTGGACAATATCATTTCTAAAAAGGGAACCGTGCTGACACAGATGTCCAAGTTCTGGTTTGACATGACCGAGGACATTATTCCCAACCATATGATTTCTGTGGATGTAAAGGATATGCCGGAATTTTTCCAGCAGGAGAAATTTGACGGAAACAGCATGATGTGCAGAAAACTGCAGATGCTTCCTATTGAATGCATCGTCCGCGGCTACATCACCGGCAGCGGCTGGGCAAGCTACAAGGAAAACGGAACCGTTTGCGGCATCAAGCTTCCCGAGGGCTTAAAGGAGTCCGACAAACTGCCTGAACCCATTTACACCCCTTCTACCAAAGCCGAGATTGGCGACCATGATGAAAATATATCCTACGAGCAGAGCATTGCCCATCTGGAAAAGTACTTCCCCGGCAAGGGTGAGGAATACGCAACCAAGCTTAAGGACTATACCATTGCTCTTTACAAGAAATGTGCGGAATATGCCCTGACAAGAGGCATCATTATCGCAGATACCAAGTTTGAATTCGGTCTGGATGAAAACGGAAATGTGGTACTGGGCGATGAAATGCTGACCCCCGACAGCTCCCGTTTCTGGCCTGCCGATGTTTACGAACCCGGCCACGGACAGCCTTCCTTCGACAAGCAGTTCGCCCGCGACTGGCTGAAAGCCAATCCCGAAAAGGGCTGGAAGCTTCCCGAAGATGTGGCGCAGAAGACCATCGACATCTACCTCGAAGGCTACGAAAAACTGACCGGTAAGCCGCTCGGAAAGTAAAAGTTTATAATGGTAATGCGAACGCAGGGCTTTGTAAGAAAGCTCTGCGTTTTTTGCTATTTGAATATCCATTTCCTGTAGAGAAAATTAAACTATGCGTTCAATGACAAACCGGTTATTCTCGTTTACAATGATATCAGAACCACAAAAGAAGACATTTTAGAAAACGGAGGCAGCCATGGAAAAGGAAAGATGGTTCCTGTTAGGCGATATTCACGGCAAGCCGGAGGTAATCCGGAATTTTTACGAAAAGAATAAAGAGCATTTGCAACTGGATACCGGAAACAACCATATCATTCTGCTGGGGGATGTAGGGGCAAATTATGCGCTGCAGGGCCAGCAGGACACAAGGTTTAAGAAGGCACTTTCTAAGTACCCGTTTACCTATGTCTGCCTTAGAGGGAACCATGAGGCAAGAGTGCAGAAGGTAATGGAGATGCACCCGGAAAAATGGGAGGCAAAAAAGAAATACGGCGGCGAAATTTATGTGGAAAAGAAATTCCCGCAGATAGAATATTTATCCGACGGACCCGCTGTATATGAATTTGACGGTTACAAAACATTTTCACTTCCGGGAGCTTACAGTGTGGACAAATGGTACCGGTTAAACCGTGGATGGACATGGTTTGAGGATGAGCAGTTGTCGGAGGAAGAAATGAACACAGGCAGAAAGATAAAGGCGGAGGAACAGGAATTTGACCTGGTGATATCCCATACCTGTCCGATATCCTACGAACCGCGGGATTTGTTTCTGCCTTATATCAGCCAGGAGACGGTGGATAAGCGGATGGAGCAATACCTGGGTGAAATAGAGGAAGGGCTTTCTTATAAACGATGGGCGTTCGGACATTTTCATGCCGACAGACTCTATCCGAGGAAGGACGGCAGACAAATGCTGATGTTATTTAACCGGAGTGTGGTGGACTTACAGAAGTTCATGCACATGACAGAAAAAGATGGACTGCAGGACATACTGGCGTGAAGAAACAGGGTATCACAAGGAAATAAACAACAGACAGACGCATACAGCAATCAAAACATATTGGACAAATACGCGTGAAGAAAATTTTTCCCCATGGGAAGATTCATTTATCTGCGTCTGGTAGAAAAATACGGACAACACGAGGAGGTAATTATGAAAAGAGCATTTTGGTATGATGAAACACATATGGATCAGCAGATTGCAGAAGTGGATACCACAGAAGCTCATGTTGTCCGTTTTGCGAAAAATTACGGAAATGCGTCCGTAACCGAAAACGGTGCGGTGGGCTACCGAACCACGACAAAAGCACTGTTAGATTTGAATTTTAAGGTCTCTTCTTTGAGAAAACGAAGCGAGAGCGAAATTCTTACGGAATACATAAAAGCCTTTCAGGAATCTCCCGGGTATGCCGTAAAGTGGCTGTTTTTCGCAAGAGATATTCTGGAAGGAATGGGAGAAAGAAGAACATTCCGCATCGGACTGAAATATCTTGCCATATCCCAGCCAAAGATTGCGCAGGCAATTCTGCCTCTCATTCCACAGTACGGCCGTTTTGATGATGCCCTGGTGCTGTTAGATACACCTCTTGCCGCAGATGCGGCAGCTTTTTATAAGGAGCAGTTGGAAAGAGATTTGGAAGCCATGGAATGTGGAAAACCCATTTCCCTGCTGGCAAAGTGGCTGCCCGGTGTCAACACCTCTTCGGCAAAAACAAGGGAATATGCGGCAAAACTGTGCCGGCATTTTAAGATGTCCCAGAAGGAATACCGGAAGCTTTTATCGAAACTCAGGGCTTATGGCAACGTGGTGGAAACACAAATGTCCGCTTCCCGATGGACAAATATTGATTATGCAAAAGTTCCCGCCAAGGCAAATCTTAAATATGGCGGGGCGTTTGCAAGGCATGACCTGAAAAGAAGGACGGAATACCTTGAAAGCGTTCTTTCAGGCGAAGAAAAACTGAATGCAGGCGGTCTGATGCCCTATGAAATCGTACATCGATTTATGAAAAACGCTCCCTGCGGAACAGGGCTCCGGGATGACCTTCTGGCAGAATTGATGTGGAAGAAAATCCTGGCCGACGGCTTTGCCAACGACTGGGGCCTGGAGGATGCCATTGTGGTGGCTGACGGCTCCGGCAGCATGTTTTCCCTTGCTTCCGGCAGCAGTTCTGTCAGTGCCATTGAGGTCTGCAATTCCCTTGCTATTTACTTTGCGGAGCAGTTAAAAGGAGTATTTCACAACAAGGCCATTACCTTCAGCGAACATCCGCAGTTTATTGACCTGAAGGACAATAACAGCTTAAAGGACAAACTGGAAATCATGTTTGCCTATGATGAGATAGCCAACACCAACATTAAGGCTGTGTTTGACCTGATCCTTGCTATGGCTAAAAGTAAGGATGTACCCCGGGAAGAACTGCCCAAACAGGTGCTCATCATTTCCGACATGGAATTTGACTGGGCTGTCGGAAACTGCGACTGGTATTCCAGAAGACGGAATACCGTAAATGACACTCTGTTTGACAGGATTGCCGCAGAATACGAAGAAAACGGCTACCGGATGCCGCGTCTCATCTTCTGGAATGTGTGCGGCAGAACCGATACCATCCCCAAGGTGGATAATGAGGAAGGACTGTGCCTCTTATCCGGTTTCTCCCAGAATGCCATGAAAGTGGCAGCGGACCCGGGGAAGAAAGATCCTTACGAAGCCCTGCTGGCCGTACTGGATTCTCCCCGGTACCGGGCTGTTGGGGAGGCCATAAAAGAATACGCGGCATAGTTTTAGGAAAGCAGCCTATTGTTCCTCCCGAAAACGCAGATGAAACACATTTATTCGTCCGAAAAATGCAGTTGTTATCTTGTTTTTTTTAAGATTTTCGGCTAAAATATAATCAGATTATAAATCAGCCGAAAGAAGGTTACGGATATGCATTATATTAAAAGAAACCTGGAGAAGGTAGTAGCACAGGTCACAAAAGAATATCCGGTAGTTCTGGTTACGGGACCGAGACAGGTTGGCAAAACCACCATGCTTCAGAAATTGATGGAAGGAACGGACAGAGGATATGTGACACTGGATGATTTGAATGACAGAAGTCTTGCAAAGAACGATCCGGAATTGTTCCTGCAATTGCATAAACCACCGGTACTGATCGATGAGGTTCAGTATGCACCGGAACTGTTTACGTATATTAAAAAGTATGTCGATAAAAATCATGAGCCGGGAGCATTCTGGCTGACCGGGTCGCAGGTATTTAAGCTCATGCGGGGCGTGCAGGAGTCTCTGGAAGGGAGAGTTGCCGTGCTTTCTCTTACGTCGTTGTCACAGGCAGAAATATCCGGCGGAGAAATGAAACCCTTTACCATAGAACTGGAGAAACTGTCTGAACGGGAAAAAGAAAGAGATAAGACCGATGCAAGAGGGATTTTTGAGAGGATATACAGGGGCTCCATGCCGGCCATAGTAAGCGGAGCAAACAGTAACAGCCAGATTTTTTACAGCAGTTATTTATCTACTTATATAGAAAGGAATATTCGGGATTTGTCCGATGCGATTGATTCACTTAAGTTTCTGAAGTTCATGACAGCGGCAGCAGCAAGATGCGGACAAATGGTAAATGTGGCGGATATAGCGCAGGATGCGGACATTAACCAGACACAGGCAAAAAACTGGCTGGGCATTTTGGAAACACTGGGAATCATTTTCTATCTTCATCCGTATTCCAATAATCTGTTGAAGCGACTGGTAAAAACACCGAAGCTGTATTTTTACGATACAGGACTGGTATGTTACCTGACAAAGTGGAGCAGTGCGGATACACTGGAAAGCGGAGCCATGAACAGAGCAATTCTTGAAAATTATGTGGTTGCGGAGATAGCCAAAACTTATTGGAACTGCGGTATGGAGCCATCTATGTATTACTACCGGGATAAGGACGCCAAAGAGATTGATATTGTTCTGGAACACGACGGCGTTTTAAATCCCATTGAAATCAAAAAAACATCAAATCCCGGAACCGAGCTGACAAAGGTATTTGAACTTTTAGACAAGTCTTCTACACCACGTTCCAAGGGAGCCATTATCTGTATGAAACCGGGGCTGGGAGCGATTGACAGAGACAATTATATTGTACCGATTTGGATGATTTAACATCCAGGCAACGAATGAAAAGGCGGAGTACCCTGCAAGGCACTTCGCCTTTCTGCGTAGGAAAACGCAAATATCTGCAACTTACATGTAAAATAAGGCATCCTACTTTGGATCCCATAGACACATCTTCGAAAATCCGCTATAAAAAGCATAGGTGATAAAAGACATGAGAGTCACGTGTAAGGAGGATGATGCAGTGGAACCGGATATTATTAAAATCAATCACTTAAGCAAAAGCTTTGGGGATGTAAAAGCAGTAAACGACCTGGCACTTATTCTGTGCCTGTGCTATATGTACAAAATGGGATGGTATTTGAGTGCGGCTGATGTACTGTGGATTATGTGGGATGAGATACTGATTGTGCTTTTGGCAGCACACTTTCCGGCATTATCGGCCTTCCGCTGACGACACAGGGACAGCTTTCGGCGTGGGAAACATCGTCAGCGCCGGCTACGGCTTTTTGTGCGGAGCCTATATGCCAATATCCAATTTTGACATTGGATTGCAGAAGGTATTGTCTTATCTGCCGAGCACTTACGGAACTTCTTTATTGAAGAATCACATGCTGCGTGGTATTATTGAAGAGATGGAGAAACAAAATCTGCCGGAGAAAATGATTGCGGCCGTCAAGGATACCCTGGACGGCAATCCGCAGTTTCGCGGGCACGTGGTAAGCGTGGAGCAGATGATCATGATCATGGTCATGGTAGGAAGCATAGTGCTTCTGGGAGTCCTTTATTTGTGGCTGACTTCTCTGCGGGAAAAATAGGGAGATTATATCTTCATTTTTAAAGTTTTATGAAAGCACCGGCTATAATAGTTCAGATAAAACAGCTTTTATCCGGTGGATTGGTGTGACATCACCTGAAACAATCGAACCCCAAAAGTGAGAGGTTTAAGGATGAAGAAAAAGTATATAGTAATATTAACTTTTTTTATATTTATATTTTTGCAACCAATGACAGTATATGCAGATATGGGACCTAAGCCCTGTATCTATTTTGCGTTTGAAAATATTGGTGATAGGACAATCTATGCCAGCCTTTATGCACTGGAAGGCGGACCATCACCGGTATCATCCGGCAATTGGAGGCAGGTTCCTGAAGAAATCAAGCAGACTTTTCTAAATTATTCCGAGAAAGAAGAGGCAAGGTTTGTTGAGGATATCTGGATTATCAATGAAGAAAATCCGAGAATGGCCTGCGGTTATATGCCGCCTGAAAAATATAAGCTGGTGGTATATCTTCCGGATGAAGATAAAATGTTGGAAAGTGATTTTTATACAAGACAAAAATTTGAGGAAGTGTATATAGTAGATATCAATAAAATATCAGAAGATGGAAGACTTCTGTTGGAAAATGATTCGTATGACTGGATGGGGGCAGCGCTGCTGGTTACAGTACGGGCTGTACTGACTATTATCATAGAGATTGGTGTAGCATTTCTTTTTCAAATCAAAGGGAAAAAATCAATATGCGTATTGATTGTAACAAATGTCGTTACGCAGTTATTTCTGAATATCAGTCTTTTATGGAATATCAGTTTATATGGTATGGGACTTTATACTACCCTTCTGTATCTTTTAACTGAGATAATCATTTCTGTAGCGGAAGCTTTTGTATATTCTGTTGCACTTAAAAAAACAAATGATCCGCCAATTGGGACTTATGAAGCAACAGTATATTCACTTGCAGCAAATCTGACTTCTTTTTTAGCGGGATTGTTTCTTGGACAGTTTATTTTACGATGGATCTGAAAATGGACAAATGAATCCGGAAAATAACGATAATAGACCCACCTATGGGGAAAGAGGAAGAAATCATATTCAAATGTCACACACTGACAGATGACATACAGTGTGAGCGGACCACAAACGTGGAAAACGAAGGATGGCAGAACACTTAAAGATGTAGAGAACAGTGAGACTGCAGAAGAAAAAAATAAGGATGAAGTATACAGAAAATTAACCCCAAAGTTTAATGCTTTTCGGAAAAATATATGTTATAGTAAAAATCTGAGCAAAATCGTGTTTGGGAGAGAAGAGATATTTACAGGAGGTAAAACCTTATGGAACCAATGTATTTGTCAATTCAGCAAAAAGAAACAGGAAAGCAGATTAAGAAACTGCTCAAGGAAAACGGCTATACGGTAACGGATGTGCAGAATGCCATGGGGTTTGAAAATCCGCAGGCCATTTACAAATGGCTTTCCGGCAGGTCATTACCGAGCCTGGACAATTTTGTAATCTTAAGCAGGTTACTACATACAAGTATGGAAGATATCCTCGTTATTGACGGGGATATTGTTCTTTTAAAGGGAATATATTTTAAACTACCGGTTCAATGACAAATTGTATGCAAGGCAGTAAGCTGATACCAGTTGCCAAGGACATAACATGCAGAAGGAGAAAAGGATGAAAAACTACTGGAGAATGGGCGGTTTTTCGATATTTTCCGTGTTTTATACATATATAGACCATAGTTCCTATCCGGCTGACCGGTTATTTGTGCAGGATAAGGTAAGAATAAAATACAAGAGAGAATATGCAAAAGAAGACTCGCCATACCGTATCATTTTTTGTAAAGTGGGAAAAAAGGATACAGCACGATTTGAAGAGGCACTGGATAAGCTGAAGAATAATATGCTGTTGTTAGGTTACAGGGATTATTCTGATTTTTGCAGTGAAATAACAAAGATGATTGAGGAAGGAATGAAAGCGGGGGAGAAAGGTGAAACAAGTCCGATAAGAAATCCTGTTTAAGGCGAGCGTATTTTGAGCCATCCGGTACAATATCAAAGCCACAGAAGTCACGCAGCTCCTGAGAGTATTTCAGGAACACTATCAGGAGCGTGTCAGTCGGGATTGAAAAAAATACGCTGGAGCAGAGAATGAGAATATCTTGAACTCCCCCTATTCACAAATCTTATATCAGTTTTTAACGTTTACACATAACTTGAAACAGCCGTGCGCTTTCCCCTAAAAATCATCATCATCGTCATCCAGCCAGCCGGAAGTGAAATGCATTTCGCCGGTGTTCATATCTAAGGACATATTATCGCTCATACGCATATGAAGGTCACCGTTCGAGTCGATGCCCATATTGTCGGAAGTGGGCCAGATATAATCGCCGTTATCGTAATTAAAGATGGGATTCATCCTGTTTTCCCTCCTTTTCAAATAAATAATTGATAAAGAAATCATAGGTTTTATTCAATTCATCGATCAGACATTGAACTTCAGTGTCTGATGAGTTTTGCGTGACTTTAGCAATATTGGTGACAAAGTAGGTAACCGTTTGAATATAGTATGGGGTTGAGAAGGCAATGAAACCGGATTCTGGGAAAAAATAATATCCATACAAGGTTTCCTTCTTGAAAAATTTTTCATTATAAATTTCTTTTTTTTCATAGTCTGAAAAGTAATCTCTGCACATTGCCATACCTTTATTATACAGATTTTGAACAAGTTTTTGTATCTCTTGATTACGTGCAATAGCTATTCTGAGAAAATGTTTACATTCAGAAAAGCGTTTTCCTTTGATTAATGCATCCAAAATTTTATCTACATATGGAAAAATAAAAGTGTTTTTTGAATCATGGCATGTTTTAAGTTCAAATTCATTGAAAAAATAAGTAATAACGTTTCTTTTACTCATGGCTATATTTTGTATCAACTGTTTTGTATTATTGGACATAGGTAAAGTAATTGGGTGCGAGATTCGGAAGGTATCATAGATAATCGTATAAAGAAGAGGTATTTCACGGGCATGGAGCTTATCAAGCATCTCAAAATCTTCATTTTTAAGAGCAAGTGAAATCAACTTCAGACGTAAATCATCTTCTCTTCCCAAGCGGCAATCTAAATAATCGGTGCGTTCTCGAAAATCGAACTTTATACTTGTTCCGGCGCAGAAACCGACACAGTCTCCCGATACATCATTTTTTATTAACCATATATATTCTTTTTCCAAAAGATATTTAAGAAAAGGATAGTTTCCGGCTTCTAAGGCATAATCAATGGCGGTTTTATCAAATTCATCGGGTTTCAGAATGGGCTTACTTTCTAAATTTATATAGGATTCCCATTCGGCAGGGTCCTTGGAATAGGCGATGGAGTAGTTTGACTTTCTTGTTGATGCAGGGACAAGAGCGGTGCCGGCACTGAGAATATTCTCAATGGAAACACCAAGCAGTTCTGAAAAAATGGGAAGGTCTTCTATCTGGACCCCCTTTTTTCCTTTTTTAATTTGGCAGATGCGGTTTTGCATATTCTGGATATCATCCGGATTAGCTGCTCCATCGCGTAAGGTAAGATAGGCGATGCTGAACTGACGGTCATTTTTGTACTTGCTGTTTTTAATCAAGGCGGCCAAATAGCTGCCGATTTTTGTATTGTCTGTCTTAAACATAATTCATCTCTCCTTTGCTCTAAGCATAAAGGAATGCTTCTAAAAAAAATATAATCAATTTGCATATGCATTTTGCATATATAAATTATATACTGAAAAAGTATATGCGTAAAGCATATACTACGCTTGATGAAACAGATGAATAACATTGTATTGTTTAAGACAGAAGATGGAACTGGAACATAAGTTTAATGCTGAAGGAATGGAAATTCAGAAATTAATTAAAGGAAAGAAATCAAGCACCATTAAACATAGATATTTGAATTACAAGAAATGATAATGAGGGAATGGGTACAGGTTGATACATAAAAAGACGAGGAATGCGTGACTTGATAGCAACTACTGGATGCAAGGCCCTTTTACAAAAGGAATTGAGGAAAAAGAAATATTGCTAAATCTGGATTACTAGGAAGAAGTCAGAGATACATATTTAGCTAAGAAAAATATGTATCTATATAGACAGGATGTGAAAAAAGTCGAATTTTGTCGAAAGAAAACGATTGAAATAATATAATATTGGGCAGATAATGTTATTAGAGAAAAAGGGACCAATAGTTTGAAATGCAAGGGAATGGAGAGAGAATGGTTGGTGTAGCGTTATTTAAGAGGTCAACCTTTCATGATTTTTCAACAGACAGAATGTATGCTGTCATGCAACAAGTTTAGGTATTCACATTTATCAAGGGAGGTATCACAAAATGAAATTGACATGGTTAAAAGATGAATTCATATGTAAAGAGTTATATGCTCCATTTAAAATAGATAAAGATATAGATTATCAAAATGATCTAAAAAAGAAATACGAAAAGGTAATGGTACAAGCCCAAAAAGCTAAGGCCGATGATGAAAGCTTGAGCATTATAGATGACTTTAGCACAAAAATATTAAAATCTTTAGAGTTGTATTACAAGGCTGATATAGCAGAAAGCAACAATATTATACTTGAATTAGTAAAAGATATAGGAGATAACCCATTTGCAGTAAATTCAGTTATGAATAGTGATGCTTTTCCTGGAATTAAGACAAATGAGTTACAATTTTTCCGATGCAGATTAGGAACTCCCAATATGGCATTTACAGCGAAGGATATGCTTCACTTACCTGCTTCGATGAGGTCTAAAGCGGGAAATTACAGATTTAGCATTGCGGGGAATCCTAGTATGTATTTGTCCAATTCTTCATATGGATGTTGGATAGAAATGGAATGTCCAGCAGAAATAGATTTTAATGTTTCACCCATATTATTAGAAGGGAATCAGCGAATTTTCAATTTAGCCATCTCTATAAGAGATTTTAGGTGTTTGAATGAATTTGAAAAAGAGAGAGTACACTGTTGGTTAAAATTGTATCTTCTTACGATTGCAACTAACTATGTAATCAAAGAAGAGAATAGAACGTTTAAGTCAGAATATATTATTTCACAATCGTTAATGATGGCATGTAAAAAGATGAAGTACGATGGAATAGCTTATTATTCACGCAGAGTAGATAACGAAGTGTTTGCTCTATGTGCTATCAATTTAGCACTGTTCGTTGATTATGATGGCGAATATTCAGGAATGATTAAGCATATGAAAATTGATGATGCTTTTAATTATTTTTTATACAAGCAATTAAATAATAGTTTGAAATATAAGGACTACGAATTAAGATCGACTTATACTGCATATAGTACTCAAATAGGAAGTTTTGAACGTCAGTATCCATACAGAGAAACGGATTTTTACAATTTTGACAAGTTTCTGTTTACAACATGGAGAGAAAAGCCCGATGATAAAGGTAAAGATAAAATTCCTTGGGGAGTTGAGATTTAGTTATTTTCGGCCCTAAAGTTAAGATTTTTATAAATGTCTATTAAGCACTTCTTGATAAAAACAGTGAGGTTACCCAATATAAATAAGGGATGGGTAACATATAAAAAGGATTGCTTATAGTAATTCAAAGGAGAAGATAATAATTGAGACAGACAGTATTGAAATTATATTCAGAAAGGGTGAAATTATATGAGTTCTAGAGTTACTAAAAATGAACATGTGATTGATTTAGATACACGATCATTGATATCAGTGAGATATAAAAGAATTACAAAAGCGGTGAATCAGACATTTTGGAATAGTATAAGTGATACGGCACATAGTTTTTATGTAGGATCATATGGAAGAGGAACAGCAATCAATACAAGTGATTTGGATGTGTTAATTGAATTACCAGATGCCGAATATAATCACTTTTCGGATATATATGGAAATGGACCATCAAGACTTTTACAGTCTGTTAAAAATGCAATATTAGACACATATCCTAGAACAGATATTAGGGGAGATGGACAAGTTGTTGTTATAAAGTTTTCGGATGGTATGAAATTTGAAATATTACCAGCTTTTAA
>JABLTO010017849.1_pt1 | contig 21307 bp, 17 predicted proteins | sample 7160091 | NCBI WGS metagenome assembly JABLTO01 (sample SAMN14651225, study PRJNA627086) | human gut metagenome | isolation source: feces | host: Homo sapiens
AATTTCGGCTTCTGACAGGTGCTCTCCACAATCCAGGTACCGCTGTTGTCCGGTTCGTTGGTGTTGCGGATATTGATCGGGATACCTTCGCTTCTGACCGGGAAAATTGCCTCTTCATGCAGCACGGACGCGCCCATATAGGAAAGCTCGCGCAGTTCTCTGTAAGTGATCGTCTCGATCTTTTCCGGGTTCGGGATGATATTCGGGTCTGCGATCAGAAAGCCGGATACGTCCGTCCAGTTTTCGTAAACATCCGCATGAACCGCCTTTGCAACGATCGAACCGGTGATATCGGAGCCGCCTCTGGAGAAAGTGCGGATGCTTCCGTCCGGATTTGCGCCATAAAAGCCCGGCACAACCGCGTTTTCCATGTTCTGAAGGCGTTCGCCCAGCACTTCGTTGGTCTTTACTGCATCGAATTCGCCATTTTCCTTAAAAAATACGACCTGTGCCGCATCGACAAATTCATATCCCAAATAAGCCGCCATTACGATACCGTTTAAATACTCTCCGCGGGATGCCGCATAATCCTTTCCGGCATGAGCGCGGAAGTTTTTTTCGATAACAGCAAACTCGTCTGCCAGAGACAACGTCAGGGACAGACCGTCAATGATCTCCTGATAGCGTTCCTCGATCTGGTGCAGGTTTTCAGAAAAATCTTCGTCCTGCTCCGCCAGCGCGTAACAGCCATACAGCATATCCGTTACCTTTGTGTCCTTACGGAACCGTTTGCCCGGTGCGCTCGGTACAACGTATCTTCTGGATGCTTCTGCATGGACGATTTCCGCGACCTTTTTAAACTGCTGTGCGCTCGCAAGGGAACTGCCCCCGAATTTTACTACTTTTCTCATGGTCTCTGTATTCTCCTGTCTTTTTTCAGTCCTTGATTCTGATCTTTTTCACAAATCCGAAGATCTGCTCCCGGCATTTCTCAAACTCTGCTTCCTGCATGGATTCTGTCACAAAAGCGAATTCCTCCAAAGCGCTGTCCAAAACGACCGGCACTACGTCTCCGAATACCTTTTCGACATCCGCCCGGGCTTTCTTTGACACCCGGACAAAGAAGCGTCCCTCCTGACTGTCAAAGTCGGCGACTTTTGCCTCGCCCTCTTCCCACAGGCATCCGACTGTTTTCTGTAGATGTCTCGCGCATTCCACCACATCGGCGACTACCGCGCTCGCAGTCGGCAGCTTTCCGGCACCGCGTCCGTAAAACATCGTATCGCCCAGCGTATTGCCGCATACCGCCACGGCGTTGAACACATCGTTGACACCGGCAAGGGCATTTTCTTTTTTCAGAAGGTACGGCGCGACGGATATCTGATAGCCATCCTCCGTCTCCCGGCTGACCGCCAGAAGCTTGATTGTCGCATCCAGCTTCTTTGCATAGGCAAAATCTGTCGGATCGATTCCGGTGATGCCCTCCGTATGGATTTTGTGGAAATCAACGGTCTTTCCCGCTACGAGGGAGGTCAGAATCGCAATTTTGCGGCACGCATCGTAGCCTTCCACGTCTGCTTCCGGATTGCGCTCCGCATAGCCCAGTGCCTGCGCCTGACCAAGGGCTTCTTCAAACAACATGCCCTCCTGTTCCATCTTTGTTAAAATATAATTCGTCGTTCCATTTAAAATACCGGAAACTTCCACAATCCGCTCCGCCGTCAGGCAGGTGTTGATCGGACGAATGATCGGAATACCGCCGCCTACGCTCGCTTCGAAAAAGTAATTGCAGCCATTCTCCCGCGCCAGCCGAAGAAGCTCTGCGCCGTGATTTGCAACCAGCTCCTTATTCGAAGTGCATACGCTCTTTCCGGCTTCCAATGCACGCTTGGAAAACGTGTATGCCGGTTCGTTTCCGCCCATCGTCTCGCAGATAATCGAAATCTCCGGATCCTGTAAAATAACTTCTATATCATGTACGACTTTTGTCTCATTGGGATCTCCGGGAAAATCCCTCAGATCCAGAATATATTTCACTTCAATCGGATTACCGGCACGCTTTGCAATCAGCTCCTGATTACAGGAAAGCACCTCAGCCACGCCGCTTCCCACTGTACCATATCCTAATATCGCTGCTTTTACCATGCTTTGCTGTTCTCCGTTTTTTATTCTTTCGCCAGAATCTTTACCCTTTGCACGCCTGTCCGCTTCTCCATCGCATCCAGCATTTCCGAAATGTCCTTTGTCGTCTGAAGAACCTGCACGCTGATACTCAGCGCCGCAACGCCATTGATCGGAATACTTTGATGAATCGTCAGAATATTTGCACCAAACTGTGCAATGACCTGAAGCACATCCGACAGAAGTCCCGGTTCGTCCTCGATCTGCATCGAAAGCGTTACAGTTTTTCCCTGGGTACTGTCGTGGAACGGAAAAATATCATCCTTATATTTGTAAAAAGAGCTTCTGCTGATACCAACCGCATCTACCGCGTCCTGAATGGTGGGCAGCTTTCCTGACTCCAACAGCCGTTTCGCTTCCACAACCTTCAATAATACTTCCGGTACCGCTTTTTTTGTCACCACAAAATATTTGGTAGGCTCTGTCATAATATCGCCCCCTTTATGTTCTTATGTCGCACACACTTGTGCGCCATTGAGGGATATTCTAACATAGCCTACCAAATTACGCAAGAACTATTTTTATCCGATCCTCGCCCGCTTGCGCTGTCGCTTGCCTGTCTGGAAACGATATGCGCCTACGACGTCGTAATAATAAACCGCCGCATACATCACAGCGCCCATAATAAACGCCATCAAAACGTCGAACATCGAATGCTGTTTGATAAACATCGTGGATAAAATGATCGAAACACAGAGAATCAGGGAGCCTCTGCGCACCCACTTTTTGCCGGAGAGCGTTTCATTGTTCATCACCGCGAAATGCGCTCCGAGGGAATTATATACATGAATACTTGGGAACAGGTTGGTCGGCGTATCCGTCTGCCAAAGCTGACTCACCAGAACCGTAAATACATTGTGGCGCGGCATGGTGTGAAGCCGCAGATGCTGAATATTCGGAATAAACGTCGAAATCACCAAAAAAATCAGCATTCCCGTGCACAGAAACACTGCACATCTGTCATAGTTGCGCCGATCCTTGAAAAAAAGATACCCGAGCACAGCTGGTACATAAGCAAACCAGAGCAGGTAAGGCACGACAAAATATTCACAGAACGGTATATAATCATCAATGTTCATATGCACTACCATATACTGCACATTGGTGCGGTGCTCCAGCAAATAAAACCACAGAACGTAGATCACACCGAAGATTGCCAACGGTATGATATGCTTATACTTCTCATAATAGCGTTTCATTGCTCTCCTCTTTCGCTGCCGGGCAGCGATTCCATCCTCACGAAAAACAGCGTTTCTTCTATTTTTATACGTTCTATACAATCGTTATACGATAAACCGAATCTTCTGTTTTTCTACTGTCAGTTCAATTCTGTCGAGCTTTCCCGGGATCTCTCCGTCTGTCTGCACCCAGCAGGGCGTCGACGTACGAATTTCAATCCGGGAGGCACGATACTGATCCACGCCTTTAAATCCTCCGTGCTTTCCCTTCAATGCAAAAGGGATAATGATCGGGAATTTCCATCTCGGCACGTTATTGACCACGCACAGGTCGAGCAGCCCGTCCTGATCGTCTGCCTTCGGACAAAAGCAAAAGCCGCCGCCCTCGTAGCGGTGAATCATTCCCGCCGCAAATAAAAGCTTTCCTGCTTTGATGATCTCCCGGCCGTCCAGGCGAATCGACGCCCTGCAATACTGCAGCGTCAGCATCTGCTTCAAGCCGATCCCAAGATACGTCAGCTTACCGAGCCCGAGTTTGTTTAACGCGTCCTTCATCGGGGAATCGAGCGCCTCCTGACAAACCGCTGCATCATATCCTATGCCGCAGCTGACCAGAAAATGCCTTTTTTGCGTTTTTCCATCAGCATTCCATGTGACGCATCCAAGATCCATCCGATGCTCTGTGCCGCCATCCAGCAGCTTTTTCATCAGAGGCCTGATGTCGTGCCCAATCTTAAGATCCCGCGCCAGATCGTTACTCGAACCGGTCGGGATATAACCGAGCCGAACCTGTTCGAAATGCTGCATCCCCTGTATGGCTTCATTGAGCGTTCCGTCTCCGCCGAGCACAATTAAAAACCGTTCCGCTCCTTCGGAAACATTCGTCAGCTGTTTTGCCAGCTGCCTGACATCGCCGCGCTTTTCCGAAAAATAAACCTCATAAGGAATGCTGCGCTCCTGCAAAACTGCTTCCGCCTGTTTCCAGAGCCCATAGCCCTCTCCTGAGTGGGCTGCAGGATTTACAATAAACAATAATGGAAGCCTGCCGTCCCCATATTCACATTCACAGTACATTTAGAACCCTTATCCTTTGTTTTTCCTAACCTTATCTTTACTAAGTCTGTATTTTATCCACAAATATTTCCAAAGTCAATACAGGGCAAAAAGAATTCGCAAAAAATTAAGGAAAAGATAAAAAAGGATGTGCCTTGGCACATCCTTGCGGAGCGTTTTTATCGTATGGAAACAAAGTTTCCTATACGATAACAAAACCGCCGGGGCTTTCGAAAAAGCCGCCGGCGGTCTGTATCGGCTGCAAGCTGCAGCGTCGGATTATTTTACTGTGATTGCTGTGATGTGGGGATTTACGCCCTCATACCAGTACAGGAAGCCTTCTGCATCGATGGTGTCACCGATCTGCAGATTTTTAACAGCCTTGTAAACATCGCTGTCCTTGTCACACAGATAAGACTCAACCAGGAAGGTGTAGGTTTCGCCGTTGCTGGAAACGTTGAAGTACAGGTCGTCGCCCTCAGAACCGGAGCCGTCCCAGTTGTACAGATAGGGAACATCGTTGCCGTCTGCATCCTGACCAGCCGCTTCTACAGTCAGATCCGTAAAGGTAACATGCTGGTTCTGATGATCGATCAGCTCGTCTGTGCCAAGCAGGTCAGTAACATCAACTGCAGGAGCGATATATTCGTCTGCGCCCTCTACGAACTCAAAGGTTGCATCCATCAGCTCAACTTCGCCGGACCACTCGGATTTGTAACCGGTTACGCGGATTTTTACGCCGGGAACGAGCTTTTCATAATCTTCTTCGGAACAAGCCATGTCATACAGGAAGTATGCGCCGTCCTTGTCCTGTGTATAAACAGTAGCCTTGTCTTCCCACCAGGACTGTTTTGCCTGAACGTAGCTCTCGATGGTCACTTCGCTGTCCAGATCTGCTGCAACATAATCTGCATAGGATAAAACATCGCCTGCTGCTTCTTCTGCTGCAGTGCTTTCTTCTGTGCTCTCAGTTGCGGTCTCTTCTGCTGCAGTGCTCTCAGCTGCTGTCTCTGTGGTTTCTGCTGCCTGTCCGCAGCCAACCATTGCTGCAGTCATGGAAACGGTCAGAACCATTGCCAGTAATTTTTTCATCTTTCTTCTCCTTTGTCTCCAGGACGTTTCCCGTCCCATGGAAAACCATTTTTGCTCAAACACTCTTATTATAGCCGAAATGTCCGGAAAATCAATCCCCTCTTTTGCTTTTTTCCAATTGCTGCCAGACCACATACAAAAGAATCAATACCCAGGCAGCGCCAAGCACACTGAGCAATACGACGGAGGTCGTCGGAAGCGGTCCCAGATCCTGTTTGCCCGCCGCGCTCTGCAGCGTATCATTCAAGTGATACAGCGCAGTCACGTCATCGAAGAGCTTATCCATGTATGCCTCGTCCACGGTTTCTTTTCGACGTACAGATTTTGCCGTTTTTTCAATCAGCTGTCCTGCCGCATCCCGCAGGGAAGCCGAGCCGGAAAAGACGGGCGTTGTAAACGTATCCTGCGTATGATTTAACAAAAGCTTCGCCGCTTCGATTTTTACTTTGTAATGGGTGTCCGTGTCCTCACCCTCCCGCGCAAGATAATCCTGATATTCGGCGGACTCCTGCGCCTTGGACGTGACCGGCACATAGCCTTCTGTCTCAGAATAGGAAATCTGCACGTCGCTGGTCAGAAGGTACTGGGTAAACAGCCAGGACGCCAACACCTCCTGCGGATCTTCCTTATAAAAAACACAAACCGAGGGTCCCTGCGAAATCATCTGCATATTTTCCGGGTCATACTGTGGAACAGGACGCACCGCCACCTCAAAGGACTGCTTTGCCTCGTCGCTGATATCCGACAGCGGCGCATCGGGGCCCATCCAGGTCGCGCCTGCGGTGGAATCCACGGCGAATACACACTGACCGGCATTTAAAAAATTCGCCGGATAGCTCGAAATCTTAAACGTTGAAAATGCACCGGAACGGACATGATCCGCAATCGTAAACAGAATGTCCTTTGTCGTATCGTTGAAAATCTCGACCTCGCCGGACTGCGTGGAATATCCGGCATTTTTCTGACGCAGCATCTGAATCATCATATTGTCGGTGGATTTGTAGATAAACGGGATCATAACGTCGCCCCCATTTAACACATACTTTCCATCCGCGCCCTTTTTCGCAGCTGCCTCAGAGACTTCCCAGATAAAATCCCAGGTCAGCACGTCAGGAACCGTATAGCCCAGCTGTTCCACATAATCCTGGTTGATATAGCAGGCTTCTGTCGAACGCATGTAGGGAAGCGCGTAATAATGTCCGTTTAAGGAACATTCCTTCAAAAACTGCGGAATTACTTCCTCCTGCGTCGGGGAATCGAATTCCAGATTGCTTCCGCCAAGTCCATAGGCGGGATCTGCCATCAGCTCATCCAGAGGTACGACTACCTGACTGCCGGTTAAATACGTTGCAATATGATCCGGGTAGGTGATGCAGACATTCGGCGTCGTCTGCGTCGCAATATTCGTAATAACGTCGTTGTAAATTTTTCCGTAATCCGTGTACAGCTTCAGATTGACCGTAATATTCGGGTAGAGTGCCTCAAAATTCGCGATCGTTTTTTTGTAAATATCCGTCTGACGGATGTTCGTGTCATTTTTTGCCCAGAACGTGATCTCATACTGCTTTGTCGTGTCGAAGCTTTCCGGCACTTCAAACGCAGCCCTTTCCTTCGAGCCGTGACATCCGGTCAGCCCTGCTGCAGCCCCGGTCAGACAGACGAACGCCATCGCACAGGACAGCATCTTTTTCCAGAATGGTCTCATCCTTTTACCCCTCCCTGCGATACGCCCGCCATAATCTTTTTGCGGAACACCAAAAACAGCACGATCAGCGGAACCGAAATCACGACCACCGCCGCCATCATGGCAGGGATATTTTCTCTGCCGAAGCCGTTTTCCCGGATCTCCTGAATGCCGTTGGAAACCAGATAATATGCCGGATCGTCCGTCACCAGGCGCGGCCAGAGATAGGAGTTCCAGCACTCGATAACCTTTAAGATCCCGACGGTAACAAGGGTTGGGCGGCAGATCGGCAGCATCACCTTCCAGAGATATTTCAAATCAGAGGTTCCGTCCACCTTTGCCGCGCGGTACAGCTCGTCTGGAACCTGTTCAAAGTTTTCTTTCAATAAATAAATGTAAAATACCGAGGTCACGGACGGCAGTACCAATCCGGCAAAGCTGTTGCGCATACCCCACTGTGTGATCGTCGCGTAGTTGGTGATCATGACCAGCTCCGCCGGAATCATCATCAGGGACAGAAAAAATGTGAACACCAGATTTTTTCCCGGAAAGGAAAGGCGTGCAAACGCATATGCCGCGAGCGTGATCACGACCATCATCAGCGCCGTCGTCACAACCGTGAAAATCAGCGTATTGAGCAGGTATTTGCCCAGCGGTACAGAGGTAAACGCATCTGCGTAGTTCTGCAGCGTCGGCGAAAGCGTAAACAGCTTCGGGATATGCTCTGCGTTATAGGAACCGTAGCTTTTTACGGAGGTTAAAAGCATCCAGTAAAACGGAAACAGCACCACGAGCGCCCAGAACGTCAGAAAAATATAGGTTCCTGTCTTGCCAGCTCTGGCTTTTTTCCGGTCCCGTTCTTCGGTTTGTCCATAATCCAATTCTTTGTCCATAACGGTCTGCCTTTCAGTAATGCACATGTTTTTTGCTTACGAGAAGATTGATACAGGTAATCGTCAAAACGATCACAAACAGAAGGATTGCCGCCGCGGAAGCATAGGACGGGAAGCCACCGCTGTCCCCGTAAAGCATGTCGTAAACATAGCCGACAATCGTATTCATCCCAGCCGCGTTCAAATCCGTTCCAAACAGCGCAACTGCGTCGCTGTAGGCTTTAAACGCGCCGATAAAGCCAGTGATAATCAGATAAAAAATCATCGGGGAAATCATCGGCACTGTGATCTTCCAGAAAATTCTCGTCTTCGAGGTTCCGTCCACCTTCGCCGCCTTGTAATAGTCGGGATTTACCGAAGCGAGGGCGCTCGTTAAGATCAGAATTTTAAAGGGCATAACGACCCAAATCGTGTAAAAGCACAGGACAAACATCTTCGCCCAGTAGGGACCGCTGATAAAATCGACCGGTCCTGCACCGAACCAGTGCAGCATCAGGTTGATTAAACCGTCCGTATATTCTGTTTTCTGGAACAGCACCATAAATACCATGCCAACCGCCAGCGTATTGGTCACATAGGGCAGGAAAAATACCGTCTGGTACAGGTCGCGCAGCGCTTTGATCGAGCTGAGTGCCAGGGAAATCAGCAGTGCAAAGCCTGTAGATAGGGGCACGGTGATGACAACCAGAAGGAATGTATTTTTGACCGCCTGTAAAAAATACGGGTCATGCAGGACATAGGAATAGTTGTAAAATCCGGTTCCGAAATAGGTCTGGGACGCAAAGTTATAGCCCTCCTCCATCGAATAAACAAACACGTCGATCAGCGGATAGACGAGGAAAAATCCCAGAAATAAAATGGCAGGCAGCAAATACAGCCATGCCCTGAGGGTTTGTTTTTTCATGGTCAGCTCCTTTTGCCTGCAGGCCGCTTTAACACAGTCTCAATCCGGCTGCCGTCTTTTGCATCAAACAAAAATACCTTATCTGTTTTCAGCGAGAAGAAAACTGCCTGTGTCATATCCTGATTTAACCTGGTCGAGCCGACAATCGCGCGGATGGATGCATTTTCCGCAGCCGGATGGGACGCGACAATGCTGATATCTCTGCCCAGCACCTCGATGCCCTTTAATGCACAGGAAAACGTTCCGTCCTCGTCCACAACAAAGCCCTCCGGACGGATACCGACCGTTACCTCCTGGTCAGGCAGATCGGCAAGCAGCACCGTCTCTTCCCCAATTTTTACCTGACCGTCTGTCACTTTTCCGGAAAAGACATTGATCGGCGGCGTGCCCAAAAATTTTGCCACAAACAGGTTTGCCGGCTGGTCATAGACCTCCTGCGGTTTGCCGATCTGCTGCAGGATTCCTTCTTTCATGACAACAATCAGGTCGGAAATACTCAGTGCCTCCTCCTGATCGTGCGTGACGAAGATCGTCGTGATTTTCGTCTCGCGCTGAATCCTGCGGATTTCTTCCCGGGTCTGCAGGCGCAGGCGCGCATCCAGATTCGACAGCGGCTCATCCAGTAAAAGCACGCGAGGCATTTTTACCAGCGCACGCGCGATGGCTACACGCTGCTGCTGACCGCCGGAAAGCTCCCTTGGCTTTCGATCCAGCAGTTCTTCCAGCGAAACCATCTTCGCTGCGTCCAGCACGCGCTTTTCCATCTCTTCTTTGGAAAGGCGATCTTTTCCCTTTAAATTCTCCAGCGGGAACATAATATTTTTCCGCACCGTCAGATGCGGGTATAGCGCGTAATTCTGAAATACCATGCCGACACCACGATGCTCCGGCTCCACGCCCGTCACATCCTCGCCGCCGAAGAAAATTTTGCCCGAGGTCGGCTTTTCCAGACCGCAAATTAGGTTTAACGTCGTGCTCTTACCGCAGCCCGACGGTCCTAACAGACCGATCAGCTGACCGTCCGGGATTGTAAAGTTAAATTCGTTGACCGCGATGACATCCCCCGGATGCTTGCGGTTTCGGTTCGGAAATTTCTTTGTCAGGTTCTGTAATTGGATCTCCATAATACCCTCTCTTTTGCTGTTGTCACCAGCGGCGGCAACGTTTTTTGACAGATCAACCTGTATTTGGGCAAAATCTGCCCATATAACCTGATTATAGCGAAAGGGAGCGTATTTCTCAAGACCTTTCCTTGGAAAGCTGCGAAGGGCAAAAACAATTCGGCGCCATACAGCTGTTTTCTGACAGCAGCTGTATGACGCCGAGATATTGTCGGCAGGCGCTGTTTTTATCGTATGGAAACTTCGTTTCCATACGATAAAAACGCTCCGCGAGGATGCGCACTCGGCGCAAGGGTAGATGGTTGCTGAAGCAACCGCGCCTCGGCGCGAGAATGTGCCAAGGCACATTCATTTTTAAAAATCAGGATTATGGAAGAAAACAACGGGAGGGACGCTTACTATGTTATTCCATAAAAAAGAAAAGGCTCTGGAGGGACAACAGGCGGGGACAAAACCGGAGAAGCCCAGGAAAGTGCGCTGGTCGGAAAGAAGAGAACCGTCAGAAGAGGGACTGGAAAGGTTTCAGGATTATCTGCAGACCTATTCCACGAACAAAGACCATCCGATAAAAATCCTGTGCAGTTTTTATAAAGGCAAGCAGAAGAAGCTGGTAGAAACAGGATTTTTCCTGATCCTGCAGCGCTCTCCGATCTGGATCATTCCGATTGCAACGAGCAACATCATCAATGCGGCGACGAATCCGGATGCAGGCTCCCTGGAGATCATCCTGCTGAATGTGATGGTTGCATTGCTCTTTATTATGCAGAACGCAGGAACGAACTATCTGGCAACGGTTGCATTTGCCAGCGTCAACAGAGGAATTGAAGGCTCTCTTCGAAATGCAATGGTCAGAAAGCTGCAGCAGCTCTCCATCATGTTCCACAAAGAAGTACAGTCAGGACGTCTGCAATCAAAGATCATGCGAGACGTGGAAAATGTTACGGAGCTTTTGAACCAGATTTTCAGAACCCTGTTTTTCTTTGTCCTGGATATTTCCGTGATCATTGTCATTACCCTGCGGAAAAGTCCGATGGTATTTCTGTTTTTCCTTGTGGTCGTACCCTTTGCAGTCCTGACAATGCGGACATTTAAAAAGCCTGTCCGGGAGAAAAACCAGGAATTTCGAAGCGAGATGGAAAACACGCAGGGTGCAGTTGCCGAAATGCTTGAAATGATTCCGGTGGCGCGGGCACATGGTCTGCAGGAAGTGGAAATCAGCAAGATGAATACCTACCTGAACCGGATCGTAGACCGCGGTTACAATCTGGATCTGATCAATGCGCTCTTCGGTGCAGTCAACTGGGTTGTATTCCAGTCCTTCCAGATGATCTGTCTTGCCTTTACAGCGTATCTGGCAGTCAAAGGCAAAATTTCAGTTGGTGAGGTTGTTCTGTATCAGACCTACTTCACCTCTCTGGTGGGACAGATTTCGACGCTGATCAATATTTATCCGCAGATCAGCAAGGGTTTGGAGTCTGTCAAGTCCATCGGCGACATCATGGGCAACAGCCATGTGGAGGAAAATAATTCCATTGTGCCGCTGGGGGAATTAAAGGGCGCAGTAAAATTTGTCAATGTGGATTTTAAATATCCTGGCAGCGATAAAAATACGCTGAGCGATTTCACTCTGGATGTAAAGCCTGGGGAGAGCATTGCGCTGGTGGGAGAATCGGGTGCCGGAAAATCTACGGTTCTGAACCTGCTGATCGGCTTTATCCCTCCGGTCAGCGGAAAGATCCTGATCGACGGCATCAATATGGTCAATCTGGATATCAATGAATATCGTCATCAGATCGCAGTCGTGCCGCAAAATACAATCCTGTTTTCAGGGACGATTCTGGACAATATCGCTTACGGTCTGGAACATGTGACGGAAAAGGAAGTGATGGAGGTCATAAAGGATGTCGGACTGGAGGATATGATCGAAAAGCTTCCGGATGGCATCTATACGCAGCTGGGAGAACACGGGGATAAGCTTTCCGGCGGTCAGCGTCAGAGAATTTCCATCGCCAGGGCACTGATTCGTAAGCCGAAGATCATCGTATTCGATGAGGCCACGAGCGCGCTGGATTCTGCCTCCGAGAAAAAAGTTCAGGAAGCGACCAGTAACATGATGAAAAACTGTACGACCTTCCTGGTAGCACACAGACTTTCCACGATCCGCAATGCGGACAGGATCGTTGCGATGCGGGACGGTAAGATTGTCGAAGTCGGCAGCTACGACGAGCTGATGGAAAAGAAAGGATATTTCTACGAGCTGAAAGCACTGCAGTCCTGACGCTGCAGCGTAGCTCGCCGTGGGTGCGGTGCGCATCGACGGACGAAAAAGCGTATCGCAGGGGCGCTGAGCGCGCAGGATAGCGCGACTGGCTTGTGGAAAATTAAGGAGAAATATACGTTATGAAACAATTGAGCAAGGCAAACTGGATTCGGCTGGCGTGCTTCAGCGCCGGGGGGACTCTTCTCTTTTATCTGGTGCCGCTGATTTTGATGCAGCTGCCCGATCCGGCAAAAGGCAACGCCATGGTTATTTTGGTTATGTTCGTCAATCAGGTCTTTATGGGTGTCGTTGGCTGGCATTCAAACTACTTTGGCAAATGGGGCATCTATATTCCGATGGTGCTGATCGTCCTGTATGGGATTTCAGAGGTTCTCTTCTTTGGGGGAATCGGCTGGAATATGGAGATCAATTACCTTCAGACTGCCTATATCATCTATTTCTTAAAACGGATTATGAACAAGAGACAGCGGATGCAGGAACAAAAGAATCAGGTAAACTTCCCGAAGGGAATGGGGAGAAAACAATAGAATGTACGCTCTGCGAGCATTCTGTTGTCATGAATAATACAATGGACGGCGGATTATAAAAAACCGCCGTCCATTGTGATAATCTGCCCGGTTAAGTAAAGGGGCGATTCTGCAAGCTTTAACGCAAGCAGTCCGACTTCCTCAGGCTGTCCCAAGCGGTCTGCGGGGATCTCTTCGATCAGTGCCTGCAGTTCCTCTTCAGAAAAACAGCGGTTCATGTCGGTGTCGATGACGCCGCAGGCAATGGCGTTTACCGCAATATTACTGGGCGCAAGCTCCTTTGCCAGTGCGCGGGTCAGACTGTTGACTGCGCCTTTGGAGGCGGAGTAGGCGGTTTCCATGGAAGCGCCGACATTGCCCCAGACGGAGGAGATATTTAAAATCCGCCCGGAGTGGCGGTGCAGCATGAGTGGAACGGCGAGCTTACAGGTATAAAAGCAGGCGTCCAGATTGGTTGACATAACTCTGTGCCATTGGTCAGGGGACATGTCCGTTAAAAGTCCGATATGGGAAATTCCGGCATTGTTGACTAAAAGATTGAGACGGCGGATCGGGGCAAAAAGTTCCCTTACCGTTTCATAGTCGCCGAGGTCGCCGATAAAAGCGGCTGCCTGGATTGAATAAGCTTCGGAAAGGCTTTTACAGAGTGTTTCCAGCTTTTCCCGGTTCCGGCGGCAGGTTAAAATCAGGTCATAGCCTGCCTGCGCAAAGGTTTCGGCGATTGCTTTTCCGATACCACGGGACGCGCCGGTGATCAGCGCGATGGGGCGGGAGGAGCTTTCCGCCGGAAAAATAGGGGTAAGATCAGAGTACATAAAAAATCTCCATTCCGCAGGCGTTTTCTGACACCTGGCACTACTGTGATGTTACAGTTTACACGTAGCTTTCATGGCGCGAGGAAACTGTAATACTAGGATCAGCGTAGCACAGATTTCTTGCGTTGTCACTTGTGAAAACGCCGGATTTTGCGTATACTTTTGGAAAGGCAGGAGGCGCACAGGAAAACAGGTATGATTCCAATGGTGCAAGCGTTGTCTGCAGAATGGAGGAATTATGTACGATTTAATCATTATCGGTTCCGGTCCTGCGGGGCTCGGGGCGGCAATATATGGAAAACGGGCGGGATATTCCACGCTCGTGCTTGAAAAAAATCCCATGAGCGGCGGTCAGGTGTTAAATACCTGTGAGGTGGATAACTATCTGGGGCTTCCCGGTATCAACGGCTTTGACCTCGGCATGCAATTTCGGGAGCATGCGGACAGACTCGGTACGGAATTTGTGGAAGCGGATGTGACCGGAATCAAAAATTTGCCGGACTGCAAAAAGGTTCTGACGTCGGCTGGGGAGTTTACGGCAAAGGCGGTCATCATCGCAGCCGGTGCGGAGCACAAAAAGCTTGGCGTGCCCGGGGAAAAACGGCTGGCTGGCAGAGGTATTTCCTATTGTGCGACCTGTGACGGCGCTTTTTATAAGAAGAAAGTGACGGCAGTGATCGGCGGCGGGGATGTTGCTGTGGAGGATGCGATTTTCCTGGCGGGACTTTGTGAAAAGGTTTACCTGATCCACCGCAGGGACAGCCTGCGTGCGGCAAAGAGCCTGCAGGAAAAGCTGTTTACCCTGCCGAATGTGGAGCTGGTCTGGAACGCAGCTGTAGAGGAAATCACGGGAGAAGCGTTCGTGACCGGCGTGCAGCTTTTGGATACACAGACAAAAGAAGAGCGTTTTGTCGCGGCGGACGGAATCTTTATTGCGGTCGGGATTCAGCCGGTGTCCGAGAGCTTCAAGAGCCTTGTAAAAACGGACGAGGCAGGCTATATCTGTGCGGGAGAGGACTGCTGCACGAGCGTGCCGGGCATTTTTGCAGTCGGGGATGTGCGGACGAAAAAGCTGCGTCAGATCGTGACGGCGGTTGCAGACGGGGCAAATGCGGTCAACTCTGTGCAGGAATATTTCCAGACACGGTAAAAAAACAGCGTCCAAAGGGAAAACTGCTGGTCGCCGGAGCAGCTAAAGATGCTTTGGCTGTATGAAGTCATAAAAAATTCATAAATTTGTCACAGTATTTCCGTCAGATTGCGATCTGCAGGAATTGACAAAAATGACATGGAGTGCTATAGTATATTTCGAATTTAATAATTTTGTAACAAATGTAACAATTTTGAGAATCGGGAGTAATCCATGCATTATCATAAGATTAAAATGACAGCAGCGGCTATGGCGATGGCAGTATTAGTTACCGGAAACATGCCTGCTGCAGAACTAAATACAGCGACGGTATCCGCAAAGTCTGCGATATCAGCAGTCCTGCCGGCAGCAGGCGTTGGTCTGGTATTAAATGACGGTGTTTCGGTATCGCAGATTCGTGAAGAAATTAAAAAGAGAAAAGAAGAAAAAGAGCCGGCAGAGCCGGTTGCATCCAGCGACACCAAGGCATCTGTAACACAGACAGTCGCAGAATCTGCGACAGAGGCAGAGGCTGCAGTGGAGGCAGAAAGCACAGCTGAGACGGAGATTATCGAAGCGGTAGAGCCGGTATTAAAAGAGCCTGAGACGAAGATCTCCGATGAAGAGCGTGAAAAGGAACAGGACGTTCTGATCATCGCGCAGGTCAACGATTATGTAAATATCCGCAGCACCGCCAGCACGGATGGCGAAATTGTCGGTAAGCTGTATAACAATTCTGTCGGCACGCTGGTTGCAAAGGACGGCGACTGGTATCAGGTAAAATCCGGCAGCGTAGAAGGCTATGTGAAGGCGGAGTATTTCAAGACCGGAGACGAGGCGGAAAAGATCGCAGATGAAGTCGGTCAGAAGATGGCGACTGTCAACACCGAGACCCTGAAGGTCAGAAGCGAAGCGAGTCTGGAAGCGAGCGTTATTGGTCTGGTTCCCGGAGGCGAAGAGCTTTCCGTTCTGGATGAAGAAAACGGTTTCGTCAAAGTCAGCATTGAGGAAGGTGATGGCTGGGTTTCCGAGGATTATGTCGTGGTTGCAACAGAGTATGTGACCGCAGAATCCATCGAAGAAGAGAAAGCCCGAATCGCCGAAGAAGAAAAGGCAAGAGAAGACGCAAAGAAAGCCGCGCAGGCAGCGGAAGAGCGCATGAAAGCGAAGGAAAAAGCAAAGGAAGAGAAGAATGCCGAGATAACGGATAAGAGTACTTCTTCCGAATCCACTGCTTCTCAGCAGGTGACTGTTTCATCTTCTGGTTCCGGCTTGGGACAGTCCGTTGCAAACTATGCGGTACAGTTTGTCGGTAATCCCTATGTATACGGTGGGACAAGTTTGACAAACGGTGCGGACTGCTCCGGTTTTGTTATGAGCGTTTATAAGAATTTCGGCGTATCCCTGCCGCATTCCTCCACTTCCGATCGTTATGTCGGTTATAACGTAGGAAGTCTGGCAAACGCGCAGCCCGGTGATTTGGTTTGCTATTCCGGACATGTTGCGATTTATATCGGTAACGGACAGATCGTCCATGCCAGCACGGAAGCAACCGGTATCAAGATTTCGAACGCAAGCTATAGAACACCTGTGGCGGTCAGACGTATTTTCTAAGACGGCTGCAGCAAATACGCAAAATAAAATAAGAAACAGATAAACCGCTGTGCAGGAATGTACAGCGGTTTTCTCATCGTATTGGAAACTTCGTTTCCATACGATAATAAACGCTCCGCGAGGATGCGCACTCGGCGCAGTGGTAGATGGTTGCTGAAGCAACCGCGCCTCGGCGCGAGAATGTGCCAAGGCACATTCTTTTTCACAGGGAGAAAGCGAAAATCTGTCCATTGTTTCAAAACACGGAAATTGTCTGATATTGATAAAAAGCAGCAATGGAATTTCAGGAGCCGGATTTGTTAAAATGCACAAGAAGAAACAAAAATGTGCGAAATAACAAAAATGAAAACTCACATAGTTATCCACATCGAAAAAAGGTGAAAAATGCGGGAAATTAAGTTATACACTATTTTATCCACATTATCCACAGACGAAAAAACCGAATCCTGTGGAATACGGAATGTCCAAAACAAACAGTTGTTTTGTGAAGTTATCACAGCAATCCAGTTTTAGGAGGCAGTCTGAAAAGAAATATAATTGTCAGAAAAAAAAGACAATTGTTTAAAATGCTCAGAAAATATTGCCTGGGACGAGGACTTATGGTATAATCTGAATAAGGATAGAGAAAGAAAGCTCTTGCAATATCCTAATTATGGACCAGAAGGGATGATGATTTTATGAAGATGATTATCAGCGGAAAGAACATTGACGTTACACCCGGTCTGCGCAGTGCAGTAGAAGCAAAGCTCGGTAAGCTGGAGCGGTATTTTACAGCGGATACGGAAATCTATGTAACATTAAGTGTGGAAAAGGACAGACAGAAAATTGAAGTGACCATCCCGATGAAAGGAAACATTATCCGGTCGGAGCAGACCAGCAGCGATATGTATGTATCGATCGATCTGGTAGAGGAAATTATCGAGAGACAGCTCAGAAGATACAAGACGAAGCTGATCGCACAGCAGCAGGCGGCTGCAAGCTTCCAGCCTGATTACCTGGAAGCGGATGAAGAAGAGGAGGAAGAGGTTAAAATCGTCAGAACCAAGAAGTTCGATATCAAACCGATGTATCCGGAGGATGCCTGCGTACAGATGGAGCTTTTAGGACACAGCTTTTATGTATTCTGCAATGCAGAGACGGATCAGGTAAATGTTGTTTACAGAAGAAAAGGCAATACCTACGGGCTGATTGAGCCGGAAGTATAAATCTGGACAAAGCCATTGACAAATTTGAATCAGCAAACCAAAATCGGGCGGGAGCGAAAGCTTTCGCCCGATTTTGCAGTGCGCTTTACGGCGATGTACGTTATGCTGCAAGGCGCACTGCGCAGCACTTCTGCAGTTGCCCGCCATCCTGTATTATGCTAAGATGTAACAGACACGAAAAAAGAAGGAGAAAGAACATGGCTGTTGTTTTGCTCGCTGCTTTTTTGATGATCGCCTGCCTGCTGGCGCTCAGATTTGAAAAGCAGCTGACGGCTGTCCTGCCGTTGGCAACCTGCATTCTGATTTTAATATTATATGTGCTCGCATTTTTCCGGCGGCTGTCCTGGATCGATTATTTCAGCACAGCGATTGTGGTGGGAGCAGTTTTGAGAGTTCTGTTTTTATCCGGAGAAAAGAAGAAAAAGCTGTTTGCACAGCTGCGGGAGCTGTTCTTTGCGCCGTCTGCGATTGCTGCCATGGTGTTGCTGACCGGTGCAGTGCTTCTGACCGGAAATAAAATTGCAACGTGGTGGGATGACTTGAATTTCTGGGCAACGGACGTCAAGGCATTGTATGCGCTGGATGGCTTTGCAGCGAAATATACGAATGCAGCTTCGGAGTTTGGCGATTACCCGCCGGGAATCCAGCTGCTCAAATGGTGGTTTGTTCATTTAAAGCCGGACGGCTTTTCTGAGGGGCTGATGTTTGCCGGATACTATTTCGGCGTGTTTGTTTTTCTGACGCCACTGCTTAGCAGGCTGGACGAAGCGCTGCAGACTGACAGACGGACGGTGAAGCAGCTTTTCTGGACCGTTGTGCTTGTGGTCTGCCTGGCAGCGTTTCCGAGTATGACAGAGACGTTTTACCTCGGAGGAATGTGCGCCGACCTGGTGATGGCGATGATCTACGGTGTGATACTGATGAGCTGTCTCGAAGATCGGGCTGTGCTTGGTGCAGACACTGCCGCCGCAGACACCGCTACCGTAGACATTGCTGATGCAGCTTCCCGTTCCCGCGCCTTCTCCAACCTGCGGATCGCCCTGTATCTCGGCGTTCTGGTGCTCGTAAAGTCCGTTGGATTTTTGTGGGCGGCGTTCGCCCTCGTCTTTGTCTGGTTCTGGCGGCTGCATGGCGCAGCGGACAAAAAGAAAGAAATACGGCAGCTGCTTTGCATCACAGCACTTCCAGCCGTCAGTGGAGGAAGTTGGATGCTGTTTTGTCTGCTCATGAAGCGGGTGGCAAAACTGACCGGGGCGGCGGTTTCGATGGCGTCGGGCAACCTGCCGATCCTGCTTGAAGGAACGGTACAGAAGTTGTTGCATGCGTATGCAGAAGCATTTGCAGCACGGGCGCTGCATCGGGATGGATTTTCCTGGATCGGTGTATCGGCGCTTGCCCTGTTTGTGATTTTTCTGATCGGAATCGCATGGCTGTACCGCAGGAAGCTTCTGACCAAAACGGAGCGGAATTTCCTGTTTGTGTATGTGCCGCTGACGGGAATTGTTTTTTACGGCATCAACCTTGTGAGTCATCTGACGATTTTTGCGACGGAAACCCAGTATCTGGAAGCAACCGGGATGATTGCGTCGATCGAACGCTACAGTGCACCGTTTACAGTTGGAACGTTGTATCTGCTGTTCGGGATTTTTCTGGAACGCAGTCCGAGGCTGTGGGGAAAAATTTCGCCCTATGCAGCGCTGGCTGCAGCTGTATTGTTGTGTGCAAACTGGGGCGCTGTCTATGACGGGATGATCGGTTACCGGCAGCGCTTAGACGACGATTTGCAGGCACGGTCGAACATGATCACGGAAGCGTCGGAGGAATTTCTGGAAAAAATGTCCAAACAGGACGTGGGCAGTGGGATGCGGGTGCTGTATCTGAAAAATGTACAGGATGCGGCGCAGTGGGTCAGAAATACTTACATTTCGTTTGAGGCGTCTCCGGTGTCGGTGCTGTTTGGCGGAATCGGGGAAGACACCACATCCGGACAGGTGTGGGAGCTGGTGCAGGCTTCCCATGCGGGCTACTTATATGCAGATGAAACGGATGAAGCGTTAAAAGAGCTGTTTGCGCCTTATACAGAGGAATTTGCGTGGAAAACGTTGTATCGAATTCAAATGAACGATGGGACATTGACACTGGAAAGAGCGGAAGAAAGCCGACAGGGACAGCCATAAAAGGAATCAAACGGCGTTGGATAACACCAGAAGTAAGGGTATACAGAAATAGCGCAAGGAAAACATTGGAATGGAGAATACAATGGAGAAACGGATACCGGTCATTATACCGGCTTATGAACCGGATGAAAAAATGATCCGCCTGCTGCAGACGCTGCAGGAATCTGGAATCGAGAGAATCGTCGTGGTGGATGACGGAAGCGGAAACGAGTATCGGAACCTGTTTGAACAGGCAAAACAGCTCGGCGCAATTGTTTTGACTCATGCGGTGAACCTGGGGAAGGGGCGTGCATTAAAAACGGCTTTTAATGAAGTTTTAAACAGATACCCGGAGGCGATCGGAGCGATTACCGCGGATTCGGACGGACAACATACGCCCGCCTGCATTCAGAAATGTATGGAAGCGATGGAAAAAGAGCCGGAAAAGCTGATTTTGGGCTGCCGGAATTTCGATCAGGACAACGTCCCGGCAAAATCGGAATGGGGCAACAAAATCACACGTCAGGTGCTCAAATACCTTTGCGGCGTGGCGGTATCGGATACCCAGACCGGGCTGCGCGGCATTCCGGCTGCGTTTATGCGCCATCTGATGAACGTCAAGGGCGAGCGGTTCGAGTTTGAAACCTACATGCTTCTGGAGGCAGGAGAGCAAAAGGTCGGCATCCGCGAAGTGCCAATTGAAACGGTTTACTTAAACGATAACAAAGGCAGCCATTTCAACCCGCTGCTGGATTCAGCTCGGATTTATCTGGTATTTGCAAAATTTTTGTTTTCTTCCCTGTCATCGTGCATCATCGATCTGGTGCTGTTTGCGCTGTTTTGCAGCCTGACGAAAGAAAGAATGCCGGAGGCTGTCAGCTATATTGTGGTTTCGACCGTGCTTGCGCGCGTGGTGTCGGCGGGCTACAACTTTTTCCTGAATTACAGGGTTGTGTTTAAAAGCAGCGGCGCAATGTGGAAATCGGCGGTGCGCTATTTTGTGCTCGCAGTCGTGCAGATGTTGGCAAGCGCCGGACTGGTCAGCCTGCTGTATGGCGTTCTGGGTGGCTCGGAGGTGGCAGTTAAGATCCTGGTGGACGTATTCCTGTTCTTTATCAGCTTCCTGATCCAGCGGGAAATCGTGTACCGTTAAAGAACGCTGCTTTGCAGCTTTCCTCAAAAGCTTAAGTCTTTCTTAGGATTTGGACGAAACGATTGACGCTTTCTGAAAAAAATGGATATAATACTCTCAACAGGAAATGAGAAAACGGTTTCGGAGAAAACAGGGCAATGGAGTTTTCAGAAACCGGATTTACAGCCAGTCGTTACGCAAAACGGAGCTGCAGTTCGTTAGATGGATCGAACCACGCGGTGCTGAGCCAGCTACCCTGCATCCATTCCGCACTGTTGTAACGGCTAGTACATCGTTTTCGAAATAACTATACCACTCACTTGCCTGTGAATCCGATTGCACAGGTATAAAAGCCTCAGCGTAGCCCGCTACGCCTGCGTTTTTATACCTGCACACTCGAAT
>JABLTO010015976.1_pt1 | contig 21300 bp, 19 predicted proteins | sample 7160091 | NCBI WGS metagenome assembly JABLTO01 (sample SAMN14651225, study PRJNA627086) | human gut metagenome | isolation source: feces | host: Homo sapiens
ACTTACCAGTCTGAGAAGAGAAAAAACTGACGTACATGGCCCAGGCCACCCTCTCTTGCCCTTTGGGCAATTCACCTTGCGCCGCCAGTTTTTTCTGATTGGATTTTTTCCGTCCTCAAGAGGACGGAACTCTGCGAGGCTCTGGCATCATGCAACAAAACAAACTGTTTTTTCGACAGACTGTGGGAGCACGCTGTGCTCCCTTTGGTCTATTTCAGGAGGTGACAGGGTGAAGGATTTGCTGACCGCCGCCATCCGTCAGGCGGAGACGCTGGCGCCCGGCCCCTGGCGGGTCCACAACGGCTGTCTGGCCACCCCGGCGCCCTTTCGGCTGGCTAAGGAGCGGCAGACGTCAGCCGAGGTCTGCGCCCAGACGCTGGCGGCGAGCGTGGACTTGACAGGGACGTGGTTTTCCGAAGCGGTTCCGGCTGGCGGGTATCTGAACCTGGTGTTTGCGTCGGAGTGGTATGACGCTGCGGCGCGGGAACCTGCCCAGGTGGGGACGATGGCGACCAGTCCGGTGCCGCCCATCCCGGATTTTCCGGCGGAGATTTTTGCCGGCGACTGGCGCTGTCTCTGCCGCACGCAAAAGAAGCTGCCTGCCCCCCAACTGGCCGCTCGGCAGGACGCTGGGAACCCGGCGTGGCTGGTGCGCTACACGGCGGCGCGGCTGCAAAGACTGGCGGAACGGGGTGCCCCTGTGTCCCAGGTGTGGACGGAGGGGGAGCAGGCGCTGCTGCTGTTGGCGGCGGAGTTTGCCCAGCGGCAGGAGCGGGTCACGCCGGGGCAGCTGTTCCGCTATCTGGTGGAGCTTGCTCGGCAGGTGTGGCAGGTGCGCTGCTTTGCGGGCGGCGCGGCGGTGCGGTGCGCGTGGGTGCTGGCGGCAGGGTATGCGGAGCTGTCCCAGGCTTGATTTACAGAATATTCACCCAACAGGGTGGGCAGATGCTATAATGTTATAATCGGATGAAATATCATAGAAAAGAGGGATTCCATGGCCATCAAAGTACTTATCGTGGAAGATGACAGCAATATCGCCCAGCTCCTCCAGCTCTATCTGGAGAAGGAGGGCTTCGAGACGCAAGTGGCGGCAGACGGCGGCCAGGGGGTGACCCTGTTCCACAGCTTCGCGCCGGACTTGGTGCTGCTGGACATCATGCTCCCCGTGCTGGACGGCTGGGGCGTGTGCCGGAAGATCCGGGAGACGGACAAGACCCCCATCATCATGATGACCGCCAAGGGCGAGCTGGAAGACAAGGTGTCCGGCCTGGAGATGGGTGCGGACGACTATATCGTGAAGCCCTTCGAGATGAAGGAGGTCATGGCACGCATCCACGCTGTCCTCCGCCGGTACGGCGGCGACCAGGGCGGTCGGAAGAAGCTGACCTTCGACAAGCTGGTCATCAATATGGACTCCTACGAGCTGCTGGTGGACGGCAAGCGGGTGGACACGCCCCCCAAGGAGATGGAGCTGCTCTATCACCTGGCCGCCTCGCCCAACCGGGTGTTCACTCGGAACCAGCTGCTGGATGAGGTGTGGGGGTTTGACTACTTCGGGGATTCCCGGACGGTGGACGTACACATCAAGCGCCTGCGGGAGAAGCTGGAAGGGGTGTCCGACCAGTGGAGCATCAAGACCGTGTGGGGCGTAGGCTATAAATTTGAAGTGGCAGGCGAGTAATGTGAAACCAGCGAAAAACAATAGCCTCTTCCGGCGGCATTTTATCGTCACCGCCAGCATGATCCTGCTGGCCTTCACCATCCTGGGTGCGGGCTTCATGTATCTGAGCTACCGGTATACGGTGCAGGAGAAGAAGCAGGCGCTGGAGGAAGTGGGCGAATATGTGAGCAAGCTCACCAGTCAGATGGTGGACGGGGAGAGCCAGCTGAAGGACAAGGACTATCTGGCCTTTTTGAGCATCATCTCCGGGATCGCCGGGAACGATCTGGTGCTCTGTCAGCCGGATGGTACCATCCAGTATCTGTATGTCAGCGACAGCCAGATGGCCGAGGACCTGACCGGCAAGCGGGTGGACGACAAGACTCTGCAAAAGGTCATCCAGGACAAGCGCTACTCTGGCACTGACGACCTGGGGGTGTATGACAAGGCCAAATTCGTGGTGGGGATGCCGCTGTACTTATCGGACGGACATACTCTGGGCGGCGCGGTGTTCCTGACGTCGGATATGACCCGGCTGACCAGTCTGTGGCGGGATCAGGCCATGATCTACCTGGCTACCGCCGTGGTGGTGCTCTGCTTTGCCTTCCTGTCCTGCACCTTTGCCGGGTTCCAGCAGCTGAAACCGTTGAAAGAGATGGCGGACATCGTGCGGCGGTTTGGCATGGGCGAGTACGACCTGCGCATTGGCGACCGGGGTCGCCACGACGAGCTGGATGAGCTGGCCAACGCCTTCGACTCCATGGCGGACTCCATCGCGGAGACCGAGAGCCGACGGCAGGAGCTGGTGTCCAACCTGTCCCATGAGCTGAAGACGCCCATGACCACCATCTCCGGCTTCGCCGACGGTATCCTGGACGGCACCATCCCCCCCGACCGGCAGGAGAACGCCCTGCGGGTCATCTCCTCGGAGACCCGGCGGATGAACCGGATGGTGCGGCGGATTTTGGACTCCAGCCGCATTCAGGACCAGTATCAGAACACCAACAGCTGTCAGCTCCGCTTTGACATTGTGGAGACCATGGCCCGGGTGATGATCAGCCTGGAAGGGCGCATCAACAGCCACGGGCTGGACATCGACGTCCAGTTCCCGGACACCCCCACCATCGTCTGGGGGGATCCGGATTCGGTGACCCAGGTCTGCTACAACCTGCTGGACAACGCCATCAAGTTCTCCACCCGGGGGACGGCCATCCGGCTGAGCATCCAGACCAAGGGGCGCAAGGCTTACGTGTCTGTGCGCAACATCGGCGAGACCATCCCGCCGGAGGAGCTGGACAAGATCTTTGACCGGTTCCACAAGAGCGACCGTTCCCGGAGCCTGGACAAAGAAGGGGTGGGCTTGGGTCTGTACATTGTCAAGACCATCCTGAACAGCCTGAAAGAGACCATCACCGTGACCAGCGAGAACGGGGTGACCGAATTTACCTTTACCCTGACCCTGGCGGAGTGAGTGGAGGAATCGTATGATAGAAGAGAACAAACAGGGGCTATTCCCAGAGGTGTCGCCGGAGCAGGAGGCGCGGCTGGAGCCGGTGACGGAGGCGGATGTGCGGCTGTCGCCGGAGGAAGCGGCGGCGCTGTCCGAGGACGAGCGGGTGGCGATGGAGACCATGCGTTGGAAGCAGGTGCCGCCGGAACCGCCTAAGCCGCCGAAGCCCCCCAGAACCCCCCCTCAGAAGCGGAAAAAACGCCGTCGGAAGCCGCCGGAGCTGCGGACGCTGCTGCTGGCGCTCATCATCTTGGTGGTGTCCGCCATGGTCTGCGGCGCCATCCTGCTGGGGCACTACAATGGCGACGGCGCGACGAAAAAGCAGAAGGACTCCGGGTTTAGCGACCGCTCCGACGCTCCGGGTGGGGACGACGCCTGGAACTATGACAGCAAGGACAAGGAGAAGACCGAGAGCCTGCCCACCTACAACGGCGACCGCTCCGGCGTGACCTTGACCCTCAACAACGCCATCGGCAAGAAGGCGCTGAGCTATCAGGAGCTGTACCAGCAGTGCCTGCCCTCCACCGTCAGCATCGCGGTGGAGAATCGGGACGGGGCTGGGTCTGGCTCTGGGGTGGTGCTCAGTGCGGATGGATACATCATCACCTGCGCCCACGTTATTGACGACCAGGCGTCGGCAGAGGTGACCACCAACAACGGGAAGAGCTACACCGCTCAGCTGGTGGGCAGCGATCCTCAGACCGACCTGGCGCTGCTCAAGATCGACGCCACGGGGCTGACCCCGGCGCAGTTTGGCCAGGATGAGGAATTGCAGGTGGGGGACGAAGCCCTGGCCATCGGCGACCCCTTGGGGGTCACCTTCCACGGGACGCTCACCAACGGCATCATCTCCGGCATCAATCGGGACGTGACCCTGAACGGCTACTCCATGACCCTCATCCAGACCACTGCCGCCCTGAACTCCGGCAACTCCGGCGGGCCGCTGATGAACATCTACGGTCAGGTCATCGGCATCAACAATATGAAGATGGTGTCTGCCTCCACCACCGTGGAGGGGCTGGGGTTCGCAGTGCCCAGCAGTACGGTGAAGGAGATCATTGAGAAGCTGGCCACCGACGGCGGCATCAGCCGTCCCGTGCTGGGCATTTCCTGTTACGGACTGGACGAGAAGGCGGCCAAGAAGACCGGCTTGAAGGCGGGTCTGGTGGTGGCAAAGGTGAACGCCAAATCGGACTGCGCGGCTCAGGGCATCCAGGTGGATGACGTCATCACCGCCATCGACGGGAAGCATTTTGAGACGGTGCAGGCGTTCAAGGACTACATCGCCGATTTCCCCATCGGCAAGACCCTGACCCTGACGGTCAGCCGTCCCAAGACGCCCATCAAAGACCAGAAAGCCACCGGAGACACCTCCGCCGGGGACAGCAGTGCCCAGGGGGAGCAGGAAGTGACCCAGGTGGAGTACAAAGAGATCGGCAACGTGACGGTGAAGCTGGTGGATCAGCGGAGCCTGTCCTGACGCAAACAAAGACGCCCTGCTCGGTTGGAGCAGGGCGTCTTCTGCGGATACAGGGAAATCCTGTGAAATTTATGGCGGAAAAGACTTGACTGAGAGTGAAGTTTAAGTTGTAAAATAGAGAGGATAGGATGCCCCGGGGGTTGCCTGGTGAGGAACAGATGATATGGGAAAGGAGTCTATGAAATGGAACGGATCAAGAAGAATTTTGGTTTTGGCTTTATGCGCCTGCCCTTATTGGAAAACGGCGAAGTGAATCTGGCGGAGAGCACAAAGATGGTGGACGCCTTTTTGGAGGCGGGGTTCAACTACTTTGACACCGCCCACGGCTATCTGGAGGAGAAGAGCGAACCGGCGTTGAAGGCGTGCCTGACCAGCCGGTATCCTCGCGACCGCTACGTTTTGACGGACAAGCTCACGTCCAACTACTTCCAGTCCGAGGCGGACATCCGCCCCTTCTTCCAGAGCCAGCTGGATGCCTGCGGTGTAGATTACTTTGACTTCTACCTGATGCACGCCCAGGGCGCCAGCAACTACCCCCACTACAAGAAGTGCCGGGCCTATGAGACGGCCTTCGCGTTGAAGGCAGAGGGCAAAATTCGCCACGTGGGCATTTCCTTCCACGACCGGGCGGAGGTGTTGGAGCAGATCTTGACGGACTATCCGGACATCGAGGTGGTGCAGATCCAGTTCAACTACGTGGACTACAACGACCCCGCCGTCCAGAGCCGCAAGTGCTACGAGGTCTGCCAGAAGTACAGCAAGCCGGTCATTGTCATGGAGCCGGTGAAGGGCGGCAACCTGGTGAACCTGCCCGAGGATGCCAAGGCGGTGTTGGAGGCGCTCCACGGGGGCAGTCCGGCCAGCTACGCCATTCGCTTTGCCGCTGGGTTCCCTGGCATGATGATGGTGCTCTCTGGCATGAGCAACATGGAGCAGGTGCGGGACAATCTGGCCTTCATGAAGGACTTCCAGCCCCTGAACGAGAGGGAGCTTGCTGCCATCGAAAAGGTGCAGGAGATCTTCCACAGCAAGCACCTCATCCCCTGCACCGCCTGCCGCTACTGCACCAGCGGATGTCCCCAGCACATCTCCATCCCTGACCTGTTTGCCACCATGAACACCAAGCAGATCTACCACGACTGGAACGCGGACTACTACTATAATGTCGTTCACACCGCACCCGGCCGCAAGGCGTCCGACTGCATCAAGTGCGGCAAGTGTGAGCAGGTCTGTCCCCAGCATTTGCCCATCCGCCAGCTGTTGGAGGATGTGGCCAAGGAATTTGAATCGGCGTAAGGAGGCGTCTGTTATGGCAAGTTTGATCGCATACTACTCCCGTGCGGGAGAGAACTATTTTGGCGGCAGCTATCGCCGCATCTCTGTAGGCAACACGGAACAGGTGGCCAATATGCTGGCCCAGCTGACCGGCGGTGACCGGTTCCACATCCAGCAGAAGGTGCCCTACTCCGACGACTATCAAGCCTGCGTGGCGCAGGCACGGCAGGACTGGCAGGACAAGGCGCGGCCGGAGGTGGTGGGGCTGCCTGCCAATTTGGACGGCTATGACGAGATCTATCTGGGCTACCCCAACTACTGTGGCACCATGCCCATGGCGGTCTACACCTTCCTGGAGCACTACGACTTCACCGGCAAGACCATCCACCCCTTCTGCACCCACGAGGGCAGCGGCCTGTCCCAGACGGAACGGGACATCCGGGTTGCGGCCAGGGGCGCTGTGGTGACCAAGGGGCTTGCCATCCACGGCAGCAGCGTGGCGCAGGCCAAGCCCGCTTTGGAACGTTGGGTGCAGGAGGTGGCCAAGGGATGAAGTGCGAGGAACTGCGGGTGGACCTGCGCCAGACCACCCCGGAGGAACGGGCGGAAGGACAGCGCTGTGCCCAGCTGCTGTTCCAGCTCAACCACACCCTGTTTGGCACCGAGGAATACGACCGCATCCTCCGCGAGCTGCTGGGCGACAACCTGGGTGAGGGCAGCAACATCGCCGCACCGCTGAACGGCGCCTGTGTGAGCAGCATGAAGCTCGGTAAGAACGTGTTCATCAACACCAACCTGCTGGCTATGGCGCGAGGCGGCATCACCATCGAGGACGATGTCCGCATCGCCGCCAACGTGCAGCTCATCTCCAACAACCACGACCCCTACGACCTGCCGGTGCTGCTGTGCAAGCCGGTGCATATCAAGGCGTCCGCTTGGATCGGCGCAGGAGCCACCATCCTGCCCGGCGTGTGCGTGGGACGGCACGCGGTGGTGGGTGCGGGTTCCGTGGTGACCAAGGATGTGCCGGATTACGCTGTGGTGGTGGGCAATCCGGCCAGAGTGGTCAAGATGCTGGATAAAGAGCGATTTTCCGAAGAAAGCTGAGATAGAAAACGGCATGACAGGCGTCATGCCGTTTTTTTCGGATAAAGGGGGCGTGAGGCGGGCATACTGGTGGAAAAGGAGGAATGTCCCATGCGGGTCAAAGATTGTATGAGCGAGGCCGTGGTCACCATCACACCGGAGGAGAGCGCCGCGTTGGCGGCTCGGCTGATGACCCGGCATAACCTGGGCGTCCTGCCCGTGTGCGACTACCACGGGAAGCTCCAGGGCATGGTCACCGACCGGGACATCATCACCCGCTGTATCGCCGTAGACCAGGACCCGTCCCGGGTGCCGGTGGCGGACATCATGTCCGCCCAGGTGGAGACCATCGCACCGGAGGAGAAAGCCCAGGCGGCCACAGAGCGGATGGCACGGAAGCAGGTGCGGCGGCTGCCGGTGGTGGAAGCGGGGAAGCTGGTGGGGGTGGTGTCCCTGAACGACTTGGCACGGCACCGGAAGACCGAGATGGAGGCGGCGCAGGCGCTTTGTGAAATCTCGGGGAATGTGAAAAAGAGAAAATAATGCACTGTCTTTCCGATGGTCAAGCCGCGCAGCGCGTATTAAGTTTTGCGGAGCTTTTTAAGTGAGATTCCAAATCTATGATTTGGCTTAATCGAACTTACACAGAGTGACAAAAGCGACTAGGGACCAGGGGCAAGGCCCCTGGTCGCCGTCCGCAGACGGCGCCGCAGCGTTAAGAAAACTTGCCGGTGGCAAGTTTTTAGCGTAGGCCCCGCCTGTCAACAGGCGGGGAGACGGTCCGGGTAGGAGTAGCAGGAAGAGCAACTATACTAGCCTGTCCCGGGGGTTTCCCCTCCTATGTAGTGCCTAAAAAGAGAAGAACCACACAACGCCTATCTCCAGCGTTGCGTGGTTCTTTTGTCTTGCAGTACGTGCCCGACAATCCCTCCGTCAGCCTTGTGGCTGACAGCTCCCTTTGCACAAGTGAGCCTTAGGCGGGGGGCACTTCACAGCGACTACCCCTGTCTTGGGTTCCCATCAACCACCCGTCACCAGCTCGTAGCACACCTTGCAGAAGAAGATGGCCAGCACGGTGATGATGAGGGGCTTCGTCCACTTGGCACCCTTGTCCACAAAGAGCTTGGAGCCCAGATAGTTCCCCGCAATCCCAAAGCAGCCAGCCACCAGCCCCAGGGACAGCAGGCTGACCCCGCTGCGGAGGAACACCGTCAGCGCCGCCACGTTGGTGGCCAGGTTGATGGCCTTGGTCAGCCCCGCCGCTTGGTTCAGGGACAGGTGCGCCACTCCGGTCAGCAGCAGGAGCAGGAAGGTGCCGGTGCCGGGGCCGTAGAAGCCGTCGTACACCCCCAGCACCAGGGAGATGGGCAGGCTGATGAGCAGAGTCTTGCCCCAGCTGTACGGCTCCCGTTCCTGTGCCAGCCCCTTGGAGCGGAGCAGGTAGCAGGCGGTCAGGGGCAGGATGACCAGCATGAGGATGCGGAAGACCCGGGTGGGGATCATCAGCGCCAGCTTTGCCCCCAGGCTGGAGCCAACCAGGGCGAAGAGGACGCAGAACAGCGCCTGCCGCCAGGGGATGAACCCGCTGCGGGCGTAACGGAAAGTGGCTACGGCGGTGCCCATGGTGGAGCTGAGTTTGTTGGTGCCCAGGGCGTTATGGACGGGGATGCCGGCGATGAGGTAGGCGGGCAGGGAGATGAGTCCGCCGCCGCCGGCGATGGCGTCCACAAATCCGGCGATGCCCACCAGGGGACAGATGATGAGGTAGGTCGGGATGCTGTGCATGGGGAATGGCGCCTTCTTTCTCTCTTGCGTTGGGTCAGATGAGCGACTCTAGGTCGGGGTTGGAGCGGAGCACCTGCCGGAAGGTCTCCAAGAAGGATTCTGCCGGCGGTGTGGTGTTCACGCTGTCCTGGAGCAGGTAACAGGTGCGGTCGGGAGGCGGGGCGTCCAGCTCACAGCAGAAATACTCCCCGCGCCGCACCAACGCACGGGCGGCGGTGGAGGGCATGAGGGCCCAGGCGTCCTTTTCGGTCAGGAAATATTCCATCAGGGACATTTTATCCACACTGACCTTGGGGGGATTGCTGATGCCATACCAGTAATCATGCCACTCCAAAAACTCCGGTGTCCAGCTCACACACACCTCATTGGCACAGTTCAGGGAGGAGGGAGAGAGACAGTTTGCGGAGAAAGGCGTGCGGCTGACCACCAGCATCCGGTCTCGAAACATGGGGGTGGAACGGACGTGAGCGGCATAGTAGATGGCGTCCACAAAGGCCAGGTCGCACTTGCGCTCGGAGATCTCACTGTACGCCGTCCAGTCATGCACCAGCGTCAAGGACAGGCGCACCTCTGGGTGCAGCCGCAGCTGGGCTTGGAGGACGGGTGGGAGGAGGTAGGTGTGGATGGAGTCCACGGCGCCGATCTTTAGGGTGGCTTGGGCGTCGCCGGATTTATAGTACTCGGTCTCCCGGTGTAAGGACATCCACTTCTCCGCCAGAGGGGCAAATTCCTGCCCCTTGGCTGTCAGAGTCAGGTAGTGCCGTCCCTGCTCGCGCTCGAACAGGCGCACACCAAGCTCTTGTTCCAAGGATTTCAGTTTTCGGGATAGGGCGGGCTGGGTGATGAACAACGCTTCGGCCGCCGCGGTGATGCTCCCGTTGCGTAAAATCGCCAAAAAGGCTTCCACGTCGCCATAGGTCATAGCTTCTTTTCTCCTTCTTTCACAATAACATCCTGTCTCTCAGGAGAGAACAAAATGGTTGGTTTTACCTTGATATAACCAACTGGTTATATGATACCACACAAATATGTATTTTACAAGTGCGAATCCGAGGATTACAATGAGAAACATCAGAAAAGTGAGAAAGAAGGAATTTTATGCCAGCCCGCACCCTCACCCAGGGCAGCATCACCCGTCAGCTCATCGGACTGACCCTGCCGCTGCTGCTGGGCAACCTCATCCAGCAATTCTACAACACCGTCGATATGATGATCGTCGGCCAGGTGGCCGGTGAAACGCCCTTTGCCGCCATCGGCGTGGCCGGCAGCCTCATGAGTCTGTTCACCTGTCTGCTCATCGGCTTCAACATGGGCTGTTCTATCCTCTTCGCCAACCGGTTCGGCGCCCAGGACTTCGACGGCCTCCGGCACACCCTCTTCACCACCGGCGTCATCCTGGCCGGGGTTACGGTGCTGCTGACCGGGCTGGGATTGGTGTTTTTAGACACCCTCATCGCCCTCATCCAAACGCCGATAGAGCTGCGGGCAGACTGCCGGGCGTACCTGTTCTGGATCCTGCTGGGGCTGGCCTTCACCGCCCTCTACAACCTCTGCGCCACCCTGCTCCAAGCCCTGGGCAAGACCCAGGTGACCCTGCTGGCGTTGGCGGTGGCCATGGTGACCAACATCGGGCTGGACTTGCTCTTCGTGGCCGTCTTCCAGCTCAGCGCTGCCGGTGCGGCGCTGGCCACCATCCTGGCGCAGTGCCTGTCTGCGGTGGTCTGCCTGGTCTACTTATATAAAACCTTCCCGCAGCTCCGCCTGACCCGGCGGGACATGGTGCTGGAGAAGCGCTGCCTCCTCCAGGCCAGCAGTTACGGTTCCGTGTCCGCTTTGCAGCAGTCCAGCCTGTACTTTGGCAAGCTGCTGGTCCAGAGCGCCGTCAACGCCATGGGTGCGGCAGCGGTGACCGCTTTCACGGCGGCCAGCTGTGTGGACAATCTGATTTTGGCCTTCGGGGACAGCGGCATTGCCGCCCTGGCGGTGTTCGTGGCGCAGAACGATGGCGCCCACTGTGACAGGCGCATCACCCAGGGCATCCGTCAGGGGTGGCGGCTGATGATGGGCACCAGCGCGGTGCTGGGGCTGCTGGTCTTTGTCCTGCGGGGACAGGCCATGACCCTGCTGGTGCCAGAAGGAAACGCCCAGGCGGTGACAGCTGCCTGCCAATACCTGGGCGTTATGTGTGTGTGCTATCTGCTGGCCTTTTGGGCGGACACCAATCAGGGCTACTTCCGCGGCTCCGGCCACATCAGCTACGCCTTCTACGTGACCCTGCTCCAGATCGTTCTGCGGGTGCTGTTTACCTATCTGCTGCCTGCTGAACTGGGGGTGACTGCTGTGGCTGCGGCGACTGGTCTGGGCTGGGTGGCTATGATCGCCGCACAGACCCTGCTCAAGCGAGGGCTGACCTGTCCCCATGGCAGAGTGAAGGCGCTGGAGACGGCGTGACGAGGAGACAGCTTGTTTCTGGTAATCGAACCTGTTCATCGGAGAGGATTTCTCCGGTGAGCAGGTTTTTTCCGCCCCCTGACCAGGGGAGGGTTACCATGACCGGCTCCGCTCCGGTATTGACGGCTACGAAGACCCGGTCGTCGTCCAGCACCCGTTGGTAGCTCAGCAGGGAACCTTGACAGGTTTCCCACACCAGTGCCCCACGGCGGAGGGCGGGGGTGTGCTTGCGCAGCTGTCCCAGGGTGCGGCACCAGGTCAGCAGGACGTGGTTCTCCCGTCCCCAGGGGTAGGTGCGGCGGTTCCAGGGGTCCCGGCCGCCTTCTAAGCCGGCTTCGTCGCCGTAGTAGAGGGTGGGTGCGCCGGGGAAGGTGAACAGGATGGCGCAGCCCAGACGCAGGCGCTTCAGCGCCTGCTCTTTTTGCGCTGGGGTCAGGAGGGTGTCAGCGGCTTTGGTCGCTTCCGCGGTGCCCAGCCCCAGGACGGTGAGGATGCGGGGGGTGTCGTGGGTGCCCAGGAAGTTCATGGCGTTGTGGAAGGCGAAGGGGGGATAGTGCTCCTGCAAGGTCTCCAAGGCTGTTCGGAAGGCGGCGGCGTCACCGCCCAACAGGTAATCCAGGGCGGCCGTCCGGAAGGGGTAGTTCATGAGGCCGTCCAGGTGGCCGCCCAGCAGGTGCTTCCGCCGGACGCCGTAGGCGATCTTGTTGGAACCGTCCTCCCACACCTCGCCCAGCACCATGGCGTCCGGGTTTTCCTGGCGCACCGCCTGCCGCAGACCGGCGATGAAGGAGTCAGGCAGCTCATCCGCCACGTCCAATCGCCAGCCGTCCGCTCCGGCTCGGAGCCAGCGGCGGACGATGGAATGTTCGTCTCCGTAGAGGTACTGGCGGTAGCTGGGGCAGTCCTTGTCCAGCGTGGGCAAGGTGGGGACGCCCCACCAGCAGTGGTAGTCGTCCGGCCAGCGCTTCCACTGATACCAGGGGTAGTAGGGGGAGGCTTGGGACTGGCTCGCGTCATGGAAGTAGCGGGAGGCGGAGCCGGTGTGGCTGAATACCCCGTCCAGCAGCACCCGCATCCCACGGGCGTGGGCGGCGTCGCAGAGGGTGCGGAAGTCGGCTTCCGTGCCCAACAGCGGGTCGATGGTCTCGTAGTCGGCGGTGCTGTACCGGTGGTTTTCCGCCGAGCGGAAGATGGGACAGAGGTAGAGGGTCTCTACCCCCAGGTCGGCCAGAAAATCCAGCTTTTCTGTGATGCCGGACAGGTTGCCGCCGAAGAAGTCTCGGTTGTACTGGGCGATGCCGTTTTCGTCCACGCCTACGGGGCCATCCAACGGCTCCTCCTGCCAGTCCTGGTGGAATAAGCGCTGTCCCAGGTCGGTGCAGGGGTCGGCGTGAGTTGTCGCTCCCTTGCAAAACCGGTCGGGGAAGATCTGATAGCACAGGCCATCTCCGAACCAGTCCGGCACCGGTTCCGTGTCGTCGTACACGGTCAGCTGATACGGCCCCAAGGTCTGACAGCGGCCGTCCAGCCCCTCCAACTGGAAGGAGTACCACACCAGCCCCACATAACCTGACGTGTCCAGCACGCCGGTGAACACGTCCTCCTGGTAGTCGGTGGACACCCAGGGCATGGGGATACGGAGCAGGCGGTCGCCGTCCTGTTCCAGCCGCGCCAACAGCAGGCCGTTGGAAAAACCCTCTGACCGAGGGGGACGGAGGGTGAAGGTGACGGAGGTGCCGGAGGGGACTGCGCCGTAGGGGGTGTTGTGACGGGGGGAGAAGGGGGTGTAGATCAAGGGGGGAGCCTCCTTTGACGTTCAGATAGAAAGAAGTAAGCCGTCTGTTGCAGCAGACGGCTTACGGGGTAGGGTGTAGATTCAACTAGATACACGTTACTCTGTCAAGTATGTTGATGTGGCAACCGTCCGGGGTTTCCACATCTTTATTATAGCGCATTTACTGTTTCTGTCAAGAGGGAGAACCGTCGAAGGTGCTCAGGACACCAGCTTATTCTCCGCGGCCACTCGCTCCTGCACGGCGTCCTCGCTGAAGTAATACTCCATGATGGCGGCGGTGATGGCGGCGGTGGAAGCGCCCTGGCTGGGGCTCTTTTCCACCACGGTGCAGACAGCGATCTCCGGGTCATCGTAGGGGGCGAAGGCCACGAACAGAGCGTTGTACAGCTTGGGCCGTGCGGTGCCCACTTCTGCGGTACCGGTCTTACAGCCCACTTTGATGCCCCGATCCTGGAGGTTGTCGAACTCCTTGATCTTATCCGCCTCGATGACCTCGCCCATGCCCTTCTTGATGGCGTCATAGGCGTCCTGGCTCAAGTCCACGTGCTTGACCACTTCCGGCTCGTACTGGTACAAAATCTTGCTGTTGTCGCTGCTCTTGACCGTCTTGAGCAGGTGCGCCTTGTACCGGTCGCCGCCGTTAATGAGAGTGGCCACATAGTTGGCCAGCTGGAGGGGGGAGAACTGGTTGTCGCTCTGGCCGATGGCGGCGGAGAGGGTGTTGCCGTCCGTCCAAAGGGTGCCCATCTTTTCCGAATAGGCCGGGCCGGCGTTGACGCCGGTGGACTCGCTCAGCTCCACGCCAGTGGCCTCGCCCAGGCCGTATTCCTGCGCCTTTTTGGTCAGGGCTTTGATGCCCGTGTTGATACCCACGTTGTAGAAGAAGATGTTGCAGGAGTCCCGCACGGCGTCTGCCAGGTATTCCGTTCCCTGGCCACGGGTCTCCCAGCAATGGTAGGTGTGACCGTAGTAGGTCATGGAGCCTTTGCACTCGTAATGGGTAGTGGCCACGTTGATGGCGCCTGTTTCCACGCCTGCGGCGGCGGTACACATCTTGTAGGTGGAGCCGGGGGCGTAGATGCCCAGCAGGGCGCGGTTGAACAAGGGGTTGAGCTTGTCCTTGGCCAGCTTTTTGTAGTCCTTGTTGTATCGGGAGGCGTCAAAGCTAGGGTAGGTGGCGGCGGCCAAAATGCTGCCGTCCTTGATGTTCAGCACCACAGCGGCGGAACCGCCCTTGCCGTTGTTGATCTTGGGGGTCACGTCTGCCAGGGCCTTCTCAGTGGCCTCCTGGAGCTTGCTGTCCAGGGTCAGCGCCACGTTGCTGCCCACTTTAGGCTCTACGCTGTACCGTTCGGTCAGGGTCTTGCCGTCGTTGCCCAGGATGACCTTCTTGGTGCCCGGCGTGCCCCGCAAGTACTCTTCAAAGGCGTACTCTGCCCCGGACAGCCCCACGATGGCGTCCATGTTGTAGTTGTTCTTCTGATAGTAGTCCTTTTTCTCCTCCCAGCTCTCGGCGGAGATGGGGCCGGTCTGCCCCAGCAGCAGGGCGGCGGCGCTGGTGTTGTACTGCCGGGTGGACATGGGCAAGATCTCCACGCCGGGCAGATCCTTCTCCTTGATGACCGAGATCAGGTCGATGTTCACGTCCTCGGCGAACAGGTAGGTGGTGTACAGCACCTCTTTCTCCCGCAGATAAGCGGAGTACAGCACCCCCAGCAGCTCCCGCGCCTGGCTCTCGGTGTACTTGCCCGTGTCCAGGCCGAAGCTCTGCTTCATCTGCGCCACCAGCTGGGTGGCGGTGGTGGAGCTGGAGTTAGACCAGTCCATGGCCTTGCACAGCTTGCCCAGACGGGTCTGGGCCCACTTGCCGTCATCGGTCTGGTAGAGGAAGGGGGTGTCGGTGGTGAAGGTGTAGGGGGTGTCGGTGGAGATGGGGAGATCTTCGTCCGTCCACTTCACCTTCTGCTCCTTGCAGATGTCCAGCAGGGTGGACAGGGTTTCCAGCTGCTCCTTGGCCTCCCCCATGTTGCCCACATCCAGGGTCACGTTATACTCCGTCCGGTTGGTCACCAGCACCTCACCATACCGGTCGGTGATGTTGCCTCGGGCGGCGTTTTCGGTGGCGGTGGTCACCACCGTGTTCAGCTCGGTGGATTCCCCGTCGCTCAGGCCGTTGGCGATGGTGGCCAGGTAGAGCAGGACGGTGAAGAACAGGGCGATGGCGGTCATCAGTGCGATGATAGCGCGCAGACGCCGGTTGTGTAGTTTCTGAAAGTGTTCCACAGGGAAAACCTCCTCTCAGGGATGGGTCGCGTTACAGTTCGTAGTCCGTCCGTACCTTTTTGTAGACGGCGTGGATGAGGAAGTAGATGGGAAGGAAGAAGGGGAGGGAGTACAGCGCCTCCGGCAGAGCCAGGCTGGCCAGCACAGACAGGGACGTTCCCTTCAGGAGAAAGCGCAAAATCTGGCACAGCTCCAAAAAGATCAGTCCGCCCAGCGAGCAGACTGCACAGCCCAGCAGGGAGCGGCCGATCTTCTCCTTTCGGGTGGCGCCGGTGCAGGCACCGATGACGGTGTAGATGGGAATCATCATCAGACCGGAGCGGTAGTAGACGGCGGAACAGAAGAAGCCGATGACCAGGCCGAAGATAGCGCCGTTGATGGAGCCTTCAAAGAGGGCCACAGCCACCACCACCAGGATGGACAGGTTGGGGATGGCCCCGTGGAGGGGGAACCGGTTGAGGACACAGCACTCGAAGAAGAACACCAGGAGAAAGGCCAAGGCGTAGCTGGTCCATTTGATGAGGTTGGCGTTGTTGCGGATCATGGGATGTGTGGCCTCCTACATTGGTCGTTATGGAGTGCGTATCCAGGGGAAACCCCCGGCGAGGGTTTCCCCTCTTTCTGGCATTGCCAGAAATTCACCCCTTCCTGCGCTTCTTTTACGATTAGGGTATTTCGGCATCTGCGGATGCCGACCAAGGGCTTTGCCCCTGGACCCCACTTCCTTTTCTTCAGAGAAGCAAAAGGAAGCGAAAAGAAGCTAAATCGCGCTGCGCGGCTTGATTTTCCGGCAGAAAAAGCGTCAATCGGTGATCTGGAAGTCTTTGATGACAAACACTTCCACCAGGTTGGTCAAGTCCACAGCGGGCTTCACCACTGCGTATTTCTCCGCGCCGGAGGCGGTGGTCTTGATCTCACTGACGTACCCAGCCACCAGGCCGGAGGGGTACACGCCGCCCTTGCCGGAGGTGAGCACTTCGTCACCTGCGATGAGCTTGCTCTCGCTGTCCAGGTAGCTCAGGCGGGATTTGCCCTCGGTCATCAGGGTCAGGTCGCCGTTCAGGATGGCGTTGTCGCCGGTGCGGTAGACCAGCGCGCCCATGGACAGGTCGGGATCCAGGACGGTGATGACGGTGCACCAGTTGGCACCCAGGTCGGCCACGACACCCACCAGGTAGCCGGTCTCGGTGATGACAGTGTCATTTTTCTCGATGCCGCTGGAGGAGCCTTTGCTCAAGGTGATGGTGGACTCCCAGGTGGTGGAGCTGGCGCCGGTGACCCGAGCGGCTTCGTAGGTGAAGTCCTCGTGCTTGGCGCTGAGCTTGAGCAGCTTCCGCAGCCGTTCGTTTTCTGCCGCGGCGTCCTCGTTCTGCCGGTCCTGCTTGTTCATCTCCGCGATCTGCAGCTCCAGCTCCTGCACCCGATTTTGCAGCTCGTCATACCGGAAGGCGTAGTCATACAAGCCCTCCACCCAACTGGTGAAGGAGGTCGTAGCCTTCTGGAAGGGGGTGGCGATGATGCCAATGGCGTTGCTCAGGGGGGATGTCAGGTTGGGGAAGAGGGCGGAGCCTAACGATAAAGCCGCCGTCAGCAGCAGGGCTGCCACGATCACCCAGATTCCGTTGCGGTGGAGGAAGTCTTTCAAAAAACCACCCTTTCTAAGCGTGAGTCATACCCCAGGTGGGGTGGAGGTTTACAGGACGGTGACGCCGAACTGGGCCAGCATACCAGCCAGGCGCACGATGGGCAGACCCACCACGTTGGTGTAGTCCCCCTCGATGCGGGACACCAGGAGACCGCCCCGGCCTTGGATGCCGTAAGCGCCCGCCTTGTCCATGGGTTCGCCGGTGGCGATGTACCGGTTCAGCTCCGCCTCCGAAGCGTCCCGGAACCACACCGCCGTGTCTTCCACCTGTGCCAGCTCCCGGCCATCCTGGAGGACGGCGACGCCGGTGTACACGTGGTGCTCTCGGCCTGCCAGAGCGGTGAGCATTTCCAATGCGTGGGCTTCGTTATGGGGCTTGCCCAATACCTGACCGTCCAGCACCACGATGGTGTCCGCACCGATGACCAGGTCGCCGGGCTGGGCGAATTTCTCTGCCACCTCCCGTGCCTTGTGCAGCGCCAGTGCCTGTACCAGCTCCGGCGGGGTCAGACCCGGTTCGGCCAGCTCTTCGCCCACGGCCGGGTGGATTTCAAAGTCAGTCAACCCCATCTGCGCCAGCAATTCCCGGCGGCGGGGGGATTTGGAAGCTAAGATCAGTGCCATAATGCCATCGTATCCCTTCTGTGTGTGGAAATCAAGGGGGAATTGGTAAACAATTTACATCCCCGTGGAGCCGAACCCACCGGCCCCTCGCTGGGTGTCCGGCAGCTCGTCCGTCCACTCCAGCTCCGGCTGGAACACCGGCATGACTGCCATCTGGGCGATGCGGTCGCCGCAGTGGACGGTGTAGGGCTGGTCGCCGTGGTTTTGCAGGGCGACTTTGACCTCGCCCCGGTAGTCGCTGTCGATGACCCCCACGCAGTTGGCAGGGACGATGCCGTGCTTGACGCCTAAGCCGGAGCGGGCAAAGATGAGTGCCACATAACCGGCATCGGGCAGGGCGATGGCCAGGCCGGTGGGGATCATGGCACGCTGGCCGGGGAGGATGGTCACGTCATCGTCCAGGCAGGCGTGGAGATCCATGGCGGCTGCGCCGGGACTTGCGTAGTAGGGGTAGGGAACCTCTCGGCCTAGCTTGGGGGAGAGGGGTTTGCATTTTAGTTTCATAGTAGAGTCCTTGTCATTGTAAGATCAAGATGTTATGGTTGGTCAAGCCCCGCAGGGCGGTTAAACTTCTTTTCGCTTCCTTTTACTTCATGGAAGAAAAGGAAGTGGGGTCCAGGGGCAAAGCCCTTGGTCGGCATCCGCAGATGCCGAAATACCCCTTGCGTTCAAAAGCGCAGGAAAGGGTGAATTTTCAGCTTCGCTGAAAAGAGGGGAAACCCTCGCCGGGGGTTTCCCCTAAACGACGAGCGTAATATCGCTTGATTCTTCGTTATGTCTGTTAGTCAACGCCTCGATAATAAAGCCCCCGCGTAAACTCATTGGGCGCGTAAGTACCCTCGCCCTGGTAACGGCGCACCACCCGGAGACATTCCTTGCCATTCTCCGTGGTGAACAGCAAACGGACGCCCCACAGGCCCGCGTGCTCATAATCCTTGGCTTTATCGGCCAGGAACAGCTTGCGGCTGTTGAAAATCTCATTCCGGCAGCCGAAGGCACGGGCTACAGGGAAGTAAGCGCCCTTCCGGTCCACGATGCGCTGGAAGCCGCTCTGGCATCCACAGCCGTTGAACCGGTTGTGGATGATGCAATTTTCGGTGATCATCAGGGGCAGGCGGCCGTACACGATGGCTTCGCAGTCCATGGCTTTGGACAGGTCGCGGATCTGCGCCATCCGCTGCTCGAAGGAGAGCACCACTGACGCAAGTCCCATCCGTTTGTACTCCCGGATGCTCTGGGCGTTGTAGACGCCCAAGCCGAAGTCGCCGCGGCAGTGGTAGTCGTTCCGCTGCGCCACTCGGATACCGGCCAGAGTGCTCACGTAGGCGGTCTCCAAGCCCAGGGCGTGGAGCTGGCGCAGGCGCAGTTCCATCTCTGACCGCTCTCGATCCCAGAACACCCGAGGCATGACCAAGGCTGGTTCCACGCCTGCCTGGAGGATGGTTTCCACCAGCTCCGGGTGGGCGATCCACTCGTCCAAGGGCAGGGAAAGGGAGTGGGGGCGGCAGTCCAACAGCTCTTTGGAGCACTGGTCTGCCTTGTGGAGGGAGAGGGTGAGGACGGGTTCGGTTTTGCGGTTTTCGTAGCGGACGCCGGGGTGGTAAGCGCCCTGACGGCGCTCCGGCGGGGCGATGCGCTGGTTGGTCAGGTCGTCCAGGACGGTGCGGCGGAGGCCGTTGAGGACGGACAGGGGCAGGGACAAGCCTGGGTCTACCTGAGCCAATGCCCGTTCACAGCGGTAGGGGGTGCCGCCGGTCTTGCCGATCTGCTCTTCCACCTGTTCCCGTGCCAGGGAGATTTTTCGCGCGGCCTCCGGCACAGGCCCTTCCGCCTTGGCCACGTGGCCGTCCTCGTCCTCCACGGCGATCTGCACCGGTTCCCCGGCGGCCACCAGGGCGTACAGCTTCACCGGCACCATGGGGTGCTCCTTGGAGTAGTCGCCCTTGGCGGCGGCGAATAATTTGGTGGGGACGGGGGTCTTTTCTCGGATGCCGAACATGTGGCGGCCGGTCTTGTCCATGAAGTAGCCGTCCGTGAAACCCTGTCGGGAGAAGGCATGAGCCAGCGCTTGCTGCTCCCCTGGGGTGGGGTCCCGGTGCTCCCGGATGGCGGTGGCGTAGACCTTGGTGACCACCGCCACGTACTCCGGACGCTTCATACGGCCTTCGATCTTGGCGCAGGCTACGCCCATCTCCTCCAGCTCCTGCAAATGCTTGGCGAGAGACATATCTTTGAGGGAGAGCAGCGGTTTGTCCGCCGTCTGTCCCCAACCGTAGTTCAAGCGGCAGGGCTGGGCGCACATGCCCCGGTTGCCGCTGCGGCCGCCGATGACGGAGGAGAAGAAGCATTGACCGGAGTAGCACATACACAGGGCGCCGTGGACGAAGCACTCGATCTCCACCGGGGAGCGGTCGCACAGATAGGCGATCTGGTCTCTGCTCAGCTCCCGGCTCACCACCACCCGGGTCATGCCCAGGTCGGCGGCGGCTTTGGCCCCGTCCAGGGAGTGGATGGTCATCTGGGTGCTGGCGTGGAGGGGCAGGTCGGGAGCCACCTGGCGGCACATCCGAGCCACGCCCAAGTCCTGCACCAGCAGGGCATCTACGCCCATCTGGCTGACCTGATCCACCAGCTTGGCGGCTTGGGTCAATTCTCGGTCGTTGAGGAGGGTATTGAGGGTGAGATAGACCTTGACCCCGCGGAGGTGGCAGTACTGGACGGCCTCCTGGAGGGCGGCTTCGTCGAAATTCACTGCATTGCGTCGGGCGTTAAAGTTGCCGTATCCCAGGTAGACGGCGTCAGCGCCGCTCTGGACAGCGGCACGGACGGCCTCTGGGGAACCGGCGGGGGATAAAAGTTCTAACATCTCTCTCTGCTCCTGTATGTACTAGCCCCAGAGAGCGAGGTGCCCTCTGGGGGTGCGGTGTGGGTTCGGTCGTGTGGCGGGGTGAGGTTATTTCCCACCCTGCTGGAGGCGGAAGATCTCCCGCTTGGCTTCGGACAGCTCCTGCTTCATCTGGTTGGCCTCGTCCAGGTACTGCTTGACCTGCTGGCGCAGGTGCTCGGATTTCTCCTGTTCCTTGAAGAAGTTATCGGCCAGGTTCATGGCGCACATGATGGCGGCGTCCAGGGTGGAAGCGTGGGACGCTTCGGCGGCCTGTCTGATCTGTTCGTCTACGGACTCGGCGACCTTCTGGACGTAGGATTCCTCGTCGGAACTGGTGAGCAGGAAGGTGCGTTCTGCCACGGTCACTTTGATTTTTTCGTTCATATATCTCTAACCTCCAGCCTTCGGGCTTATCTTTCGTTACATCGTTTTATTATATCATAGCGGTGGGGGGACGGCAACTGAAATGCGTGGAAGACGGGGGGATGTGGGGGGAAAATTTGTGGGTGGGGAGTACGTTCAGCTTAAGTTCAGCAGGTTGGGAGGGGAAACCCCTGGCGTGGGTTTCCCCTCTTTTCGGCGTTGCCGAAAATTCACCCTTTCCTGCGCTTTGGAAGCACAGGGGAGTTTCGCTGACTGCGGTCAGCGACCAGGGGCTTTGCCCCTGGACCCTAGTCGCTTTTGAAAAAGCTCCGCAAAACTTTAGTGGCCCTGCGGGGCTTGGAATTTGAAAGGGAACAGCCTCGGAATTTTCCGAGGCTGCATTTTTTAGGCGATGAGTCCTTGTTCCTGCAAGAAGTTCTTCGCGACCGTTTCCGG
>JABLTO010037434.1_pt1 | contig 21249 bp, 18 predicted proteins | sample 7160091 | NCBI WGS metagenome assembly JABLTO01 (sample SAMN14651225, study PRJNA627086) | human gut metagenome | isolation source: feces | host: Homo sapiens
TGATCCGTCATCTTGCCGTTGATATAGAAGTCCTTCTGATGAAGAACGCCGACGATCTGATCGATGGTATCCCGGTAGACCAGCAGGCGGGAAAAGCGGGACTGTGTAAAGGCTCTGGCAATTTCCTCATGGCTCTCGCCGATGTTCACGGCCTCCAGGTCCATTCGATGGGTCAGAATTTCAGCCGCCGTCAGGTCGCGGAACTCAAGAGCATTGCGCAGCAGCTCGCCCTCGTTTTCGTCAATGCCGCCATCCTGCTCCACGTCCTCCATAAAAAGAAGCAACTCCTCGTGGGACATTTTTGCATCGTCATCTGTCTTGAAGAAGTGGAAAACCAGCTTTTTCCACTGAGAAAAGAGAAAATTCAACGGTGTCAGCACCCAAATCCAAAGGCGGATAAAGGGCGCGCTGAACAGAGCAAAGCGTTCAGGGGCGTCCTTTGCAACACTCTTGGGGGTGATCTCACCAAAAATCAAAACAACGATCGTTACGACGACCGTAGAAACCGTCGCGCCGATGTCGCCGTAAAGTCCGACGAACAGAAGTGTGCCGATGGACGCCACCATGATATTGACGATATTGTTGCCGATCAGGATGGTGGAAATCAGCTTGTCATAATCTTCGGACAGCTTGAGCGCCAGCGCTGCCCGCTTGTTTCCGTTGTCCGCCAACACCCTGAGGCGGGTCTTATTCAGAGACGAGAATGCCGTTTCTGTGGCGCTGAAATAGGCGGACATGACGATGCAGGCCACCATTGCGAAAATGCTTCCAAAATAATTCATTTCAAACTCCTTTATGTTCTGTTCATACGATCATTTCATGCAAAAAAGACACACCTATACCCGATACCGCAGCAAAGGGCGTAGATATGCCACATACGAACAGACCATATAAGAGCGGTTACCGTTGTCGTCGCTACTGTCGTTTTCCACGGATTTCTTCCTCCTTTTTGCTGTGTGCTTATATCATAGCATTTCTCCGGTGTAGATTCGGTAAAGAAACAAGTGCGGGGGTAATATCCTTCCATGAGAAATCTTGAAGCGTTTCCGCTTATGCGGTATAATAAAGCCGCAATAAATTTCAGGAGAAGCATGATGAAGAATCGACAGCAACAAAAGGATATTCTATTTTCGCTTCTTATTTTTTGCAGCGCCTTTGCCGTTAATCTTCTGATCCAGAAAATCTTCACAACGCAGACGCTGGTTCCCATGATTTTTGTATTCGGCGTGTTTCTGATTTCGCTGAAAACGCACGGGTATCTCTACGGTATCACTTCGGCTATCGTCAGCGTGTTCGCGGTAAATTTTGCGTTTACCTATCCGTACTATGCTTTTGACTTCTTTGTAGAGGAAAGCATCCTATCCGCCATTATCATGCTGGTCGTCGCCGTTTCCACCAGTACGCTGAACAGCCGCATTCGGGATCAGGAAAAGCTGCGGGCAGAAAGTGAAAAAGAGAGAATGCGGGGCAATCTGCTGCGGGCGATTTCCCATGATCTGCGCACACCACTCACCTCCATATACGGGTCCTCCTCCACGCTGATCTCCAAGTATGACGCGCTGCCGAAGGAGCAGCAGCTCAAGCTGTTGGGAGAAATTCAGGAGGACAGCGAATGGCTCATCCGCATGGTGGAAAATCTCCTGTCTGTCACAAGGATCGACGGCGCGAAAGTGGAAGTCGTGAAGACACCCACGGTTCTGGATGAGCTGATTGACTCGGTTCTCATGAAGTTTTCCAAAAAGCATCCGAATCAGAAGGTCATCACACAGATACCGGAGGAATTTGTGGACATTCCCATGGATTCGCTCCTTATTGAACAGGTACTGCTGAATCTTCTGGAAAATGCCGTATTCCACGCAAAAGGCATGACGGAGCTGACGCTTTCCGTTTCTCTTGTGGGGGATAAGGCGGTATTTGAGGTTGTCGACAACGGCTGCGGCATCCCGGAGGATGCGCTTCAAAAGATTTTCACCGGAAGCTACGAAAAGTCCGCCGCGCCGGTGGACGGAACCCGCAGCAATATGGGAATCGGACTATCCGTGTGCGCCGCCATCGTCAAGGCGCACGGCAGCGAGATTACTGCGGAAAATAGGAAGGGCGGCGGCGCGGTATTCCGCTTTGCTCTGGAAAGAGGGGGTGAGGACGATGGGCAATAACAAGTACAAAATTCTGATTGTAGAGGACGAGGCCAACATCAGAAGTTTTATCAAAGCCAATCTGGAAACCAGCGACTATCAGGTGCTCTGCGCGGAAACCTGCGAGCTTGGCATGATGATGTATGCCTCCCATCATCCGGACCTCATCGTTCTGGATCTCGGCCTGCCGGATCGGGATGGCATGAGTCTGATTCAGGAGGTGCGAAAGGCAGACACCGTGCCCATCATTGTGCTTTCCGCCCGTTCCAACGAGAGGGACAAGGTGGAGGCGCTGGATCTGGGCGCGAATGACTATATCACCAAGCCTTTTGGCACGGAGGAACTACTGGCTCGCATCCGCGCCGTTCTCCGCAGCCATCGGCACAGCGAAGAGAATGAGAGTACCCCCGGCGGGAAATTCCGCCTTCAGGACTTACTGATCGATTACGATACACGGCAGGTTTTTGTGGGCAAAGAAGAGATCGACCTGACCCAGACGGAATACAACATTATGGCGTTTCTCTCCATTCACGCCGGAAAGGTGCTGACGTATGCCGCCATCATTCGGGCGGTCTGGGGGTATTCGGACTATGGCAGCGTCAAAAAGCTGCAAGTCAACATGAAGAACATCCGTAAGAAAATGGGTGTGACGCCCGGCGAAAAACGCTACATCATCAACGAGCTTGGCGTCGGATACCGTATGCTGGCGGAGGATGAGGCATAGCGCTGCCAAAGTTCTGCGCCGCTTGACAGGCGTGTACAATCTACTGTACCACGACTGTACCATTTTGGTGTGCAGCTTTATGAAACAGCGTGGAGTTTTATGCCCCTTGAAATTTGAAAAAGCTTGTTCCCGTAAGGATTTACGGGCATTTATGCTTCTTTATAGATTTATGAAATCAGGTCAAATTCTTCCGATACCCAATTTCATATATCTCTGCATCTCCTTGAGAAAATCATACTGAAAACTGCGGTTTAATATTATAACAGATATTCCTATCCGGCTCAAGGGTTTTCAGCGCAATGGCGAGATATTTTTATAGGCGTCAAAAACATTTGCCGCGGAGCGGCGGCCATAACATGGCCGCCGCTCCGCGGCAAGGGGTATCTTTATCACGTCACGCCTGCTCGGAGCTGCCGTTCAGCGCCTCTTTCAGAGTGCGCCAGCCGAGCACCGCGCACTTGACGCGCGCGGGCATATGGGCGATATCGCGGAGAGCCGACGCCTCTTCCAGACTGTCGATCTCCTCCTCCGACGCCTCGCCCTTGATCATCTTCAGGAATATCTCGCCCATCTTCAGCGCTTCGTCCTTCTTGCGGCCAACGATCATGCCAAGCATGATATCTGCCGAAGCCTGCGAGATGGCGCAGCCGTCGCCGACGAACGCGCCGTCCGCGATCGTATCGCCGTCCAGCTTCAGCTTGAGAAAAATATCGTCGCCGCAGCTGGGATTGACGCCCTCAAGCACGATGTCCGCGTCGGGCATGTCATGCTTGAACTCCGGATGAAGGTTGTGCTCCGTCAATATCTCATTATAAAAGCTTCTATTTTCCATAACCCATGCGCTCCCTCAACGTGGACAGGCTGTCAAGCAGCCGGTCGATCTCCGCCTCCGTGTTATAAAACGCGAGACTTGCGCGCGCGGTGGACGGATGCTTCAGATATGCCAGCAGCGGCTGGGCGCAATGGTGCCCCGCGCGGATCGCTACGCCGTCGCTCGCAAGAATTTCGCTGATATCATGGGGATGCACGCCGTCTACCGTGAAGGTGATGATGCCGCAGTGCTCCTCGGGATTCTCCGAGCCGAGCACATGGACGCTGGGAATACCGCGTATGCCATCCATCGCGCGGCGGGTCAGCGCGACCTCCTGCCGGTGCATCTGCTCAAAGCCGACGCTCTTGACATATTCGATCGCCGCCTGAAGCCCCACGGCATCCGCCGCGTTGACAGTACCGGCCTCGAACTTATGCGGCAGCTCCGCAAAGACCGCGCCCTCGCGGGTGACGGACTCGATCATCTCGCCGCCGGTGAGGAACGGAGGCATGGCGTCCAGCAGCTCCTCGCGGCCGTACAGCACGCCGATGCCCATGGGGCCGTAGACCTTATGGCCGGAGAAGGACAGGAAGTCCGCGCCCAGCGCCTGCACGTCCACGGGGATGTGCGGCGTGCTCTGCGCCGCGTCCACGACCATGACCGCGCCCACGCGGTGCGCAAGCTCGGCTATCTCGCGGATGGGATTCACCCGGCCCAGGACGTTCGAGACATGGGTACATGCCACGATCTTCGTCTTCGGCGTGATGAGCGACGCGACCTTATTGAGATCGAGCGTCCCGTCCGGCTCGCATTCCATGAACTTCAGCGCCGCGCCGGTCCGGCGGCAGACCATCTGCCACGGCAGAAGGTTGCTGTGATGCTCCATGATGGACACCAGCACCTCGTCCCCGGCCTTGACGTTCGTAAGCCCGTAGCTGTACGCCACGAGGTTCAGCCCCTCGGTGGTGTTGCGGGTAAAGATTATCTCGCGGCTGCTCTTCGCGTTCAGAAAGTCGCGGACGGTGTCGCGCGCACTCTCATAGCTCTCCGTCGCGGAGACGCTGAGCGGATAAAGGCCGCGGAGCGGATTTGCATTCTTGCTCTTGTAAAACTCGGTCACGGCATCCAGCACGCACTGCGGGCGCTGCGCCGTCGCGGCGTTATCCAGATACGCTATATCCAGACTGTTGAGAAGCGGGAAATCGTCCCGATAAGTATGCGCCATCTTACAGCACCTCCTCAAGCTCCGCCAGCACGGCCGCCTGCGCGGTCTCGTCGCCCAGCGTGCGCGCCAGACGCTCGATCGCGGCGCGGGCCATGATGTTTTCCGCCACATCCGCGGGGATGCCGCGGCTCTCGAAATAGAACAGGGTGTTCTCGTCAAGCTCACCGATGGTCGCGCCATGGTTGCCGACGACGTTCTCCTCGGCGCAGAGGATCAGCGGCACGGTCTTGTTGACGACGCCGTCGCCCAGCATCAGGACGGTCTCCTGCTCATTGCCCTCGGAGCCTGCGGAGCCGTTCTTGAAGTCGATAGTTCCGCGGAATATCTTCTGCGCGTCGTCCTTGAGCGCGCCGGAAGCGTTTATCTCACAGGTCGTCTTCTGACCCCAGTGGTTGACGGCCAGATTCATGTCTATGGTCTGCCTCTTCTGCCCCAGATAGCCGATGCCGGCCGTGAAGCCCGCGCCGGTGCCGTTGAGCTCAAAGCGGCCGTCGCTGTACACGTCGCCGCGGCCGAGCAGGATCTGAACCAGTTCGACCTGACCGTTATCGGCGCACTCGCCGACCGTCTCCATACGGAGGCGGGAATCCTGCGCCGTATTCTGTATCTGCACGAGCCGCACCTTCGCGTCCTTCCCGACGCGGATCGCCGTGCGCACGAGCAGGTCGCTCTCAGCCTTCATCGTCTCGAACACGGTGACGGTCTGCCCCTCGGGGGCGTGGATGTCCACGGTCTTTTCGCCGCACTCTCCGCCGTCCGCGATGTCCAGCCGCGCGGTCTGACCGGCGGCAACGATGCTCTCCGTGCCCAGATCGGCAGGGGTGCCCCACTCAAGAGCCGTCTCGTTGACGCCCAGCCGGTTCCATGTGCGGGTCGGGAGCCTGTTTATTATAACTTTTTCACTCATATACAAACTCCTTTCAGCCAATGCTGCCCTTCATCTCCAACCGGATGAGGTTGTTCATTTCCACGGCGTACTCGACCGGCAGCTCCTTGGACACGTTGTCGGCAAAGCCGCTTACGATCAGCGCGCGGGCGTCCTCCTCGCTCATGCCGCGGCTCATCAGGTAGAACACAGCCTCGTTGCTGATTGCGCCGATCTTGGCCTCGTGGCCGATGGCCGCGTCCTTCGTGCGGATGTCCATGGCGGGGATGGTGTCGGAGCGGGACTCGGAGTCGAGCATCAGGGACTGACATGACACGGCGGACTTGGCGCCCGTCGCGCCCTTCTGCACCACAACGCTGCTGCGGAAGGTGCTGATGCCGCAGCTCTTGCTGATGGAGCGGGTGTTCATATAGGAGCTGGTGTTCTTGCCCACATGGACGACCTTCGCGCCGGTATCGAGATTCTGCCCCGCGCCGGCGAAGGTGACGCCGGTGAACTCCATGCGGGAGTTGTCGCCCTTGAGGATGCTCATGGGGTACAGGCAGCCGACGTGGGAGCCGAAGGAGCCGGATACCCACTCGACCGTACCGCCCTCTTCGACGAGCGCGCGCTTGGTGTTGAGGTTGTACATATTCTTCGACCAGTTCTCGATCGTGGAATAGCGGAGCTTCGCGCCTTTCTTCACGAACAGCTCGACGCAGCCCGCGTGTAGGTTTGCGACGTTGTACTTCGGCGCGGAACATCCCTCGATGAAGTGCAGGCTCGCGCCCTCGTCCACGATGATGAGCGTGTGCTCGAACTGCCCTGCGCCCTTGGCGTTGAGGCGGAAGTAGGACTGAAGGGGTATCGACAGGTGCACTCCCTTCGGCACGTACACGAACGAGCCGCCTGACCACACCGCGCCGTGGAGCGCGGCGAACTTATGGTCGCGCGGGGTCACGAGCTTCATGAAGTACTTGCGCACCATGTCGGCGTATTCGCCCTTCATGGCGCTCTCCATATCGGTATACACGACGCCCTCGGCGGCGACGGAGTCCTTGACATTGTGGTAAACAAGCTCGGAGTCGTACTGCGCGCCGACGCCGGCGAGAGACTTGCGCTCCGCCTGCGGGATGCCCAGGCGCTCGAAGGTCTCCTTGATGTCCTCGGGGACGTCCTTCCAGTCGTTGCGCATCTTGGTGTTTGGGCGGACATAGGTCGCGATGTGATCCATGTCCAGTCCCTCGATGGAGGGTCCCCAGTCGGGTATCTTCATCTCGTTATATATCTGGAGGGATTCAAGACGGAACTGCTGCATCCACGCGGGATCGTCTTTTTCCTTGGAGAGCTTTTCCACGATCTCCGGCGTCAGGCCGGTCTCGATGCGGTAAGCGTCGTTCTCCTCGTCCCGTATGTCGTAGACGCTGCGGTCCACGTCCTCCACATAGGTTTTTTCTTTCTGATCTGCCATATCGGAGCCTCCCGCTTCAGTCTTCCTTCAGGCTGCCGAAGCCCTTTTCATTGATCTCTTCCACAAGCTCCGCGCCGCCGTTGCGGACGATGACGCCCTCTTCCATGACGTGCGCCGCGTCAACATGCAGCGCCTCGAGGATGCGGGTGGAGTGGGTGATGATGAGCAGAGAGCCGTGAGTCCGCTCGCGGAAAAGGCGCACGCCCTCGCTGACGGTACGGACGGCGTCGACGTCGAGTCCGGAGTCGGTCTCGTCCAGAATGGCGAGCTTCGGCTCAAGCATGAGCATCTGCAGGATCTCGGCCTTTTTCTTCTCGCCGCCGGAGAAGCCGACGTTCAGGTCGCGCTCGGCGTAGCTCTCGTCCATGTTCAGCAGAGCCATCGTCTCCTTGAGCTTTTTCTTGAAGTCCCACAGGCGCAGGCGGCTGCCGGTCTTCTGCTCCAGCGCGCTGCGGATGAACGCGCTCAGCGTCACGCCGGGCACCTCGAGCGGGTTCTGGAAGGACAGGAAAATGCCCTTTTTCGCGCGCTCGTTCACGGGAAGCTCCGTGATGTCCTCGCCGTCAAAGACGATGGAGCCGGAGGTCACACTGTAGGCGGGGTTGCCGGTGACGGCGTAGCCCAGCGTGGATTTGCCGGTGCCGTTCGGCCCCATGAGGACATGGGTCTCGTCCTGCCCGATGGTCAGATTCACGCCGTGGAGTATCTCCTTCTCCTCCACGCTGACGTGCAGATCCTGAATTTTCAAAAGCTCTTTACTCATATTGAACCACCTTATCTTCGTTCCGTGCCGCGGATACGGCCGGTATTTTCTCGTCTACTCGCATACATTGCGCCAGAGTATGGCCGTCAACGTAGCTGTTGATCTGTTCCTCCAGCCCTTTCCAGAACGGGCGCGCGTCGCAGTCACAGCCGCAGCCGCAGCCTGCCCCCTCTTCGGACTGGCACGCGATCGGCGCGAGGCTTCCCTCCGCCGCACGCAGAATTTCGCCCACGGGGTAATCCTCCGGCGGGCGGGTCAGGCGGTAGCCGCCCGATTTTCCCACGGCGCTCTCGACCAGATTTGCCCGGCTCAGCGCCGCCATTATGCTCTCCAGATATTTTTTCGACAGCTGAAGCCGCTGTGCGGCCTCGCTCAGGCGATGCCATTCGCCGCCGCCGTGCTCGGCCATATCCAGCATGACACGCAAGGCGTAGCGTCCTCTCGTTGAGATCATCATACGTCATGCCCCCTTGCTCGTAATATCTACCTTGCAGATAGGGATTTTAACGCTTAATTCCTACTATGTCAATAGGGCTTTGAAAAAAGTATGAAAATTGGCTACGAAGAAGGCGAGGTACGCACTTGGCGCCCCTTTTAGGGGAGCTGGCATGGCGTCAGCCGTGACTGAGGGGTCGTCAGGGTGGAGAGAGTGCCATTCGGGAAAAGACACGGCTCGGCAAACACCCCCACCACAAACCAAATCCCGTCCTTTGCGTGGCAAAGGACGGGATTTCGATTCACACTATATTTTATTATTCGTCTTTATTTTCCGGATCGTCGGAGGGGTCGGGTTCGGATTTCTCCGCATTCTCCTCCGCCTTTTCCGCCTGCTGCGCCTTCTCCTCGGAGTAGCCGTCGGTCATGGATATCTTGCGCGCGGGGCGCTCGATGGTATCGTCATGGACGACGTTCTTCGCGGCTTTCATCGATTCGGGCATGAACTCATGGTGCTTGAAGTAGTACGCGAACTCCTCGGCCTCCATGGTTTCGTTGACAAGCAGGTACTCGGCGATAGCGATCAGATCATCGCGGTGGTCTGTAAGAATCTTTTCGCAGAGTGCGCTCGCCTCGTCGAAGATGTGCTTGACCTCCTCGTCGATGATCGCGGCGGTCTCTTCGGAATAGCTCTTGGTCTGGCCGAAGTCGCGACCGATGAAGATGCTGTGGTCGGAGCTGTCATAGAGAATGGGACCGAGCCTGTCGCTCATGCCGTAGCGCATGACCATGTTGCGGGCAATGGAGCTTGCCTGCTGGATATCTGCGGACGCGCCGGTGGAGATATCGTCGAGGAAGAGCTTTTCGGCCATACGTCCGCCGAGAGCCATGACGATGTTGTCAAACAGCTCCTCGCGGGACTTGAAGTTCTCCAGATCCTCCTGCGGACGGAAAAGCGTGAAGCCGCCTGCGCCGCCGCGCGGGATGATGGTTATATAATGCACGGGGTCAACATGGGCAAGGAATTTGCCAGCGATGGCGTGACCGGACTCGTGGTATGCGGTCAGGCGGCGAGCCTTTTCGCTCATCTTGCGGCTCTTCTTTTCCGGACCCATCTGAACCTTGAGTATCGCCTCGTCGATATCCGCCATGGTGATGAATCTGTGGCGGCGGCGGACGGCCAGAAGCGCTGCCTCGTTCATAAGGTTTTCAAGGTCGGCGCCGGAGAAGCCGGGAGTACCCTTTGCAATGGAATTGAGGTCGACATCGTCGCCCAGCGGCTTGCCGCGCGCGTGTATCTTCAGAATGGCCTCGCGCCCCTTGATATCGGGCAGGCCGACATATATCTGGCGGTCAAAGCGGCCGGGACGCAGCAGCGCGTTATCAAGGATATCCGCGCGGTTGGTGGCGGCCATGACGATGACGCCCTCGTTGCTGCCGAAGCCGTCCATCTCGACGAGCAGCTGGTTCAGGGTCTGCTCGCGCTCGTCGTGTCCGCCGCCGAGGCCGCTGCCTCTCTGACGGCCGACAGCGTCGATCTCGTCGATGAACACGATGGCCGGAGCGGCCTTCTTCGCCTGTTCGAACAGGTCGCGCACACGGCCTGCGCCGACGCCGACGTACATCTCGACGAAGTCGGAGCCGGAAATGGACAGGAACTGCACGCCCGCCTCGCCCGCGACGGCCTTGGCAAGCAGGGTCTTACCGGTGCCCGGAGGGCCGACGAGCAGCACGCCCTTGGGTATGCGCGCGCCCATATTGGTGTAAGCCTTCGGATCGCGCAGGAAGTCAACTATCTCGGCGAGGTCTTCCTTCTCCTCGTCGCAGCCCGCGACGTCGGCGAAGGTCTTCTTATCCTTCTCGTCAGCGCCGAGACGCGTACGTGCCTTGCTGAACTTGGCAATGCCGCTGGTCATGTCCCCGCCGCCGGCTCTCTTCATGATGAAGTACCACGCGGCCATGGAGACGACGATTATCAGCACGTAAGGCAGCAGCGACATCAGCACGAGCGACACACCGGAGCCTTCGGTGTAGTTATACTCCTCGATGATGCCGTCGACCTTCTGCTGCCAGATCAGATCATGGAAGTCGGAATAGAACACCGAGAAATCATAGACCTTGCAGCGGACGAGCTTCGTCCCGTCGGAGCTGGCGGCGGTGCTGCCGAGCAGGCTGTCAACAACGCTGGACGCGGTATCGCCGTCGGCGCTGTCCGTCTTTGCGCTGTCCGCCTTTGCGCTGTCCGCCTTATCGGTGCGGATCTTCATGGTTATCTGGTTGCCCTTGACCTCGAAGGACTGCACCCGCTCCTCGGTGAACAGCTCAACGAGATCGGAGTATTTAAGCTCCTGACTCTGCGTGTCCTTGGTGAAGGACAGGATGATGGCGATGAAGATCACCATCATTACGAGGTAGAAGCCGAGGTCCCTGGTTCTGTTGCGGTTAGGTTTCAAACGTAAGTCACATCCTTTTCATAAGCCCTGCGCTCATGAATATATTTCGGGTTTGAGTATGCCGATATACGGCAGATTGCGGTAGCGCTCATTATAGTCAAGGCCGTAGCCGACCACAAATGCATCGGGTATCTCGAAGCAGGAGTAGTCCGCGTAGATATCGGCCTTGCGGCGCGCGGGCTTATCCATAAGGGTCGCGATGGTGATGGAGGCAGGCTTTCTCACCATGAGGTAATTCTTCAGGTAGTTCAGCGTCACGCCGGAGTCAAGGATGTCCTCTACGAGTATCAGGTGCCGCCCCTCGATGTTCTGGCTGAGATCCTTATTTATCTTCACGGCTCCGGTGGAGGTCGTGCCGTTATAGGACGAGACCGCCATGAAGTCCATCGAGCAGTTTATAGTGACATGGCGCATAAGGTCAGCCATGAATATAAAGCAGCCCTTCAAAACTCCGACGAAGATCGGATCCTTGCCCTCGAAATCTGCCGAGATGCGCTTGCCTATCTCCGCCACATGGCGCTCAATTTCTTCCTCGCTTATCAGCACTCCTTCAATTTCTCTCTGCATATGCTTTTATTATCTCCTGTTTCTATTTCTATCCTCAATATTTTATCCCCGATCTTCGGGGTAAAACGCTCATCCACGGCAAGGCCGAGCACGGCCATTATGCCTTTTTCATCCCTCAGCACGACCGCGGTATCGCGCTCGCGCGAGGTCATCCCCGCCTCAAGAAAGAGGCTTTTCAGTTTTTTGGCGCATCCTCTGCCGCGCGGACGCATACGGTCGCCGCTGCGTCTGGCGGTACAGACGATAGTACCACATATATTCTCACATTTGAAGCAATAAGTTTTTAACGGGCTGTTAATTTCTTGCGTGTAATTCGTTAAAGTGGAGATTATTTTTACACCGGCCTCCGGAATGTACAGCGTCTCGCCCGGGATCAGCTCCCGCTCCGGCATCTCCGCCGCGGTCTCGCCGCCGAACCAGAGTCTCCCCTGCTCGCGCCGCACCCGCAGCCCCGGAACATCGGCATAGCCGAGCCCCTCGCCCTTGCACAGCGCAAGCAGCGCATCGACGTGCACGGCGCTCAGCGTCTTCGGGCACATCCGGCGCATGACGCGCGAGGCTATCGCCGCGGGCAGGGCGTTTATCCCGTCCAACGGCAGGCTGCCGCCGGTGAGATTTGCCGATATGAAATCCGCCGCGAGGCCGTTCAGGCAGTCCTCATCCTCACGCAGCAGCTCTGCCGTACGGAGCATCGCCGTCTCGAAGCCTAGGTTTATCTCCCGCAGTACGGGGGAGGCATGGTGGCGGATGAGGTTGCGGCTGTAATCGTCGCTGCCGTTGGTGCTGTCCTCGACATGGGAGATGCCGTTTTCCGCGAGATAGGCTTCTATCTCCCGCCGCGTCACGCCGAGGAGTGGGCGGACTATCTCGCCGCGCACGGGCGGTATGCCGCGAAGTCCCGCGCCGCCGGTTCCGCGCGCGAGATTGAAGAGCATCGTCTCGGCGTTGTCGCCCGCGTTATGCGCGGTGGCGATCCTGTCACAGCCGAAACGCGCCGCCGCGCGGCGCAAAAAATCGTAGCGCAGCTCGCGCGCGGCCTCCTCGGTGCTCATGCCGTGTACTGCGGCGAATCTGTTCACGTCCCCGTGCTCCACGGCAAGCTCTATGCCGTGTTCGCGGCAGAAATCCTCGACAAAGCGGCAGTCGCGCAACGATTCCTCCCCGCGCAGGCCGTGCTCAAAATGCGCGGCACATACCGTGATATTCAGGCGCTCCGCCTGAGAATACAGCCAGTGCAGCAGGCACATCGAGTCCGCCCCGCCGGAGACGGCGCACAGGACTTTGCAGCCCTGCGGCAGCATATCATATTTTTTGATCAGCTCAGTATTCATCATCGCGCCGCTTCTCGACCGAACCGAAGCTCGTGTACTCCGGCAGCCAGGACAGCTCCACCGTACCGGTCGAGCCTTTGCGGTTTTTCAGCACTATCGCCTCGGCCAGATTCGGATTTTCACATTCCTTATTATAATACCCGTCGCGGTATAGACCTATGACAACGTCCGCGTCCTGCTCGATAGCGCCGGACTCACGCAGGTCGGACAGCATCGGGCGCTTGTCCTGACGACTCTCGTTTGCACGCGACAGCTGCGACAGGCACACGACCGGAACGTTCAACTCCTTGGCCATTATCTTCAGCATACGGCTGATATCGCTGACGGCCTGCGTGCGGCTCTCATTCGACCACGAATGCCCGCTGCCCGCCGACTGCATCAGCTGCAGATAGTCGATGACGACAAGACCGAGGTCGGGGACTCTGCGGCACTGCGCGTTCATCTCCGACACCGTCAGCGTCGGGTTATCGTCGATCCTGATGTCCGACGCGCTCAGGGTCTGCGCGGCATCGGCAATGTCGCGCCACTGCTGCTCTGAGAGCTGACCGGTCAGCAGGTTCTGCGACGGAATCAGCGCCGCGCGCGACAGCAGTCTCGACGTGAGCTGCTCGCGCGACATTTCGAGCGAGAATATCGCAACGGTCTTTTTCAGCGTCATGCCGACGTTGAGCGCGATATTCAGCGCGATACTCGTTTTGCCCATGCCGGGGCGCGCCGCGATCAGGATAAGCTCGGACTTGTTCAGGCCGAGGATCGCCCTGTCGAGGTCGGGAAGTCCCGTCGGCAGGCCGGGGATCTTATTGCCGGAGCTTGCCGCTTCGCTGAGCTGGTCGAACACGGTCTGCACGACCATGGATATCGGCATCAGGCCGCCGACCGTCCTGCCCTGGCGCAGCGCGTATATCTTGCGCTCCGCGGCTTCAAGCATCGTGTCGGCCTCGCCGGAGCCCTCGTACACCATGTTGTTTATCTCGTCCGCCGTCTCGCTCAGGCGGCGCAGCAGCGCGCGGTCACGCACGATGGCGGCGTACTCAAGGACGTTCGCGGCGGTGGGCGTGACGCGCATTATCTCCGCGAGGTAATTCTCGTTGCCGTCCTGATACACGCCGCGCACCTTCATCTGGTCGAGCACGGTGACGGGGTCGATGGTCTGCCCGTAGGAGAACATGGCGTACATCGTCTCATATATATCGCGGTTGAGCTTTATATAAAACTCGTCCGCCTTCAGTTTTTCAAGGACCTCCGGTACACACCTCGGGTCGATGAGCATGGAGCCGATGACGGCCTGCTCAGCGGGGGCGGAATGGGGCGTCTTTCTGCCCAGCAGCTCCTCCAACCTGACTCACCTCGGAAAAAGATTTTATCCCTCAACTACCAGCACGTTTATCGTGCCGCTGACCTCATAGCCAAGCTTCGCCTTGACGGTGTAAGCGCCGAAGGTCTTGATGGGCTCGGCCTGAACGATCTTGTTCTTCTCGATCTCGATGCCGAACTGCTCGCGCAGTGCGTCGCTTATCTCCTGCGAAGTGACGGCGCCGAAGAGCTTGCCGCCCGCGCCGGCCTTGGCGTGGATTATCGCCTGCACCGCGCCGAGCTTCTTTGCGTTCTCCTCGGCCTGCGCCTTCTCCTTGGCGATCTGCGCAAGGCGCGCCTTCTCCTTGAGCTTCATGGTGTTTATGTTGTCGGCAGTGGCCTCGGTGGCGAGCTTGCGCGGCAGCAGATAGTTGCGCGCGTAGCCGTCGGAGACTTCTTTCATCTCGCCCTTCTTGCCCTGTCCTCTTACGTCAACGTTGAAAATGACTTTCATTATATGATCCTCCTTTTTGGGTTTATCCAAGATAATCGTCTATGGCCGCGTATATTCTCTTCACGGCCGTGTTCACGTCGGTCCCCGCAAACTGCGCGGCCGCCGCACTGCGGTTGCCGCCGCCGCCCACCTTTTCCATGATGAGCTGCACGTTCAGCTCACCTATCGAGCGTGCCGAGGCAAACGATCCGCCGTTTCCGTCCGGCGCGACGACGATGGACGCGTCCACGCCCGAGATGTTCAGCAGCTCGTCCGCCGCCGAGGCCGCGACGACGCGGTTCTGCGGCTCCTCCGGCACGGCGATGGCAAGATTGCGGTAGAGCTTCGCGCTCTGGAGTATTTTATACTTGGCGACGGTGTCGTCCATGTCGGTCTGCAGAAGCTTCTTGACATCGGTGGTGTCCGCACCCGCGCGGCGCAGGTAGGCCGCCGCGTCAAAGGTGCGCTCGCCGGTGCGGATGGTGAAGCTCTTGGTGTCGAGCACGATGCCGGCCAGCAGCGCCTCGGCCTCGCAGCGCAGAATGTCGTTCTGATCCACGACCTCCTGCAGCACCTCCGTCATCAGCTCGCCCGCCGAGGACGCGTACGGCTCGATGAAGCCGAGCGCGGCGTTGTGGATATAGGTCGCGGCGACGCGGTGATGGTCGATGACCGCGACGCGGTTGCAGGCCATGAGCAGGTCCGTATCCTCCACCTGCTCGGGGCGGTTTGTGTCCACGACGACGAGGAGCGTTCTCCCGTCGGCGCGGAGCATCGCCTCCTGCGGGCTTATGAACGTGTCGTGATATTCCGGCTGGCGGCGCACCATCTCGATGAGCGCGCCGGAATAGTTTTTGTTGAGGTCGATGACGATGTTCGCCTTCACGCCCAGCAGTCTCGCCAGCGCGCATACGCCCACCGCGCCGCCGACACTGTCAAGGTCGGCGAATTTATGACCCATGACCAGTACCTTCGACGAATCGCGCACGAGCTCGGCGAGAGTGTTCGCCATGACGCGGGACTTGACCTTGGTGCGCTTTTCGACCTCGCTGCCGCGGCCGCCGAAGAACTCGAAGCTGAGCCGGTTCTTGATGACCGCCTGATCGCCGCCGCGCGAGAGCGCAAGTTCTATGGCGACGGTCGCATACTGCAGCGCCTCCGCGAGCGAGGATGCATCCACGCCGAGGCCGAGGCTTATCGAAGCGTCGATGCCGGTCGGGCTTTCGACCTGGTGCACCTCCTGAATGATGGAGAATTTCTCTGCTTTCAGCTGCTCAAGGCAGCGGCTCTCAAACAGGATGAGATAGCGGTCGCGCTCGTAGCGGCGGATGATGGCCTTGTTGTCATCGCACCACTTGTTGAGCTTGTCCTCGATGGCGTCGCGGATGTCGTTCTTGATACGGTCGGGCTGGTTCTTGACCAGCTCGTCCATATTATCGATGACCAGCACGCAGGCGACGGGGCGGGAGTTTTCGTACTCCATGCGGATGTCGTCGTACTCGGTCATGTCCACCCAGTAGGTGATGCCCATGAAGGCGCTGTCGTCCCCGTCCTCGGAGCGGATGATGTTGCCGTGTATCTGGTACTTGCGGCCGTTCACGGTCAGCAGGCTCGGGTACTGGGTCTTGCCCTCGAGCAGCCACTTGCCGTTGAATTCCGGCACAAGGTCGGACACGCGCACGTCGAGCCGCGTGCCGCTGCTGCCGCTCATGGCGAAGAACATCTCGTTGCCCCAGATGATGCGCGAATCGTCCAGCCGGAAAGCTGCGATGGGCAGCGGGAAATTCATCAGGGTGTTGTTTTTGGCGTTCTCCGTGTCATAGGTCACGGACTCGATGTACGATTCCAGCTGCTTTGCGCGGCGGCGGCGGGAGAAGAAGGAGTAGATCATCAGGATGAGGATGATGACGCCCTCGGCCACCGCAAGCTCGTACATCTTGAAAAACAGGGCTGCCGCCGCGAAGAGGACGAGGAAGATCAGGTACAGTCTCCCGCCCGGCTCGGCCAGCCGCTGCAAGTTTTTGTTCATCGGCGCACCTCCATGCGTTCAATGCGGAAATGGGTATAAAATGCAAATTCTTTAGTAATATATCATTATAGCAAACAGCGGCATTTTTGACAACACAAATAATTCTATTTTTCGTGGGAATAATACGGATACGTATTGTGCGTGGGTTGTGGCGGGGGCTGACTGAGGGGTCGCCAGTCTTGGACTATTGCCAATAGGCAAAAGACATCACCGCGTAAATCCCCCCACATCACCCCAACGGAGGTATATATGAAGGCTGTTATCATGGCCGGAGGCGAGGGCCGCCGGCTCAAAAGCATAACCGGCGAGCGGCCGAAGCCCATGGTGCCGCTGCTCGGCCGTCCCATGATGGAGCACATCCTGCTGCTGCTGAAAAAGCACGGCTTCGACGAGGTCTGCGCGGCGGTTAAATACCGCGCAGAGGACATCATGCGCTATTTCGGCGACGGCAGCGCCCTCGGTGTGCGGCTCGAATACCGCGTCGAGCGCGAGGCGCTGGGCACGGCGGGCGGCGTGAAAAACTGCGCGGACTTCTGCGGCAGCGACGATTTTCTCGTCATCAGCGGCGACGCCGCCTGCGACTTCGACCTCGCGCGGCTCATGCGCGTCCACCGCGAGTCCGGCGCGGGCGTGACCATCGCGCTGTGCCGCAACGCCGAGCCGCTCCGCTACGGCCTCGCCGTCACCGACCCGACAGGCCGCATCCGCAGCTTCATCGAAAAGCCGCTTTGGCCGCGCGTCGTGACCGACTTTGTGAACACCGGCATCTACGCCGTGTCCCCGCGCGTCATGGAGCTTGTACCGGACGGGCGGGCGTTTGACTTCGGCAAGGAGCTGTTCCCGCTCCTGCTCCGGCGCGGCGAGCTTATCCGCGGCGAGGTGATGGACGGCTACTGGTGCGACGTGGGGACGCCGCTGTCGTACTACCAGTGCTGCGTGGACGCACTGCGCGGCAGGCTCGACCTCTCCCCCGCTCCGGAATTTGCCGCGGCTCCCGCTCCCGACGACGGCGATGACGGCAGCGGCGGCGTTATCTGTCCGTGCCGCGACCGCGCGGAGCTGATGGGGACGCTGTCGGAGCTGTTCATGGACATGGGCGCGGACTACTCCGACGGGCTGCGCGTATCCGGCGATGGCTTCGAGCTGCACATAGCGCCGCTCGCCAGCCGCAGCGCGGTGCGCGTCGCGATCGAGTCAGAGCGCGAGGAATTCGCCCGCGAGCTGACCTCCACCGCGCTTGAGCTTATCCGCGCACTGGATAAATAGTTGAATCCCCCGCAGTTTTGGTGTAGAATACAGCTATACTTCAACAGGGGGTAAGCTCTATTATGATAAGAAGAAAAAATGAACGTATACACGAGACCAAGCAGGCGTTCGGCGGCATGGGTATGCTGGAGGCCGACCGTATCCTGAACGACGCCGACGAGATGCAGGGCAAGGGCCGGCTGTTCAACCACATCTATCTGCGCAAGAACTGCGAAGTTGGCTGGCATGTCCATCAGGGCGACGGCGAGGTGTACTACATTCTCAAGGGCCGCGGCGAGTACAGCGACAACGGCACGCTCACGACGCTCGAGGCAGGCGACGTTGCTTTCTGTCCCAGCGGCGAGGGGCACAGCATCATCAACCGCGACGACGAGACGCTCGAAATGATCGCGCTCGTGCTGTATATGTGATAGTGATCGGGACGGCAGCCGCCGTCCCGATTGCTTTACCCTGCCTTTTCTTTTGCCTGTTGGCAATAGTCGGAGTCTGGCGACCCCTCAGTCAGCCTTACGGCTGACAGCGTCTCGCTGCGGCTCGGTCACGGCGCGGCTCTGACATGCCCCCGGCATGTCATTCACTACCGCGCCGCCGCTTCGCTACCTAAAAGGGGCGCCAAGAGTATGCGGCGCAGCCAATGCAGCTCCCCTGCCCCCATATTTCCATGCGTTAACAGTTTTCTTTCGCTTTGTTCAAAAATATTTGCGCTTTTGTTCATTACAAGTACACAAATGCATTGTATCTTATACCCACAAGCAAAGAATAAGACAAACCAAGCAAGTTCAAATAGCAAAAGAGGTCTTTTTAATGTACCAGCCCGAAGATAATGATCCGATCGAACAGACAAACAATGTCAACGCAGAGGGTTCCGCTCCGGATAACACCGACCGCGTGAACGGCGAGTACCATTACAAAAACGGGTTTACTCAGAAAATATACTCCGACGCGCACTACGTCCCTGCGGACGAGAGCAACGATCCCCCCAGATACTACACCCCGCCTGAGAAACAGGAAAAGCCCCAGAGAGAGCCTAAGCCCTCCGACAACGGCGGGCACGGCAAGAAGCACGGCTGTCTCAGATTTGCCTGCATCGCACTTGTGTGCGCGCTGCTCGGCGGTCTCTGCGGCGGCGCGATCGCCGAAAGCCGCCTGAACAGCAGGATCACGGCACTGGAGGACAGCGTGAACGCCGAACCCTCCGAGACTCCGGTCGTGAGCTCATCGAGCGCCCCGATCACCGCCAGTTCTTCCGGCAGCTCTTCCGACAGTCTCAGCTGGGCGGAGATAAACGAGATAGCGAGCAAGCAGGTCGTCGGCGTGACCACCGAGGTCACATACACGAACTTCTTCGGCCAGACCAGTTCCTCCGCAGTCTCCGGCTCCGGCTTCGTCATCAGTGATGACGGATATATACTTACAAACTACCACGTTATAGAAACGGCATATCAGAACAACTACGCCGTCAACGTAATCACCCACGACGGTACGCGCTACGATGCCACGATAGTCGGCATTGAAGCCAGCAACGACATCGCCGTTCTGAAGATAGATGCCACCGGCCTCACCCCCGCAACGCTGGGCAACAGCGACAGCCTCGCCGTTGGCGACGATGTGTGCGCCGTCGGCAACCCCCTCGGCGAGCTGGAGTTCACCTCCACCTTCGGCCACGTAAGTGCCCTTGACCGTCTCATCACCACCGAAGAGGGCGGCAGCGCAATCAACATGTTCCAGATCGACGCGGCGGTCAACTCCGGCAACTCCGGCGGCCCCGTGTACAACACCCGCGGCGAAGTCATCGGCATAGTGACTGCCAAGTACAGTTCCTCCGGGGTGGAGGGTCTGGGCTTCGCGATCCCTATCAATGACGCGGCCAGCATCGCAAACGATCTTATCACCAAGGGTTATGTCACCGGCAAGGCTCACATGGGCGTGCGTATCGACCAGAGATACACCTCCGCTTACAGCCAGTATTACAATATGCCGGAAGGCGCGTATGTCTACTCCGTTGAGAGCGGCAGCTGCGCCGAGACCGCGGGACTCCGCGCCGGCGACATCATCACCAAGCTCGGCGAGAGCGAGGTCAAAAGCTATACCGACCTGACCCACGCCGTCAAGCAGTACTCCGCGGGCGACACGGCAGAGCTTGTGATCTACCGCGCGGGCGAGACGCTGACGCTGAGCATCACCTTTGACGAGGAGGTTCCGGAGAACACCTCCGGCTCCACCTCCATCATGCCCGGTCAGGTTCCCTGACGGCGCATATTAAATTGCTACTTTTCTACTCCTATAAATCCTCTCTTTTCTCCCAAAACGAAGGACCGCACGGAATCCCGTGCGGTTCTTTGTTTTTGTGTGGGGAGGTTCGGCGGGGGGGGGCGTCACGTGGTCTGTACTTCGCTCTTTCGTTTCCCCGCATCGCCCTTGATTGACAAAAGAACTACTTGCCGCTAAGCGCTTGTAAATATTCGGGACATGCGTTATAATTGATGCGATTTTTATCTTGGAGGCCGCGTTATGGATCAATACCGACTCAAAAAGTACATCTCCGAAAACCCCGACGCCAAGCTGCGTGACCTGGTGACGAAGCTTTTGTACGACGATATTGTTGAGCTGCGCATTACCCCCGGGTCCAAGCTGAACGTCAATCAGATCGCCGCATCCCTCGGCATTTCGCGCACGCCCGTGGCAGAAGCCATCGGCAAGCTGGCCGAGGTCGGCTTTGTAATATCCCGCCCCGGGCAGAGCGGCAATTTCGTGCTCGATCTCAGCCTGCCCGACATGATCAACCTCTACCGCGTCCGCAGCGCGATCGAATGCGAGGCGGCGGCGCTCTGCGCCCACTCGGCGGACGATGCCACCGTGCGCGAGCTGAGCATGCTGGCGGATGCATTCAAGGACAGCGTCCTGCAGCGCGACATCCGCGGCATGAAGGACACTGATATGCCGTTCCACAAGATGATAATCGACGCCTGCGGCAACCCCTACATCATCCAGAGCTACAACATTCTGCTCCCGAAGCTGACGATGTATCAGTCCTCGATGCTGGAGTTTATCGGCCGCAGCGGCAATGAGGCGAACCCCTGGATGCCCAGCATTAAGTACCACCACACGGCGGTCGTTTCCGCGATACGGATGCGTCTGCCGGAGTTGGCGCGCCAGTCAATGGCCGACCATGTGGACACGAGCCTCAGCTTCACGACGCTTTCCGGCAACGGCGCCGACCCGTTCTCCATCCTGCGTGCGAAGAAATAAGGAATAGATAGTGCTGAAGAACCCACCCGATCATTCGGGTGGGTTCTTCAGCTTGTCAAAAAAGTCCTGTGAGGACTTTTTTGACAAGCTTCATCCGCCGAGCATTTTGATAATATCAAAATGCTGCTTTGCTCCAAAA
>JABLTO010061304.1_pt1 | contig 21146 bp, 21 predicted proteins | sample 7160091 | NCBI WGS metagenome assembly JABLTO01 (sample SAMN14651225, study PRJNA627086) | human gut metagenome | isolation source: feces | host: Homo sapiens
TATTGGGTCAACATTACCATCAACATGAATAATATTTTCATCATCAAAACATCTAACAACCTCAACAATAGCATCTACTTGTCTTATATGTGATAAAAACTTATTACCAAGTCCTTCACCAGTACTAGCTCCCTTTACTAACCCTGCAATATCCGTAAATTCATAAGTAGTAGGAATGGTCCTCTCTGGAACATACATATTCTCTAATACCTCTACTCTTTTATCAGGAACAGTAACTACTCCAACATTAGGATCAATCGTAGCAAAAGGATAATTAGCGGCCAATATATTCTTTTTAGTAATTGCATTAAATAAAGTTGATTTCCCTACATTAGGAAGTCCAACTATACCAGCAGTCAAACTCATTTATATCACTTCTTTCTTAACCATTTTATTATACCATAAAAAATAAACTTTCTAACAAAAATATAGAAAGTTTATTTAATTAATATGATTTACGTTCAAACTTTTTAACAATAACTAAAAGAACAATAATTAAAACGGAAAGAATGCAGCCTCCTATTATATCAAATGTATAATTTCTTTTAGTTTTATATAGTTCTAAATAAATCTTCTTATTCTTATAATTATCTTTATTTATATTCCAAGTATAAATACCCCCACCATAGCGATCAGCATTAGTATCATATAAATCACCATCATAATGAATATTAATTGTTACATCATCTAATAAATTATATTTATCAAAACACTTAAACTCATCGCTTGTCTCTATCAATATCTTACCCTTCTTAGATATACTTATACTATCATAGCAGTCATAAACCATTGATTTTTTATTCATATTTTTCATATCATAAGAATAACTATAGCGGTATCCAGAAGTAGTATCATTTGATATTTCTTGTCTTTTGTAATCAAAACCAGACTCTAAACTATAAATATTATAAGATAAATTATCTGTATTAAATATTGTATCATCTTCCATATTATATTCTTTTATAGACTTTAATCTTTCTTTATCTTCTAGTATAGAAATATCATCAGTCAAATTATTTCCTATATATAGATCATATGTGGCACTACATCCAGTAACTAAAATAAGCATCAATAATAATAATATTTTTTTCACTTAAATTACTCCTTCCATATAGCAGTTACATTATAAAATGTACCTTCATTATTAGCTATATTCTGTAGTGTATATGAACCATCACCATATCTTCTTGAAGAATCTCCAATTTTAACAATATTTCCATTTTTAATTCCTAAAATTGAAATATAGTGTCCTGGAAAATTAATTATTAATCTTTTTCCCTCTCTTAATGCAGCATACATAGCATCATAATCAGTAACTCCTAAAGATTTACCCTTTAATCCATAAGTCTTATTAAGTAAAAAGAAATCATCAGGTACGGCGTGTCCAAATTTTCCTCCACCCAAACTACACACTTTTTCAACTAATTGATTAGGATATATATCATTACCAAAACTTCTAAGTACCATTGTATAAGATACAAAACCACACCCAGATGATGCTATTGTTCTCTTATCATTACCACCTCTCTGATAATTAGTACATAAAGGAACTTTTCCCCATCTAGGATCAGCCTGCTTTAAATTTATAAATTCTACATTTTGATTACTCTCAGAATTTAAACTATTTACAGAACTATTTATAGTATTATTTAATGTTTCTTCATAGGCTTCTTTTATTTGTTGATTTTCTATTTCTACCGCCTTATCATACTCTTTCTTATAAATTTGAATATTTTCAAGTGTAGCATTATTTATACAAGAATCATAATCTGGTACCAAACCATTTAAAACAGTAGACATCAAACTAACAATATAAGGAACTGAAAAAACCAAAACAGCATATATAATTCTTTTAAATACTAATTTAGATTTCTTAGCTTGCTCTTCAGTATCACCTGCAACAACACATTTGCTAAAATCAAACATACAAAATATAATAAGTCCTATTGGTAAAAGTAACCTAACAACATTTATAAGTAGTTTTCCAAAATAGATAACTTCCAAAACTGTAGGTAGCTGACATACTGGTATATCAGCTGTAGTAGTTAATAAATACATATAAAACCTCCTATAACATTACACCAGTTCCAATACCTATAGGTATTCCAATTATATAGAATGCTAAAATTATAATTATCCATAATATTGTAAAGGCAATAGCATAAGGAACCATTAAACTCATAGCATCTATTATAGTAATAACATCATTTTTTCTCTTATTATAAATATGAAGAAAGCCAATTAGCATAACAAAATAACTAAATAATGGTGTAAGTCCTTTCATACTAGAATCTGCTGCTCTAAATACTGCTTCAGCAAACTCAGGAGTCATAGAACTCTGCATAAACATAGGTACAATTACTGGTGAAAGCATAGCCCATTTAGTCGAAGCCATAGGAACAAAGAATGTAGATATAGCAACAACTATAAACGTTATAACAACAAGAGCCAAACCAGAAAGCTGCATACCATTAAGTAATTCTGAAAGTGAAGCTACAATAAATAAACCAATATTAGTCTTTTTAAATATTAAACAAAATTGTGCTACAAAGAATATTAAAACTAATAAAGAAGCAACATCTTTTAAGTAGTAACTCATACCATCTACTAAATCTCTATTATCTTTTATACTCTTTACTCTTATTCCATATATAAGAGAACTAAATATCAACATAAATGATGCGATAGTAACAGAGCCTTGATAAAAATATGAACCTTCTCCAAACAACATATTAACATAATCAGATTGACTAAGATCAAGTAATAAACCAGAAAATGGTAAACCGTCTATTAAACAGTAAGCAAGCACTAAAACTACTAAGAAAGTAGCAAGTAATGATATAATAACCCCTTTCTTTTCTTTTTTAGTAACCTCTCTTTCCTGTGAGGGTTCTTCTTCATCAAAATAATATTTACCCAATTTTGGTATTATAAATCTTTCAGTAACTAACATTCCAACGTATGATAACAAGAACATACTAACTATTGTAAAAATCAAATTACCATATAAATTAGTAACATAAGATGTATCAAGTACTGAAGCAGCTTTATTAGTATAAGAAGTAAGCATACTATCCAACCTATTTATAACTACATTAGCACCATATCCAAAAGTTATTCCAGAAAAGGCAGCACATATACCCGCAGAAGGATGTCTACCTAAATTCATAAACAATATTGCCGCAAGTGGTATCAAAATAACATATCCAACCTCATAAAACATTGAAAATATAATACCCAAAAGAACTACTACAAATGTTAAAAACTTTCTAGGAACTTTTTCACTAATCATCTTAAATAGCGAGTTAAGAAAGCCTGATTTATAAGCTACTCCTACTCCTAACAAACCAACTATTAAATTGCCTAAAGGTGCAAACTCAAGAAAATTATTTATCATATTACTAATTAGGTATTGAAGTCCAGTTCTATTAAACAAATTAGTAATAGTAACAACTTGAGTAGTTAAATCACCAGTAGCTTCATTAACAACATAATAACTAGCTTCTAAATTAAGAATACTACCTATACTACTAATAATCATAATAGCAAGTGTAAGTATCAAAAATACCAAAGCAGGATGTAATCTAATTCTTTTCTTTTTCTTCATTATTTATCACCTTTTTTATTTTCTTATTAAACTCAACTCTTGGAAGCATAATAACTCTATCACAGTTAACACATCTTATTTTTATGTCTGCTCCAAGTCTAATAATCTCAAATTCACTACACCCACAAGGATGTACCTTCTTCATAATAACTCTGTCATTCAAACTATAATTCATATAATCACTCTCAATAACATTATATCATTTATTTTTATCTAAGTAAATTAAATGATTAGATTTTTTTATAAGTCCTTGTAAAAATAAAGTATATTTGTTATAATAAAAAAGGTAGAAAAGGGATGATTTAGTGAGTAAAGAAGTAAAAAAAAGTAGAAAAAGAAAAATAAATATACAAAAAGTATTTAATCTAGTTAGCTTCACATTTCTATTAGCTTGCGTTATCTTCTATGGAAGTAGATTTATAAAACTATATATAGAGAATAACAAAGTAGAAAAAATAACTGTATTATCAGATAACATTAAAGACAATAACAAAGATAACCAAAATTTTAAAGAAATAAATGAAGCCTACTATTTTACAAACGATGAAGAAAATAACTATGTAGAATATTCAAACATACTATGGAGAATAATTAAAATTAATAAAGATAAATCTGTAACTGTAGTAGCAGACAAAGCAATAACTTCTCTTGCACCAGGTCAAAATAAAAAATATGATGACACTTATATAAATAAATGGTTAAATAAGAGTAATGAAAATAATACTGGTATATTAGAAAGTAATTTAAACAACATAGAAAAATATCTTACATATACAGAAACTTGTAAAGATAAAATAACTGATACCAAAAATATTACTTGTAAAGATAAAATAAAAGAAACCTACATTACCCTACCATCAATATATGACTATGTAAACACTGGTGGCAATAATGGTTTCCTAAATAATGAAGAATACTTCTATCTAGCTAATGCTAATAAAGATAACAATTTAATGTATATTGATGACACAGGAAAGACAAACTATACAGAAGATGAAATACTAGGAGTCAAACCAGTTATCACAATCAAAAATACCATAACTCTTAAAGAAGGAAATGGTAGTAAAGAAAATCCTTATACATTTGAAGACAGTAAAGGACTATTTGGTAGCTATGTTAAATTAGGCAAAGACATATGGAGAGTTTATAACGTAACAGATAATTCAATAAAGTTATCATTAAATGACTACTTAAAACTTAACAATCAAGAAGTAAAATATAAATATTCAAATAATGGTTATTACCATAATGACACTACTAATGGCTCTCTTGCTTATTACCTAAAAAATACTTACCTAACATCATTAAGCTATAAAAATATAATTAATGAAGATAAATTTGCAAATGGAATATATAATAACACAACTAATTATGATTACACTAAAGTTTTAGCATCAACAGTAGATACTAAAATAGGACTTCTTAGTATAGGAGACATATTCCTAAATGATGAAGCCACTAACTATTACTTATCAACTGGAGTATCTAAAGATAATAATCAAATATATGTAATGGAAAGTGATTATAAATTGTATACCAAAGTATCTACTACTAACTTAAAAATTGTTCCAACAATATCAATCAAAAAAGAAATACTAACAAAAGGAACAGGAACAAGTTCTGACCCATATGAGGTGGATTAAAATGCGTAAGAAAAAAAGTAAGAAAAAGATATATAAAACTACAATAGTATTTATTATTCTAGATATTCTAGCTATAGCGGGTTTCGTAATGATGTACGGTCCATTCGACTATGTAAGAAACCTATATGTAACAACAGCATTAAAAACTATGAATCATCAATACTTTGCTAATATCTTTTATAGTCAAGAGACAATTGATAAAATAAATAAAAGTAATTATTTCGTAACTATAGATGAAGATGCAAATACTGAAGATGTTGTAATAAATACTAAAGAGAAATCCAAATATAAAGATAAATATGAAGAAGAACTATTTACTAGAGATAATCCAGATGATGCCTACAAAGTAATAAACTTAAAAATAGGAACTTCAAAAGGATACCTAGTAGCAATATATAAACCTGAAAAAGTTAAATTAATATCTACAAAACAATTTAACATTGGCGGTAAAGGCGAAAGAGTTCTAACAATGTGTCAAAGATATGGAGCCTCTGTATGTATCAATGGTGGTGGCTTTGTTGATGAAGGATATGGTTCTGATATACCAATTGGAACAGTTATACAAGACGGAAAAATAACTTGGGGTAAAGAAGACGCAGACACAACTAGAGACAATATTATTGGAATAACCAAAGATAGCAAATTAAAACTAATGTCAAATGCCACTGCTAACGAAGCATTAGCAGCCAACATAAGTGATGGTATGGTATTTGGACCATTCTTAATAGTTAATGGAAAGCCATTGGAAATATATGGTGACCCTTGGGGTCAAGCACCACGTGTAGCCATAGCCCAAACAAAAGATGGAGTTATAATGTTCCTAGTAATAGATGGAGAAAACTACATCAACGGAGCAAGTCTTCAAGATATGGTTGATGTCCTATTAAAATACGGAGCATATAATGCTGCTAATCTAGATGGAGGACAATCCTCATCATTAATAATTGATAACAAACTATATAATAACCCACCTGCTGCTGCCAAAAGACAAGGTGGAAGATATGTAGTTACCGGTTGGGGACTTATGAATTAAAGCTTACTATTAAGTAAGTTTTTTTCATTTACAAAATATAATAGTTTTGTTATACTTATATAGTAAGGTGGTAAAAATGAGTAAACGAAGAAAAAGAAAAAGAAAACTTAAAAAAAATGTAAAAATAGTATTAATTATACTTTTAATATTAATAGCAGGTTCATATCCAACATATAAACTATTAAATAAAGGAAAAGAACCAAATATAGGAGAAAGAACAGACAAAAATAATGATAATAAAGAAAAAAAATATGAGTTATCATTAATAGCAGTCGGAGATTATTTAATACATTCATCATTATATAAAGATGCCAATAAACATGCCAATTATGACGGCTATGATTTCAAACCAATGATAACAAATATAAAAGAAATAGTTTCCAATTACGACATTGGTTATTACAATCAAGAAACAATATTAGGAGGAACAGAATTAGGACTATCTGACTACCCAACATTTAATTCACCATATGAAGCAGGAGATGCAATGTTAGATGCTGGATTTAACCTAGTAAGCTTAGCAACAAACCACACTATGGACAGTGGAAAAAAGGCCGTAGAAAACTCTTGTAAATATTGGAAAGAAAAAACAAATGTATTAACCGCTGGTAGTTATTGTAGTGACGAAGAAAGAAATGAAATTAAAATAGCAGAAAAAAACAATATTAAATACACAATGCTTAATTATACATATGGAACAAATGGTATGCCCGTACCAAATGATTATTTAGTAAATGTTTGGCCTACTGATATAGACAATATTAATAATCCAGAAAAAGACACTAAATATCAAGCATATAAGAAACAAGTAAAAGAAGATATTGAAAAAGTAAGAGACAAAGTAGATGTCCTTATAGTAGCAGCCCACTGGGGAGTAGAATATACATTTGAGCCAACCGCTTATGAAAAAGATATGGCCAATTATCTAGCCTCACTAGGAGTAAATATAATAATAGGAACACATCCTCACGTAATACAGCCAGTAACTTGGATAGATAATACACTAGTAATATACTCTCTAGGAAATTTCATATCAGCACAATATCAAAACAAAACACCTTGCACAGATTACAAATGCACTACAGGATTAATGACAAGCTTAAACATTGAAAAAACAGTAAGCAAAGACAAATCAAGTATAAAAATAACTAACGTAGAAAATGAATTAATATACAATTATTATAACCAATCAACTTGGAGAGGCTTTAAAGTCATACCATTTAGTAATAGTGAAATCAAAGATTATCTACCAAACTATAAACAAGTATATAATACCTATAAAGAAATAGTACAAAAGTTAGACAGTAACATATACGTAAAAGAAACTGTAGATTAAAAGAATATCACATCATCGTGATATTCTTTTCATTTATCGAATTAATAACTACTTCACTATTTCCCATAACAATATTATCAATAATAATACTCTCTATATTTTTAGAAATAATCTTATCTATTCTTCTAGCTCCAAACTCATAATAATCACTTTTATCTAATATTTCATCTATTACTCTTGGTTTAATATTAATAGAAATATTATTATATTTAATTTGTAAATTATTAATTCTATCAGTAATTATATTTCTAATATCTTCTTCTTTTAATCTATTAAATACTAAAATATTATCTATTCTATTAACAAACGCACTATTAAAATAATTCTTTAAACTTGCCATAACATTACCATCAGATACTTTATTAAATCCAATACTATTCTTATCAAAACCTACATTTGAAGTCATTAAAATAAGAACATTATTAAATTTAACATTAACTCCCTTAGAATTCTTTATTTCTCCTTCCTCTAATATCTGATAAAACAAATTAATAACTGCTGGATGAGCTTTATCTATCTCATCAAGCAATAACACACTATTAGGCTTATTACGAATTTCTTCTAAAATATTTTTATTATCATCATATCCGACATATCCAGGCGAAGAACCTAGTATCTTATTAACTGAAGTACTATCTGAGTATTCACTCATATCTAATCTAATAAGGTTTTTATGACCCACTAATAAATCAGCATACTTCTTAGCCAGCATACTTTTGCCAACACCTGAAGATCCTACAAATAAGCAAGAATAACATTTATTATTATAACCAGTTTTAATTCTTTTTGTAATATCTATTAAATTATCTATAATTTTGTTTTGTCCCACAATAACACTACTTAAGCTATCATACATTGAACTACTATCAATATTATTTTTCATTATATCATATATAGGAATACCCGTTCTATTATTAATTACCATAGCTACATCTTCTTTTGAAATAATATTCTTTTCATTCTTACACATTAACTCAATTTTATTTAAATCTGATGAAAGCTTAGTTATCTTCTTTCTAATTTCATACGCCCTATCTATTGAATTATCAATAATATAACTATTTCTCTCTTTATTTAATTTAGTAATTTCTTTTTTTATATTCTTTAGTTTACCAGTATCTTTATTTTCTTTAATACTAACCATAGAACAAACTTCATCTAACACATCTATTTCTTTATCTGGTCTATTACGATCAAATATATACTTCTCAGATAAATTGACAATTTCATCGACTATAGTGTCTTCTATAATAACATTATGGTATTTTTCATATAAAAATTTGATTTTTAATAAAATATTCTTTGTTTCTTTAATACTTGGTTCTTCTACCTTAACTTTTTGAAATCTTCTCTCTAAAGCAGAATCCTTTTCTATAAACTTTTTATATTCATCTGTAGTAGTGGCTCCTATACATCTAATCTTACCTCTAGCAAGTGCAGGTTTTAATATATTAGAAGCATCTATTGCCCCCTCAGCTCCTCCTGCCCCAACCAAAGTATGTATCTCATCTATAAATAAAATTATCTCAGGATTATCTTCAATTTCCTTTAATACTTTTTTCATTCTTTCTTCAAACTCACCACGATACTTTGTTCCTGCCACCATAGTAGCCATATCAAGAGAAATAATTTTCTTATTTGCTAAATTATTTGGAGCATCATCATCGGCTATAAGTCTAGATAATTCCTCCACTATTGCAGTCTTGCCAACACCTGCATCACCTATCAAAATAGGGTTATTTTTTGTTCTACGACATAATATTTCCATCACCCTTTTAACTTCTTTATCTCTTCCAATCACTGGATCAAGTTCTTTATTTTTAGCCCTCTCTGTAATATCAACACCCAGATCATCTATTAAAAGCTTTTTCTTCTTATTCTTTTTTCCTTTTTTTATTAAACTTATAGAAAAATCTTCATACATTGTCTCTATATCAATCTTCATACCAATAAGAAGTCTTATTGCTATACCCTCTCCTTCCTCTAACATAGAGAAAAACAAATGTTCTACTGTAACTTCTCCATCATTATTTTCTCTACTATCCATTATAGCAGACTCTATAACCTTCTTTAACAAAGGGGTATATAAAAAAAATTCTGTCTTATTATTAGTACTACCAACTATTCTTGATAATTCCTCTTTAAAATTATTATAATTAAGTCCATATTCCTTTAATCTATCAGAAATACTACCATCACTTTTAAGTATAGATAATAAAAGATGCTCTGTACCTATATAAGGATGACCTAAATTTAACATTTCATCTTTTGCGTTAAGTAGAACCTTCTGTGCTTCCTCACTAAAATTACCTATCATATTATTCTCCTCTCAATCTATTCTATGTATATAATGATATATTTTGAAATATTTTAAACACTAAAATAAGACTTTGTACGCAAAAAAAATCTACCATAAGGTAGACTTTTTATTTCTATATTAATGAAAGCACAATTAATGATAATATTATAATTGATAATAACACTAATACAAATCTCCATATGTACTTAATCCAAGTAGTATATGGAATATCAAAGTATTTAAGCACTACTATTAGTAAGAAACTAGTAGGTGCAATCACAGATACTAATCCATAAACACTTTGGAAAGCAACTAAATATGTAGAAGTCATTGATTCATCAGTAGCGGCTGTTAAAATAGGATTAAATACGCCTGCAACTGCATAATAGAAATCTGGATGTAATAAAGTACCAAGTGCACTTACTAAAACAGTAGCAGCAGCATTAAGACCTAACTTTGTACCAGCAAGCCAATTAATAATAGTAGACATTATACCATTATTATAAGAACAAACCAATATAGCATAAGCAAACATCATTAATAGAATACTAGGTATCATCTTCTTAGATCCTTCAACAAAAGAATCTATTACATCATTAAATTTAACTCTGTATATAATCTTCAATATAATAGAGAAGACAATCAAAGTTATAATAATTGACATATATGAACCTAAACTTCCCCAATTACCTAAAGCATATAGATTACCTGAAATTAAACTATTAAACACTGGATATTCAGGGAACTTAATACCAAATACACTGAATTTAGGAATAGTTAAACCAATTAACCATTCGTGGAATTTGTCAAAACACTCTATTCCAAACAATGAATTCCAAGGCATATATCCTAATACTAAGATAACTAAGATTAATGATAAAACTACCAATAAAGGCCAAGTTTTAATATTCTTATAGTCACCTTTTACTTCTGATACCATTACTTCGCTGCTTTCATTTAACTCATACTTAACCTTTTTATTTTGAACATTTTTAATATGCCAATTGATATAAAGTATAAGGAAAGCTACACCTAAAACTAGTAATATAATTTTTACTAATAGACAAGTATAAGTATCTAAACCTGCCATTTGTTCTAGAGTAGTAGATGCATATCCATAATAGCTACTAGGATCTCTGAATGTTACAAATATTCCACCAGCATACCCTACAAGCATAGCAACTATAGTAGCACTTACAGCAACAAGTTTATCATATCCAAGTAGCATTATAATTGAAATAACAAATGGTACAAAAATAAGAATAGTATTCATAAGTCCAGTTATTGAAGTAAGTACTGCAAATACTCCAGTAGTAAGGAATACGAATAATTTACTATGTGATCTTACTTTTGATGTAATGCCATCTAATAATTTCTTATATGCAGGTATAGAATTTAGTATTCCATAAAATGCACCAAGTACTATTAAGTAAACAACAGTATCAAAGAAATAATAAAATGACTGTGCAAAGTTAAGTCCAATATCACCTAATGCTATGTATGATAGACTACCTTCTCTTCCAGGAATAATGTAACTACAAATTACTAATAATCCCAAAATAATCAACATCACTTTAAATAAACTATGTTTTTTCATAATAACCTCCTCTAACAATAATTATAGCACAAATGAATTAAAAGTAAATAAAAAAGAGAAAATTTCAAATGTTTTCCCTTATTTTATAACACTTTAAGACTAAATATATCAAAAATAGATAAATTAGTACCCTATTAAATAAATTAATATAACTTAGCTCCTGCTGGTATACAATCACTTACCATTAATAGATGTAACTTCTCTTTTCCACTATCTTCGTAAACAGCACTAATTAACATTCCACAAGAATCAATTCCAGCCATAGTTTTAGGAGGAAGATTTACAATTGCAACGCAAGTCTTACCAATCAACTCCGAAGGCGTATAATATTCACGAATGCCGCTTAAAATTATTCTATCAGTACCTGTACCATCATTCAAAGTAAATTTTAATAATTTCTTAGAATTTGGAACTTCCTCACAATTAATAATTTTTACAATTCTAAAATCAGATTTACTAAAAGTATCAAAGTCCACTTCCTCTTCAAATAAAGGTTCTATTTTAACATTAGAAAAGTCTATTACTTTTGTGTCTACTAAAGGTGTATTATTTACAGTAACAATCTTCTTTGTATCATTTAATGGCTTCATTTGTGGAAATAAAACAACATCTCTAATAGAAGGTCTATCATAAATAATCATCATAAGTCTATCAATACCAAATCCAAGTCCAGATATAGGAGGCATACCTTGTTCCATTGAAGACAAGAAATCTTCATCAAGTTCCATAGTCTCATCATCACCTTGAGCTTTAGCTTTTAATTGATCCTCAAAAGCTTCTCTTTGTGTAAATGGATTAACAAGTTCTGAATAAGCCTTACATAATTCTGTACCACAAGCAACAACTTGGAACACATCTATAACTCTTGAATCAACATCATTTCTTCTTGCAAGAGGAATTAATACCGCTGGATAGTTATATATAATAGTAGGTTCTAGAACGTCAGTTCTAATCTTTCGTTTATATATAAAATCTATAATTTGACTAAGAGACTTATATTCTTCTAGTTCATCATAAGTAAATAAACCTTTTTCTACTACTTTATCTTTAAGGACTTTAGGATCGTCTATATCAAGAAAATCAAAGCCTAATACATTTCTCATTTCTTCGACATAGTTAATTCTTTTCCAATCAGCACCAAAGTCTATTTTATTACCTTGATAATTAACAACAGTATCACCTATAAGTTCTTTAAGTAATCCTCTTATAAATCCTTGATAAAACTTAATATTATCTTCAAAATTCCAATAAGAAGCATACCACTCTACTTGAGTAAATTCCTGTAAATGTTCTGTATCCATTCCTTCATTTCTAAAACATTTAGCAAGTTCATATACCCTATCAAAGCCACCTGCTATACATTGTTTTAAATATGTTTCAGGAGCTATTCTAAGATTACAATCCATATCTAAAGCATTATGATGTGTATAAAAAGGTCTAGCACTAGCACCACACACGGCATTTTGTAGTATAGGAGTTTCTACTTGTAAAAAGCCATTTGCTCCTAGATATTTATGTAAGTAAGAATAAAATTTACTTCTACCTAAAAATACACGTCTAGAATCTTCATTCATAATTAAATCAACATATCTTTGTCTATACTTCATTTCAGTATCTGTAAGACCGTGAAACTTCTCTGGTAATGGTCTAAGAGCTTTTCCTAAAAACTCAAAACTATGTACTCTTAAAGTTTTCTCTCCAGTTTGTGTTGTAAATATTTCACCGTTTGCTCCGATGAAATCTCCAGTATCAATTAGTTTTTTAAAGAAATTATATTTATCTTCCCCAACCATATCTATCTTAATTTCAAGTTGCATATCCCCTTCAATATCACGAATTCTTACAAATGAAAGCTTACCCATCTTTCTCATAAATACAATTCTACCTGCTATAGCAACATCAGTAGTACCATCCTTTAATAATCTTGCTTCTCTAATCTTATGCGTAATATTATATTTTTCAGGATAAGGATTGCAATAATTCTTTATCTCCTCTAATTTATCCCTTCTTACTTGTTCTTGTTCACTAAATTGTCTTTCCATTTTCTTTCACCTCTTCTATAACGCTAGTACCAGCCATCAAATCGTGTAATCCTCTTCCATCCTTCTTGTATAGTACCATAAAGAAAGATACCACTACAAAGAATAATTCAATATAACTACATATTGCACTACCATAGTTAAAATATTTTTTACTAAGAATATTAACAAAAATCGCAGTATATAGTCCTGTAAGTATACCATATACAAACAAACCTCTAATAATCATTGCCTTTATACTAGGTTTCTTATTATCTTCTACTACCTTAATTTTTAATAATTTCTTACCAATAGTTTGCCCTTTATTAAAATATGCAAATACAATAAAGTAACCAATAAATAGTGTTACTGAAACTGCATTAACAGCTACATTACTTTTCTGAAGTTCATAATTTAATTCTTGCGTTTTTTCACTATATTCTTCAATAGTAATCTCTTTATTTGCATAACTTTCTGCTAAATTATTTATTTCCTTAGTTATTGTACTATTTCCGCCAATACCCATAGTTATTAATGAAAGTATAAACATAACTATAAAATAATCAATTAGATAAGCACTAACTCTCTTAAAAATATTCGCTTTCATTCACATCACCTAATAAATATTATATACTATTTTTTAATACTTTTAAATAGTTATTAAGAATTTTTTTTAGTTCATCACTAGTTTTTACTTTAAATACTTCGTTTTTAACACTTTGTGCATTAGGTAATCCTTTTATATACCAAGCTACAAAACTACGCATTTCTAGTACAGCAGTCTTTTCTGGTTTTATCTTCAATAAATACTCTAAATGATGAAAACACATGTTAATCTTATCTTTATAACTAGGTTTTTCTATAATTTTTCCAGTATCAAAGTATGTTACTAATTCTTTAATAAGCCAAGGATTTCCAAGTACACCTCTTCCAATCATAATAGCATCACAGCCAGTATACTCTATCATTTTTTTAGCACTTTCTAAAGAAGTAATATCTCCATTACCAATAACAGGTATATTAACATTTTCTTTTACTTTCTTTATGATATCTAAATCAACATTTCCAGAATAACCTTGACTTCTAGTTCTACCGTGTACTGTAATTGCACTAGCACCTGCCTCTTCACATATTTTTGCTACCTCAACAGCGTTTATACTATTTGTATCCCAACCGCTTCTAATCTTAACAGTTACAGGTACTTTTACTGTTTTTACCACTGAACTAACTATGTCTCTTATTTTTTTAGGATCCTTCAAAAGAGCACTACCAGCTTGTGACTTAATAGCCACCTTAGGAACAGGACATCCCATATTAATATCAATAATATCTGGATGCATAATATCCTCAACCATTTTAGCAGCACTAGCAAAAGTACTCTTATCACTGCCAAATATTTGTTGTGCTATTGGACGCTCGCATTCCTCAAAATAAAGCATATCTTTTGTTTTTTGACTATTGTAAATCATTCCCTTATCACTTACCATCTCGGCATAAATAAGACCACATCCCATTTCTTTTATTATCTTTCTAAAAGCACTATTACAAACACCAGCCATAGGAGCAAGTACTATATTATTTTTCATTTCAATATTTCCTATTTTAAACATAAAAATCCCTCGCAACATATTTTAACACATAATCAAAATAAATAAAAGACATTAATTAAAATATCTTTTATTAATAACATCATTTAATTGAATAAACAAAATCATATATAAAATTAGTAAACAAATAAGATACAGAAAAAACAAGTATTAAATAAAATAGCTTTGCCTGATAGACTTTATTCTTTTTAAAGATACAATTAATATTAATACTATCTATAGCAAAAATAGTAATAGGTATACATATTAAATATAAAAATAGTTTAATCATTTTCTAATTCTCTAATCATATCATTTCTTTTTATATATTTATTTATATTTGAAAAAGGTGTTTCAACAAATTTATTTACCATCTCAATAGCAGCCTCTATAGATATATCCTCAGACATAGCAAGAGTATTAGCATTATTATGTGATCTAGAAAGCATAACCTCACTCAAATTAGATACTTTAGCACAATAAACGCCTTTCATCTTATTAAGAGTTATACTCATACCAATACCAGTACCACAAATTGCTACTCCAAAGTCTACTTCACCTTTTTGAATTGCTCTTCCTAACTTCTCAGCATAAATAGGAAAGTCAACAGACTCTTCACTATCAGTTCCATAGTCAATTATATTATAATTACTTAAATTTTCTTTTAACAATTTTTTTAATTTATAACCACGATGATCGCTTGCAATACCAATAGTCATTTTACCACCAATCCTTCTAATATAATTATACTAAAATTTTTATTAAATGTTATATAATTAGTTACATTTTTACATATTATTTACATTTTAAATAAAAATTAGAATTCTAAATAAAGAACTCTAATTCAATTATTGTCTTTCTAACATATATAGGTTATCTAAAAGTATTCCTGTTCCCTCTGCTACACAAGTAAGAGGAGATTCTGCTATAAATACTGGTACTTTAAGTTCTTGACTTAATATTTGAGAAAAACCATCTACCATTGCTCCACCACCTGTAAGAACAATTCCTTTATCAATAATATCAGCAGATAATTCAGGAGGAGTTTGTTCTAATATACTCTTTACAGCGTGAATAATTGTATATATACTCTCTCTTAAAGCTTCTTCTACTTCATCACTAGTTAAAGTTACGGTATGTGGAAGACCAGTAACTAAATCTCTACCTCTAACTTCCATCTTCTCGTCTCTTGAACCAGGAAAAACAGTACCAATAGTTATTTTAATATCTTCAGCAGTTCTTTCTCCAACTAACAACTTATATTTATCTTTAATATATTTTACAATATCATTATCAAAAGCATTACCAGCTATTCTAATAGATGCACTATTTACTATACCACCTAAAGATAAAATAGCTATATCAGTAGTACCACCACCAATATCAATAACCATATTACCACTAGGTTTAGATATATCCATACCCGCACCAATTGAAGCAACCTTAGGTTCTTCCTCTAAGAATACCTTCTTAGCGCCAGTTCTTTCAGCAGCTTCTTTAATAGCATTTTTTTCTACTTGAGTAATATTAGAAGGACAACATATAAGAATTCTAGGTCTAGAAAAGAAACTCTTGCCATTTACTTTTTTAATAAAATAATTAAGCATAACCTCTGTAGTATCATAATCGGCAATTACTCCATCTTTCATAGGCTTAATAGCTTTTACTTTGCCAGGAGTCCTTCCAAGCATTTCGTGTGCTTCACTACCAACCGCTAGGGGTTTTTTAGTATCAGCGTCTATTGCAACAACAGATGGTTCATTAAGTACTATACCTTGACCCTTAATGTAAATAAGTACATTTGCAGTTCCTAAATCTATTCCAATATCCTTGTTAAACATAAAATCACCATCCTCTTATACATTTTAACACACTTTTCCTTTTTTTTACAGTTCTAATTACACTTTTTCGCCAAAAATTTCCTTTTTGTCGCTTCTCCTCCTCTAATATGCTTAATATCAATATGATATTTCAAAATACTTGACACTTTTTCGTACAAATTATAGTCAATTTCTCTTAGTCTATCATTCATATCTTTATGAACTGTACTCTTTGATACCAAGAATACTGAAGAAGTCTCTCTTAAAGTTTTATTAGTGGCAATTATATAGTTTGCCTCTTCTAATACTCTACTATAAATAATTTTATTCATATATTTCACCCAGTATATTATATTAAGAGAGAAATATATTATGTAAAAAAAGGCATTAATGCCTATAACTCATCTACAGATTTATTATAGTATTCTTCAGGATTAACAATTTTACCCTTGTAATATAATTCAAAATGTAAATGATTTTCTAATTCTTTATTTATATTAGAAGTGCCACTTTTAGCAATAATTTGACCTTGAATTACCAAATCATCTTTTTTTACAATAACATCAGATAAACTTTGATATACAGATATCAAATCATTACTGTGTCTTATTTCTACAGTAGTACCTAATAACTCATTGTCTTCTACAGAAATAACAGTTCCATCTAGTATACTAATTACATCAAAGATATTTTCTCCTGAATAATCAACACCAGAGTTTTGCATATATGTACCATCATACACAATTATAGACTCTTCCTGAGTAGTAGAATCTCCTTTATAATCATAAAAAGATTTAACTATAGAAACTGTATTATCTAGATAAGGTCTCACTATTTGACTAGAAGTACTAACAACAGGTAACTCACTATTGTCTCCTTCTTTAGTAATCTCACCATCAACATATTTCAAGTTAGAGTCGTCAGTAAACAAAACTCTTCTTGCAAATCTTCCAGCAAAATAAATACTAAATAAAAATATAAGTACACATCCTCCATAAACTATAGGAACCATAAATGATTTAATTCTTTTACTATTCATATTTTCACCTCTAATATAGTTGTTTCCTAAATTAAAAAATATATACTTAATTTTCAATTTTTTTAATATTAGTACCAACATAGTAGTGTTTCAATATGTCAATATAAGAATATCCTTCCTCAGCCATTCCTTCTGCTCCATATTGACTCATACCAACTCCGTGACCATATCCTATAGTATTTATAATGACTTTATCACCATCTTTCTTTAGTGAAAAATCAGTAGATTTAAGACCTAAAATATTATATAAATCTCTACCTAAAAATTCTTTTCCATTAATACTAAGTTTTATTATTCTATTAGTAGAACTCTTTTCTAATATTTTCACATCAAAATAATCAGAATAATCAATATTTAATTTATTATAAAAGTCTCTTAAAGACATAGAAGTCGTTGATTTAAAAGCAGAGCTAGTTTTTTCATCCCACGATGAAGAGACACTTTGTAAATATGGTAAATCAATATTAAAAACTAAAGAAGAAGTTTCTGTATAACCATTACTAGTAGAAAAAAATAAAGCATCTATTACATCACCATTATAATCTAAATACTCCATACTAGTTGCATTAACAGCCTCTCTTAATTTATTAATATTGTCAACATAATCATCTCCCCAAGCATCTTTTAAATAACCATCATCTAAATAAACCTGATTTAAAATAGAGTCAACAACATCAAAATCATTATCTTTATTATATTCCATTCTTTTTAGTGCATAACTTCTCGCCGCCACTGCTTGTGCCTTAAGTGCTTCTAAATTAAAATATATAGGCATTTCTCCTGCTAATACACCGACTATATATTGTTCAAAAGGAACACCAACTATTTTCCCAGAAGCCATTCTCTTCACTCTAATAATAGTATTAGATCCATAATTAAGTTTTATTTCTTCTTTTTGATCAACTTTAAAAAAATTGACAATAGTAAATGGAATTAATATAATTATAAATGTCAATAGTAATATTTTTTTCATTTTCATCTCCTATATCATTATATGACATAGATAGAAATAAAAATGTCGAAAAAAAGAGGTATTAAATTATCTACCTCTTCTTAAAACTTCAAATTTAACATTACTAGTAAGTCCTATAATATTAGGATCTTTCTCAGTAGCATAAGCTAAGTCAAATAAAGTCATTTTATTAAATCCTACATTTCCACCAGTATCTAATACAACTGCTAGGAATGGATCCATACCTGGAACATTACTAACTTTTATAATAGAATAAAATGGAAAATAAGAATCTGCAGCCAATATTCTAACAGTACCATACTCAGCATCTTCATAATATATAGATTCTCTTAAATTATGACCACTGCTAGTTTTTCCAGAAGTACATCCATAACAATCTGGACCATATCCTGTTAGATTACCAACAAAAGTCTCTAATACTGAAGGCTCAAGTGGAACAGGAGTAGGAGTTGGCTCTGGAACTGGAACTGGATCAGGAGTAGCTTCTTCTTGAACAACTTCTTCCTGAGTTTGTTCCTCTGTATTTACCTCTTCTTCTTTTTTATCAGTAGTAGATTCACTTAAATCTACAACAACATCATCGTTCTCTACGCTTAACATCTTTTCTTCATTTTTAAAAAGAAAAGATACCGAATCAGCCATTTTACTAAAATTATCATTATCAATTGTTAAAGATTTATCATTTGTTTTAGTTCCCGCAAAAAAGAAAACCATAAACAAAGCGACCATCAACAATTGTGAAGAAATAGTTATTAGCTTAGTGGCTATTTTCTTCATAAGTCTCACCTCTTAATATTTTTAAGCATATTAATTGTAACATTATTTAGAAAAAAAGTCAAATTCCTCCTCTGCACTAGAGGTTGTAACCCTTGCAACTTCTGCAATTGAAACGTTTTTAAGGCTAGCTAATTTCTCAGCTATAATAGGTATATTAGAAGGATCATTTTTGCTACCTCTATAAGGTTCTGGAGACAAATAAGGACTATCCGTCTCTAATAGAATATATGATAAATCAATATTTTCTATTACCTTAATAATATTCTTAGCATTTTTAAAGGTAATTATACCCCCTACTCCTATTTTATAACCAAGTCTAATAAATAATTTTGCCATTTCTAACGAACCACTAAAGCAATGAATACTGCCTTTTAAATTATATTTACTTAACATATCATATGTCTCTTGAATTGCATCTCTACTATGAATAACAACTGGTTTATTAAACTTTTCTGCAATTTCAAGTTGTTTATTAAAAACTTTTCTTTGTTTCTCCTTATCAGTATTTTCATAATGATAATCAAGACCTATTTCACCTATGCCAACTATTTTTTTATTATTAATATTTTCTATTAAAAAATCAAAATACTCTTCTTTAAAATCTTCTAATTCTGTAGGATGAAAACCAAGAGTACCATAAATAATATCATATTTATTAACAAGTTCCAACACTTCTTTATTAGATTTCATATCACAACCACTAACTATAATTTTAGTAACATTATTCTCTATACATTTTTTTACAATAACCTCTATATTATTATAATATTCGCTTAATACGTGACAGTGTGTATCAATATACATAAAATACCTCCATAAAAAAATTATACTAATAATATAGTACAATCATTTTAATTTTTTATCAACTACATATTCAAAAATAACTGCAATTATTATACATAAATATAATAAATCAAGAATATTACAACCTACACAAACTAAGGAAATCAAAATACCTTTTGAAATATAACAAAATATTTTAAATACAAGATCCCACTTTTTAGTACTAAGCATACCTTTTTCTCCTTTTCCACTGCAGGTACTACACTAAGAATATATCATACTTTAATAAATTAGTAAACACATTTTCTATTATTTTACACTAATAAAATGTAAAAAGAAGACCATTAAAGTCCTCTTAGTTACTTAGTTTCAATTCTTTGGAATAACACTTCAGGAATACCAACTTTAGTACCGCTCTTATATCCACCAAACTCTTTTACACTATCATAAGAAATATTATCAGTATTAATTTGTTTAAATATCTTTTCTGTTGTTTCAGGTATAAATGGTCTAAGTAATACTGTTCCAATTCTAATACCTTCAATTAAATTATAAAGTACCGTAGCAAGTCTATCTTTCTTACTATCATCTTTAGCAAGTATCCAAGGAGTAGTTTCATCAATATATTTATTTAA
>JABLTO010011511.1_pt1 | contig 21130 bp, 26 predicted proteins | sample 7160091 | NCBI WGS metagenome assembly JABLTO01 (sample SAMN14651225, study PRJNA627086) | human gut metagenome | isolation source: feces | host: Homo sapiens
AATTGGAGCTGGTGGACGGATTCGAACCCCCGACCTGCTGATTACAAATCAGCTGCTCTACCAGCTGAGCTACACCAGCGTCTGACCAGCGAAGATTATATTACCAGACTTGTCCCGCTTTGTCAACAAAAATTTTTGCCGAAGGCAGGCTTTTTTCGCATAGATCCGGCGATCATCCGCATTTACCCATGCACACAGGAGAGAGGAGGCAGTTTTATGACGCTACAGGAACTTTCGCCCCAATACGCCCGGCAGGCGGAGACGGTGGCCCGGCGGCTCCGGGAGCTGCGGCAGCAGGAGCTGGCGGAGGGGGACCCCCAGGCGGCCCAGACCCTCCGCCAGAGGCAGCAGGAGCTGCGGCCCCTGCTGCGGGAGGCCCGGGAGCTGGCGGAGCACACCGCCCACTATTACGACAGGAGGTACATAAGACGTGAAAAATACCGCATCTGATATGGCCGGCATCCCCTATGATCCGCTGGACATGGCCAGCCTGCAGCTCTGGGCCCGGGAGAACCGGGACGACAACCGTCTCCAGATCGAGCGGCTGCTGCGGAATCTGCCCATGGCGGTGGAGCAGGATCTGACGGACCGGCAGCGCCAGATCCTCCGCATGCGCTATTCTCAGAGCATGACGGTCAGCAGCATCGCCCGGGAGCTGGGCATCAACAAGTCCACCGTCTCCCGGACCCTGTCCAACAGCACCATGAAGCTGTATCGTTCCCTGCGGTACAGCCTGTAAAAATGTGATTATTTCCCCGGAAAAGCCTTGACTTTTCCGGGGAAAACCTTATAATGCCTATACTGTGTGGATAATTTGGGCGGCGTGTCCGGACGGCGGACAGGAGGCCGCGCCATAGAGAGTAAGAAAGGGTGTTATCTCCGGTATGTTGGATAAGGTTCTGCATAATCGATGGCCCCGGGTGGGGGCGGCGCTGTTCGGCTCGCTGCTGCTGGCCCTGGCCATCAATCTGTTTATCGTGCCCCAGCACCTGTATTCCAGCGGTCTGCTGGGCCTGTGCCAGGTGATCCGGACGCTGCTGGATACCAAGCTGGGCATCCGGTTTGACAACTTTGACCTGGCGGGCACGCTGTATCTGGCGGCGAATCTGCCGCTGCTGCTGCTGGCCTATAAGACCATGGGGCGCTCATTTGTGGCCATGCTGGCCCTGTGCACGGTGTCCAACTCCGTGTTTCTGTCCATTATTCCCATTCCGGCCACGCCCATTATTTCGGATGTTCTCACCAGCTGCCTGGTGGGCGGCATTCTGGCGGGCTTTTCCAACGGCCTGGTGCTGACCTGCGGCGCGTCCTGCGGCGGCCTGGATATTCTGGGGCTGTACCTGTCCAAAAAGACCAAGGGCTTCACGGTGGGGCGGTTTTCGCTGCTGTTCAACGCGGTGCTGTATGCCATGTGCCTGGTGCTGTTCAGCGCGCCCACGGCCATTTATTCCGCCATTTACACGGTGTTCAACGCCCTGTTTGTGGACCGGGTCCATCAGCAGAATATCACCACCCAGGTGCTGGTCGTCACGAAGCTCCGGGATCTGGAGCCCTTCTGGGAGCTGGGGCGGAAAATGGACCGGGGCATTACCTATTGGTCCGGCCACGGGGCCTATACCGGGGACGAGGTGCAGATCCTTTGCATCTGCCTGTCCAAGTATGAGATCGAGACCCTGCAGCAGGAGGTCCGGAAGGTGGACCCCCATGCGTTCTTCATGGTCCAGGAGGGGGTACATACCCTGGGCAACTTTAAGCGGCACCTGAACCCCTGACGGAAAAAACCGTCCCGGTACAGGGCGGGACGTCCCGGAAAACCGGCGGTTTGTCCCGGGACAAAGGCGAGAAAAGGCGGGACGCCCAAGGCTGTGGAAATGCCTTGGGCGTCCCGCTGTTTTTTGAACCTATTCGCCTAAAATTTCGGCAAAAATCCCAATGCTGTCTGCTCCGGCGTCATAGACCTTTCCGCCGGACTGGGTCAGAGGCAGGGTCAGGGTCACGGCGCTGCCGCTGCTGTCCGTGAAGATCAGCTCCATGGACATGGCGCCGGGGGTGGTGACGGAGGCGTCCGTGGGAACAAATCCCAGGCTCCGGGCGGCGTCGGTCATGGCCCGGACCTGGGCCGGGTCGGTGCAGGTAACGGTTTTTCCGGCGCAGGTAACGGTGACGGCGGTCACCGAATCGCCGGGCAGCGGCACAGCCGCCGGGGCGGCGCAGGCCGAAAGCGTCAGGCACAGCGCCAACAGAAGGGGCAAGAGCTTTTTCATGGTCCGTCTCCTTTCCGATATGCCACAATGTTCCGATACTTATACAAAACCATTATACGCTTTTGAACGAATTTGCCAAATGAAAATGGACGTTTTTTTGCGAATCTGAACAGAAAGCATGCCGGTGCCCCTATCCGCAGGGGCGGACGGCACGGTCCACCCGGGAATGGGGTGGCGGAAATGTGGATTTACCCGGAGGGCTTATTCTGCCCGGCCGGCGTGGCGGCAGATGGCCTCAAAGGTCTGCTGGCTGATGTCGTGCTCCATCTTGCAGGCGTCGGCCTCGGCGGTCTCCGGGTCCACACCCAGATGGATAAGAAACTGCGTCAGGGTCTTGTGCCGGTCCAGCATGCTGGCGGCGATGGCCATGCCCGTGTCCGTCAGGGTGATGAGCCCCTCCTTGTCCATGGTGATATAGCCGCTCTCCCGCAGGCGCTTGGTGGCGTAGCTGACGCTGGGCTTTGTCACGCCCAGATACTCCGCAATGTCAATGGAGCGAATGTAGCCATGCTTCTCCTTCATCATCAGCATGGTTTCCAGGTAATCCTCCGAGGCTCTTAAGATCTGCATGGCAAACAGTACCAACCTTCCAGTAAGATTATATATAGGTTAGCATATTTTAACCAAATTTGCAAGGAAGAAAAATTTTTCCGGAAAAAGGGTTGACAACAAATGTTAGAGGTGTTAAACTATGCAGCGGTTAAGGGAGCTTAACCTTTTTCTTCGGAAAGGGGTTAAGGTAGATTAACCGCTATTTTTCCACGATCGGTTAGCGAACGCTAACCGTTACAGCAGGGAGGGAAGCAGCTATGATGCCGCTGACATTAGCCAACATCGGCGAAGAAAATCTCATCCATCGGGTGGGCGGCAATGCCGAGGTGAAGAAGCACCTGGAGGATCTGGGCTTTGTGGCCGGGGGCACCGTTACGGTGGTGGCCGCCCTGGGCGGCAACGTGATCGTGAAGGTCAAGGAGGCCCGCATCGCCATCAGCGAGGAAATGGCCCGGAAGATCATGATCTAAAATCAAAAAATACATAAAAGGAGAGAACCCACATGAAAACACTGCGCGACGTCAAGATCGGCGAGACCGTCAAGGTGGTGAAGCTCCACGGGGAGGGTCCCGTGAAGCGCCGCATCATGGACATGGGCATCACCCGGGGCACCCAGGTGTTTGTCCGCAAGGTAGCCCCTCTGGGCGACCCCATGGAGGTCACCGTCCGGGGCTATGAGCTGAGCCTGCGGAAGGCGGACACCGAAATGATCGAAGTGGAATAATCCCGGAAAGGAGATACGAGAATCATATGGAAAAGCAGATCAAAATTGCCCTGGCGGGCAACCCGAACTGCGGTAAGACCACCCTGTTCAATGCACTGACCGGCTCCAACCAGTTCGTCGGCAACTGGCCCGGCGTCACCGTGGAGAAGAAGGAAGGCAAGCTGAAGAAGCATGATGACGTGGTCATCATGGACCTGCCCGGCATCTACTCCCTGTCCCCCTACACCCTGGAGGAGGTGGTAGCCCGGAATTACCTGATCGAGGAGCGGCCCGACGCCATTCTGAACATCATCGACGGCACCAACCTGGAGCGCAACCTGTATCTGACCACACAGCTGACCGAGCTGGGCATCCCCGTGGTCATCGCCGTGAACATGATGGACGTGGTCCGCAAGAACGGCGACCAGATCAACGTGAAGGAGCTGTCCCGCCAGCTGGGCTGCGAGATCGTGGAGATCTCCGCACTGAAGGGCGACGGCGTGATGGAGGCCGCTGAGGCCGCCGTGAAGGCCGCTCAGGGCAAGACCAAGACCATCCCCATGCACACCTTCTCCGGCCCCGTGGAGCACGCCATTGCCCACATCGAGGAGGCCGCCGTGCATACCATGCCCGAGGAGCAGCAGCGCTGGTACGCCATCAAGATCTTTGAGCGCGACGACAAGGTGCTGCAGAAGATGAACATCCCCGCTGACGTGATGCAGCACATCCAGCAGGACATCCAGGCCGCCGAGAAGGAGCTGGACGACGACGCCGAGAGCATCATCACCAACGAGCGCTATGTTTACATCGCCGAGATCATCAAGAGCTGCTACAAGCAGAAGAACAAGGGCCAGCTGTCCACCTCCGACAAGATCGACAAGGTGGTCACCAACCGCTGGCTGGGCCTGCCCATCTTCGCCGTGGTGATGTTCCTGGTTTACTGGATCGCCATGGTGGCCGTGGGCGCTCCCGCCACCGACTGGGCCAACGACGGCGTGTTCGGCGACGGCTGGCACCTGCTGGGCATCGGCTCCAAGGCCTATAACGAGACCAACGACGAATACACCGCCGCCGTGCAGGCTGTGGACGCCTTCCTGGGCACGGAGATCGACCCCGAGGCCGAGGACTTTGACGCCCAGGCCCTGCTGGCAGAAATGCAGAGCTTCCAGCCCGGCTCCTCTACCGCCACCGTGGATGTGGAGGACGAGGAGACCCTGGCCATCAACACCATGACCGCCTACTATGACGCCCTGCCCGAGGGTGCGGACAAGATGGACGACGTGGTGCAGATGACCTTTGTGGACGCCGTGAAGTATCTCACTGAAAACGGATTTGACGCCCCCGACCCCGCCGACTACGGCGTGTGGGTCCCCGGTATCCCCGTGCTGGTCAGCAATGGTCTGGAGTCTGCCGGCGCCGCCGACTGGCTCAGCGGCCTGATCAATGACGGTATCGTGGCCGGTGTGGGCGCGGTGCTGGGCTTCGTGCCCCAGATGCTGGTGCTGTTCCTGATGCTGGCCTTCCTGGAGGCCTGCGGCTACATGGCCCGTATCGCCTTCGTGCTGGACCGCGTGTTCCGCAAGTTCGGCCTGTCCGGCAAGTCCTTTATCCCCATGCTCATCGGCGTGGGCTGCGGCGTGCCCGGTGTCATGGCTTCCCGTACCATCGAAAATGAACGCGACCGCCGGATGACCGTTATGACCACCACCTTCATCCCCTGCGGCGCCAAGGTCCCCTTCATCGCCATGATCGCCGGCGCCATCTTCGGCGGCAGCGCATGGGTGTCCACCTCCGCTTACTTCATCGGCATGGCCGCCATCATCGTCTCCGGCATCATGCTGAAGAAGACCAAGATGTTCGCCGGTGATCCCGCTCCCTTCGTGATGGAGCTGCCCGCCTATCACTGGCCCACTCTGGGCAACGTGCTGCGCAGCATGTGGGAGCGCGGCTGGAGCTTCATCAAGAAGGCCGGCACCATCATCCTGCTTTCCACCATCTTCGTGTGGTTCACCACCTACTTCGGCTGGGTGGACGGCACCTTCCGGATGCTGGACGAGAGCGAGATCCAGAGCTCCATCCTGGCTGCCATCGGCGGCGTCATCGCCTGGATCTTCAAGCCCCTGGGCTGGGGCAACTGGCAGGCTGCCGTGGCCTCCATCACCGGCCTGGTGGCCAAGGAAAACATCGTGGGCACCCTGGGCATCCTGTATGGCGGCGGCGACGGCACCGTGTATCAGAACATCGGCGCGGCCTTCACCGGCATCAGCGGCTTCAGCTTCCTGGTGTTCAACCTGCTGTGCGCTCCCTGCTTCGCCGCCATCGGCGCCATCAAGCGGGAGATGAACAACCGCAAGTGGACCTGGTTCGCCATCGGCTATCAGTGTGGCTTTGCCTATCTCGTCGGCCTGATGATCAACCAGTTCGGCGGCCTGTTCACCGGCAGCGTCAATGTCATCGGCCTGATCTTCGCCCTGGCGGCCCTGGCCCTGATGGTCTACATGCTGGTGCGCCCCTATAAGGAGGCCACCAGGCTCAACGCCAAGGTCTGATCTGTTCCATCCCATCTTACGACATTTTCCGAAAAGGAGTGAAATTCCATGCTGCATTGGATCAGCGCAAACCTCTCCACCATTCTCATCAGCATCGCCCTGTTAGCCATTGTAGTCCTTATCATCCGCGGCCTGGTCCGGCAGAAAAAGCAGGGAAAGTCCTCCTGCGGCGCGGGCTGCGCCCACTGCGCCATGCATGGCCAGTGCCATCACAGCCAGCCGTGATTCTTACCCGGGGGGAGACGTGGGCAGCTCCGCGTCTTCCCCCGCCCCTTCACCCAGGAGGTTAGATATGTCTAATTGCACGCCGGGCATGACGCCGGCCGCCATCAAATATCTGCTGGTTCTGGACGACCTGTGCCGGGAGGGCAAGGGCGTCCGCTCCGTGGAGATCGCCGCCCGGATGAATGTGTCCAAGCCCAGCGCCCACTCCATGCTCCAGAATCTCTGCCAGGCGGGCCTGGTGGAAAAGGAGCGGTACGGCACGGTGTATCTGACCCGGGAGGGCCGCAGCGCCGCCGCAGGCTATGCCGCGTGCTTCGGCCCTCTGTGCCGACGGATGCAGGAGGCGCTGGGCCTGGAGGAGGACGCCTGTCAGACGGCGGCCTATGCCATCCTGGCGCAGGCCCAGGACCGGCTGCCCCAGCTCCGGGACCGGCTGACGGCGGCGGAGTAAATTGCTTTTGCATTTTCCAAGGAGGTAATGATCCATGATCGAAACCATTGTCAAGGTGGACGGCATGATGTGCGGCATGTGCGAGGGGCACATCAACGACGCCATCCGCAGCCATTTCCAGGTGAGGAAGGTGTCCTCGTCCCACAGCAAGGGCCGGACGGTGATCCGGTCCCAGGAGGCCCTGGATCAGGCGCAGCTGCGCCAGGTCATCGACGCCACCGGCTACAAGGCCCTGGATGTGGTGTCCCGTCCCGTGGAAAAGCGCGGCCTGTTGGGCCACCTGAAAAAGTAAGGCATGACGCACTCATGTCTGCGTGACGCCGCACCGCTGCCGGGGCGCACCGTCCGCCGGGAGACCCCGGACGGGGGCCGGGCGGCGGTGACGCTTTATCCGGTGTTTCCGGGCATTGACATCCGCTATCACGACGTCCACGCCGGGTCCTGTCCCATGGACCCCGCCGCCCCCGGGGCTATGGAGATCAGCCATTGCCGGGAGGGACGCATGGAGTATCGCCTGGGGGACCGGTATTTTTACCTGGCTCCGGGGGACCTGTCCGTGGCAAGGCAGGACGTGCTGCCCACCGCGGCCACGTTTCCCACCGGGCACTATCACGGCGTTACCGTTACCGTGGATCCCCGGCGGGCGCCCCGGTGTCTGTCCTGCTTTCTGGAGGACGTGGAGGTGCAGCCCGCCGCCCTGGCGGAGAAATTCTGCGCTGCCGGGGGGTATTTCGCCGCCCGGTCCTCCCGGCGGGTGGAGCACGTATTCTCGGAGCTGTACCATGTGCCGGAGGATCTGCGGCAGGGGTATCTGAAGGTGAAGGTGCTGGAGCTGCTGTTGTTTCTCAGCGCTCTGGAGGTGTCTCCCGTTCCGCAGGCGGTCCCGGGGCTGACTCGGGGACAGGTGTCTCTGGCCAGAAAGGCGGCGGATTATCTGCTGGCCAACACCGAGAGCAAGGTGACCACCCAGGACCTGTCCCGGCACTTCGGGGCCTCCGCCGCCCAGATCAGGGCCAGCTTTCAGGGGGTTTACGGCCGGAGTCCCGCCGCGTGGCTGCGCCTGCAGAAGATGCACGGCGCGGCGGAGCTGCTGCGGTCCACGGACCGGACGGTGCTGGACATCGCCGGGCAGTTTGGCTATGACAACGCCAGCAAGTTCGCGCGGGCCTTCCGGGACGTGATCGGCGTGTCTCCCAACGAGTACCGCAGCGGCGTGGACCAGGATTCCTGCGCGCCGGTATGATCCGGTAAATACGGAAAATGGCTGCCCTCCTCGGGCAGCCATTTTTCATTTTTACTGCTGGAGTTCGGAGAGGACGCTGTGGCACACGCCGTTGGTGATGAACACCGACCCGGCGTGGAGCGGGTCCATGGGGCCGCCCTCCAGGCGGGTGGCGGTGGCTCCGGCCTCCTGGGCGATGAGCGTCCCGGCGGCATAGTCCCAGGGGGACAGGCGGCACTCGAAGAAGATCTCCGCCCGGCCTGCCGCGATCTGGCAGCAGTCCAGAGCCGCCGAGGCAAAGCGCCGGTAGTCCAGGCACCGGTCATACAGCCGGCGCAGGATGGAGAAGTTCCGGTCCGTATACGTCCGGTCATAGATGGTGGAGCCGCACACCACAATGGCATGGGGCACGTCGTTGCCGCTGACGTGAATGGGGGCGCCGTTGAGGGTGGCCCCATGGCCCCGCCGGGCGGCGAACAGCTCGCCCACATAGGGGTTGTACACCACGCCGTACTCCGTCTGGCCATTGTGGACCAGGGCCACGGAGATGCTGCTGTAGTTCATGCGGCGGGTGAAGTTGGTGGTGCCGTCGATGGGGTCCACCACAAAGACCCAGGGCCGGGTCAGGGCGGGATGCTCCCCCTCCTCGCCGAAGAAATCCGCCTCCGGCAGCAGGCGCAGCAGCTCCCGGCGCAGAAACGCCTGCACGGCCTCGTCATATTGGGTCACCAGGTCCGCGGGGCCGTGCTTTTCCCGGGTGACATTCTGGATATCGTGGGCGGAGAGGACCATGTCCCCCGCCCGGCGAACGATTTCAATGAGTGCTTCCAGCATACGATTACCTCCTGACAATGCGTCCAGCCATGGCGCCGGTGTATACGCCGCCGTCGATGACCGGGGCGCCGGCCACCAGCACGGTGTCCAGCCCCTCCGCCATGCGGCAGGGGTCCTGATACGTCCCGGGCTCCCGCAGGTCCTCCGGGGCGAACACGTTGATATCCGCCTGGGCCCCGGGGGTCAGCACGCCCCGGTCCCTCATGCCCAGCACCGCTGCCGGACGGCCTGTCATCTTGTGGATGGCCGCCTCCGGCGTCAGGTCGCCCCGCTGCAGGACGAACCGGGTCAGCAGGTGGACAAAGGTTCCGTATACCCGGGGATGAGGCTGTCCCTCGGTGGGATAGGTGGAGTCGGAGATCAGGTTGGAGAAGGGGTCCCGCAGAATGGCGGCTATGTCCTCCTCGTCGGCCATGAAGTCGATCATGGTGATCTCTCCCTGCTCCCGCACCAGCAGGTCGCAGCAGCAGGTCAGGGGGTCCCGGCCCGTCAGGGCGGCGATCCGGGCAAGGCTCATGCCCTGGTAGGGGTGATCCTCCGGGCAGTGGAGACTGGTGAGGAAAATGCCGTCCCAGCCAGCCAGCCGGGCGATATCGTCGAAGCCGTCGCCGCTTTCGATGCGGCGGGCCAGCTGGCGGCGCTGGTCCGGGTCCCCCAGACGGCGGACAATGGCCTCCATGCCCCCGGCCAGAAACTCCGGCGGCAGAATGTGCAGCAGCTGGGTGGACCCGGCGGTGTAGGGATACACGTCGCAGGACAGGTCCAGCCCCTCCTGGCGGGCCCGGTCCAGCAGGGCCAGCACCTGGGGGATTTTGCGGTTCCAGTTGTCCCGGCCCATGGCCTTCAGGTGGGAGATATGCACCGGGGCCCTCAGGGCCCGGGCCACCTCCACCATCTCCTGGGCGGCCGTTACCACGCCGCCGCCCTCCTGGCGCATGTGGACGGTGATGGGGATGTTCTGCCCCGCCAGGGGGGCCAGGGCCCGGATCAGCTCATGGGTGGTATAGAAGCACTCCGGCGCGTAGCCCAGACCCAGGGATACGCCCAGGGCTCCGTCGGCCAGGGCCTGCTCCAGCCGCCGGTGGATGGCGGCATAATGCGCCGGCTCCAGCCGCTGGACCTGGTACCCGGCCGCGCTGGCCCGGACGGTACCGGCTCCCACCAGCATCCCCGTGTGCAGGGGAGCGGCAGGCTGGGCGGCAAAATATCCCGCCAGAGTCTCCTGTGTCGCCTCCGGCGGCACCCGGCCGCAGATAGGCTCCAGATACGACAGGATGGCAGGGAGATTTTCCGGTCCCACCGGAGCGCAGGACAGGCCGCAGTTGCCGCTGACGATGGTGGTGAGCCCCTGGCGCAGCTCCAGCTCCCCGAAGCCCGGGCGGAAGGCCGCGGCGTCGGCGTGGCGGTGGATGTCGATAAAGCCGGGAGTTACCCATTTGCCCCGGGCGTCGATGACCCGGGCGGCCTGGGCCTGGGGCAGCGGCTCCACCGCGGCGATTTTGCCGCCGGTCACCGCCACGTCGGCCCAACGGGCGGGACGGCCTGTGCCGTCGTACACGGCGCCGCCCCGGATGATGAGATCAAACATGGTATTTCCTTCTTCTGACAGACAGTTATTTCCTCCCGCCCAGCGGGAGAGTCACAATGAAACGGGTGGAGCGGGCGTCGCTTTCGCAGCGGATGGTCCCCTGATGCTCCCGGACGATGGCCTGGGCAATGGACAGGCCCAGGCCAAAGCCTCCCTGGGTGCGGCTGCCGTCGGCCCGGTAGAACCGCTCAAACAGGTGGGGCAGCACCTCCGCCGGGATGGGCGGGCCGCCATTTTCCACCGTCAGCACGGCCTTTCGGTCCGCCTGGACCAGGGTCATGCGGACCTGTGCCCCCTGGGGGGCGTATTTGATGGCGTTGTCCAGCAGGACCCCCGCCACCTGTTGCAGCTGATCCCGGCTGCCGGTGACGGCGATGCCCGGGGCAATGTCATAGTCCAGCCGGCGTCCGGCCTCGAAGGCCACGGGCTCGAAGCGCAGGGCCGTATCCTCCATGGCGTCGGACAGGTCCACCGGGGTCATGGCAGCCTTCAGCCGCCCGTCATCGGCCCGGGACAGCGTCAGCATATCCTCCACCAGGCGCTTCATCCGCCGTCCGGACCAGCGGATATTGTCCACATAGGGCTGCTGATCCGGCTGCACATCCGTCTGCTGCATCAGGTCCGCCGAGGACAGGATCACCGTCAGCGGGGTCTTCAGCTCGTGGGATGCGTCGGACAGGAACCGGCGCTGCTGGTCCAGGGAGCGGGCCACAGGCCGGGCGGCCAGACCCGCCAGCAGCCAGCTGCATCCCAGCAGCACCGCCAGGGCCGCCACGCCTACGATCAGGCACATTTTCACCACCGCCCGGAGGGTGGCGTCCTCCTGGGCGGCGTCGGTAAAGGCGATGCGGGTATACAGGGGGCCGTCGGCCCGGAGATAGCGCAGGTGATACGCCCGCAGGACGCCGGATTCGCTGCCCTGCTCCAGGCAGGCGGTGACAATGTCCGCCACGGCTTCTTGATCATCCAGCTGGTAATAGCTGCTGCCGGACAGGCGCACGGTGCCGCTGGGGTATATGTCCGCCACAAAGCAGGGGGCGGACCCCTGGCCGGGCAGGGACGCGTCATACCGCCCCGTCTGGATCACCTGAAGCAGCCGCTGGTTCACGCTGCGCTCCACGGCGGCCCGGCTGGACAGCAGCACCCCGGCGAACACCGCCAGCAGCACCACCGTCACCATGGCCATGTTGATGGCCACGATCTTCCAGCGAAGGCGGCGGATCATGCCTCCACCTCCAGATAGTACCCCACCATCCGGCGGGTGCGGATGGACACGGCGGAGTGCAGATGGGTCAGCTTCCGCCGCAGGAAGGAGATGTATACCTCCACGTTGTTGTCCTCGGCGTCGGAATCATAGCCCCACACCTTCAGCAGCAGCTGCTCCTTGGGCACCACGCGGCCCTGGCTGCGCAGCAGCAGCTCCAGCATATCGTATTCCCGGCGGCTCAGCCGCAGGGACCGCTCCCCGCAGGACAGCTGGAACGTTCCCGGCTCCAGCCGCAGGTCCCCGAAGGCAATGGCATCGTCGGTTTTGGCCTCGCCGCCGCCCCGGCGCAGCAGGGAACGGATGCAGGCCAGCAGCTCGTCGGGCTCGAAGGGCTTGGTCAGATAGTAGTCCGCGCCGCAGTCCAGGCCCTGGACCCGGTCGGCTACGTCGCTGCGGGCCGTCAGCATCAGCACCGGCACGGCATGGCCCCCGGTGCGCAGCCTCCGCAGCAGGGTGAAGCCGTCCATCCCCGGCAGCATGGCGTCCAGCAGGATCAGGTCATAGATATCCGTCACGGCGTTGTCGTAGCCGGAGACGCCGTCGCTGCTGACGTCCACGGTGTATCCCTGCCGCCGCAGCAGCTCCGCCAGGTTCTGGGCCAGGCGCTTTTCATCCTCGATCACAAGCAGCCGCATGGGCGCCTCCTCTTATTCCAGGCCCGACTGGGCCAGGGTCAGCAGCGGGGCCAGAGCCTCCGCGCTCATAAGATAAACCGTATCGCCATCGGAAACGGTGACGCAGTAGCCTGCGCCCCGCTGACCGCCCACCGTCAGGGTAAGGCTGCGGTCGGCCCCGGCGTGGGTGTATGCCGCCGTCAGGGTCACGGCGGGCTCCTCCAGGCCGCACAGGGCCGCTGCCCCGGCGCTGGGCCGCCAGTCCACACAGGCCGCCAGGTGCATGTCCCCCAGCCAGGCGGTCAGGTCCGCCAGCTGATCCGTTACATCCCGGCCGTCGGCGGTCCAGGCCCCCTCCGCAGGAGTCAGGGTAAAGCTGACGTCCCCGGCGGCAACGGTCAGGGACTGCACGTTCTCCGCCGTCAGCTGGGGCAGCTCCGGCAGGGCCATCATGTCATAGATGCTGCGGCCGATCTGGCTCATCAGGTCCGGCACGGCGTATACCGTGGCCTCGGCCCCCTCCCGGTATACATACACGCTGCCGTCGGACTCCTTGCCCAGGCGGTAGGTGACGGATGCGCCCTGGCTGTCGGTGACGGTGACGTATTTGGTGGGGCTGTCCAGCCCATAGTCCGCCAGCTGGGCGGCGGTGGTGACAGGCGGCAGACTCTCGATGCCCTGCACCGTCTCCAGCAGGGCCAGGGCATAGCTCTCGTCCAGGGGGAAGGTCTTGTCGTCGGCCCACAGCCAGTGGCCCTCCTCCAGGGAAAAGCGCAGGGTAATGGAGCCGTTGCTGCACACCAGGTGCACCGGCACCGCTCCCTCCTCTTGGGTGACATTGGGGTCCTCCGGCTGGGGATGATCCTCCTTTTTGCCGCAGCCCGCCAGGGCCAGCAGCATCAGCGCCAGCAGCAGGGCGCATACGCTTCGTGTTTTCATGGCAGTTCTCCTTTTTTTCTTACCGTTCCAGGCCCAGCAGGGCCATGATGGCCTCCTCCCGGCCTCGCATCTGAGCCTTCATAGGCCCCTCGTCCAGATGGTCGTAGCCCAGCAGGTGCAGCACCGAGTGGGTCACCAGATAGGCCAGCTCCCGCCGCTTAGAGTGGCCAAATTCCTTGGCCTGGGCCGACACCCGCTCCATGGACAGCACCATGTCCCCCAGGGGGATGAGCCCCGTGCCGGGATCCGCGTCCCCGGGGCCCGGGTGCTGGCCGGGGACAAGGCCGAACTCCGGAAAGCTCAGCACGTCGGTGGGGCGGTCCACCTGCCGCATGTCGCGGTTGATCTGATGGATGCCGTCGTCGTCCGTCAGGAGCACGTCCACCTCGCAGGGGAGCGTGACGCCCTCTGCGGAAAGAGCCGTGCGGATGGTGCGGCGGATCAGGGCGCAGTTGGCGTCGCTGGCGGCGCCGGGCACGTCGGCGGTGACGGGGATATAGTGGGTCTTTCTCATTTCTTTTTCTCCTCAAACCGGGCATATGCCTCGATAATGCGCTGGACCATCACATGCCGCACCACGTCGGCCTTGCCCAGCTGGCAGATGGACACGCCCTCCACCCCCTTCAGGACCTTCATGGCCTCCTTCAGGCCGCTGGGCTTGTCCCCGGGCAGGTCGATCTGGGTAATGTCGCCGGTGATGACCACCCTGGAGCCGAAGCCCATGCGGGTCAGAAACATTTTCATCTGCTCCCGGCTGGTGTTCTGGGCCTCGTCCAGGATGATGAAGCTGTCGTCCAGGGTGCGGCCCCGCATATAGGCCAGGGGGGCCACCTCGATGTTGCCCCGCTCCAGGTATTTCTGGTACGTCTCAGCCCCCAGCATATCGAACAGGGCGTCGTACAGGGGCCGCAGATACGGGTCCACCTTGCTTTGCAGGTCGCCGGGCAGGAAGCCCAGCCGCTCTCCGGCCTCCACGGCGGGGCGGGTCAGGATGATGCGGTTGACCTGCTTGTCCCGGAAGGCGGCCACCGCCGCCGCCACTGCCAGATAGGTTTTGCCGGTGCCGGCAGGGCCCACGCCGATGGTGACGGTATCCTTCAGAATGGCGTCCACATACTGCTTCTGGCCGATGGTCTTGGGCTTCACGGGGCGGCCCTTGGACGTGATGCAGATCACGTCCTGGGTCAGCTCCCCGATGCGCTCGGACTGGCCGCTGCGGCACAGGCCCACCACATACCGCACATGCTGCTCGCTGATGCTCTCGCCCTTGGCGGAAAGGGTCAGCAGGGCCTGCACCGCCTTCTCCGCCAGCATGACGTTCTCCGGCTCGCCGGAGATCACCAGCTCGCCGCCCCGGTTTACCACCGTTACCTGGAATTCCGATTCCAGCAGGCGAATATTTTCGTCAAAGGAGCCAAACAGATTGATGGCCTCCTCCATGCGCTCGATGCCGATGCGCTGTTCCATTGGGCATGCCTCCCTATTGTATATCCAGATTGTATAGCCATATTTTTCAGTCGTCCGTCAGCGGGACCTCCCGGCCGATCTCCTCCAGGCACTCCGCCCGCAGGGTCATCGTCAGCCAGCCGCCCTGCTCCACCGCGTCCACCCGGACGCTTTCCGCCGTGCCGGTATCCGCCAGCAGCCGGGTCAGCCGGTCCCGCAGCAGGGCCTCACCCTCGTCCCGGGCCTCCTGGACCGGACGGCGGACCGGCGTACCGCCGCCGCAGGACGTCACCGTCTCCGACACCACCGTAATGGGCAGCCGCAGGCCCCACAAAAGGGTCACGGGGTGATACCGAACTATTTTATCACAGTCTGCCCCCAGTGTGCTACCCTTTCCATAGAATTTTATCCGCTTTTTGCCGATATCCAGGGCATACCGGGTCCGGGAGGAGGCCGGGGCGCCCTTCTCCGACACTGCCAGGGGAACCTGCGCCGTCAGCTCGTACCAGGTCCGGGCCCACACCCGGCCCATGCCGCGCTGCCACCGGAGACCCCCGTTGTCCAGGTCCACCGCCCCGGAGATCAGCAGCTGCCCCTGGGTAACGGTGGCTCCGGGCAGCACCATGGCCTGGCCTCCCAGGGCCTCCACCCGGGTGACCAGGCCCGAACGCCGGGCCACCACATTGGTGAGCCGGTCCTCCACCACAGCCTGGCCCCGGACCCGCTCCACCACCTGCACCTGGGCCACGCAGCCCTTCACGTTCACCGCCAGCCACACCACGTCCTTCAGCTCCAGCAGCACATGGCTGCGCATGTCCTTCTGGTCGATGTCCAGACTCCGGGTGCCGATGGTGATGCCGTAGTCCTCCAGAGCACGCAGGATCACCTCGTCCGGCACCGTCTCGTTGCCGCTGACCCGGAATTCCCAGATGGTGAAGTTTCCCTCCAGCACCAGCAGCACCGTCAGCAGAAGGCCCGCCAGCAGCACATATCGCCGCCGCAGCCGCCGGGCCAGCAGGGGAGCCCCCTGCTCCCGCCGCACCGTGGCCGCTGCGCCCACCTGCCGGGCCGCCTGACGCACCTGGGCCAGTCCCCGGCGAGTGGTGCGCAGGGTCAGCTCCACCGGCGACAGCCACCGCACGTCCCAGAAGGGGACCTCCGCCCCGGCGCACAGATTCACCACCCGCTCCGGGCAGCCGCTTTCAATATGGACCAGCACCTGGCCCCGCAGGAAGTTCAGCACGGCTTTATACATGGTCCCCTCCCTGCCGCCGCAGCTCCACGGCGGCGATGCGTCCCCGCAGACGCAGCTCTCCCTCCGTCATGGCCATGAGCTGCAGGTCCGTTCCGATGACCCGCACCGTCATGTCTCCGCCGCCGATGTCCACCGTCTCCGTGGTGTAGGACAGCACGCCCCGGTGCTGGGTCATGAAAAATTCCCGGTCGCCTACCAGCTCCATCCGCGGCACCCCCGGCTGGATATCCCCCGGCAGGTCCAGCCGCTCCATGGCCGCCTGTCCCGCCCGGGTCAGCCATCCCTTTTCCAAACCGCTGCCACCGCCTTTCTTCCGATTCCGTAAACTCTATGCGTCCCCGGGAAAAAACTTGCATGTCCCACCGGCGGGGGGCATACACTCAGGCGGGAGGTGACGGCCATGCGGGAAAAGCTGGGGCTGCTGGGATGTCTGGCTGCGCTGGGGGTGCTGCTGCTGTGCTCCGCCGACACGGCCCGGGCCGTCCGGGAGGGACTGGCCCTGTGCGCCGGGTCGGTGATTCCGGCGCTGTTCCCGTTTCTGGCGGTATCGGGGCTGCTGACGGCCCTGGACGCCGGGGCGGCTCCGGGCCGGGGGCGGATGCTGCTGGCCCGGGTGCTGGGCTGCGGCCCCGCCGGAGCCGGGGCGTTTCTGCTGGGCCTGGTGGGCAGCTATCCTGTGGGAGCCCGCACCGTGGCCCAGCTGTACCGGGAGAGGCGGATCTCCCGGCCGGAGGCCTGCCGCCTGCTGCTGTTCTGCAACAACTGCGGCCCGGCGTTTATTCTGGGCGTGGCGGGCCTGGGCTGCTTCGGCAGTCTCCGGGCCGGGGGACTGCTGTGGGCCGTCCATGTGCTGGCAGCCTTGGGCATCGCCCTGGTGCTGCCCCGCCGTCCGCTGCCGCCGGGCCGGGATGCCGCCGGGGTGCGGCCCCCGGCCTTTGCCGCCGCCTTTGTCCGATCCGTCCGGGATGCCGCCGGGGCCATGGTGCAGATCTGCGGCTTTGTGGTATTTTTCCTGGCGGCGCTGCGGCTGACGGCAAGGCTGACGGGGCTGTCCCACCCGCTGCTGTCCGGGGCGGTGGAGCTGACCCAGGGGATCCTGGCCCTGCCCGCCACGCCCACGGGCTTCGTGTGGGCGGCGGCGCTGCTGGGATGGGGCGGCCTGTCGGTCCACGGGCAGTCTGCCGCCGTGCTGTCCGGAACGGATCTGCCTCTGGGGCCGTATCTGGCCGCCAAGGCGGCCCAGGCTGCTCTGTCTGCCCTGCTGGCCTGGCCTGTGAGCCGCTATCTGTGGGGATAGGGCGGGGGACGTTCTTGTTTTCCGGCCCCGCGCATACAGTGAAGAAAAAACAGGGGAGGGGCTTATGATGAAAAAATGGCTCGGGGGCGCTATGCTCCTGCTGATGCTGCTGGCGCTGTGGCCGGGAAGGGCCTGGGGCGTGGAGCTGCCGGTGCAGGCGGAGGCGGCGCTGCTGATGGAGAAGGAAACGGGGCAGGTGCTGTACGCCAAAAATGAGCACCAGGCTATGGAGCCAGCCAGCGTCACCAAGGTCATGACCCTGCTGCTGGTGATGGAGGCCATCGACAGCGGGACCCTGTCCTATGACGATGCTGTCACCGTCAGCGCCTATGCCGCCTCCATGGGAGGCAGCCGGATCTTCCTGTCCGAGGGGGAGAGCATCACGGTGGAGGATCTGCTGAAGGGGGTGTGCGTGTCCAGCGGCAACGACGCCGCCGTGGCCCTGGCGGAAAAGACGGCGGGGGTCACGGAGCTGTTTGTGGAGCGGATGAACAACCGGGCCCGGGAGCTGGGGATGCAGGACACCCATTTCGTCAACTGCACCGGCCTTCCGGCGGAGGGGCACGTTACCAGCGCCTGGGACATCGCCGTGATGTCCCGGGAGCTGATCGTGAATCACCCGGACATCCGGCGGTTTACCACCATCTGGATGGACACCCTGCGGGACGGACAGTTCCAGCTGTCCAACACCAACAAGCTCATCCGGTTTTACCAGGGAGCCACGGGGCTGAAAACCGGCTCCACGGACTCCGCCAGATACTGCATCTCCGCCACGGCGGAGCGGGAGGGCATGGAGCTGATCGCCGTGGTGCTGAAATCCCCCTCGGGGCAGCAGCGGTTCGAGGACGCCAAGGCCCTGCTGAACTACGGGTTCTCCACCTACGGCCTGGTGCATGCGTCTCCGGAGGAGCCGCTGCCGCCGGTGCCGGTGCAGCTGGGGGCCCAGGGAACGGTGCAGCCCCGGGTGGACCCGGCGGAGGGCCTGCTGCTGGCGGAAAAATCCCGGCTTCAGGGGCTGGAGCAGACCGTGACCCTGCCGGAGTCTGCGGAGGCCCCGGTGCGGCAGGGGGACGTTCTGGGGACCCTGACGGTGACCCAGAACGGGGAGACGGTGCTGGAGGTCCCCATCCGGGCGGCGGAGACCGTGGAAAAGCTGACCTTCGGGCAGATGCTGCTGCGCCTGGCCCGGACCATGTGCTTCTGCGGGTGATCCTTGGCGGAAGCTGAACTTGCGGGCAGACAGGGCTATGCTATAATAAAGGAAAATCCACATACAGGAAACGGCGGTGCATGAAGCCTTGAGAAATATTCTTCAATATCTGACCCCGGAGATCCTGGCCTGGGAGAGCGGCAATATCCGGGAGGTCCGGCCCCTGGGCAGCGTTCTGTGTCTGCCGGACGGGCGGGAGTGGTACGCCTTCGGCTTTACCCGGAATGCGTATGACGGCAGTCTCAGCCTGCTGATGGCGTCCTCCCAAAGGGAGTACGGAGAATGGGCGCGGGCCAACAGTCCGGTGGCTATCCGCTTCGGCGCGCAGCGGTATCTTATCGATGGGACCGGCTATGAGATGTTCGATGGCAGCAACGATCAGCTGTTCCGGCTGTCACTGCTGCTGCGGGACCGCCCGCCCATGCCGGACTGGCTGAGAAGCACGCCGCTGTCCCGGCTCCTGATGGTGGACGCCCGGGTGGACCGGGCCCCGGAGCGCATCCCCGGCGGTCCGGCGGAGCTGCTGCTGCGGGATGGGCGCGGCTGGGACCTGACCGCGCCCCGGGCAGAACTGCGGACTATGTGATCGGATAAGATTTTCATCGTTTCGACGGGTATCCCCTTGTATTTTCCCGGGAAAAGCGGTAAGATACGAGATGATGGATAAATCCGATACACATAGGAGGTAATCTCTATGATCCAGGTGGACCTGACCCACATGCGGCATTTTATCGCGCTGCCCTATGAGGCGGCGCTGGCGCCCCGGCTGCGCATTGCCCACAATCATTTGCAGAAGAGCGACGGCCCCGGCGGCGAGTTCACCGGCTGGGTGCGCCTGCCCCAGGAATACGACCGGGAGGAGTTCGCCCGCATCCAGGTGGCGGCCCGGCGCATCCAGAGCGATTCCCAGGCCCTGGTGGTCATCGGCATCGGCGGGTCCTATCTGGGGGCCCGGGGCGTTATCGAGTGCCTGTGCTCCCCCAACTATAATCTGAAGCGGAAGAACACGCCCAACATCTATTTCGTGGGCAACGGCCTGTCCGACCGGCAGCTGCGGGAGACGATGGAGCTGCTGGAGGGGGTGGACTTCTCCGTGAACGTCATCTCCAAGTCCGGCACCACCACGGAGCCCGCCGTGGCCTTCCGGTTCTTCCGGGAGCTGCTGGAGAAGAAATACGGCCCGGAGGGGGCGGCAAAGCGCATTTACGCCACCACCGACCGGCACAAGGGCGCGCTGAAAGCCCTGGCCGTCCAGGCCGGGTATGAGAGCTTTGTGGTGCCCGATGACATCGGCGGACGGTACAGCGTGCTCACCGCCGTGGGCCTGCTGCCCATCGCCGTGGCCGGAGTGGATATTCAGGCGCTGATGCAGGGCGCGGCCCGGATGCAGGAGGCCTGCACCGCCGGGGATATGGAGCAGAATCCCGCCTGGCAGTATGCCGGAGCCCGGTATCAGCTCTATCGCGCCGGGAAGAAGATCGAGGTTCTGGCGGCCTATGAGCCTGCCTTCCGGTTTATGTCCGAGTGGTGGAAGCAGCTGTACGGCGAGTCCGAGGGCAAGGAGAGCAAGGGGCTTTTCCCCGCCAGCGTGGAATTTACCGCCGACCTGCACTCCATGGGGCAGTATATCCAGCAGGGCGAGCGGCACCTGTTTGAAACGGTGGTGCGCTTTGACCCGGAGGCAGGGGAGAGCGCGGTACCCTTCGACGCCGCCGACGGCGACGGGCTGAACTTCCTGGCCGGAAAAACCATGGACTTTATCCGCACCCAGGCCATGGACGGCACCCTGCTGGCCCATGAGGAGGGCGGCGTGCCCAACATCATCCTGCGCTGCGGGGCACTGGACGCAGACACCCTGGGGCAGCTGATCTACTTCTTTGAATACGCCTGCGGCCTGTCCGGCTATCTGCTGGACGTGAACCCCTTCGATCAGCCCGGCGTGGAGGCCTATAAGAAGAATATGTTCGCCCTGCTGGGAAAGCCCGGCTATGAGGACATGGGCCAGGCCCTGCGGGAAAAGCTGGGCCGGTAAAAAACCGTATATTTTCCCATTGCCATTTCCGTCGAGTTATGGTATGGTATACATATATGCAAAAGGAGTGATCTCTTATGGTTAGATTGATTATGGGCGACAACGGCGCAGGCAAGACCAAGCAGCTCATCGAGCTGGTTCATGCCTCCGTGGCCGAGGAGGGCGGCTGTGTCGTCTGCATCGAGCCCGGCGCTGATATGACGTACGATATCAAGTCCAGCGTGCGTCTGGTCAATGCTGGTGAATACCACCTGGATTCTTTTGAGTGCCTGCGGGGCTTCATCAGCGGTCTGTATGCGGGCAATTACGATATTTCCCACGTCTATGTGGACAACCTCTGCAAGATCGTACATAGCGAGGACTTCACCGCCGTGGAAAAGTTCCTGTGCTGGCTGGACAAGTTCAGCGACGCCAACACCGTGAAGTTCACCGTGACCCTTACCGCCGACGCTTCCGTGGCTACTGATGGCATGCGCAAGTATCTGTAAGCCAAAAGAGCCTGCAACAGCTGAAAAATCCCTTGACCGTGCCGGTCAAGGGATTTTAGCTTGTCAAAAAAGGGCGCTGCCCTTTTTTGACAAAAGAGTTTTCGCTCCGACCCGCGCGTTTTCACGCATAAAATGCGCGAAAACACACTCTCTCCGCGCAAAGTATTTTTCGCGACGTACACGCCGCCGCGAAA
>JABLTO010077115.1_pt1 | contig 21104 bp, 18 predicted proteins | sample 7160091 | NCBI WGS metagenome assembly JABLTO01 (sample SAMN14651225, study PRJNA627086) | human gut metagenome | isolation source: feces | host: Homo sapiens
AATACAGCAAGTATTCACTCCGCTTTTTGTTTCATCTGACGAAAAATTTGACGACGCATCTGTCGCACAATCTTTGTGCGGTATTGCCCTAAAAATGTTTGAGAAAACGCTTGCTTTTTCCACGGCAATCTGCTATAATAAGAAATAGCAGAGAATACTCTGCGGAAACCAACACGGAGGTGAATTTCTCATGGCATATAAAATTACAGATTCCTGCATCAGCTGCGGTACATGTAAGGACGCATGTCCGGTGGACGCAATCTCTGAAGGTGCTGACAAGTATGAAATCGCTGAAGATGCTTGCATTTCCTGCGGTTCTTGTGCATCGGAATGTCCGGCAGATGCAATTGAAGCTGACTAAGCTTTTGTAAACAAACGGCAAAAAAGCTGTTCCGTTCCGGCTTCACACTGGAAACGGACGGCTTTTTCTTTTAGATAAGGAAAGGGACGGATTTATGATGAAAAAGCAGATGCAGAAAGCGGTCTGTCTGCTGTTGGGCAGTGTACTGCTGCTGTCTATGGGTGCCTGCGGCAAAAAAGACAAAACTTCTGCCCGCGATGTGACTGACGGTTCTTCTGTAACGGCAACCCAGACTACACAGGTTGTCAGAGAGATCAAGAGCCATAAGGGCGAGATCGGTGAGGAGATGCAGTATCAGGATGTAGATGCCGTGATGAAAAAAGCATACGTTTCTGACTACACATTCTCGGAAAACGGCAGCGAGATCGGTCTGACATTCTTCGAATTTGAGATCACCAACAATAGTGAGGACGAACTGGCGGTGGACTTGCTGTCACAGACATTCGGTCTGACGGTAGACGGCGAGGCTTACCCCGGTGTCAGCATTCGCGGTCCGCGGTTTATCTATAAGGAATTCGGCGATTCGGGCAAGACGTTCGACACCGCAATCCAGCCCGGAGAAACCCGCGACGGCTATATCTGCATGGAAGTGCCGGCAGATTTCCAGAGCCTTCGCATCACCTATTTCCCCAGAGCCGGCTTTTTGGACTGGGACGAGGCATTCCTCTTTGACATCGATCGTTCGGACATGGAAGCTGCACCGGAGCCGGTGGAAGCATTCCAGTAAGAGCCTGCCTGCAAACGGGCTTTGTGCGGTGTTGCCTCAGATACAAAAAGCAAACGGCAGGCAGATACAAATGCCTGCCGTTTTTCTTGCACAGAACAAAGGCAATACCGCACAAAGTTTACCGGTCAGTTTTGCATGCAATTCCCGAAAAATTGAAATGTTTATCTGACGCATCATGCTGCCTTGCAAAAAAAGTTTAGTTTTTCAGAACTTACACTTGACTTTTGCAGAACATTCTGGTACAATCCGGTTTGACAAAAGAAATTTGTCAGAAGGGAGTATCGAATGAGAAATATGCAAAAAATGTGGGAAGACTATGCAAAGGAAGTGCAGGTGCTGCGGGAACGCATCGCAGAACTGCGGGAGGTCTTGCAGCGGGACAAGACGATGGCACCGCTGGAACGGCAGGAACTGGAGGCACGGAAACGTCTGCTGAGTGAAGAAGTGCGGGATATGGAACGGAGCATGGCGGACATTGCAGTCTATGCCGAAAATGAAAAGGCAGGCGAATCGGCATGTGCATGACAAAAGCCGCCTGGGAACAGATGTTGTTTTCCGTGGATTTTCATCTGGACCGGCAGGAAAAACAACGTGCCGCCTGTCTGGCTGCCAGAAACATTCTGGAACATGACATTTCTGCAAGACAGAAACAAGTCCTTTTGTTGTACTATGGAGAGGGAAAGAAAATGGCGGATATTGCACAGCTGCTGGGGGTGAACATTTCCACGGTATCCCGCACCCACCGCCGTGCCTGTGCCGCCGTTCAAAAGCGGCTGAAAGCCTGCGGGCTTTTATAAGAGCCTGTTCAGTATTTTTTCGCACAAAATCATTGGAGAATCGATCATGAATACACCAGTCTATGACTTTTTGATACAATACGCAGAGCGGGACCCTGTCCGGCTGCATATGCCCGGACACAAGGGCAGATTCGGGGCACCGGCGTTGCAGCGTGCCACGACACTGGATCTGACGGAAATCACCGGTGCGGACAGCCTGTTCGAAGCCGAGGGCATTCTGGCAGAGAGTGAACGGAATGCCGCTTCGCTCTATGGAACGGCGTATACGTTTTATTCCTGCGGCGGCTCGACCCTCTGCATTCAGACCATGCTTTTGCTGATGAAACAGCAGGGGCGGGCGGTGCTGGCGGCGAGAAATGTGCATCGGGCATTTTTGAATGCCTGTGTGCTGCTGGACCTGCCGGTGCAGTGGATCTATCCCCGCGAAAGTGACGGCATTTTGTCCGGTACCTATGATCTGGCGGATTTTGAGGCCGCATTGCAGCAGCAGACCCGACCGGCGTGTGTCTATGTCACTTCGCCGGACTATCTGGGGCGTATGGCGGATATTGCCGGTCTGGCGGAACTGTGCCACCGGTATCACGCGAAGCTGCTGGTGGACAATGCCCACGGAGCACATCTGGCGTTTCTGCCGTGGCGGTGTCACCCGATCCAATTGGGGGCGGACTACTGCTGCGACTCTGCACATAAGATGCTGTCGGGGCTGACCGGTACTGCCTATCTGCATGTCCGCAGCGATATTGATGTGGAACCGGAACGGGTGCGGGACGCGATGGCAATGTTCGGCTCGACCAGCCCCTCGTATCTGATGCTGGCTTCGCTGGACTGGTGCAATCGGGAACTGGCTTCGCCCTTGTTCCGGAAACAGCTGGAGGAAGTGCTCGACCGCATTCAGCAGCTGAAGTGCCGGTTTTCGCCACGTTATTGTTTCGTAGACGGCGACCCCATGCACCTGACTATAGATGCGGCGGCAGGCGGATTTCACGGGCTGGAACTGGCGGCGTATCTGGAACAGCATGAAGTTTTTGTGGAGTATGCCGATGCATTTCATGTGGTGCTGCTCTGTTCGGCAGCCAATACCGATCGGGACTTTGACATTCTGGAGCAGCTGCTGGAAAGGTTTTCGCCTACACCGGCGGAATCCGGAGAAAAGTACGCTCTGCCCAGACCGGAAAAGGTCTGCGGGATTCGGGAGGCGGCACTGGCTCCGCAGGAGATCGTGCCCATCGGGGAGAGCAGCGGACGGATTTGTGCCGCGGTGAAAGTGCCCTGTCCGCCGGCAGTGCCCATTGTGCTTAGCGGAGAACGAATCGATGCCCGCTGCATTGCAGTTTGTGAGGCTTATGGAATTACGGAGATCAGCGTCGTACAGTAGGAGGTGGCGGCATGGCACAGTTTTATGGCAATGAACAGATACAGCACACCCTGCACCAGATGCTTTTGCGGGACAGGGCTCCCCACGGATTCCTCTTTTACGGGGAAACCGGTCTGGGGAAAAAGACGCTGGCAAAGCAGTTTCTGGCAGAACTGCTCTGCACAGGAACGGAAAAGCCCTGCGGCAGCTGCAAATCCTGCAAAATGCTGGCGGACGGTGTGCATCCGGACGTGCGGTTTGTGGAACACAGCGGCAAGCGAAACGGCTTTTCCGTGGACACGGTGCGGGAGGTGTGCGTAGATCTGGCATCGCCGCCCAACGAGGGCAATGCCAAGTGCTATGTCTTTGGGGACTGTGATGCAATGGACACCCGCACCCAGAATCTGCTGTTGAAAGCGGTGGAAGAACCGCCGGCTTATGGGTATTTTATTTTTACGGCAACTTCTCCGGCATCGCTGCTGCCTACGGTGCGTTCCCGTATCGTGTCGCTGGCGGTGTCGCCGGTGACGGAACAGGAATGCCGTGCTGCACTGGCGGAACGGGGCTTTTCGCCGGAAGATGCCGCAGAAGCAGTGGCGGCGTTCCATGGGAACATCGGGCAGTGCTTAAATTTTTTGGAAAATATGCCAATTCGTGAGGCCGTTGGATTGACAAAAACCGCAATCAATAGTATAATAAATAAGAATGAGTATGCGTTGCTGCAAACCGTTTCGGTGCTGGGAAAGGAACGGGAACGGACGTTTTTGTTCCTGAACCTGTTTGACCGGTGCATTCGTGATGCCATTGTGTGGAAGCATGACCCCTGTGCGGCGGGAATCGGCTGTGATGCGGCAGGGTCGAAAAAGCTGGCAGAACGGCTTTCCGACAGTGCCGGACAGGCAATGCATCGTGCTGTGGACAGTACCTACGGGGCAATGGAGGCAAATGTCAACCTGCCGCTGGCACTGGCAGCTTTTTGTGCAGACTGCATGGACGCGTAACAGCTTCTCATTCCGGAAATGAAATTTCGGGGCGTTGGCTCTACTATAGAAAGGAAGAAAGTATGGTTGAAATCATCGGCGTTCGGTTTCAGAACGGCGGAAAGGTCTACTATTTCTCTCCGGACAGCTGGAAGGTGAAACAGGGAGATCTTGTCATCACCGAAACTTCCCGCGGGACGGAATGCGGAGAAGTCGCGATCGCCAATAAACAGATCCCCAAGGAGCAGGTGACAGTGCCGCTGAAGCCGATCCTGCGTGTCGCCACGCGGGAGGATCGCCGGACACTGGAACAAAATCGCAAAAAGGAAGAACGTGCTTTTCAGGTCTGCCAGCAGAAGATCGTCTATCGAAAGCTGAAAATGAATCTGGTAGATGTGGAATGCACATTCGACAACAGCAAGCTGCTGTTTTATTTCACCGCGGACAACCGCGTGGATTTTCGGGAACTGGTCAAAGATCTGGCGGCAGTGTTCCGGACAAGAATCGAACTGCGGCAGATCGGCGTGCGGGATAAGGCGAAGATCCTGGGCGGTATCGGTATCTGCGGCAGAGAATTCTGCTGCAAGGGACACTTGCAGGATTTCCAGCCGGTTTCCATTCGCATGGCAAAGGAACAGGGGCTTTCCCTGAATCCGACGAAGATCTCCGGTTGCTGCGGCAGACTGATGTGCTGCCTGAAATATGAGCAGAACGTCTATGAGGAACTGCTCCGCATTACCCCGAAGGTCGGGGCGATCGTCACCATGACAGACGGCACCAGGGCAAAGGTCTGCGAAACCAATCCGCTGACTGGCGATCTGAAGGTGATTTCAGAAAAATCCGATGTGCCGGTAAAGGTCAAGCGGGACGACGTGAAGCTGCTGCGGGACGGAAAAATCAAGGTCGATGCGGCAGAACGCAAGGCATTGAAATCGTTAGAGGATAAGTAAGGGCAGACCGGCTCCCCACCGGTCTGCATATAGGAGGTATTTTTTTATGGCATCTCAAAGTAAACGCCGCCGTGTCCGGTATGACCGGATTCTGGCAGTTCTTCTGGTTCTGATCCTGCTGATCGTACTGCTGGTGAAGTGCTGTTCCAGCTGCTCCAGCAAGAAGGACAAGAAGAACGACAATGTGACTACCACACCTACTCAGGCGACCACAGCTCCCACAGAGGCAGATAACACGAAAACCGTTTATCTGAGCCCGTCCAATCAGGAGGACAACAAGTTCTATGTGGGCGACACCAACGAAGCTGCGGTCTGCCGCATTCTGGCACAAAAGACGGCTGCCATTCTGGAACAGTCCGGCGTGAACGTCATCGTTGCCGGCGATGCTGACAGCATTCAGACCAAGACAGCGGCCGGCGATCAGAATCTGGCGGCATATGTGGCGATTCACACCAACGCCGGTACCGGTGTCGGCACAGACTGCTATTACAATGCCAATTCCGAAGCCAGCAAGAGTCTGGCACAGGCAGTATATGATCCGGTGGCAGCCCTGACTCCCACAGATGACAAGGGCTTGATCGACGGTTCGGACAGCAATTCTGAAAATTATCAGTATGAAGTGGGTGCCAACAAGAGCCCCAGCTGTCTGATCGAAGTGGAATATCACGACGGTCCCAATGTGGCACAGTGGATTCTGGACAATGAGGACAACATCGCTTCTGCACTGGCACAGGGTATTTGCAGCTATTTGCAGGTAGCTACTCCCACAAGCGGTGCAGCAGTGACCACCGCAGCACTGGGCGGTGATGTGAACAGCACGACAACGGCAGCGATCGGCGGAGCAGATGCTCTGGCAACTACTGCTGCATTTGGTGCAGAGGGAACAACAGGCACAGAAAATGCGATCCAAAATCAATTATCAGCTGGAAACTGACCGGATTCTGGCACAGCTGCCGGCGGAACGGACACCGACACTGTTTCTGCATGCCTGCTGTGCTCCGTGCAGCAGTTATGTGCTGGAATATCTGAGCCGGTATTTTGCCATTACGCTGTTCTTCTATAATCCCAACATTTCGCCGGAGGCGGAGTATCTGCACCGGAAAGCTGAGTTGTGCCGGCTGGTGCAGGAATTACCGCTGGGGAATCCGGTGACGGTGGTGGACGGCGATTATCTGCCGGAACGGTTCTATGCTCTTGCCAAAGGGCTGGAGCAGGAGCCGGAACGGGGAGCACGCTGTCAGAAGTGTATCGGGCACCGTCTGGAAGAAACATTTCGGGCGGCGGCAGCACTGGAAGTGTTACCGGATTTTGTCTGCACCACGCTGACCATCAGCCCCCATAAAGACGCGGTGTTTATTAACACCAGAGGAGCGGAACTGGCGGAGCAGTACGGCATCCCGTGGCTGCCCACGGACTTCAAGAAAAAGGGCGGCTATCAGCGTTCGATCGTGCTGTCCAGAGAGTATGACCTCTATCGGCAGAACTTCTGCGGCTGCGTCTACAGCCGGCTGGAGGCGGAACGGCGGGAAAAGGAGATGGCTTCTTCATGAGCGGCTGTTCTTTTTGGGGGAACGGTGAGAGACAGGGAATCCGTTTTGCGTGAAGATGGGGGTTGGTGATTTTGAAATATTCAGAAAAGACGGAAAAGAAAATCAAAACGATACTGGGAATAACCACAGCATCAATCTTGGCACTTCTTTTTCTGGCTTATATGTTTCTTCGCATCCTGTTTTGGGCGGAAACGGGCAGCTTTTTTCCTACTGTTCAGAAGAGCCGTTCGGTGGAAATTGCAATTTCGTGTGACCCTTTTGATGTATTGGCAGTAAGAGAGGAACTGGCACCTTATACAAAGGATTATACAACCGCAGGCGTTGAGATGATATATGCAGAATATCATTTCAGTGAAGATGGTGTTACGGCGATGTATGGATTCACTGGGGGGAAATATCGACTCGGAAGAGGAGAAACCATCAGTTTTTACCTAGATGCTGAGAAAGGCACTGTGGAAGAGATATCTTATTATGCAGCAGGGGCTAAAGTGTTTTCCAGTTATCCCAGCCATTACTTCGATGCGGATGTAAACATGATGGAGGAATACGAAAAAATTAAAAATAATACCTCTGATTTTGATACAATCAAAGAGGTCGAGTTCACCCTGTCCAATAACAATTGTGAGCCAAAGCTCTATTATAATTGATGCAAAACCACATTTTGTGATTTGGGGGAATGAATCCCTTTGGACAGATTCGGGGAATCAAAATTTCCGGGTGCGTTTTGTGCAAAAAAACAGTTGACAAGCTTCGGCGATTGTGCTATACTAGTGCTTAGAGCGTTGAAGGGAACGGCACATTTCGCCGAAGCTTTTTGCAGAGAACCGCTGTCACCGGCTGAAAGCAGCGGGAAAAAGTGAAGAAATTTGCACACCACTCCCTGAGCCTGCCCAATCCGCAGCGGTCTGTCCCCGTTATCGGACACCACGAGGTGTATGTGCCTTTGGCACGTGCATGAAACAAGGGTGGAACCACGATAGATTTTTCATCGTCCCTTGCACAGTCCTTTACTGTGTAAGGGACTTTTTGCATTTACTTTGGGAAATGCCGCACACGGCACGTCTGACATGTCGGGCGTTTCCCGCATTCTGGAAAGGAAGATGGATCATGATCAAACTGACATTGAAAGACGGCAGCATTCGGGAACTGGAAGCTCCCACAGCTGCGGCAGAAGTCATTAAGGGCATCGGCATGGGGCTGTACAAGGCTTCCTGCTGTGTCAAGCTGGACGGAGAGGTCTGTGACCTGCGTACTGTCATCGATCACGACTGCACATTTGAAGTCATGACCTTCGACAGCGAAGAAGGTAAGAAAACATTCTGGCACACCGCTTCTCACGTGCTGGCACAGGCTGTCAAGCACCTGTATCCGGAGGCAAAGCTGGCGATCGGACCGGCAATCGATACCGGTTTCTATTACGACTTTGACGTAGAACATCCGTTCAGTCAGGAAGAACTGACTAAGATCGAAGCCGAGATGAAGAAGATCGTCAAGGCAAACGAAAAGCTGGAGCAGTTCTATCTGTCGCCGGAAGAAGCGGTGGCTAAGCTGAAAGGAATGGACGAACCCTATAAGGTGGAGCTGTGCGAGGAGCACGCCGGAAACGGTGAGCCGATCTCGTTCTATCAGCAGGGCGATTTCACAGATCTGTGTGCCGGTCCGCACCTGATGTCTACCGGTACGATCAAGGCATTCAAGCTGCTGTCCTGCACCGGTGCATACTGGAGAGGTTCAGAAAAGAACAAGATGCTGTCCCGTGTCTATGCGGTGGCATTCCCCAAGGCATCGATGCTGGAAGAACATCTGGCAAAGCTGGAAGAAGCCAAGAAGCGTGACCACAATAAGCTGGGACGGGAACTGGAATATTTCACCACTGTTGACGTTATCGGTCAGGGCCTGCCGGTGCTGCTGCCCAAGGGTGCCAGAGTGGTACAGCTGTTACAGCGTTGGGTAGAAGATGTGGAACAGGCACACGGCTGCCTGCTGACTAAGACGCCGCTGCTGGCAAAGCGGGAACTGTACAAGATTTCCGGTCACTGGGATCACTATCTGGACGGCATGTTCGTACTGGGCGACCCTCACGACGAAACCAAGGACTGCTTCGCTCTGCGTCCGATGACCTGCCCGTTCCAGTATCAGGTATATCTGAACCGGCAGCGTTCATACCGTGATCTGCCGATGCGTCTGACGGAAACTTCTACGCTGTTCCGGAACGAGGACTCCGGCGAAATGCACGGCCTGATCCGCGTTCGTCAGTTCACCATTTCTGAAGGACACTATATCCTGCGTCCGGATCAGCTGGAAGATGAATTCAAGAACTGCCTGCAATTGGCAAAGTATTTCCTGGATACAGTCGGACTGCTGGACGACTGCACATTCCGGTTCTCCCAGTGGGATCCGGCAAATCCGGGCAACAAGTACGAGGGTACACCAGAGCAGTGGGAAGAAGCACAGCGTGTCATGGGCAACATTCTGGATCACTTGGGCGTGAAGTATGAGATTGGCATCGACGAGGCGGCTTTCTATGGTCCGAAGCTGGATATTCAGTACAAGAACGTATTCGGCAAGGAAGACACCCTGGTCACCATTCAGATCGATATGCTGCTGGCAGAGCGTTTCGGCATGTACTACAAGGATAAGGACGGTCAGAAGAAGCTGCCGTACATCATTCACAGAACATCGCTGGGCTGCTATGAGCGTACGCTGGCTTACATGATCGAACACTTCGGCGGTGCAATGCCGCTGTGGATCGCTCCGGAACAGGTTCGTCTGGTGCCCATTGCAGACCGTCATCTGGACTTTGCATATGAGGTCAAGAAGGAACTGGAAGCTGCTGGTCTGCGTGTCGAGGTGGACAGCCGTGCCGAAAAGGTGGGCTGGAAGATCCGTCAGGCAACGATGGAAAAGGTGCCGTATATGCTGACTGTGGGCGACAAGGAATGCGAAGAAAAGACAGTCGCAGTCCGCAAGCGTAACGGCGAAGATCTGGGCAGCATGACGGTGGCAGAACTGACAGCAAAGCTGGTCGAAGAAGTCCGCACCAAGCAGAAGTAATCAGACAATGCAACAGAAGCTGCTGCATAACAGAACAGAAAAAGGCGAACGTTTCGGCGTTCGCCTTTTTTGCCGGTATTTCGCGAAAAAATTGAAAAAGTATACATTTTCCAATTGACAAAACATCATTTTTCAGTTATAATAAAAGACAGGTATATTTTGTTTTGAAAGCGAGTATTTGGAAAATGGGAAGTACGAAAATCAATCTGACGGAGGAACAGTTTACAGAGGTGACACTGTCCGCCCTGAAAGAGCACCCCGAGGGAATTACGGAATATCCGATTCTGGATTTTGATGATCGTGCACTGGGGCTGTTGTCCGCCGGCGTTGCAGAAACGTTGCGGTACAGTGAGATCAAGCCCCGCGGCGGTCTGGCATATCGGTTTCTGAAGCGGCTGTTTGACATCGTGGGGTCTGCATTGTTACTGATCCTTCTGGCGATCCCCATGGGCATCGTGGCACTGGTGATCTATCTGGACGACAAGGGGTCGCCGATCTTTTCACAGGCACGGCTGACCAAGGACGGAAAGGTGTTCTACATGCACAAGTTCCGTTCCATGTGTGTCGATGCGGAACAGAAGTTCGCAGAGGTGCAGAAAGAAAACGAAACCGACGGTCTGGCGTTCAAGAGCGAGAACGACCCGCGAATCACACGGATCGGGCATTTTATCCGGAGAACGTCCATTGACGAACTGCCCCAGCTGTGGGACGTTTTCTGCGGGCACATGTCCATTATCGGGCCGCGTCCGCCGCTTCCGCGGGAAGTGGTACTGTATACGCCCCACCAGATGCAGCGGTTACAGGTAAAAGGCGGTCTGTCCTGTATTTGTCAGGTAGAGGGCAGAAGCGATATGGGATTCGAAAAGTGGGTGGAATCCGACCTCGAATACATTCAGACACGCAGTGCCGGACTGGATCTGAAGCTGATGTTTAAGACCATTGGCGTGGTAATTATGAAAAAGGGTGCAAGATAACCATAGGAAGAAAGAGCCGCTGTGCAGATGCATGGCGGCTTTTGTGCTGTCCGGAATCTTTTTCGGAATCTGCCTTGTCAATGCCGCCCGCTTTATGTTATAATAGAAACAGCATCACAACAAGCGAGGTGAAAAGCCGTGTGCCTGTGCCGCGGCGATTATGAAACGATTGGTAGTGGGCATTACTGCCCATGTGGATTCCGGAAAGACGACGCTTTCCGAAGCTCTGCTGTACCGTACCGGCGAGATCCGGAAGCTGGGGCGGGTGGATCACCAGACAGCTTTTCTGGACACCCACCCGATGGAACGGGATCGGGGCATTACGATTTTTGCACATCAGGCATGCATTGCCTGTGAAAATGCGGAATATACGCTGCTGGATACTCCCGGACACGTGGACTTTTCAGCAGAAACTGAACGCACTATGCAGGTGCTGGACTATGCCATTCTGGTCATCAGCGGCACAGACGGCGTGCAGTCCCACACGGAAACCCTGTGGAAACTGCTGGAACGCTATCAGGTGCCGGTGTTCCTCTTTGTCAACAAAATGGACTTGGCAGGGGCAGACAAGGCGGCAGTGCTGGAACAGCTGCAAAGCCGGTTGAGTGACCGCTGTGTGGACTTTTCCGCAGACGGCACCGATGCCTTTTATGAACAGGTGGCTCTGCTGGAGGAGCCGTTCATGGATACTTATCTGGAGCAGGGGAAGATCCCGCCGGCACTGCTGGCAAAAGGCATTGCCCGTCGGAAGCTGATCCCCTGTTACTTCGGGGCAGCGTTGAAGCTGGAGGGCGTGGACGCATTTCTGGAGGGACTGCACCGGTATACGCTGGAACAGCCCTGTCCGGCACAGTTCGGGGCGAGGGTGTTTAAAATTGCTGCTGACGAAAAGGGGAACCGGTTGAGTTATCTGAAGATCACCGGCGGACGGCTGCGGGTGCGGGACAGCATCGCCTATACTGCTTCCAACGGCAGGGACATGCAGGAAAAAGTCAGCCAGATCCGTGTCTACGCCGGTGCGAAGTTCGAGGCGAAAGAGGCGGCCCCTGCGGGCACGGTCTGTGCGGTGACGGGTCTGAGCCGGACGTTTATTGGGCAGGGGCTGGGCAGTGCCGGCGACGGTATGGCTCCGGTGCTGGAACCGGTGCTCCGCTACGGCGTACAGCTGCCGGAAGGGGTGCACCCTACCGATGCCCTGAAACAGCTGGCACAGCTGGAGGAGGAAGATCCGGCTCTCCACGTGGTGTGGAACGACCACGCCGGACAGATTCAGATGCAGCTGATGGGAGAGGTGCAGCTGGAAGTATTGCAGCGGCTGATCGCCGACCGGTTCGGCATGCAGGTGCAGTTCGATGCCGGACAGATCACCTATAAGGAAACCATTGCCGAGCCGGTAGAGGGCGTGGGGCACTACGAACCGCTGTGCCACTATGCCGAAGTACACCTGCTGCTGGAGCCACTGCCGCAGGGCAGCGGTTTGCAGTTCGGGGTGAACTGTCGGGAGGACGATCTGGAACGAAACTGGCAGCGGCTGGTGCTGACGCATTTGGAGGAGAAAACGCATCTGGGCGTACTGACCGGTTCACCCATAACAGATATGCGGATCACCCTGTGTGCCGGAAAAGCCCATGTCAAGCACACCGAGGGCGGCGACTTCCGGCAGGCGACCTATCGGGCGGTGCGGAACGGACTGCGAAAGGCGAAAAGCATTCTGCTGGAACCGTGGTACGAGTTTTTGCTGGAACTGCCTACGGAAAACGTGGGACGTGCCATGACCGATCTACAGCAGATGGGGGCGGAGTTCCAGCCGCCGGAAACCGAGGGCGACCGTTCGGTTTTGCAGGGCAGTGCTCCGGTGGCGAAGCTGCGGGGCTATGCTTCAGAGGTGACCGGTTATACCCACGGCGTGGGCAGACTGGTCTGTTCCCCCAAGGGCTATGCTCCCTGTCAGAATCCGGAAGAAGTCATTGCCGCAGTGGGGTATGACTGCGACAGCGATCTGGAAAACTCTGCGGATTCCATTTTCTGTGCCCACGGAGCCGGCTTTGCCGTCAAGTGGGACGAGGTGGAACAGCACATGCACCTGCCCGGCTGCCTGCACCAGCTGGAAGAACCCGACGAACCGGCGGCACCGGTGCGGGTGTCGCGGGCAGCCTATGGGGGCAGTCTGGCAGAGGACAAGGAACTCATGGCAATCTTTGAACGGACTTACGGAAAAATCGACCGCAATCCCCGACAGGCACTCTGCACCCCCAAAGAGGAGGACAATGCGGCAGCATATCACGGCAAGCCGGATCCGGCGTATGACGGGGAGGAGTACTTGCTGGTAGACGGCTACAACATCATTTTTGCGTGGGACGAGTTGAAAACGATTGCCCAAAACAATCTGGACAGTGCCAGAGGACAGCTGATGCACATGTTGAGCAACTACTGCGGCTATCGGAAGTGCAAGCTGATTCTGGTATTTGATGCGTATAAGGTCAAGGGCTATCACGGCGAAACAGAGCAGTATCACAACATCACGGTGGTGTATACCAAAGAGGCGGAAACTGCCGACTCCTACATTGAAAAGGCAACGCTGGACTTGTCGAAGAAGCACAAGGTGCGGGTGGCAACTTCAGACGGCATGGAGCAGCTGATTATTCTGGGGAATGGTGCTCTCCGTATCACTGCGGCGGAATTCCGGCAGGAGGTCTTGCAGACCGAGGCAGCCATTCGGGAATATGCGGCACAGATGAAGCAGGGGAAAAAGACCATTACGGAGAAGCATTCGTCATAAGCTGGGGCAGTGCTGCTGTAGTAGCAGAATACCCGAAATCCCTGCGGAAAAATCGGCAGTTCTGTCAATTGTTTGTGCAGCAGAAATATGATAAAATAAAGGAAACACTGCATAGAGCCGTCAGGCGGAATTTATGCAGTGTTTCCTACGGATATTCCGGAACTATTCCGGAGCGTGTTTCGGCACGCTGAGATATAGAATGAATATGGAGGCATGACAAATGCAAATGCAGATACAGCACCAGCTGCGGCGTGTCGCTGCTGCCCTGCTGACCGCGGCGGTCGCCGTGGGCACAGGAGCCTTTTCCGGTCTGGCATTGGAAACCGATTCCGGCACTCTGGAAAGCTTACAGGCGTTCCTGCTGGGAAAAGAAAATGCCGGTGGAACGGACTGCAACGGGGACGGCGTTGTGGACGGCATGGACTTGGCACTGCTGCGGCAGCAGCAATTCGACGGGGGAGAAATACAGGACGGCTATGCCGGCTTTATCCGCACAGACGGCAAACTGCTGGTCGATGAAAACGGCAAGCAGTATCTCATCAAAGGCATGGCAATCGGCAATAATGTGTGGTCGAATCCCACCACAGCCCCTGCCCAGGATCACGATGCGGCAAGCTATCAGGAACTGGCGGACATGGGCTTTGATTCCGTGCGGTTCTATCTGAACTACGCCATGTTTGAATCTGACAGCAAACCCTATACCTATCGGGAAGAAGGCTTCCGCTGGCTGGACACCAACATTGCATGGGCAAAGGCGGCAGGAATCCGGCTGGTGCTGAACATGCACTATCCGCAGGGCGGCTACCAGTCGCAGGGGAACGGCACGGCCCTCTGGACAGAACCGGAAAATCAGAAGCGGCTCTGTGCCCTCTGGACGGAAATTGCCAAGCGGTATGCAGACGAGCCGGTGATTCTGGGCTATGGACTGGTGAATGAACCGGTGGTAGCTGCTGCCAGCGGTGAGGAGAGCCTTGCCCTGTGGCAGTCCGTAGCACAGATGCTGACGGACGGGATCCGTACTGTAGACCAGAACCATATGATCTTTGTGGAACGCATGTGTGCGGCACAGAATCTGGCAGGCACACAGGAACAGTGGATCAATTTCAATGACGAAAACAACTACGTGCATCTGGACGATGACAACACGGTGTACGAGTTCCACGACTATGATCCGCATGCTTTTACGCATCAGGGCTTCGACTGGGCGGGGACACTGGGCAATGATGTGACCTATCCGGACGAAAGCTATCTGGTGTCCAGCGGCAATGCCCAGTGGGGCACTTCCACCTTTGCCGGCGATCGGGCGGACACGGAGAACACCGAGTGGCAGTATCTGAAAAGCGGCAGGATCACGCCGAAATCGGACGGCAAACAGCTAATCAGTCTGGTATTTCAGGCACAGAACATCGGGGACTACGGCTACGCCCGGGCAGATGAACTGCGGCTGAACGAATATGATGAGGACGGCAGCTTTGTCCAGACCATATACGCCAACGACTTTGACAGCATGTCCCTGCTGAACTTCTGGTCCAGCAACGACTCCGGCGGACAGTACTACGCTTCTTCCGAGGGACATCTGGCAAAGGGCAGTCTGATGCTCTCCGGCACCACCGATGATGCCAACACCAGTACAAGATATTTCCGTCCCACGGCAGGACACAGCTATGAGGCATGCGGTTATTTTCAGGTGAACACCAAGAATGCCGATGCCATTGTCCGTCCCCGCGTGGACGTGTGGAATGTGGATTCTGTGGAAGTGCTGAATCGGGACTATCTGGAAAAGAGCGTGGCACTGAACACGGCGTTTTCGGAAAAGTACAATGTGCCGGTATACTGCGGCGAGTTTGGTGCCGGTTCGCACTGCTTTGAGAACGACCGCGGCGGTGACCGCTGGATCGGGGACATGCTGGAAATTTTCCGTGACGGCGATGTCAGCTTCAACTACCACGCCTATCACGATGGTTCCTTCGGGCTGTATGAGGGCGGCGGTCTGCCCAGTCCCGCAGGGAGAAATGATACACTATATCAGGTGCTGGTAGAAAAACTGAAAAAATATACGGAATGACAGGATTTACGAAAGGAACTGATATGAAAGAAAAAGATACAGAAAAGCAGCTGAAAGCCTTGGAAGAAGCTGTGCGGCAGGAGCAGGAAACCGGCGGAAAGACGGCGAAAAAGCATCGGGAAAGCAGCTCTGCGGCGGCGAAAGAATCTCACCCGCTGGCTTCGTTTCTCATCGGGCTGGTACTGCTGGGAGCAGGCATCTTCTGGGTGCTGAACTCCTTTGTGGTCTCCTTCTCGTGGGGCAGCCTGTGGGGCGGCTTCGGCATGAACACTTCACTGGCAACTGGTCTGATGCTGGTGCCGCTGCTGATCGGCATCGGTCTGCTGTTCTTCTTGGACAGAAAGTGGATTGGCTGGGTGGTGACGGCAATCGGACTGCTGGCAATTCTGGTAACGCTGCTGACTTCGGTGCGGTTTCGTCCGGTGTCGGCTTCGCTGTGGCAGTATGTGGTCATGTTCGGCATGATCGCAGCCGGTTGCGGTCTGGTGGCGAGAGGGCTGCTGAAAAGCAGAGATTAAGGGCAATACCGCACAAAGAGCGTCTGGCGACTTTGTACGCCATCTGCTTGCAAATTTTCCGTCATATTTCACAAAAATGCTCGTGAATACATCAAGTATTCACTCCGCTTTTTGTTTCATCTGACGGAAAATTTGACGACGCATCTGTCGCACAATCTTTGTGCGGTATTGCCGTAAGAGTGTATCCGTTACTGCACTACCGATTCCCAGCTTGTGGGCAAACCGGCACTTTTCTGTGCAATATACAGCAATGCATAGTAAATATCTGTGGAATCCAGTGCATCGTTTTCATCAATATCTGCCGCCAGAAAAGCCGCACCCTCCAGCAGATCCTCCCGAATGCCGGCGGAACTCTTGGCACAGGAGTACAGCATCTCGAACAGATCCTGTGTGTCCACACTGCCGTCGGCGTTGACATCGCCCTTTTCGTAGGTGAGCAGTTCTGCCTGCATGGTCAGCGTGTACTCCTGATCGGAAAAAGCAGAGTAGCTTTTATTTTCCACTTTCACATAGAACGTGCCGCCGCGAATCAGAGCCGTGTCACTGGTGGTCTTGGTTTGTTCCAGTGCAGCCTGCATGGTGAGCACCGGAGTTTTCCGCAGGGAACCGGCTTTTTCGTCGTACTGATAGCAGGTCACAGTCCACGCATTGCCGCTTTTGCTGAGGTTGTCCGGCAGGGCATGCTCCAGCGTCAGGGAAAACTGTGCGGCACTGTCTGATGTGACCTTGTAGAAATCGGTGTCGTTGACGGAAACCAGTTTTCCGGTGACAGGTGCATTTACCGGCAGAGTGTCGGCATTGGCGGTGGTATCGTTGGGTTCGCTCTCGTAGGTGTCACCGGTGGGGGTGAAATCCACAGTCAGCTGGTATTGTTCCGCATATTTCCAGTTGTTTGTCAAGGTGTTGTCTGTCTTCACCTGCACGTAAAATATTCCCGCGTTGAATCCCTGTTCCGGAATCGTTACCGAAGTGCTGCTGTTTCGCAGGGCAGCCTTGCCCACCGGTTCCTGTGCTTCATTGTATAGAATTATGGTGCAGTTCGCAGTGCTCTGGTCAGGATTTTCCAGTGTGACAGAAATTTTTCCCGCCTCCTCTGTGGAAAACGTATAGCAGTCGGCATCATTGGAATCGCTGAAAACGCCTTTGCAGGGGGTCGCCAGTGCAATGGGGTTGGCGGTGTTAAAATTGCCGTTGGGTTCCAACTCATAGCTGCTGTCAGCGGTCCACTGGCTTTTCGGAGTGAAGTTTGCCGTCAGGGTGTAGGCACTCTTTGGCGGGTAGGTGTCATACTCCGGCTTCACAGAGAAGTAATAGACACCTGCTTTCCAGCCGTCAGCCGGAAACTGTATATTTTCTGCAACATAGTCATCCTGAAAAACGGTCGTGCCGTCGGCGGTGTAAAAGGCAACGCGATAGGATTCCCCGAAGCCTGAAACCCAGTCCGCAGTCATGCCCATTTGGAGTGTGCCGTCCTCCGGCAGGGTGATCTTGTAGTAGTCCACATCACCCTCGGCGGAGATCTCTCCGGAAACTGCTGTATTCAGGGGCAGTTCTTCCGCGGCGGCGAGGGTATCGTTTTCTCCGGCAGTGTCTGCGGTTTCGGCTGTCGCGGAAAAGGAAGCCGTCAGGCAGCTGATGCAGAGCATGCCGGCGAAAATGGCGGCAAATCGTTTTTGCTTGCTGGTTTTCATAAAAATAATCCTTTCTGTGGCAGACATTCAGTGTTTCCCTTAGTATACCACAGAAAGGTTAATTCGGCATGGAGCCGTGGGTTAAATGTTGGTGAAAAGTGAATCCGGCTCCTGCGGAAGCTGCGGCTGAAATCCGTTTTCCGTCAGCTGTACAATGGCATCATAGAGGATCACATGCCGCGGGTCGCACTGCTTGGACAGGTGATAGTGTCCGGAGAACCAAAGGCGGAAATTCAGCTTTTCGTCCAGCTCCTGAAAGAAATCGGTCAGCCGGTTCTGGGGATAATTCCACTCTTTGAACAGCTTTTGCTGCATTTTTGTGGAAAGGCAATGGCTGATTACCACGTCAACATTCCAGTTCACATGCTCCAGTGCCTCTCTGGCATGCTGCAACTCCGTTTCGGCGGGGAGTTCTTCCGCCCACCACGACACGCCTGCCCTGCGGTATTCTTTGTCACGGCTTTCTGCACCGCCCATGGTGAAGATGCGGCGGTTTTCCAGCTGAAATACCTGTCCGCGGCAGAGATGAAAAATGTGAGGCGTGATCTTTTGGATTTTGCCGCCGTGCCATTCCGTGGCGGGATATGTATGCAGCCGGTCAAAATTTTCGTGGTTGCCGTCCACCCATAGGGTTGTCCACGGTTTTTCTTCCAGCCAGTTCAGCCAGCGGCGTTCTTCGGCACAGTCCTGCCAAACCAGCCCGAAATCGCCGCAGATGATGACAAAATCTTCGCGGGACAGCTGCGGCTGCATGGGAAAATTGCTTGCGGAAAGCTTTTGAATGTCACGGCTGCCGTGTATATCTCCAGTTACAAAAATCAAAGAAATCCCGTCCTTTCAGGGCAATGCCACTGCCTTAGAATAAAACTACGCCCAAAGCTGCCAGCACCAGCAGTCCCACGCCGACACAGAGCAGTACAACGCCTGCCACGCCGGCGGTGGAAACCACGTGTTCTACGTAGGCACGCTTGGGATTTTTCGGGTCATAGACTACCGGCAGTGTGTTGCCCAGTCGCCACAGTTCTCCGGCAGCAGCTTCCAGACTGTGAACCGTTCCGGTCTGCTGTATGTGGAAAACGTCGTTCCGGACAGCAATGCGGGTTTCTCCGGCAGTGCCGTCTGAAATGGGGACAACTTTTTTGGAAACAGCTATACCTTTGTAATGCCGGTAGGCAGTGTAAGTTTCACCTGCCGCCTGAAATTCCACCACCGGTGCGATCGATGTACCACAGCCGCTGCCCCTGCGTTGCAGGCGGTAGCGAACTACGGTGCCGGTGGTGCGGGCAGAACATTTCCGCCGGAGCATGCCGGTGTGCTGGAAAAATGGGATCGACAGCAGGGCAGTCAGGATCCCTGCACCGCCAATGGCAAGGCAGGCAATGAGGTTGGGTGTGAGTGTCATGGTTTCTCTCCTTTTTAGTAGAGAATGCTTTTTCTGATCAGCTGTGTTACAACAGGACTGCGTTCAGATAAGATTCCAGTGATAATTTTGAAATAGGTCAAAAGCATGGAAGCTTCCTCTTCATGTAATGCCAGCGACAGATGATTACAGAAAAGGGTTAGATAAAGTCTGATATTATATCAGATATGAAAAATATACTTGAGCCAATCCAAAAAATACTGGCATGCTTCTTCTTCTGTTTCAAACGAATTGAATGAAGTGCGTTTCCCGCGTTCTGAATAGTAAGTATACCATTTTCCATTAGATTCTTCTATGCAATATGTTTCATTTGGAAGACCGCCATTTAGGTCATATGCACGTTTGTCAATGCTTAATTCATTTAACTTTCTTTCTAACGCTTTTTTTGTCATCTTTATTCCGCCTTCATTCCCCACAGATTCGCAGAATCGCCGCTGCCATCATGCAGGTGTTCTCCTCCAGCTGCTCCAGCGGCAAAAATTCATCGTCCCCGTGCATGTGATAGTCCCAGTCGGGGTATTCCATGCCGAATGCCACGCCGCCGGCAATGTCATGCACATAGGTGCCGCCGCCAATGGCAATACATTCGCCTTTGGTGCCGGTCTGCTCCTCATAGACTGCCAGCAAGTCCTGTACAAAAGGCGTGTCCTTGGGGGTGTGATGCGGGTCGCTCTGAATGCGTGCTTCGCACCGGAATCCCTTTGCGGCAAAGGCAGCCTGTACCTGTTCCAGCACTGCCTCTTTGGTGGTGCAGACCGGAAAGCGAATATCAACACAGCCGGTGAGCATGCCGTTTTCTACGTGGAGCATGCTGCAAATACAAGTGAGGGCACCGGATTCTGTGTCAGCACAGGCAATGCCCAGACCGCTGCCGTCGGTGCAGCCGTGGGGGAACAGCTGTGCCAGAGCCTTGCAGTCGGCAAAGGCGGCATCGCTGCCTAGATAGGTCAGCAGTCCGGTAATGGCGTTGTCGCCGCTTTCCGGCGTGGAAGCGTGGGCTGCAACGCCCTTGTAGGCGAGTTTGTTTCCCTGGCAGGTAATTTGACTGCCCTGTTTTGCTGCACCGCAGAACGCCGCAGAAAGGCTCACAGAGGCATCTGCCGGAACAGCATTGGGAGCAGTGCCGGCGGAGAAGCGGACAATGGGATCTGCGGTCTGCTTGGTGAACTCCAGCCGGAGCATACCCTTTTCCAGATGAATGATCGGATAGCTGCCGTCCGGCGTGAATACCTGCGGCGGCATGGCAGCATGTGCCAGATAATAGGCGAGGTCGGTAGAGCCGTTTTCCTCATTGCAGCCCAGCAGGAACCGGACGTTTTTCCGCAGGGGAATGCCGGCGGCTTTGATAGCACAGAGAGCGTACAGCACTGCCACAGCCGGTCCCTTGTCGTCAATGGCACCTCTGCCGTAAATGCGGTCGTTTCGGATCTCGGCAGTGAACGGGTCGGAAGTCCAGTTCGCCTGTACCACCGGAACCACGTCCAGGTGGCACAGAATTCCCAGATGCGGCGGCAGCGTGTCGTCCCAGTCAGCGGCTCCCATGTGGTAGTCATAGTTGGTGCAGGTCATGCCCAGTGCGGACAGCTGTTCCAGCATAAAGTCCAGAGCCTCGGCAGCGGGCTTGCCATAGGGAAAGCCATCCTGCGGCTGCGGTGTGGCAACGCTGGGAAAGCCGATCAGTTTGGAAAGCGTATCTACGGCTTCCTGCCGGTGAGTGTGAATGTAAGTTTTAACTGCTTCAGGCAGCATAAAAGTTCCTTCTTCCTTTTCAATATATCGAATGGTAATATAGGAAACACTGAATAAAGCTTGTGCGTAAGATGCGTAGTCAGATTTTTCGGCAGATTGCACAGAAATTCCGCAGGCAGACTTGGTGTCTGGCAA
>JABLTO010156949.1_pt1 | contig 21085 bp, 17 predicted proteins | sample 7160091 | NCBI WGS metagenome assembly JABLTO01 (sample SAMN14651225, study PRJNA627086) | human gut metagenome | isolation source: feces | host: Homo sapiens
CGGAGACCCGACGCGGCGTCGCGTCCGACGCTTACCGGGACGCTTTCTGGAAGCTGATGCGCGCCACCGACCGTCTGAACTACGACGTGCGGGACGCGCTGCAGGTGGGCGAGCTGTCCGAGGGAGGCTACACCGTCCCCGACGAGTTCGAGCACCAGTTGATCCAGGGGCTGGAGGACGAGAACATTATGCGCGGGCTGGTGCATAAGATCACCACCTCCTCCGGCGACCGCAAGATCCCGCTGGTGACCAGCAAGGGCGCCGCCGCCTGGATCGAGGAGGAAGCAGCCATTCCCGAGAGCGACGATGCCTTTGGTCAGATCACCCTGGGCGCGCACAAGGTGGCCAGCATGATCCGCATCTCTGAAGAACTGCTCCACGACAGCGCCTTCGACCTGGCCGGATATATTACCAACGAGTTCGCGCGGCGCGTGGGCGCTGCCGAGGAAGAGGCCATCCTCACGGGCAACGGTACGCATAAGCCCACCGGCCTCCTGCACGATACCCTGGGCGCGGAGCTGGGCGTGACTGCCGCTTCCGCCACCGTACTGACGGCGGACGATCTGATCGACCTGCAGCATTCTGTCAAGAGCGGATACCGCCGCAAGGCACGCTGGGTCATGAACGACGCCATTGTCAAGCTGCTGCGCAGGCTCAAGGACGCCAACGGGCAATACCTGTGGTCGCCCGGCCTGCTGGCGGGTCAGCCGGACACGCTGCTCAATCAGCAGGTGCTGGTGTCCAACTATATGCCCCTGCCTGCCGCGGGGAAAAAGGTCATCCTGTACGGCGATTTCAGCTATTACTGGCTGGCGGATCGGGAGGGGCGTTCCATCCAGCGGCTGAACGAGCTGTTCGCCCAGAAGGACCAGGTGGGCTTTAAGGTCACCCAGCGTGTGGACGGCAGGCTGATTCTCCGTGAAGCGGTGAAGTGCCTGCAGATGAAGACGGCTTAATCAACAGGGGCCGTCCCTGTAACGGGGGCGGCCCTCTCGAAGGAGGATGAGTATGAGTTACAACAGCAGGAACTATGCGGCGCAAGGGGGCGCGGAGTGGGTCGTTGGCGGAAAACTTACCTTCCTGCCCGGCGCAGTCATCGAGGGCGGCGAGGATCTGTTCGGATCGCCCGTGCCGCAGATAGAACATGTTCCCGCCAGCGAAGCGACCACAGTCGCCGCGTTGCGGGACGACCTCAACGCGCTGCTTTCGGCGCTGAAGACCGCCGGGCTGATGGCTGACGAATCCGCTTCTTCCGGAGACGGAGCATGATTCTGACGGTCGATGAGGTGAAAACCCATCTCCGCATCCAGCATGACGAGGAGGACGCCTGCATCGAGGGACTGATCCGGCAGGCACAGGCCGCCGCAGAGGACTACTGCCGCGTTTCCTTTGAAGAGGAAGCGCCGGAACCCGTGCGGCTGGCCTGCCTGCTCTTCGTGTCCCACTACTACGAGAACCGCGACAATCCGGATCCCCAGGCGTTCAAGGCCATGCGCGCCGCCTTTGAAAATCTGCTCTATCCCCATCGCGATCCGGAAAGAATGTTCTGAAGATGAACGGCTCATGTGCAATGAACGAATCACAACATATTGTGGATAAGTATGTGGAATACGTGGATATGTTGTACTTGTGCAGAAGGGGGTGAAGGGTCATGCGCGGTTATAAGAACTTCGAAGGTACGCCTCATCCCGGAGACCTGTGCCACATGGTGGAGATTGGGTATACCGAGAACGCGATTAACGAAAACGGCTATCCCGAACCCAGGGACGTGGTTGTCTGCCGCGTGTGGGCCGGAGCTGTGGACGCGGGCAACCAGCACTATCGGGCCGCCGACGTAATGAATACCGAGCAGGTGATCAACTTCACCATCCGTTACCGAAAGGACGTAAAGCCCGGGATGTGGGTGAAGTTTCAGGACGAGAAGTGGATCATCTCCACGCTGGGCGAGTACTCGTTCAAGAAAACCTATCTCGGCTTGAAAGCTTCCATTGCGAAGGGAGTGAGCGGATAATGCGACAGGTGCAGGAAGCATTAAAGAATATCGGCATTCCCGTCATCGCGGGCATCTGGCGTGCAACCTCGCCCAACCAGAATCCGCCGGTGCAATACGTCGTCTATTCCAGCACCACCACGGAGACGGCCTTTCAGGACGACCGTCCTGTCGGGTATCGTACCTACGTTTACCTGAACCTCTGGAGCGATATCGATCCTACTGAAATGGCGAATCGCATCCGTCAGGCCATGTACGATGCGGATTTCTGGATGCTGGAAGAAAGCGACAAGGGATATAATCAGCCCGCCTACGACCCCGCCACCCGCACCTACACCGTGCAGTGGACGTGGGTTTACTGGCAGGATGCACCACTGGGAGGTGATCCCCATGCCAATGGAACTGCAGGGCTTTGACAATCTCAAAGACGATTTGACCAATATGGCGTCCAATCTGGAATTCGGGCAGGGCGTAAACCGTGCGCTGCAGGAGGGCGCAAAACCCATCGAGGAGCAGATGTTGCACAACGCTTCCTCCGACCCGAAAATCATCACCGGCGCGCTGCACGGCTCCATTCGAACGCACAGTATGCGCCGTTCCCGCAGCGGCGGCAAGTATATCACCATTGGCGTGAAGCATTCCGAAAAGGGCGCGTACTACGCCAATCCGGTCGAGCACGGCCACGGCGGCCCCGGCCCCGCGCCTGCCCATCCCTTCGTGCGCCCCGCCTTCGATGTGCGCAAGGACGAGGCGTATCAGATCATGAAGAACATTCTGAAGGACGAATTACTGAAATAACTGCAAGGAGGATATCTTTATGGCTAATCCCACTGCTTCGCCCGCCGTAAGCTCTACGGTGGGCCTTAAAAACATGGTCATCGCGCCACTGACCGAAGACACGGAAACGACGCTGACCTACGGCGCACTTCAGCTGGTCGCCGGCGCTATTGAGGCGTCCATTACGCCCCAGAACGCTGATCCAGACATTCAATACGCCGACGACGTAGAGTTTGACGTGCTTTATCCGGATCCCGAACTCTCGTTTAAGACGAAGATGGCCGATCTTCCGCTGATCATCCAGGAGATGATTTTCGCCAACAAGATCGACGACAATGGCGTGCTGATCCGTTCGTCCACCGACAAGCCGCCCTATTTCGCGGTGGGCTTCAAGAGCGAGAAGGCAAATCACAAGTTCCGTTATATCTGGCTTTACAAGGTGCGCGCCAAGCCCGTGACGGAGAGCTATGCCACGAAGGAAGGCAAGTCCATCACCCGCCAGACCGGCGAAGTCGAATGGACGGCCATTCGCCGCACCCATGACAATCAGTATCAGGCGGTTGCTGATGAGGACGAGAACGGCTTTACCGCAGCGAAGGGTGCGACCTTCCTGCAGAGCGTGTACGAGCCGGTATTCACGTCCAGCCCGTGACCGCTTTACACTGTCGTTCTCCGCGTGGCAGGACGCTGCGCGGAGAGATTTTTCTTCCTCAATATAGTAGCATCCGTTATGTGCACCGTCAACCCGGTATGCGTTAAAAAGCAACAGAAACGAATCGGGAAAAGGAGAAGCAAGCATGATCACCTGCACCCTCAAGGATAAGAAATATACCGTGGACTTCGTCTCCGGCCGTGCATTGCGCGAGATGGAACCGGCGGCAAAAATGTACGCCCGCATCGTGGCACTGTCCAATGCCGCCGTCAAGGGCGAAGAGATTCCCAAATCGGAACAGGTCAGTATTCCGGACGCAATGGACGTGATGATCCGCTGGTTCTGTCTGCTGTTCGGCAATCAGTTCACCCCGGACGATGTGCTGGACGGCTATCCCGTGGATCGCCTGATGCACGATATCGCCCTGGCACTCATGGCCGTGCAGACGCAGACTACGGAGATTCTCAGCGAGTTCCCTACGAAGGCGGCGAAGGAACCGGCGACGACGGAAATCTGACGCTGCCTGAATTTATCTACTCCATCTACAATTCCCTGCTGGAATCCGGCTGGCGCATGGATGAAATCGATCGCATGGACATGCCGGGCTTTCTGAAGATCCGGGCGTGGAACGCCAAACGGGAACAGGAAAAGAAAGCGCCTCGTCAACGCTACATTGACGAGGTGTGGGCAGAGATGAAGCCCGTATAGAACTAGTTTAGCGAAAATTTCCTCTTAAATATTAGCGATTTCGCTTGCAAATATCGCTGAAATTGCATATAATAGAATTAGCTAAAGGGGGTTGATTCTATGCAGACTGCGATGAAAATGGTATCGGCTACAGATGTTCAAAACAATTTTGGGAAGTATCTCCAGTACGCTATGGAGGAGGGAGAGGTGGTTATTCTGCGCAACGGAAAGCGGGTAGCCCGCATCATTTCCGAGGAAGCGACAGCGGGATACCTTACCGACTCTCTGCTTGGCGTGCTCAAGCAGCAGTACAGCGATGCTGAAGTGAAAAGAGCCAGAACCGCCAAGTATGACCGATAAAGCGAGGACGAGCACATGAAGGTTTTGATTGATACCAATATCATCATGGATGTTCTTGCCAATCGTGAGGGCTTTGCGGAACCTGCGTCTCAGCTCTTCAAACTGTGTGAGGTCGGCCAGGTTCAGGGATTTGTTTATGCCCTGTCCATCGCCAATATCGCCTATATCATGCGCAAAGAACTGGATCGCAGCCAGATCGAAGAGGTTATTAGCAAACTGGGGGCAATTTTCTCCATCGCTGATATGAAAGCGGATGACTTAAAAAGAGCTGCGGTTCAGCCGATTGATGATTATGAGGATGCTTTGCAGAGCGTCTGCGCCAGCCGAATAAAAGCAGACTTTATCATCACACGGAACCTGAAAGATTTCAAGAACAGCAAGGTCATGGCGATTAAACCCAGTGAACTGATCGAACGCTTGAGTGAGTAAGATAAATCAAGAATGGTAACGTTTCCGGAGCAGTGAAAGCTGCTCTTTTTTATGTTCAGCGCCATCAAAGGCGCTCTCATTATGCTCGGAAATGAGGTGACCCGTCATGAGCGAGACGCTCCGCGATCTTGTGGTATCGCTGTCGCTGAACAGCGATAATTTCACGCGCAATATTAAATCTATCAATAAGCAGATCCAGGAAGCGGAGTCGGCGTTTCATCTGGCTTCCGCTGGCGTGGAGAATTTCGAGACGACCACGGTGGGGCTCTCCGCCAAACTGTCCACGCTCCAGCGCACCTTCCAGCTTCAGCAGGACGCGGTTGGCCAGTACGAGCGTGCGCTCCAGCAGGCCAGCGACAAGCTGCAGGAATGCTATGCCCGGCAGAACGACTACGCCCAGCGACTGGTAGACGCGAAGGACAAACAGCAGCAGCTGAAAACAGAAGTGGCAAGCGCCGCGCAGGCGTATCGGCATTATAAGAATACGCTGGGCGAGACGGACTCCGCGACCATTGCAGCCAAGGCGAACCTGGACGCCTATAAGGATGAGTATCGCGTCGCCGTTCAGGAAGTCAAAAAGCTGGAAGGTCAGAATGTTGCGCTGAAAAAGTCTACGCAGAACGCTGCGGACGCATTCTCCGCGGCGCAGAGCAAACTGAACGGCGCGAAGGGCGCGGTGAAGGAAACTGCCGCCGAGATCGATAGATGCAATCGTCAGCTTGCTCTTTCCCAGACAAGCTGGAAATCCGCGAGCGAAGCCATTCAGGCCAGCCAGCGCAGCATTGCTTCTATCGGCAAGCAGATGAAAACCGCCGAGAGCAGCTATCGTCTGGCGGCGGCAGGCGTGAAGGATTTCGATAAATCCGCTGCAGGGCTGACCGCGAAGCTGGCGCTGCTCCAGGAAAATCTGAATCTTCAGCAGAAATCCGTTGTAGAATACGAAAAAGCTTTGGCTGCCGCGAAGGAACAGCTGCAGGCCGCCCAGCAGGTCAACGACCCGGATAAAATCCGTCAGGCCACCGATGCAGTGCAGGATGCGGAAATCGCACTCAATAACGCCCGCGCTGCGGTAAAGCAGACGAAGGCGGACATCGCGAATTGCAATAAAGAGCTGAAAACCGCACAGTCCGAATGGACGAAAGCCGGAAAGAGCATGGAATCCTTCGGGAAAGCCTGTGATACTGCCGGGAAGAATCTGATCAAGGCAGGCAAGCTGCTCTCTACCACCCTGACCACGCCCATTGCGGCGCTGGGTACGGCGGCGGTCAAGGCGTCTATCGACTTTGAATCCTCCTTCACGTCTGTCCGAAAGACAGTAGATGCGACGGAGGCGCAGTTCGAGCAGCTGGCGGCTACGTCGAAGAAAATGTCCACGGAGGTCGCCGCGGGCACGGACGAGATCAACGAGGTTATGGCGGCGGGCGGTCAGCTGGGCGTGGCCACGGAGCATCTGTCGAACTTCACTCGCGTCATGATCGACCTGGGCAACTCCTGCGAGGATCTGAATGCAAATGATGCGGCGACCACCATCGCCCAGTTCGCCAACATCATGGGCACGAGCCAGAGCCAGTTCAGCAACATCGGCTCTACGCTGGTGGATCTGGGCAATAATTTCGCCACCACCGAAAAGCCCATCATGGAGATGGCTCACCGCATGGCCGGCGCCGGCAAGCAGGTGGGGCTGACGGAAGCGCAGGTGCTGGGCTTCGCCGCCGCACTGTCCTCCGTAGGCATCGAAGCGCAGATGGGCGGTTCCGCTTTCTCGAAGGCGCTCATCAAAATGGAGGTCGCCTCCGCAACCGGCGGCGACGCGCTGGAGGATTTCGGCAGGGTGGCCGGCATGACGGCGCAGCAGTTCAAAACGCTGTGGGACAGCGATCCCGCCGCTGCCTTCGAATCCTTTATCATAGGGCTGTCCAAGCTGGATGTCGAAGGAGAAAGCGCCATCGCCGTGCTGGACGAGATCGGCGTCAAGGAGATTCGCCTGCGCGATACCATGCTCCGCGCTGTGAACGCCACTGACCTCTTCTCCCGGGCGCAGAGCATGGCGACCTCTGCGTGGAAAAAGAACACTGCGCTGTCCGAGGAAGCAAACAAGCGTTACGCCACCACGGAGAGCAAGCTGAAGAACCTCAGGAATACGGCGCTGCTGTTCGGGCAGCAGATCGGCGACGACCTGAATCCCACCATCCGCAGTCTCATCGACGGCGCGGAAGAACTGCTCCAGAAATTCCTCTCCATGGACGAAGCCCAGCGCAAACAGATTATTCAGTTTGCAGCCTATGCCGCCGCTGCCGGGCCGGTACTGCTGGCGCTTGGCAAGATCACGAAGGGCGTAGGCACGGCATCCACTGCCTTCGGCAAGTTCGCCACGTCAGTTGGCAAGGCGGGCGGCGGCTGGAAGGGATTCCTTTCCGTCCTGGGCAAATCCCCTGCTATATGGTTCGCCGTCGCAGCCGCAGTGGTCGCAGGCACTATCGCGCTGGCGGATTATGTGTCCGGCGCGAAGCAGGCGCGGGAAGCGTTGAAAGGCATGGAGGAAATGGCGAAGCAGTGGAAGGATACTGCTGCGGAAACCTTCTACAACAGCAGTGCGGGACTTTCCTTCTTCGGCATGTCGAAAAGCGACTTTGTCCGCGACCGGCAGTCCGCACAGAAGTGGGTGGACGGATTGCTGGCGGTGTGGTCGGACGGCGAAAAGGAAAGCAATGAGATCGTCTCCCACTGGACGGCTTCCTTCAAGACGCTGACGGACAGCACACGCACGGAGCTTCAAGCCCTCAAAGACACTGCCGACAAGAGCGGCTATACCGGCGTTTCACAGGGGATTGCGGCGGACATCAGGACGCTGGATCAGATGGACGCGGAGATTACACGTCTGCTGAAAAAGCGCCAGAACGGATACTTCTCCGAGAAGGATAAAATCCGTTTGCAGGAGCTCATCGATACCCGCGAGGCCATTGAGGTCAAGTATCATCTGACCCCGGAGGAAACGGGCGGTTTTGAAACCATCGCCCAGAAGGTAGAGGCTGAGGTTGCTCGTGCGCAGGCGCGAGGCAAAACGGACGCGGACGTGAGCGTTTATGAAAACGCCGTGAAAGCTGTCGCTGAGGGAGTGGCGGCGATCAACGCGCAGATCGACGAGCGCTACGACAAGGAATACGGCCTCATTCAGCTGATCGAGGATGAAACCGAACGCCAGAAAGCGCTGGAAGATCTGAATTCCCGCTATAACGATGAGCGAAAAGCCGCTGCACAGGAATACGCCGAGACACTTGCCTCCATCGTTATGCCTGTATGGAACCAGCCGGAAATTCAGGAAGCAAGCCAACAGGTGGACGAGCTGTTTACCAAGCTGCGCGAATACAGCTTGGCTGGAGAAAGTGAAAAGCCCGCGCTGCTGGCAGATTTGCAGGCGCTGTCGGCCAGCATGGACGAGGGATCGCTTACGGAATATCTGTCGCTGATGACACAGATCCAGTCCCTTTTGGACAGTGGTATGAGTGAAGCCGAAGTGCAGGCACTATTCCCGGACATTGACTTTTCCGCGCAGCTGGATCAGTTTGCGGGCATTGTCAGTTACCTTGATCTCATCAAGACTGATCTGCCCGGCCTGTACAGCATGTTCGGCGAAGCCTTGCCCGAAGAGGTGCTCAAGATCGCCACTGACCTCGACATGACCGGCGCACAGGCGCGATGGGATGAGTTCGCCGCCAACCCCGGCGCAATCACAACCGAAGCCATCATCACCGGGCTATCCACGGGCGATCAGCAGGTCAAGGTGGACGCCGTCATTTCCGCTTATACCGAGATTCCCGAAGGGGCCAGCACCGCTTCGCTCACGCCGAAGGGACTGATTGCCTACGTCGAAAAGTACGCCGAGGTCACCGGCGGCGCAGACGTGAGTGGGCTTACGCCCGAAATTGTGGAGTGTCTGGTAGCTGGTTATAAGGAGCTGGCTTCCGGAGCGGATGTGTCATTGTTGAAGCCGGATGAGATCACTGCCTATGTTGCTCAATACGCTGAGCAGCAGGGCGTGGATATTTCCGGCCTTTCGCCCGAAGGCCTGACGGCTTTCGTCATGGCGTTTGAGGAAGTAACCGGCGGCGCACTGACCACGGCCTTATCTCCGGACGATGTGACGGCCATGGTGGCGAAATACCTGCAGGCGGAGAACATCGACCTTTCGGCGCTTACGCCAGATCAGATTGAGGCCATCGTCAGTCGGTACGCTGAAGCAACAGGCTGTGATAAATCCCAGCTGCTTCCCTCCCTGACGGCCTATATCACGGAATACAAAGAAGCTGAAGGCGTCAGCGTACCCAAGCCGAAAACACAAGTCATCATCACCGGCTATGACTATCTGGCCTATCGTCAGCTCCAAAGCAATCTTGCCCTGACGCTGGAATTGCCTGTGCGTCTGGGCGAATTGCCCGATGGCGAGCTGGATCGCCTGATGGCGGACGGCAAAGTTAAATTCTGGAAGGACGGCGTGGAAGTGCCCATTGAGGCGGTGCCGGAGGGAACGGTTGACGCCAGCACTGTAGCCAGTCTGGATCAGGACGGTACGCTGCACATTCTGATTACACCCGAAATCACCGGCACGAAGGAAGCTATTGACGCCCTCTCGCCGGTGGTGGACGAAGTCTACAAGCTGGGCGGCACATGGCAGGAAGCCTGGGCAGGCATTCGCCCGACTACCACCATGGACATGGTGGGCAGCGCGCTGGGACGCATCCAATCCTATCAGGAGACGCTGGATTACAACTGGTGGGATAAATTCTGGGCTTCCGTGTTCGGAGCGTCCACCGATCTGGGTGTGCTGGATCAGAGTATGAAGCTGGATTTTAACCCGAATACCGTGGCCGAAATGTCAGCCTACGTTGCCGAGCTGGTCAGCGCCATTCAGCAGGGCGAACAGGTTCCGAAAGAAGATCTGGAAAATCTGCAGGCACTTGTTGATTTTCTAAACGGGCTGGACGTGACCGACACCGGCGCGCATATTCGCGAGGGCATCGCACAGGGCATGACGGAAGCGGGCTTTGACAGCGATGCGGAAACGGTGGCTTCCAATCTGGAGCCTGCGCTGAATACGGCGCTTGACATTCATTCGCCATCTCAGCGCGTAAAACCAGTAGGTGAAAACACCGCGGCAGGCGTTGGCGAGGGCATGAGCAGTTATGAATTCTCTTCCGATGCACAGAGCGTCTCTTCCGCCATAGAGTCCGCATTGCAGGCCGCTTTGACGGGTGAAAGCCTGAAGAGCGCCGGGAATACCGCAATGCAGGGGCTGGCCAGCGCAATGAGCGCATATCCCATGTCCGATGCAGGCCGCGCGGTCGCCGCGAATGTACGTTCGGCAGTTCATGCCAGTCTGAATGGAAACACCCTGCGTTCTGCAGGCGTCAACGCTATGGCAGGACTTCGAGCAGGCGTCCTTGCCGGGCGCTCCGGCGTGATCTCCGCCATGCGCTCCGCCGCCCGTGAAGCTGTAAACGCCGCAAAGAAGGAACTCAAGATCAAGAGCCCTTCGCAGGTGTTCCGGGATGAAGTGGGCGTCATGACCATGCGCGGCTTCGGTGCAGGCGTGCTGAAGGAGAGCAAAGAGCAGGCCAGGATCATCCGCAACGCATCCCGCTTCCTGACAGGCGAGGCGCAGACCGGCGCGATTGTCACCAACAGCAGCGACAACCGCAGAACCTATAACAGCAGCGTCTCCTCCACCATTCAGGTACAGCAGATGGTGGTGCGGGACGAGCAGGACGTCCGCTCACTGGCGGTAGAAATTGCGACGCTGACCCGAAGGCAGCAGCGAGGAAAGGGGCTGAGGATGGCGTGAGCAGAATGAGAGATGCTACTCTATGAACGACTGGTTTATCTGGAACGGCGTGAAATGCACGGAATACGGTATTCATGTGCTGGAGCAGCCGCCGATGACAATACCCGCTGAACGTGCGACCTTCACCAATATCCCCGGCCGCTCCGGCAGCCTGACCTCGCTGGAAGGGGACGCGGTGTACGACGATTTGCTCCTGACTGCGCAGTGCCTGCTCCCCGACCCGGCGAAAATCCCCGCCGTGGCCGCGTGGCTGAGGGGCGGCGGGAAGGTCACGTTCGCCAACCGTCCGGGCGGGTTTTATCATGCGCGGATCGTGAACCAGATCCCCTTTGAAAAGGTGCTGCGTGGAAATCCCCATCGCAGCTTCTCAGTCAACTTCCGCTGCAAGCCCTTCTGGTATCAGGAAAACGTTCCCGCCATTACGGTGGTGGAATCGGGCGCGTTCGTCACGAACCCCGGAACCGTAGCCTCCGAGCCTGTGGTGACCGTGTACGGCAGCGGAACCATCACCCTCATGATCGGCATGACCCTTGTGGAACTGGAAAACATCGACGGCAGCATTACGCTGGACACGCCCATGCAGGAAGCATATAAAGGACTGGACAGCCTGAACAGCGCCATGAACGGAGACTTTCCCCTGCTGCAGGCCGGAACCAACGCCGTCAGCTGGACCGGGAATGTCAGCCGGGTGGAGATCCGGCCCAACTGGCGCTTTCTGGTATAATCGTCTGTCCCGCCTGTCGCAGCTCCCTTTCGGAAACTGCGAGGCGGGACAGTAAGGCATACAGAAGCGTGATCACTCTTCCTGCTTTTATTATATCACTGCAGCCTGAGCAAGCCAAGGGCAAACTTGTAAATCGTTCCAGAAGAAAGAAGAACCTGTCTGTGCCTGCAAAGAAAAACTGCTGTGCGTCAAGCTTTTTTTACTCTTTTCGCGCCCCAACGCTCACTTTCCCGCGCTATTTTTTTCACGTCATGGGGCGTTTTTTGTACAGGCAGCGCATCCGGAACGACTTTACTTGAGGAAAAAGCCGGGACACGTTATAATATAAGGGAATCCTGCATGAACGAGGTAAACGCCCATGATCACGCTGCGCTGTGTGGTGGAAAGGATCACCTATCAGAACCCGGAAAACGGCTATACCGTGCTTCGCGCCGCCGTCAGGAACTACAAGGAGCTGGTGACGGTGGTGGGCAACCTGCTGGACGTAAACGTGGGTTCTGTTCTGCTGCTTCAGGGGGACTGGAAGGTGGATCCCAAGTACGGGAATCAGTTCTGTGCGGAGAAATGGGAGGAAACCATGCCGGCCACCGTCTACGGCATTGAGAAATACCTGGGCAGCGGATTGATCAGGGGTGTGGGACCCAAATTCGCCGGACGGATCGTCCGAACATTCGGCACGGATACCCTGACGGTGATCGAGGAGGAAACAGACCGGCTGCTGCTGGTTCCCGGCATTGGAGAGAAGCGGGTGCAGATGATCCGGGACAGCTGGGAAAAGCAGAAGGAGATCAAGAACATCATGCTCTTTCTCCAGAGCCATAGCGTCAGCACGTCTTTCGCGGCGAAGATCTATAAGGTTTACGGCAACGAAAGCATTCAAGTGGTCAGGGAGAATCCCTACCGCCTTGCGGACGATATCTGGGGCGTGGGCTTTAAAACAGCGGACGGACTGGCGGAAAAGCTGGGCTTTGCCAAAGACGACCCTCTCCGCTGCCGCAGCGGGATTCTTTACACCCTGAACGCGCTGGCGGACGAGGGGCATGTGTACGCCGAGCAGGAGCAGCTGCTCCGAAAGGCCGAGGAACTGCTGGAGGCGAAAAGAGAATCCATCTCCGCCGCCCTGGAAGCGATGCTGGGCACAGAGGATCTGAAGCAGGACGGCGAGGCCATTTACCTGCCGCCCTTTTACTACGCCGAGATCGGCGTGGCGGCAAAGCTGAAAAGGCTGGCGGCTGATACGGACGGTCTCCCGTCCGAAGCCCGCGCAGACTTTGAGCGGCTTGCGAAAAAGACCGGGCTTCAATACGATGAGATCCAGAAGGACGCCATTCTGAAGGCCACGGTTTCCAAAGTAATGGTGCTGACGGGCGGCCCGGGCACCGGCAAGACCACCACGACCCTGGGCATGATCGCGGTGCTCCGCTCCCGGGGCAAGCGTATCCTGCTGGCGGCTCCCACAGGCCGCGCCGCAAAGCGGATGACCGAGACCACGGGCATGGAAGCCCGAACCATCCACCGTCTGCTGGAGTTCAAGCCCCCGGAGGGCTATCAGCGCAACGAGGAAAACCGGCTGGAGGGGGACGTGCTCATTGTGGACGAGTGTTCCATGATCGACGTGATCCTGATGAACGCCCTGCTCAAGGCGATCCCGCCCCGGATGCAGCTGATTCTGGTGGGTGATGTGGATCAGCTTCCCTCCGTGGGCGCGGGGAACGTGCTGCGGGATATCATCGATTCCGGCGTGTTCCCGGTGGTACGCCTGACGCGGATCTTCCGGCAGGCGCGGAGCAGCCGCATTATCCTGAACGCCCACCGGATCAACGCCGGGGAGTTCCCCGACCTGAGCAACGGCGCGGGAACGGACTTTTTCTTCGTTCCGGCCGAGGAGCCGGAAACCGCCGCTCAGGAGATCGTCAGGCTGGTAAAAACAAGACTGCCCAAATACCGGCAGGTGTTTCCCACGGAGATCCAGGTGCTGACGCCCATGCAGCGGGGCGCGGTGGGAGCGTCCAACCTGAACACGCTGCTGCAGGAGGCGCTGAATCCGTCGGAGACATGCCTGCGCCGCAGCGGATACAGCTTCCGGCTTTACGACAAGGTGATGCAGAACCGGAACAACTATGACAAGGAAGTCTTCAACGGAGACGTTGGAACGATTTCAGCGCTGAATCTGGAAGAGAGAAATCTTCGCGTCCGCTTCGACGACCGGGAAGTAGAATACGACGTAACGGAGCTGGACGAGCTGGCGCAGGCCTACGCCGTCACCATCCACAAATCCCAGGGCAGCGAATACCCCATCGTGGTCATGCCCATGCTGATGACCCACTTTGTCATGCTGCAGCGGAATCTTCTCTATACGGGCGTCACCCGGGCGAAAAAGCTGCTGGTGCTGGTGGGCACGAAAAAAGCGGTCGGATACGCCGTGCGGAACGTGACCGTCACCAGCCGAAACACCAGACTGAAAGAAAGACTGCAGGGAGAATAAGCGGGAACAGCCATGGAACCCTGACGGCAGATCGAATGGAGGATGAATCCAGTGCATGATTTTGAAGAAAGCATCCAGCCTAATCCGTTTCTGAAGGCGCTGCTGCTGGATGCGGTCGAGAACCAGGTCCGTGACAAAAGTTATGGTCAAGTACCTCTGCACGACGCTGCATGACGGCGTGCCCTTTGACGGAGAATCCTACACTCAGGATCTGAAACAGCTGACATGAGAATAGTGAAACGGCATGACACGGCGCTGTCCGCAGGGATGGCGCTTTCTTTATGCCCTGTCAGGAGGTGTTATCCCCATGATCTGCGTTTATCCGCCCGACTGCGCCGATTTTTCCAATAACGGCCTGGGCGTGGTCCGACCCCTTTCCTGCACGGTTACGGAGACCCTTAACGGGGAATGGGAGCTGACGCTGGTTCATCCCATCGACGAGGACAACCGGTGGTCCCGCCTGTCGGAAGGGTATATCCTGCGGGCGCCCGTTCCCGCCGCCATGACTCCGGCAGTCAACTTTTCCGCCTCCTTCACCGGCACGGAATACGGCCGCGACGTGTACGCGGTGGATACGGACAAGGACTACGCCTCCGTCCGGAAGGGTACTTTGCGGCTGAGAACCGGTCCAGGAACCCATTACAAGGTCCTTCAGCATTACCCGCACGGTACTTCCGTCAACGTGCTGGATACGTCCAACGCCGGCTGGTACGAGGTCGTTCTGCCGGACGGCAAGCGAGGCTATATGGACAGCCGCTTTCTCCGGCACAGCCGCACGGAAGCCACCTTTACAGAGGCGATTCGCTCCGTGGCGGAAAGCCGCCCTCTGCGGGACCAGCCCTTCCGCATTTACCGTGTCGTGCCGGAGCTGAGCAGGGTCACGGTATATGCCCGTCACATTTTCTACGACCTGCTGGACAACATGGTGCAAGACTACCATCCGTCCTCCTCCGCGCCGGGAGCCGCCGTGGTAAAAGGACTGTCGGAGCGCTGCCTGTCGCCTCACGGCTTCCGCTTCTATTCCGATCTTTCCGGTACAGCCCAGGATGTTTCGTTTCAGAACATCAATCCTGTGGAAGCTCTGCTGGGAGACGAGGGCGTTACGGGCAAATACCGGGGCGAGCTGGCCCGGGACTGGTACGACGTGTATCTGGTTCAGCGGGTGGGCCGGGATACGGATATACAGATTCGTGAAGGAAAAAATCTGCTGGGCATTTCCTACGACGTGGACGAAACCGGCGTGACCACCCGTATTCTGCCAACCGGAGAGGACAGGGACGGCAACGTGCTGTATCTGCCGGAACTGTACGTGGACAGCCCCTGTCTGAATAGCTATCCCCATCCCAAATGGATGCACCTGCCCGTTTCCGAGGCCAGAGAGTCGGACGACGGGGACAAGCCGAAAACAAAGGAACAGTGCTTTGTTGAATTGCGGCAGGCTGCGCAGGCCCAGTACGCCGCGGGCTGTGATCTGCCTGACGTAACGCTGAAGGTGGACTTCCTGAATCTGCGGAATACCGAGGAATATAAGCAATTCGGTCTTTTATCCGAAATCTATCTGGGCGACAGCGTGCGGGTCGTCGTTCCCCGGCTGGCGGTGGAGGTTTCCATGCGCATGACCCAGTATACCTACGACTGCCTGCTGCAGAAGTACACCGCCATGACCCTGGGCACGGCGGCGGATACCCTAGAGGACGTGAGTATCTCCTCCCGGCAGCTGGCCGCAGGCTCCATCACCGGCTCCAAGCTGGCCCTGAATACCATCGGGGCGGGACAGCTGATCAATGGTTCCGTAGGCTCGCTGAAAATCAGGAACGCGGCCATTGGCTCCGCGCATATCCAGACGGCGGCCATTACGGAGGCCCATATCGCTAGGGCTCTGATCGAAACGCTGAATACCAACGCCCTGACGGCGGTGACCGCCAGGATCCGGGAGCTGGCGGCGGGCAGCGTTACCACGGACCAGCTGTACGCTTCCGTCGCCGCCATCGCCAGCGCCCAGATCACCGCCGCCAATATCGTCAACGCCCATGTCAACTGGGCGGAAATTGATTCGCTTTCCGCTGCCATTGCAAAGATCAGCCGGGCCCAGCTGACCACCGCCAATATCGCCGGTGCCGACATTGAATGGGCCTCCATCCAGACGCTTTCCGCGGCCATTGCCGCCGTGGCCAGTGCCAGCATCCGGACGGCGGATATCGACTGGGCGCGTATCAAAGATCTGACCACGGATACCGCTATTATCACCCAGGGCACTGCAGGCGAGCTGTATATCGCCAAGCTCGCTGTAACGGAAGCCAATCTGGTCAGCCTGACTGTTGGCGAGCTGGTGGTCAAGGGAACGGACGGACGCTTTTACGCCGTTTCTGTGGACGAGGACGGCAGCGTCACCAGCACATTGAAGCAGATCGGCAACGACGACGTTCAGGACGCTTCGATTGACGGCGGCGAGAAGATCGTTGAGGGCAGCATCACGGCGAAAAAGCTGAACGTGCAGAATATCTTCGGTGATACCGCCGTTATCCGTTCCCTCATCGCCGCCAATCTGGACGTGGACGCGCTGTTCGCCCGGGAGGCAACCGTGACTGCGCTGAACGCCGTCGATATTCGCGGCAACCGGTTCCTGCGGCTCCTGGTGGACGGCAAGGCGGATCAGGAAAGCGTGGACGGTCTGACAGAACGGATGAGCCGGGCGGAGCTGAAGCTCACCGACAGCGCCATCGTGTCCGCGGTGACCGGCTCCGAGACCTACCGGCAGGACCGGCAAAAGCTGCGCGACGATCTGGAAGCCCTGATCCGAGACAGGGAGAACTGGCATATCGCGGACCAGCCTCCCGAGGCTCCCGCGGCGGATACGCTCTGGCTGGATACCTCCGTCACACCCCATCTGCTGAAGCACTGGGACGGCGCGGAGTGGGTCTCCTGCGGCGCTGAAGCAGATCTTTCCCAGTACTACACCAAAACGGAGATGGACACCCGCCTGGAACAGACGGACAGCGGCATTGCGGCGCTGGCCAGCCGCGTCGCCACGACGGCCGACGACGCGGCCGCGCTGGCAGCCCGTCTGGAGCAGGCGGAGCTGAAGATCACCCCGGAGGCCATTACATCGGCGGTACGGGAGACGGGGCTGTATCAGTACGGCGCCTATGAGGGCCGCAACTACCTGCGTTCCTCCGGCGATATGCTGACCTTTACCAACGGCAATGTCGTTCAGAACGGAGAGGAAACATCCCGGCGGTATGTGACCCTGCCCTTCTCCCAGGATCTGTTCGAGCACTCGGGAAACGCTTCTTCTCTGTATCTTTCCTTTGATATCCGGAGAACGGACGTCGCCCTGGGCGGCAATAACAGCGTCAGGGCCTACGCCGGATTCTGGTTCCGTTATACGGCGGCGGACGCGGAAGGCAGCGTTTCCAACGGCGACCGGGGCTGGTACAGGCGGGTCACGGACGCCGGCTTCGTCTCCACGGACGAGGACTGGGTACGCATAAAACTGGGACCGCTGGATCTGTCCGGCTTCAACGCCGCTTCCCTGCGGGATTTCCAGATTGGCATTAACGCCGCCTATGAAGTGACCGGCACGGTACAGATCCGCCATATTCTGGTGGAAGCCAACAGCCAGACGGGGATCTGGTCCCCCGCACCGGAGGAGCTGGACTCGGTGGCGGAGCGGCTGGCGCTGGCGGAGAGCTTCATCCGGCAGAACGCTTCCTCCATCGCCCTGAAGGTCTCTCAGGCCGAGTTCGACCAGCGGATGGAGGAGGCGGCTCTCACCATCTCCCCGGAACAGATCATCTCGGCGGTCCGCTCTTCTACGGGCTTATACCATTACGAGCCCTACGCCGGGCGGAACTATGCGCTGGACTCGGAAAAGACCCGGACCTTCGTGGACGGTCTTCTCCTGAACGAGGACGGGACCGCGTCGGCTAACCGCTTTGCCATTCTGAAATTCTCGCCGGATCTGTTTGCAAACTCCACCGGCAGCGCGGGCCTGCGGCTGTCCTTTGATATCAAATACAGCGATGTGGTCCCGGCGGACGGCAAGGTCTTTTCCTGCTGGTTCTATTATACAAAGCTCAACGACGCGGGCGATCCGGTCACCTCCGGCGTGGGCTGGCACCTGAGCGGCTCCGGCACGGTCACCACAGACTGGCAGCGGGTCCGGCTGGGACCGGTCAAAATGGAAAACTACGGCGCAACCGGACTTTCCTATCTGGCCCTGGGCCTGAACGCCTCCTTCCCCGTGACCGGCATGACGCAAATTCGCCGGGTAATGGTGGAGTATGGCGAAGCCTTTACCGACTGGGACATGGCTCCGGAGGACCCGGACGCCCTGGTGCTGCGCCTGCGGCGGGCGGAGAGCAGTATTACCCAGAACGCCATTCAGATTTCCACCCGGGTGTCCCGGGACGGGATCATCAGCGCCATTAACCAGTCGGCGGAAGCGGTGTCCATTCTGGCCTCGAAGATTAATTTCAACGGTCTGGTCACCGCTAATCAGTATTTCAAAATCAATACCGACGGAAGCATGACATGCACCAACGGCACCTTCTCCGGCGTCCTCAGCGGCGCTACGGGCACGTTTTCCGGAGCCCTGTCCGCCGCCACCGGCACTTTCGCCGGGATGCTCTCGGCGGCTACGGGCACCTTTTCCGGCACGCTGTCCGCCGGGAACTGGACCTTTAACAGCAACGGAAGCGTATATTCCAACGGCAATTACGCCGTTTACATGAATGTGTCCGGGGGCGTGGCCAATTTCTACACCCGAAACCTCGCCGCCGTCTACGGTTCCACCAGTTACAACGACACCACCATCTACGGAGGAGCGGTGACGCTGAACTGTGCTTCCACAGGGCAGAGTGTCTCCGCCCGGAATGGTTACTGGGGCTCCTACAGCTACACGGACGTGTGCCTGGTCTGCGACCAGAGCGGCGGCTCCTATGCCACAGCCCGCGGGAATCTGGGCACCCGGGACAACCGCTGGGACATCCTGTGGGTGGATACGGTTCACTACAACAGCCGGGCCAGCGACTCCAGCCGGGAGATCAAGCACGACATTCATCCGCTGACCGCCATGGGAGACAAACTGGACAGGCTGCTTCCCGTGTCTTTCATCTATAACGACGACCGGCGGAACTGGAAGCGTTATGGTCTGATCTACGAGGATACCCTTCCGGTGATGCCGGATATCTGCCATGAAATCAGGGAAGGCAACGGCATTTCCAAAGGCATCAGCTATGAGGATCTGATCGCCGTGCTGGTGAAGGAAGTCCAGGAGCTTCGGGCGCGGGTGACTGCGCTGGAGCGGCAACAGACTGGATAAGCGCGATTCCTTTCCATTCTGTATTCTTTAAGCGTCTGGCATCCATATTCTCAGGGCACGAGCCGCTTCTCCTGACGAGAGGCGGCTTTGCTATACATCAACAAGGTGAAAAGCCAAAGGAGGAAATGACATGAGAAACTTTTCCATTGACATCATATGGGCGAAAATTCAGATGGCCATTACAGCCATTGGTGGCTGGATCGGGTACTTCGTGGGCGGCGTGGACGGTCTGATGACCGCACTGCTCATCTTCATGGTGCTGGACTACATCACCGGCCTCATGTGCGCCATTGCAGACAAGCAGCTGTCCAGCGCCGTGGGCTTCAAGGGTGTCTGCAAAAAGGTGCTGATCCTGATGCTGGTGGGCGTGGCGCACATTCTAGACCTGCATGTGGTGGGTACCGGCGATGCGCTGCGCAGCGCGGTAGTGTGCTTCTATCTCTCCAACGAATCCGTGTCCATGCTGGAGAATGCCGCGCATCTGGGACTGCCCATCCCCGAGAAACTCAAATCCGTGCTGGCGCAGCTGCATGGGCGCATGGATGAAACTGACAACAGGGAGAGGGAGCAGCAATGAGCGAGAGAATCAATATCCCTTTCACCAATGAACACTTTGCCGCGTTCTGCGAAAAGATGCTGGGACAGCCCTACTGGTATGGCTCCTGCGCCTACAAGGCCACCGCAGCGTTGCTGAACCGGAAAAGCCGGCAGTACCCTTCCCATTACGGCAGCGCCCGTACCGCCCGCTATCGGCAGGATATTCGGAACAGGGCCGTGGTCTGCGACTGCATCGGCAGCCTGAAAGGGTACTGCTGGACGGGCGGCGGACAGTCCGCCCTGGAAGCCATCGGGACGGACAAGGCCGTAGCCAGCCGCTATGGCGCCAACGGCTGCCCGGACAAGGGAGCCAACGGCATGTTCAGCTACGCCAAATCCAAAGGCATGGCCTGGGGAACCATAGACACGCTGCCGGATGTGATCGGGCTGGCGCTGTACCGGGACGGGCACGTGGGCTACACTGTAGGCGGCGGCTATGCGGTGGAGTGGCGGGGCTTTGCCTACGGCTGCGTCAAAACCAGAATCGCGGAACGGGACTGGACCCATTGGTACCAGATCCCCTTTCTGGACTATGGAAACGCCGGGTTTGACAGCCCGGGCGGCAGCGTCTTCACGCAGGCGGCGCTGGGCAGCCGTCTGCTGCAGAACGGCAGCCGGGGAACGGACGTGCAGTCTTTGCAGGAGCAGCTAATGAAGATGGGCTATTCCCTGGCGAAATACGGCGCGGACGGAAAGTTCGGCACGGAGACGGAAAAAGCGGTAAAGGCGTTCCAGCGGAAGGCCGGGCTGACCGTGGATGGAAAGTACGGGAGCCTGACCCACGACGCTCTCATGGACGCGGTATCCGATGAGGAAGCACCTGGCACGGAGCAGCCGCCCGTGGACAACGAAAAGAAAGTGGCGATCATCTCTTCCGGCGGCAGGGTCAACATCCGCTGCGGCAACGGTGAAAAGTACGGCAGGATCACTCGGGCGTCCGCCGGGCAGTGCTTTCCCTATGTGGCCACCGCCGAGAACGGCTGGCACGCATTGGAAATTGCGGGCAGGGTGGGCTGGGTATCCGGAGCGTTTTCTCAGGTTGAGGGATGACTGGAGACTGTGAGCTGTGCGGAGGCTTCGGCCTCCGCTTTTTCATTACTTCGGAAAGGAAGGCCGGACATGACAAAGGAACAGAAGACGCTGATCCTCTACTACCGGGAGCAGCATATGACCTACCGCCAGATCGGCGAAAAGCTGGGGCTTTCCCCGGATACCGTCAAAA
>JABLTO010002813.1_pt1 | contig 21055 bp, 18 predicted proteins | sample 7160091 | NCBI WGS metagenome assembly JABLTO01 (sample SAMN14651225, study PRJNA627086) | human gut metagenome | isolation source: feces | host: Homo sapiens
TAAATTTATGTTTGAATGCCATAAAGAAAGCTCCCTTCTAAATAAACAAGATTTTATTATTTCTCTTGTCTACTTAGAAGGGAGCATATCATTATTCGGGACAGCCTTTGTATTTACTCTTTTATTCTTCTGTTTCAGGTTCTACTTCAAGACCGAGTTCTTCAAGCTGCTGCTCGCTTACTCTGCTTGGTGACTCCGTCATCAGGCAGGATGCATCTTTTACCTTCGGGAACGCAATAACGTCACGGATACTGTCAACTTTTGCCATCAGCATAACAAGACGGTCAAGACCATAAGCCAGTCCTGCGTGAGGCGGAACTCCATATTTGAATGCATTCAGAAGGAATCCGAACTGTTCGTAAGCAGCTTCCCTTGTGAATCCTAACATCTCGAACATCTTTTCCTGAATATCATTCTGATGGATTCTGACACTTCCTCCGCCGATTTCATTACCATTCAGTACAATATCATATGCTTTTGCACGGATCTTTCCAAGATCTCCACTTTCGATCAGCGGGATATCCTCATCCATCAGCATTGTGAACGGATGATGCATCGCTGTGTAACGGTTTTCTTCTTCATTCCACTCAAGAAGCGGGAATTCTGTTACCCATACAAAACGATATTCATTCTTATCAAGAAGATCCATCTGTTTTGCAATGTCTACACGGAGGGCTCCTAGTACATCATAAACCACTTTGTTCTTATCTGCTGCGAAGAGAAGCAGGTCTCCCGGCTTACCTTCCATTGCCTGAACAAGTGCATCCATTTCTTCATCTGTCATGAATTTTGCAAAGGAAGATTTGCGTGTGCCATCTTCTGCGATTGCAATGTAAGCAAGACCTTTTGCACCATAACCTTTTGCAAATTCAACCAGCTTGTCAATTTTTTTACGAGGCATGCCACCCTGGCCTTCTGCATTGATACCACGGACACTTCCGCCATTTTCCAGTGCACTCTTAAACACAACAAAGTCACAGTCTCTGACAACTTCGCTTACATCATGCAGTTCCATACCGAAACGCATATCCGGTTTATCAGAACCGAAACGATCCATAGCCTCCTGCCATGTAATTCTCTGAATCGGAAGTTTTACATCTACATCCAGAACTTCTTTGAAAAGGTATGCAAGGAATCTTTCGTTTACATCGATAACATCATCTACATCTACAAAAGAAAGTTCCATATCAATCTGAGTGAATTCGGGCTGACGGTCTGCACGGAGATCCTCATCACGGAAGCAGCGTGCAATCTGGATATAACGGTCATAACCGGAACACATCAGAAGCTGTTTGTAGAGCTGAGGAGACTGCGGAAGTCCATAGAAAGAACCCGGATGAATTCTGGACGGAACAAGGTAATCTCTCGCACCTTCTGGAGTACTCTTACCAAGCATTGGTGTTTCGATTTCAAGGAAACCTTCTTCTGTAAAGAATTTACGTGTCAGCTGGGCAACTTTACTCTTCAGCATGATATTTCTCTGTAAATCAGGTCTTCGAAGATCCAGATAACGATATTTCAGACGAATCTCATCTTTTGTCTTGCTGTTCTCTTCAATCGGGAACGGCGGAACATCTGATTCTGCCAGAATACGTAAAGATTCTGCACGAAGTTCAATTGCACCTGTTGCAAGATTTTCGTTAACTGCACCACCACGGTTCTCAACGGTTCCTGTTACAGCAATGACAAACTCACTGCGGAGTTTTCCAGCTTTTTCGAATCCCTCTTCATCAATATTTCCATTCTCAAAGATCAACTGCATGATACCGGAACGGTCACGAAGGTCAACAAAAACGATTCCGCCTTTGTTACGGGCTTTCTGCACCCATCCCATCAGGGTCACTTTGCTGCCGACCATTTCCTTTGTCACTTCTGCACATCGGCATGTTCTGTGCAGACCTTTCATACTTTCAGCCATGATTCTGTCTCCTTTTTTTATCTGTTGAAAAATTCCACAAATTCTGTATAACCTTCAGCTGTCATCTGTTCTTTCTGGAATTTTTTATTTTTCTTCATAATAGAAATGTTTACCTGTACACCGCTTTTGCGCTCTTCTTCCGCCTGTTTCAGGATTGGAAGAAGTTTGTCTGACGGCATATTCTTTTCGATCAGGTATGCTTTCTTTGCTTTGCTCTCAGGAATCTCATATCCTCTTTCAAGAAGAAGCATTACGATTCTTTCGAATCCGATGGAAAATCCACATGCAGAAGTATTCTGTCCGGTAAATTTACCGATCATCTCATCATAACGTCCGCCACCGCCTACGGAACCACCGAATTCATCCATGGCAATCTCAAAAATCGGCCCTGTATAATAAGACATTCCTCGAACCAGTGTCGGGTCAAAAGAAATCTTGAAGTCTGCATTCTTAACAGAATCTACTGCTGTAATGATCGTTTCAAGATCTTCTGCAACTTTCGGATCCAGAACGTCTTTCAGTTTTTCTTTGCAGTAACGCACTCCTTCAATGTCAGAAGTAATTTCTTTGAACATACCAAGGTAGGTATCAATGCACTCTTTCTTAAAACCTTCTTTTTCGAGTTCTTCTGCAACACCTTCCAGACCGATCTTGTCCATCTTGTCCAGAATAATAAATACTGTATCAAAGCTATCTTCCGGGAAACCACTGTACTGTGCCATAGCTTTCAGGATTTTTCTGTCATTGATACGGATCGTAAAATTGTGGAAATCCAGTTTGCCAAGCAGAGTAGTTGTTGCCATAACAAGCTCAATCTCAGCAAGGTAAGTAGGCTCGCCAAGAATATCGATATCACACTGCATGAACTGACGGAAACGACCTCTCTGCGGACGGTCTGCTCTCCATACATTGCCCATCTGGAGTGCCTTAAATGGTGCCGGAAGCTGTCCGGAGTTGTTAGAATAATATCTGGAAAGCGGTACAGTCAAATCATAGCGAAGACCGGAATCTACCAGATCTGCCTCACATTCTGCAGTATCCAGTTTCAGTTTTTCTCCACGTTTCAGGATCTTGAAAATCAATTTTTCGTTTTCTCCCCCCTGTTTGCTGCTGAGGTTTTCAATGTGCTCCACACATGGAGTTTCAATCGCAGAGAATCCGAACTTTCCGTATGTTTCACGGATCATGTTCATTACATAATTACGGATCTCCATCTCCTTAGGTAAAATGTCTTTCATACCGGTAACCGGTTTTTTCTTTAATGCCATGCTGTCCTCCTGTTATTCATTATTATGTACCACTCTCTGAAATGCAAGAAATACTTCCATGTCAAAATTCTTGATTTCGTCAATCATCAGTTCTATAACTGTACTTACATCAAACGCTTTGCGATATGGTCTGTCCGAACTGAGCGCCGCATACACATCACAAACTCTTAAGATGCGTGCACCAAGCGGAATACTGTTCTCAGAAAGATTTGATGGATAACCACTGCCATCATAATTTTCATGATGATAAAGAATACTTTGAAGTACAATATCCGAATACCCCTGATCTTTCAGTTCTTCATATCCCAGCGACGAATGCATCCTCACATACTTCAGTTCCTCGATCAGAAGCGGGTCTCTTTCCTGACCATTGATATAGCCGGTAAGTTTCAGCTTACCGATATCATGAAGCATACCTGCGATTGCCATCTGGTAACAGAATTCTTCATCCAGCCCCATCTCAACAGCTACTGCATACGCCAGATTACTTACAACGACTCCATGATTCAGTTCCGCAGACAGATCAAAATCCAGAATCCGGTCCGTTGACTTAACTGTCTCACTCTGTGCTGTCTCCAACGTATACACCTCCTGATTTACAGCCATGTATTGATTCCTTTACGCTTTCGTTCGATCATTTCATCAATACGTTCGATATAATTCGTAACGTCTTTGACATTTTCCACTCGTTCGATACGTTTCCCATGATCAAAGACAAGTTTGGAAGAGCCACCTGCACCCAATGCGATGATCGGTTGCTTTTCCTCCATAATTAGTATATTGTAAATCCCGGCTTTGTCAACCTTTGCATAGCCAACATTCTCAAAATTTCCCTTCATATTTTTCTGTCGGTACAGATAATAAGGTCCCATATCCATTTCACAGGCGGTTCTCATGGTCATATCCATGATCTCCTGATTATTTTCAAAAGTCATCTCCTGATATCTGTCCTTAAAAATATTCAGGCGCGCCGCACGCTTCACTGCAAGAGAATGTACGGTAACACTGTCCGGAGCAAGAGCCTTTACTTCATCCAAAGTGTGTTCTACCATCTTACGATCTTCTCCCGGAAGTCCCACGATCAGATCCATATTGATATTATCAAATCCGCACTCTCTGGCAAGAGCAAATGCCTGCTTTGTCTCATCCACCGTATGGCGCCGTCCGATAATATCCAGAGTTTCCTGATTCATTGTCTGCGGATTGACAGAAATTCTCGTAATCGGATAGTTACGGATCATCTGCAGTTTTTCGCGTGTAATGCTGTCCGGACGTCCGGCCTCAATCGTAAATTCTGCAAGATGCTCACAGTCAAAATTTGCAATGAGCGCATCCAGCAGGATCTTAAGCTGATCCGGTTCCAGTGTAGTAGGTGTACCTCCTCCAATGTAAACCGTATCCAGCTTTTTGCCTTTCTCATTCATAATCTGCGCAACTGCATGTATTTCTTTGCAGAGAGCATCCAGGTATAAATATACTCTGTCCTTCCACTGTTTCAATGGATAGGAACTGAACGAACAATAAAGGCAGATACTCGGACAGAACGGAATTCCTACATACAGACTGTATCCATTCTCATAATCGATATCTTTAAGGATTTCTCGTTCCCTGTTTGCAATGGTTATTGCCAGCGCTGTTTTCTGCGGGCTCACCATGTAACGTTCTCTCAACTCCTGCGCAGCTTCTGTATTTTTCATTCCGGATTCAATCAGCCCCATCGCAAGTTTCGCCGGACGGATACCGGTAAGATTTCCCCACGGAAGAGTCTTGCCCGTCAGCTTCACCAGAAGTTTATATAAAGCAATTTTTACAATATCTTTACGTTCTTTGCGGATTGCACGCGCCCGTTCTTTCTGTTCGCTTTCATCCTGTCCCTCTGTGTCCATACAAGAAACAAGGGCATCCGAAGACTGCCCCTTTATAAATTCTGCACTTGTCACGCCTTTGGTTTCCGCATTTTCACAGGAAATCACACAGGAATCAGCCTGTTTTGTGATTTTGAAAAAAAGGTCACAGGCCTCTTCTTCTTTTTCATAGAAAGAATGTATCTCACTTCCCGGATAAAATGCCCTGATCAGTTCATATATATCATGCTCAAATTCTCTGTCTTCAAACAGAATACCAATCTTAAACAAATGGATTATACCTCTTTTCGTAACCAATTGTGGTAGATGCATCATGACCCGGATATACCTCTGTATCATCCGGAAGTGCATCAAGCAGTCTGTGCAGACTTTCTACAATTGCTGCCGTACTTCCCTCCGGAAAGTCTGTTCTTCCCACAGAACCACAGAAGACAGTATCTCCGCTGAAAAGCACGCCCTCATCTTTCAGGTAATAGCAGCAGCTTCCTGCAGTATGTCCCGGTGTCTCGATCATCTGTACAGAAAATCCAGCCAGCTCGACTGCCTGCAGATCTGTAAGATAAACATCTGCTTTCAATGTATAACTATCCATATGATATGCCGTCAGATTAATTTTTGGATCCTGAAGCGTTTTTTCTTCTTTCTGACAGGCATAAATCGGAATCTGATATCTGTCGCGAATAGCTTCTGCGGCCAGAATATGATCAAAATGTCCATGTGTCAGAAGAATTGCCACAGGTTTCCCCTGCATTTCAAGAATCTTCTGTTCGATTTTTTCTGCATTATCACCCGGATCGATGATCAGCATCTCTCCTGTCTCTTTATTTTTCAGAAAATAACAGTTTGTGAATACACTGCCGACAATGCATTTCTGTAAAACCAGCTTTCCCATATGCTTTCCTTTCTGATGATCAGCCTGTAGTACGTTCTACATCCAGCACACTTTCAATCTGTCGGATCTTTGCGATCAGAGAAGAAAGTTCTTCCTTACTTGCAATCTCAAAACTGATAGAGATCGTTGCTTTTTCCTGCTTGCTGGTACGGCTGTTGATGGTTCTCATATCTATCTTTCTCTCGGTAAAAATCTTGGAGAGATCTACCAGAAGTCCGGTACGGTTATTTGCATATACCTGAATCTCTGCCATATATTTCTCGGATTTATTTTCTGCCGGCTGCCACTCCGCCTCAATCAGACGCGCACGATCCATCTCTGACATATTCAGAACATTGACACAGTCTGTACGGTGAATGGTGATTCCACGTCCTCTCGTCACAAAACCAACGATCTCGTCTCCAGGAATCGGACTGCAGCACTTTGAAAAACGAACCGCCACATCGTGGATACCCTTTACAACTATGCCACCCTTGTTTTTAGTGACATGAAGCTTTTCCTGTGTCTCACCGGTAGCCTCCAGAACCTGCTCGTCAGTCAGATTTTTCTGGTTTTCTTTGTCGTATGCTTCGATCAGCTTATTAAAAACCTGTCCTTCTTTCAGTCCGCCATGTCCTATTGCAGCAAGTACAGAATCCCAGTCACGGAAACCGTATTTGCGCATAACAGATTCCAGAAACTGTGGTTTCGTATAAATTCCTATCTTATATCCTTTTGATTTGGCATACTGGGCAAGCATCTCCTTGCCTTTCAATATATTGTCTTCTTTTAATTCTTTCTTAAACCACTGGTTGATTTTGTTCTTTGCCTGTGTACTCTTGACAAGCTTCAGCCAATCACGGCTCGGTCCCTGTGAATTCTGAGAAGTAATGATCTCAATACGGTCACCGTTTTTGATCTGGTATTCGATTGGTACCAGTTTACCGTTGACACGTGCTCCCACCATACGGTTACCGACTGCGCTGTGTACACTGTAAGCAAAATCAATCGGTGTGGAACCATTCGGAAGATTCTTGACATCTCCCTGTGGAGTAAAACAATACACACTGTCTGCAAACAGATCCAGATCATTTTTCAAAAGGCTCATAAATTCTCTGTTATCTGACATGTCCCGCTGCCATTCAAGGATCTGACGCAGCCAGTTCAGTTTTTCTTCTTCCCTTTTGTCAACCGGCACCTTACCGTCAGAAGATTCCTTATATTTCCAGTGTGCGGCGATACCATACTCGGCAGTCTTATGCATTTCGAAAGTACGGATCTGAATCTCAAACGGCTGTCCGTTCGGACCGATCAGTGTAGTATGCAGAGACTGATACATATTTGGCTTCGGCATGGCAATGTAATCCTTGAATCGTCCCGGGATCGGTTTATACATCTCATGGATCACACCGAGTGCCGCATAACAGTCTTTGACTGTGTCTACAAGAATGCGAACTGCAAACAGATCGTAAATCTGATCGATCGTCTTGTCCTGGTTGACCATTTTTTTATATATACTAAAGAAATGTTTGATACGTCCATCAACCTGAGCTTTGATTGCAGCTTCATCCATATGCTGCTTGACCTGTTTGACAATGTTATTTACAAATTCCTGCCGCTCGCTCTTACGCAGGGCTACTTTATTGACAAGATCATAGTATACATCTGGCTTCAGATATTTCAGGGAGAGATCATCCAGTTCGACTTTGATCTTGGAAATACCGAGACGCATTGCGATCGGCGCATAGATATCCATCGTTTCACGGGCTTTTTCCTGCTGTTTTTCCGGTCTCATATACTGCAAAGTACGCATATTGTGAAGCCGGTCTGCAAGTTTAATCAGAATGACACGGATATCTTTTGCCATTGCAAGGAACATTTTACGAAGGTTTTCTGCCTGCAGCTCTACTTTGTCTGCCGAGTAGCTCAACTGTCCCAGTTTCGTAACACCATCTACCAGCAATGCTACCTCTGCACTGAATTCCTTCTCTACTTCTTCTGTCGTCATCCATGTATCTTCTACTGCATCATGGAGAAGCCCTGCAACAATCGTCTCTTTATCCAGCTCCAGATCTGCAAGAATAATAGCCACGCAAAGCGGGTGAATGATATATGGTTCCCCGGATTTTCTTTTTTGGTCTTTGTGCGCATCACTTGCGACTTCATATGCCTTTTGTATCATGGAAATATCTGTAGAAGGATGATATTTCCGGACACTGGCAATCAGCTCCTGATACAAAACTTCAGGGCTCGTAAAATCCTGCATGGTCTTTACTGCGGCATCTGCTTTCCTTACAGATTCCAGCTTTTCCCGCTCTTTCGGGTCAATATTTTTATCGAGCTGTACATTTTCTTTCTTCTCTGTCATTCTCTCCCACCTGCCTGCCGTTGTTTCCATCTGATTCTTTCATTCATACAGCTTATCGCTGCCGTTCCTGCACGAAATACTTATTTACCTTCGTATTTGATAACAGAAGCTACATCGTATCCGGCAAGTTTTTCTCTGCCTTTTAATCCGGCAAGTTCCATAAGAAATACTACTTTGACAACTTCTCCACCAAGCTCCTCGACCAGTTTGATTGCGGCTTCTACGGTCCCGCCTGTAGCAATCAGGTCATCTACAATAGCGACTTTCTGTCCCGGTTTGATAGAGTCTTTATGCATCTCGATCGTTGCTGTACCATATTCCAGATCATATTCCTGTGAAACTGTCTCGCATGGCAGTTTACCTTTCTTACGAATTGGTACAAATGGTTTATGAAGGTTATAAGCAATCGGCACACCAAAGATAAAACCTCTGGACTCTGTACCTGCGATCACATCTACCTCTGTATCTTTCAGACAGTCCTGCATAGACTGAATTGCAAGATGCAGACCATCCGCATCCTGCAGAACAGTGGTAATATCTCTGAAAATGATTCCCGGTTCAGGAAAATCCGGGATACTTCTTACATACTCTTCTAATTTTTTCATAATTGCGTGCCTCCGCCTGTTTTCTGTAAATCTAGGTTATAAGTATATCACTTTTTTATAGTAGAATCAATGCAAAAACTAAGGCTGCCCGTCAGACAGGCAGCCTCAATCTCTTCGTTATAAAATTGTATGTACACTATTGTCTGTATTAATAAAAGCCTTTATACAGCTCGATCTGCTGTTCAGTAACCATAGAAAGTGCTTTCTCGATTGCTTTGTATGTATTCGGACGCTGAGCTTTCAGGCTTCCCAGATTGAGCATATAATCTTTGACAGATTCTGCAAAATACTCTGAAGCATTCTGTGTCACATATGCTTTATTATAACCGGTAACCATACCTTTCTCACTGCTGTAGACAGATGCAAATTTACTTCCCGTGTCCATGTTTCCTGCCATGAATGCAAGGAAATGTCCCAGTTCGTGATAAATGGTATCATCCATCTGTTTCATAGTGATCGTACGTGTACGTGCATCAAAATGTCCGGAATAACTTACACTTGGATCAACTTTAACAGTAAATCCCAGCTTTGTGAATGCATTCAGAACTCTGTTGTCCATTTTCGGTGCTACAGATGCAATGTTGGTAACAGTATACTTAGACGCACTGGATGTCGAAGCTGTCCCAGTTGCAGCTTGTGTACTTGCAGCCACTGTCGTTGTCGTTGTAACTGTCGTTGTAACTTTCTGCGTAACAACCTTCTGTTTGGATCTTCTTGTATACTTCTCAGTTGTAGCGGTCTTTACAACCGTCTGAGTTTTAACTGTTGTAGACTTGTTCTGTTTTTTTGTTTTTGTGCTTGATTTCTGCTTCGTTGGAAGTCTCTTAGTATAAGATTTCCTTGACGCGGTTCGCATTCTTACCTTTTTACTCGTTGTCTTGGTACTTGTCTTTCTCTTTGTGGTAACCTTTGGCTTCGATGCCAGTGGAGTATCATCACCTGTCAGTGATGTCTCAAGTACCGGATCTGTATAGGATGGAAATACTACTGCATCCTGTGACTGCCAGCTGATACCAAAACTACCTGCTGCAATGATTACAGCTGCTGCAACGCATCCTGCTGCAACTTTCTTCTGTCTGAAGAACTCTTTAATGCTTTTCTTTTTCATGATTATCACACCTCTCAGATATCGACATATTCGATGCGGCTTTTCCCGTTTTAGCATGCAAAAAGACCGCTTAATAATAAATATTAAACGGCCGCATAAACCAATCCAGTTCTACCATATAGAATACGTCACTAAATCAGAATTTAATGCGGCAACCGGCTGTCATAATCTCACGACCTTAGACCCATGGCTTTGCGTCCCTGCCTTTCGACAGGTTTGCCTTTGAATTTATTATACCGATTTCCCCAAATAATGTCAATATTTTTTCTGATTGCATTCTTTTTTTTTACATTTTCTGGTATACTGTTCACAAAACCGTAATTAAAAAATTCAAAAAGGAGCGGCTTTTTTATGAAAAAATCAGTTTTTGCCCGTTCCTTTGCCATATTGTTGATTTCCTGCATATTTTGCAGCATTTTATCCGGATGTGGTTCCAGCAGCAAAAGTTCTTCGTCAGAGCCACCTGTCTACTCTCCGCTGCGCGTCCTTGTCCCGGAAGCTCCCGGCAGTGATACGCTTGGATCTTCCCCTCTGACACTGGATGTTTCAAATATCACACAGGGCTATTTCGCAGCACAGTCTGATTCTGCTGATCTTGTTACCAGTCTTCAGATCACAACTCCTACCGGAGTTCTTTATTCCTATTTTATAGAACCCGGGGAAAATGCTGTCATTCCGTTTACAGAAGGAGACGGAGACTACACGGTTGTCGGATACCAGCAGATTCAGGGAGACCAGTATGCAGCGCTGTACAGCGAAACACTGACGGTAGAACTGGAAAATGAATTTCTTCCGTTTCTTTATCCAAATCAATATGTAAACTTTTCGCCGGACAGCGAGGCAAGCAAACTCGCACTGTCTATGGTTTCAGAAGATACCAGCGATATAGATGCGCTGAAGCAGATTTATAATTATGTAGTTAATAATCTCTCTTACGATTATGACAAAGCCGAGACGGTAGAAACCGGTTATCTGCCGGATGTAGACGAAACGCTTTCTACCAAAACCGGCATCTGCTTTGATTATGCCGCACTGACTACTGCCATGCTTCGAAGCTGTGATATCCCATGCAAACTTCAGATTGGATATACCGGAGATATTAAACATGCCTGGATCGATGTCTACATCCGTTCCAAAGGCTGGGTAACAAATGCTGTATCATTCAATGGTGACAGCTGGAGCCTTATGGATCCGACCTTCGATTCCAGCGCAGACTCCGATGACAGTGAGGCAATTCAGGATTACATCGGCAATGCAGATAACTATACTGTACAGTTCACACGATAATGGCAAAAGGAGACCTTTTTATGAAACATAAACTTACCGCACAGGAACTCTGCAATTTCTGTCAACAGCTTGGAGTACTGATTCATTCCGGAATGGGGCCGCTTGAAAGTCTCCATATTCTTCTGGAAGAAAGTACGACCGACACAGACCGTGAAGTTCTTTCCAATTTACTGTCTTCCATGGAAAAAACAGGGTCTTTATCTCAGGCTGTCACAGATTCGGGATTTTTTTCTGATTCTATGGCTGCTTACATAAAAACCGGCGAGCAAACCGGGTGTCTTGACGAAATTCTGGACAGTCTTTCTGAACATTACGAACAGGAACAGGAAACTTCCGAACAGATCAGAAGTGCAGTCACCTACCCACTTCTTATGCTCGGTATGATGGGAATCGTAATCGTTGTTCTTCTTGTCAAGGTACTTCCGATCTTCCGTCAGGTTTTCCAGCAGATGGGAATGGAAATGAACGGATTTTCCAGTCGGCTTCTGAATGCCGGAAATATCATCACTCGTTATTCTGCCTTTTTTCTGATTCTGGCTGCGCTCCTGATCGGATGTATCCTGTTTCTTTGTCTTAATAAAAAGGGCCAGCAGACGCTTGCAAAAATTGTCTTGCATCTTCCGGTACTTCGTGACATTCCGGTTGCACTCGACTACAGCCGTATGACACAGGGACTGGCGCTCGGACAAAAAAGCGGGCTTACACCGGAAACCAGTCTGGTGCTTGCTACACAGATGATTTCTCATCCACTTGTTTTGGAACGTCTTCAAAAAGCGGCTGATCTTCTGAATACCGGCTGTTCATTTTCTGATGCTCTGAAAGAATCCGGACTTTTTGGCGGCATGGAAATTCGACTGATCGTGGTTGCTTTCCAGTCCGGAACCGCAGATGAGGCTTTCGCAGATCTTTCCAGTCGCTATCAGAACAATGCTTCCGCACTGATCACACGCGTAATTTCTGTTATCGAGCCGACCATTGTCATAATTCTTTCGCTTCTGGTAGGTCTGGTTCTGCTTTCTGTTATGATGCCGCTTCTTGGTGTACTTGCAGATATCGCAATGTGAGGTGATCTGTTATGAAGCTTTTTGAAAGCCGTAAAGAAAAATTTTTTAAAAATATCACGCTTCTTTTCCCATTATTCCTGCTACTCTGCGTAGGCCTCGTTTTTTTCATTGCAATCGGGCAGACTTCTGATACAACGATCCAGAAAGAACAGAGTGCACTGCTGCAGACGCTGGAAAATGGTGCGGTCCGTACTTACGCACTGAAAGGGCAGTATCCGGAAAGTCTGGACGAACTTCTGAGTGATTATCACATCATCTATGACTCTTCCAGATTTGTGATTGAATATGTTCCTAACGGTTCCAACCTTCTTCCTTCTATCAGTGTTATCCCACTTACAGGAACAAATTTTGAAAGGAGGAATACTGCATTATGAAAAAGACAGCACAGACTTCTCATCCGATATCCGGACTTTTTTCGCTGTTGCTGTTCGGGCTCTTCGTACTGTTTCTACTGATCATGCTGTTATTCTCTGCACAGATTTATCAGCGATCCATCAAAAAAGCAGATTCCGAAACAGACCTGGGCACCATTTCCTCCTATATCACCACAAAATTCCGGCAGCATGATGTTCAGGATGGTATTTTTACGGATGAATTAAATGATATTCCGGCTTTATGTTTTCGTGATACCATAAATAATCGTGACTACATCACATACCTTTATCTGGATGACGGCAGCCTGAAAGAACTATTTACCGCAACAGGATCTTCTGCACAGGCAAATGCCGGTACCATGATCGCATCTCTGTCAGACTTTCAGATAGAAGAAAAAGGAAACGGTTTTTATTATATTTTTCTTCAAAACACTGTCGGAAACACATCTGAGTTTTTTCTGCACAGCAGCGCAGATTAAAAGGAGGTAACATGAAACAGATACATTCACATTCTAAAAACAGTCTTTTTTTGATGGAAATGATTTTTGTACTCCTTTTTCTTGCACTTTCCAGCGCTGCATGCGTCCGTATTTTTGCAGCTGCCGCGGGGAATCATGTACAGGCTGTTGAAAGCAGACAGATACAGGCACATACTGTTTCTGTCAGTGAGATTATGGAAGGAAGTGACGGAAGCACAGACAGTTTCATCCAGTATCTTTGCGGAGGCATTTCCGATGCCTCTTCTGTAAGCTGGTATTATGACAGCGACTGGAACATCTGTGAGAAACAGGATGCTTCCTATCAAATGCTTCTTGAACTGTCATCTTCCCGATACGAAAAGACAGGAATTCTTTCATTCTACCGGATAGATGCAGATCATGCCCTGCTTCATTCCACGGAACTTCGTTTTCCCTCCATCCAGTCTGCTCTTAAGGAGGAAGAATCATGAAACACAACCGAACATTTTTTGCAGCAACCGGTATTCCGTCGCTGTTTCTTATTTTTTCTGTACTTTGTCTCACAGTGCTGTCCCTTCTGACGCTCGGAAAATCAAGGAATGAACTACAGACCGCCAATTTTACTGTCCAACAAACCGACCTTTATTATCAGACATGCGGTAAAGCCACCGAAACTGTCACGACAATTCAAATGCAACTCGCTTCCGATTACAGTCAGGCTTCTGATTCAGACGCCTACTTCTCACTTGCCAGACAGATTCCTGATGAAATTGACGGTCTCGCATACGATTCTTCTGCGAATGTTATTTCATTCTCGGAAGCGTTATCTGATACACAGAAGTTATCTGTAAAATTAAAAGTCCTGTACCCATCTTCGGACACAGAACCTTTTATTGAAATATTACAATGGAAAACAGACAATACAGCATCATGGACACCTGACACCCATCAGCCTGTATACAAAGGAGCTCAATCATGACAAATGAACAAACACTGGAATTTCTTACAACTGCCGCAAACCAGCATGCGTCTGATATCTTTATTATTGCCGGTCGTCCGCTGTCCATTAAAGTGGATGGTCACCTCACCAACCATGGTGAGCGCTTAATGCCGGATGATACAAAACAGATTCTCGAAAGCATTTATCAGATGGCAAACAACCGGGACCTCAACCGTCTTCTGAATACCGGGGATGACGATTTTTCTTTTTCCATCCCCGGTCTTTCCAGATTCAGGATCAATGCTTACAAACAGCGTGGCTCTCTTGCCGCTGTCATCCGTGTGATTGCCTTCCAGTTGCCGGACCCGTCCGAACTTTCCATTCCGGACGATGTTATGCAGACCGCTGATTATACCAAAGGCATGGTACTTGTAACTGGTTCTGCCGGAAGCGGAAAATCAACAACTATGGCTTGCCTGATCGACCGAATTAATCATTCCAGGGAGGGGCATATCATCACTCTGGAAGATCCGCTCGAATATCTGCATCGACACGACCGATGTATTGTCAGTCAGCGTGAGATCTGCACAGATACAGAAAACTATCTGACATCTCTGCGCGCCACTCTACGTCAGAGTCCAGATGTTATTTTACTGGGTGAAATGAGGGACCACGAAACGATCCAGACGGCAATGACCGCTGCCGAGACCGGTCATCTTGTGCTTTCCAGTCTGCATACGCTCGGTGCCGCAAACTCTATCAGCCGTATCATAGATGTTTTTGAACCGGCGCAACAGCATCAGATTATCGTACAGCTTTCCATGGTTCTGCAGGCAGTCATTTCCCAACAGCTGATTCCTGATGTAAACGGAAAGGTTATTCCTGTGTTTGAAGTTATGCGCCTTACACCTGCGATTCGAAATATGATCCGTGACAATAAACTGCATCAGATTGAAGGTGTCATTGCTTCCTCCTCACAAGACCAGATGCGTTCCATGGACCACAGCCTTGCAGAGCTGTATAAACAAGGGCGGATCCATAAGGATACCGCAATCAAATATGCACTGAATCCTGATATGATCCGCCACAAGCTTGTATAATATATATCAACAATAATTTCTGATCACAACCTGTAACGTTCTTCTACCCTGATATTCATTGATTTCAGGGTAGTACGTTACAGATATGGTGTCATGCATTGAAACAAATCCTGCAAATTCATCTGCTTCACCAAAGAATACTGCATCTTTCCAGATGCCATTTGCATCTGTTAATGTCATTTTTGCTACATTTCTGTTTTTCCCAAAGATTCTCAATTTTGAAACGCACAGATTTTTCTGAGCAAACAACGGTTTTGTATTTCCCTTTCCAAAAGGTTCCAGAACTTTAAGTTCTTCGATAAGTGTTTCTGTCAGGTAAGAAATCGGCATCGGCACATCGATCATAACTGTCGGTATGAGATCTTCCTCACTCAATGTGCAGTTTTCATTAAGCCTCTTCCTGAATCTTTCAATATTTTCTTCCGCCATCGAAAGTCCTGCTGCCATCGGATGTCCACCGAACTGTGTCAGTAGATCACTGCATTTGACAAGTTCCTCATACATCGAATATGCTTCTATCGAGCGTCCACTTCCTTTTACCCCATTTTCCGCTTTTGTCAGCACAAAGGCAGGTTTATGGTACAGTTCACGGATACGCCCGGCAATAATTCCCGCAAGACTTTCATGACATTCCGAGAGGTAAACGACAAGAACCCGGTCTTTATTCAGTCCCCCGATCTCGATTTCTTCTATTGCCCGTTCTTTTCCCTGTTCTGTCATTGCCTTTCTGCTCTGATTCAGATCATAAAGATCACCCGCAAGCTTCTCAGCCTCTTCTCTTTTTTCCGCGCACAAAAGCGCCAGCGCTCTTGTCGCAGTATCAAGACGCCCACTTGCATTGATGCATGGTCCGAGTACAAATCCCACATGATAGGCTGTGATTTCTGCTCCTTCCAGATTATTTACCCTGATCAGCGCCTGCAGCCCCGGTCTTAATGTACTCGCCAGCTGTCTGAGACCATGCTTTACAATGATTCTGTTTTCTCCCTGCAGATCCATTACATCACCAACTGTTGCAATCGCTGCAAGTTCTGTAAAGTCCAATATCTCGGACTTATCAATACCTGTCTTTTCATACAGTGCCCAGATCAGTTTCCATGCTACGACTGCGCCGCAGATATTTTTGTTAGGATATGGACAATCCTGCTGCTTCGGATTGATCACTGCATCCGCACACGGTATAAACCATTCACGTCCGTTTTCGCTGTCTCGAAATGGAACGTCATGATGATCCGTCAAAACCACGGTCATCCCTCTGTGTCTGGCATCTGCAATCTCATCCGCTGCCGCGATACCATTATCACAGGTCACGATCGTATCAATTCCATCTTCTGCTGCCTGATCAATCAACTGTTCATGAAGCCCGTATCCGTCTTTAATTCTGTCGGGAATACAGGTATCCACCTGTGCCCCCAGATATCTCAGCCCTTTCAGTAAAATACAGGTAGCCGTCACACCGTCAATATCGTAATCACCGATGATACGAATTTTTTTATTTTCTGCAATTTTTGTTCTCAAAATTTCCACTGCCTTGCCTATATCTTTCATAAGCCATGGCGATGGAAGCTCTTCAAGTGTTCCATGAAGATATGACTGTATTGCCTCTTCTCCGTCTACATCACGATTTCGAATAAGCCGGGCAATCACAGGATCGATTCCGAATTTCCTGCCAATCCCCTGAAAATCCGCCTTTTTGGCATATACCATCCATTTTTCCATGTATTCTCCTCTGCCCCCTTTGAAATATGCGCATTTCTTTACTCCAGATAGAACAATTCCCGGGGCAAATATCTGTCCCGGGAACCTGATTTCTTTTATTTCATTATTTGGATTTTTCTTCACCAGAAGCATTTTCTTTCGCTGCTGCTTCCTGCGCTGCAAGTCTTTCCGCTACTCTTTTACGGTTTTTCTTCTTTGGCTGTGTTGGATCCTTTTTGGCCGGCTGGCTGTTCTGCTTACCAGAGTTATTCTGTTTTGCAGAGGAAGCAGCTGTCTTTGCTGCAATCGCAGCCTGTGGAACCGGTTTTCTGTAATAACGTTTCATTACCAGCCACAAAGCACCTGTGATGCAGACAGAAGAATATGCACCGCAAATAACGCCTACCATAAGAGGTGCTGCAAATTCACGAATGGAAGATACACCCAGAATGTACAGAACTGCTACCATAACAAATGTGGTAAAGGAAGTGTACATACTTCTTGTAAGTGTCTGTGTGATACTTTCATTAACGATCTCATCAAGTTTTGCTCTGCTGCCCTTCGTATTCTCACGGATACGGTCGAAGATGACGATCGTCGCGTTGATAGAATAACCTACAATCGTAAGCATGCAGGCGATGAAGGTATTACCTACGGAAATTCTGGAGATTCCATAGAACGCAAATACAACCAGAACGTCATGCAGTAATGCGAGTACCGCACTGCTTGCAAAACGAATATCCTTGAAACGGAACCAGATATAAACAAGCATACAGAGTGTAGCAACAATTACAGCGACAACCGCATCTCTTCTCATTTCAGAACTTACTGTGGAAGAAATACTCTCTGTCGCGATCAGAGATTCATCTACGTCGAACTTGTCAACCAGTACCTGATCCAGTTTTTCACGTTCTGCCTGAGAAAGAGTACGTGTTTTGATCACTACCTGATTTGTTCCGACAACCTTTGTAGGCTGTACGTTCTTATCTCCGGTAACTTCCTCTACAACAGGAGTTACTTCAGAATCAATCTGCTTGATATCCATATCTTCGTTGAATGTTACAGTTGTTGCTGTACCACCTGAGAAATCAAGCGCATAGTTTAATGCTGTTCCATCTACATTATGATGAATAAGCATTGCAACCGGACCACTCAGAATCAGAACGATGGAAATAATAAAGAAAACTTTACGTTTACCAACGATGTTGAATATTTTACGCTGTTTTGCACGGCCGTAGAATTTTTCATCGTGGAAGCCAACTGCATAAAGTGCATTCATTACAAATCTGGAAACAACCAGAGCTGTGAACATGGAGACAACGATACCAAGTGCCAGTGTATAAGCAAAGCCCTTAACAGTACCGGAACCAAGCCACATCAGTACCAGTGATGCGATCAGGGTTGTAATGTTTCCATCGAAGATTGCACTGAACGCTTTGGAGAATCCTGACTTGATAGAAGCTCTTACAGAATTTCCTGCTGCAATTTCTTCCTGAATACGAGCATAAATAATAACGTTTGCATCGACCGCCATACCAATACCAAGAATGATACCTGCGATACCCGGAAGAGTCAGTGTAATGTCAAATGCATTTAATGTGATCAGTACGATTGCCGTATACAGAATCAGTGCCACACCGGCAACGACGCCCGGCAGACGGTACATAATGATCATAAAGATAATTACGATGATCAGACCGATCAGACCTGCCATTACACTTGTGGAAATTGCTTCTTCACCAAGCTGTGCAGCAACAACGCTGGAACGAAGCTCTTCAAGCTCGATGCTCAGAGAACCGATACGGATATAGGAAGCAAGGTTCTGTGCTTCTTCTACATCAGCCATACCTGTGATCTGCGCCTGTCCACCTGTGATTGCTTCATTTACCTTCGGTGCACTTAAAATCTGGTTATCATAAACGATTGCGATCTGTTTGCCGACGTTTGCCTCTGTTGCATCTGCAAATTTTGTCTTACCCTCATCGGTAAGTGTCAGGCTTACGGCATATTCTCTGGAACTGTTTTTGTCAGACTGGAATGCACCACCCTGCGCATCCTTCACGTCTGTACCTTCCAGAACGACAGATCCTGCTTCACGGATCTCGTCAAGACTTCTTGCAAGTACATAACCGCTTCCTGTGCTGGTAAAGTTTGCATTGCCGTCGTCATCTTCTGCTGTGATAAAGCACAGGGAACCTGGTTTACCAAGGTCATTCAGGATTGCATCAGCATCTGTAACACCCGGGATTTCAACAGCGATACGGTCGTTTCCTTCTTTGTACACCTGCGCTTCAGTACTGTACTGTTCCACACGCTTCTGGAGCTTATATACAGTATCTGACATGTCTTCAGCACTCGGGTTACTGTCTTTTGCCTGATAAGTGATACTAACACCACCAGACAGATCCAGACCGGTCTTAATATTCGTCGCTGAACCGGTTCCGGTAGGTCCGATGCCTACTCCGGCCGTGTAACACAGAAAGACTGTGATAATGGCGGTCAGAAGCAGTACAACGATTGCTCTGTTTTTCTTCATTGTTCTTTCCCTTCTTACATTATTTTATTCCGCTAACGCGGCCTTTATCATGATTGCGCACTCCACTCTCTTACGCTGAAGTTCGCATCCGATACCATAATTGCCATTAATATCTTTCTGGAAATGATATGCATTGGCAGCACAGCCACCACTGCAGTAAAATCTTGCAAAACAATCCTTACAAGCTTCTTTTGTGTAAACGTTGCATTTACCGAACTGATCACGGATCTCCGGTCTGGTGATTCCCTCATCCACATTTCCCATAAGGAACTGTTCTTCACCAACAAACTGATGGCACGGATAAAAATCACCCCACGGTGTTACAGCCAGATATTCGGTACCTGAGCCACATCCGGACAGACGTTTGTAAACACATGGACCACCTGTAAGATCGATCATAAAGTGGAAGAAATTGAATCCCTTGCCGGCTTTTTCCCTGGCTATCATTTCTTTTGCCAGTGCATCATATTCTTCCTTAATCTGCGGAATGTCTTCTTCTCTGATTGCATACTCCTCTGTATCAGCAGCCACAACCGGCTCTACAGAAATCTGTTTGAATCCGAGATCTGCAAGATGCAGAACATCCTTTGAAAAATCAAGATTGTGATGGGTAAAGGTACCACGCACATAATACTTGTCCTGATTTCTGGATTCTGCAAATTTCTGGAATTTCGGAATAATCAGATCGTAGCTTCCTGCACCTTTACGGAATGGTCTCATGTAGTCATGAACCTCTTTACGTCCATCTACACTGAGAACAACATTTCCCATTTCTTTGTTGCAGAATTCCATAACTTCGTCATTGAGAAGTACACCGTTTGTTGTCAGTGTAAAACGGAATTTCTTATTGTGCAGCTTCTCCTGCTCTCTTCCGTATGCCACCAGATCCTTGACAACCTGCCAGTTCATCAGCGGCTCTCCTCCGAAGAAATCGACTTCCAGATTCTTTCTGGAACCCGAATTCGCAATCAGGAAATCAAGTGCTTTCTTTCCTACTTCAAAAGACATCAACGCTCTTCTTCCATGATATTCGCCTTCCTCGGCAAAGCAGTATCGACAGGCCAGATTACAGTCGTGGGCAATGTGCAGGCACAGCGCTTTGACTACTGTCTGTCGATTTTCAGTAAATTCTTCTATTATATTTTCGTATACATCTCTGGTAAACAGCATACCCTGCTCTTTCAGCTTCTCACATTCAGAAACGGAAGTACGGATATCAGCCTCCGGATACTGATCCTTCAGTCTGTCTACGATCTCCTGCTCTGACAGTCCCTCCTCCATAAAAGGAAGTACTTCATATGTCACAAGATCTACCAGATGAATGCACCCACTGTTAATATCCAGAACAATGTTGTAACCGTTGCTCTGGTATCTATGTATCAGACTCATCTTTCTGAAAATCCTTTCCTGTATCTTTTTCTTTACGTTATCAGAGCATTACAAAGTAATTTCCTGTAACGTAAGAATAAGCAGCGGATTTCACTCCGCTGCTTAACTGATTGTTCTGAACCTGCTTATTTGTTCTCGCAGCTCTGATTTCCTACAGTACAGGAAGTTTTGCATGCTGACTGGCAAGATGTCTGACATTCACCGCA